>Ga0210405_10000931_pt1 | contig 35718 bp, 25 predicted proteins | sample IncBWH11MmetaG_FD_155492 | JGI IMG/M metagenome (GOLD analysis project Ga0210405, IMG submission 155492) | Forest soil microbial communities from Barre Woods Harvard Forest LTER site, Petersham, Massachusetts, United States - Inc-BW-H-11-M | ecosystem: Environmental > Terrestrial > Soil >... | reverse complement strand
TTCGAAGACGGGAATTTGCGAGATGTCCTGTTCCTGCATGGTTTTCAGGGCGTGAAAGACGGTTTGATAGGGGCGGGCGATGACTAGCTCGCGGACTTTGCCAGCTTTGTGTTTGGCGTTGACGACTTCGGCGGCGGTGATGCGAACGGCGGCCTCGACGTAGCCGCGCTCGCGCATCCATTCATCATTGTAAACTTTGCTGAGATAGCGCATGCCGGTGTCGGGCAAGAAAGCGACGACAAAAGCTTCAGGGCCGAGGTCTTTGGCGAGGCGGAGAGTTGCGGAGATGCAGCCGCCGCCGGAGCCTCCGGTGAAAATGCCTTCGAGCTTGACGAGACGGCGCGCATACACAAAGCATTCTTCGTCGTTGACTTGAATAACGTCGTCAAGAATTTTGAGATTCATCGTCGTGGGGAAAAAATCTTCGCCTATGCCTTCAACGACGTAAGTCTTAGGCTTAATGGTTTCGCCGCTTTTGAAGAAATCGTAATACAGCGAGCCGAAGGGATCGACGCCGATAATTTTGATGGCGGGATTTTTTTCCTTGAGATATTTGCCGACTCCGCTGACCGTGCCGCCGGTGCCCATGCCGCAGACAAAGTGTGTGATTTTGCCCTGGCTGTCTTCCCAGATTTCCGGGCCGGTCGCGAGGTAATGAGCCTCGGGATTCATGGGATTGTCGTACTGATTGGGATAAAACGAATTGGGGACTTCGCGAGCAAGTTTTTTGGCGACGGAATAATAGCTGCGAGGATCATCGGGTTCGACAGCAGTAGGACAGACGATAACTTCGGCGCCGAGAGCTTTCAGAAGATCAACTTTTTCCTTGGATTGCTTGTCCGTAATGGTGAAGACCATCTTATAGCCGCGAACGGCAGCGACGAGCGCGAGGCCCATACCGGTGTTGCCGCTCGTTCCTTCAATGATAGTACCGCCGGGTTTCAACAGGCCGCGCTTCTCAGCGTCGTCGATCATAGTGACGCCGATTCGATCTTTCACCGAGCCGCCGGGATTAGTGTAATCGGCTTTGACGAAAATCTGCGGCGCAAGGCCCTGATTGATGCGATTGAGCCGCACCAGCGGCGTGCGTCCAATGGCTTCCAGAATGTTGTTACAGAGCATATGGTTTTCGTGGGCGCAGCCCACCGAGATCACCGCGCTTTGGCTGTGCCATAATTCTTTCAGTTTAGCATGCAGCCTTGCGGCGACACAGGAAGGTGAGGCGGAGGAGGCTCATTTGGCACGGGAGAATATTTCGAGCGGGACAACTTGGGAGCCGATTGTGGGCTACTCAAGGGCGGTCAGGATTGGAAATGTGATAGCGGTTTCGGGAACTACGGCTACGAGTCCGGACGGCAAGATTGTGGGAGTGGGCGACGCGTACGCGCAGACAGTGCAGACGATCCGAAACATTGAAGCGGCGCTCGCAAAAGCGGGGGCCGCGTTGAAAGATGTGGTGCGGACGAGGATTTTCGTCACCGACATTGCGGAGTGGGAAAAAATCGGGCGGGCGCACGGGGAGTTTTTCAGAGCGATACGGCCGGCAACGAGCATGGTGGAAGTGAGCAGACTCATTTCGCCGGAGATGCTGGTGGAGATTGAAGCGGATGCAGTATTGGAGTAAAGAAAGCGCAAACACTTAACAATGGGTGCCAAGACCAAACTGCGCCTCTCACTCATACTTCTGCTTGCAGGCTGGCTGCTTTTCGCCGGCCCAAGTATTGAAACGGCAGCGCAAGACGCTTCGCGAGAAGCGCACGCGAAACGCTCTCCCGCCCAGTGGATCACTTCACCCGGAGCGGCTATCAGAGATTTGGCGATGCTCCATTTCCGAAAGGAATTGGATCTCGAAAAAGTGCCGGAGCATTTCTTCGTGGATGTTTCTGCGGACAACCGTTTTCTGTTCGAGGTCAATCAAGAACGCATCGGCTCAGGCCCTGCCCGCGGAGATTTGGCCCATTGGAGATACGAGGTCTACGATCTCGCGCCGCATCTCCATGCTGGAAAAAATGTTTTGTCCGCAACCGTTTGGAATTTGGGAACGCTAGCACCCGTCGCGCAGATCAGCAACCGCACCGGCTTCTTGCTTCGCGGCGAAGGAGAGATTGAGCAAGCGGCGAATACCAATGATTCGTGGCGGTCCGAAGAAGAACCCGGCTTTCAAGCTGCCGCCGTGTCGATGAGCGAATTGCAGGGATACTACGCGGCTGACCCCATCGAGAAGATCGACGCGCGGCTGTTTGATTGGACGTGGGATGCGGAGACGAGCACCTCAACGCGATGGAAGAAGGCCGAGTCTATCGGGCCTGCCGCCGAGCGGGGAATGGGAGATACGCCGAACAACTGGCAGTTGGTTCGCGATCCGCTGCCAGCGATGGAATGGCGAGAGATGCCGGGAGGCCGAGTCGTAAGATCCTCCGGGTTAACGACAACGGGTGAATTTCCCGACGGGCCGGTGGAGATTGGCGCGAATCAAAAAGTCAGCATTCTTCTCGACAACGGCGAGTTAACTACCGCATTCGCAGCGCTCGCCATTAGCGGCGCGAAGGACGCGAGCATTCGAGTGACTTACGCCGAGGCGCTCAAGGATGCCAAGGGAGAAAAGGGAAACAGAAACGAAATCGCCGGAAAAAAGATCATTGGTGTGTATGACGAATACGTGGCGGATGGCGCGGCCGACCGAACGCTGCAGTCGCTCGTATGGAGAACGTGGCGATATCTTCAGCTCGACATTGAAACGCACGGCGAGGCTTTGCAGCTTCGACGGCTGCGCAACTGGTTTGCCGCGTTTCCGTTTCAGCAGCGCGCTCGCTTCCAATCGGATGATCCCGCGTTGTCTTCCATTTGGGATGTGGGATGGAGAACGGCTCGGCTGGACGCGCATGAGACGTACATGGACACACCGTACTGGGAGCAACTGCAGTACATCGGCGACACGCGGATTCAAGCGCTTGTTTCGTTTGCGGTGGCAGGCGATGACCGGCTAGCACGGCAAGCTGTGGAAGCGTTCGACGACTCTCGCATTCCGGACGGCATCACACTGAGCCGCTATCCCACCAATCATTTTCAAGCGATCCCGACATTTTCGTTGCTGTGGGTGGGGATGTTGCATGACTTCGCAATGTACCGGTCTGACCCGGCATTCGTGCGCGAACACCTGCCGGGGACACGAGCCGTCTTGGATTGGTATGTGCGGCATCAGAACGAGAACGGTTTGGTTGGAAGGCTGCCGTGGTGGAACTTCATCGATTGGGCCAATGGTTTTCAAGGAGGTGATCCGCCGCTGGACGAGCACGGAGATTCCGCAGTGATTACGTTGCATTTTGTAATGGCGCTTCGAGAGGCCGCGGAGTTGGAGTCTCTGTATGGCGACAAGCAGCGTGCCGAGAGATATTTGGAAGTGGCTGCACGCGCTGTGCAAGACGTGCAAAAGCTTTGTTGGAACAAAAGCTTCGCGCTGTTTGCAGACACGCCCGCACAACTGAAATACAGCCAGCATACAAACACGATGGCAGTACTTCTCGATGTCATACCGAAGGAGCAACAACGAGAGGTCATGACGAAGTTGCTTTCGGTCAGCGACGCGGGCTTCAAAGTAAACGGAAACGTGCCGCCGATGGAAAAAGCTTCGTACTACTACCGGTTTTATCTCGCGCGTGCTTTGGAGCATGCCGGAATGGGTGACCGCTACCTGGAGTTGCTTAACCCGTGGAAAGAGATGCTGGCTCTGGGTCTCACGACTTGGGCGGAGACGCCTGAACCGACGCGGTCCGATTCGCACGCATGGAGCGCTCACCCCAATTATGATTTGCTGACCATCGTCGCTGGAATTCGTCCGGTCGCTCCCGGATTTGAAAAAGTTGTGATCGAGCCGCGTCTTGGGAAATTGCAAAACGTGACGGCGAGCTTTCCTTGGAAGGAAGAGGATATTCAAGTCGATTACAAACTCGAACGTGGAACCTGGACGATTCGTGTAAACCTTCCGTCCAGCCTGCCTGGTGAGCTGGTCTGGCAGAATAAACGGTATCCGCTTCACAGTGGTTCACAAGTGCTGACGATGGCGTCGGAGGTTTCGTCTTCGCGATAGCGTTCTGATTCATGCTCCTGCGAGATTGCTGGGGATGACTTCTGGCGCGGTTAGGAAAGTTTTATGAGCAGCGCGCTTTACGACGGATTCATTGCGGATTATTACGACGAGTCGCCGATTATTCGCGGACGCGTAGGAGACGTTGCGTTTTACCGCGATGCGGTGCATGAATTTGGCGATCCGGTGCTTGAACTTGGTTGCGGGACGGGGCGAATCACGTTGGCGCTGGCGGAGGCGGGACACCGCGTAACGGGACTGGATATTTCCGAGCGGATGCTGGAGCGGTGCAATCAGAAGCGCGCGGGATTGCGGACGGAGGCGCGCGAGCGAGTTCACCTCGTGCAAGGTGATATGACGAAATTCGATCTTGGCGAAAAATTCAGATTGGTGATTATTCCGTTCCGGCCGTTGCAACATCTTCTCGAAGTGGAAGATCAAATGTCGTGCCTCGAATCCGTGCGGAAGCACCTTTGGGCCGATGGAAGCCGGACCGGAGAGCGGAGAGGGCGGCTGATTCTGGATGTTTTTCAGACGGATGCGGAGCGCATGCATGATCCCGCGTATCAGGTCGAAGGGTTGGTGGCGGAGTATTCGATGCCGGACGGGCGACGCGTGCGGATTATGGAGCGGGTTACCGCGTTTCACCGGGCCGAGCAGCGGAATGATGTGGAGATGATTTTTTATGTAACGGACGCGCGCGGGAAAGAGGAGCGTTTGGTGTTTGCCTGGACGCTTCGGTATTTTTTTCGGTATGAGGTGGAGCATCTTTTGGCGCGATGCGGGTTTCGGGTCAGTGCGGTTTACGGGGATTTTGATCGGTCGCCCCTAGTGGATGCTTCGCCGGAGATGATCTTTGTGGCGGAGGCGGGCTGAAGGGGAGAGAGGCGAATACAAAGGTGTAGAAAAGGAAAGAGACAGGCAGGAATGCCTGTCTCACCATGGTGTCGCGGAAGCGGAAGAGGGCACGGCATGCCGTGCCCCTACGAGGATTACCAGTGGGCGCGGATGCGGTACTTGAGGACCGACGTGCCGTTTTTTTCTACCGGAACGTTGAATTGGGCCGCGAAGGCGGCGGTTTTGGTGAATTTGTAACTGGAATCCAGCATCTCCCAATCGCCTCCGATGGGCTCGTTCACTTGGACTGTGATCGCATTGTCCTTGTGATTGCGCAGGGTGATTTCGTATTCCATTTCCCAGGTATGGGTGTCGATTTTCTTGTAGTCGGTTTGTTTGCGCTCGGCGATTACGTCGAAAGCGTTGCCGATGTGTATGGTGACATTTTCGTCTTTGGGAGTGTGGCCGATGTGGTCTTCGCCAACGAAGAGGATTCCACCCTTGGAATCTTTCTGGTAGACGCGGACGTTGCCCGCGGGCAGCGGCATGCCTAGCCCTGCTTTTTCTTCATTCTTAAATTTGTAATAGACCATGACCGGATCTTTTTGCGGCTGGCCGGGAGCTTGCGCGTTTCGGTAATAGAAATTCTGGCCGTTGACAACGAAGATTTTTTCGACCGGGACGCCGGTGCCTTCGAGGAGGCTGATTTGTTTTGTTTCTTTGTCCTCGACGGAGGTGCGGCGGCCGAGCGTGTAGAGATGGTATTCGCTGAAATTTTCCTGCTGGAATTGTGGGGCATCAGCGCGCATGGCCTTTGCAGCAATGCCTCCAACTCCGGCCTGGAAGTTTCCGGCCGGGAGTCGATTCAAGTCTCCGGCGACAAGCTGTAGGCGCGCGTTGTGGAAGGCGGTGCCGCTGTTATTTGTGAGGGTGACCCAGCCATCGAGGTCGGCGGCTTTGTCGTCGCGGCCGACGGTCAAAACGTAATCGGAGTTCCAGGAGAGGCTGTTGGCGAGGTAAGAGGTTTCGATCTGCTGTTTGCGCGCGCCGGAATTTTCAAGCGACATTAGGAGCGTAGGGCGGTCGTAGAGATTCGCGGGGATATCGGGGAAGCGGTAGCTCTCAGCGTAGCCTCCGGTAACGATGTCGTTTCCGATTTTCCAGACTTGGCCGTTGTTGTCCGAGAGAAGAGTGGCTTTGATTTCTTCGTGCTTAGTGGTGCCGTTGTCTTGATAGGAGCGGACTAGCGTTACTTCCTTGCCGACGTATTTATGGAGAAGTTTGGCTGGTTCGAGGAGATCGTATTCGTAATTCTGCTCGATGACGCCGAGTTTGTCGGGATCGGTGAGAGAGCGGAAATGGACTGTTGCGGGATTCACCGTGGCGGCGATGTCCATGAACTTGAGGCGGAACGCGCCGCTAGGCACGCTGATATTGCGAACGTCGCGCACGAGAGCAATGTTGGAGTTGTAGACCGTGATGTTGAGATCGGTCTGATCGCTGAGGCTGGTGGATTGATCGGAGCCGGTGGCGCGAGGGGCCTCTTTGTCTTGCGCGGCAAAGACTTGCTGTCTGCGGCCCGCGGGATAAAAGAGCGCGGCAGCGACCAGCAATGCGGCTGTGCTGGATAGAATCCAAAATGCGCGGCGTTGAACTTTTGATTTGCGGAGTTCCATGATGATCACCTCGACTAAGATTTCGCTTCCAGCTTAGAACGGTGGAGCGCGAATTTCTTGCAGGATGGGCGGATGGATGCTTGCGGTGTACTACCTTGTCTAGGCAAATGTGGAGTCGTGCGAGGGGCTGAGAAAGCGGCAGCAGAGCTGCCGCACTCCATAGTCGGCGGGAGAGAATGCTTGCCAGTTACTACTGGGTGGAAACTTGGGACCATGTGACTCCGCCGTCGGCGGTTTGATAGGACTTGATCGCGCCTATCTGCTGGTCGGGCACAAACCAGACCTGCGCGTGCATGGCATCGGTGGCGCGAACGCCGGTGAGGTCGTTTGTGACGGGTGAGTCCAGCTTGCTCCAGTGTGCGCCGCCATCGGTGGTGCGCAGTATCGTTCCGGATGCGCCGACAATCCAGGAGATTTTTCCGGAGGGAGCGGAGCCCGCTAGCAGATCGGTGTAGACTCCGCTGATTTGTGGTGTCCACGTCGTACCTTTGTCTTTGGAATGTTCGAGCGAGCCGGCCGGGCCGATGCGCCAGGCCTGCTTTTCGCCAGGAGCCCAAAAGACATGAGGATTCTGGAGGGAGGCGGCACGCATCATGGCGCGTCCACTGGCCGCGGATTGCGGAGCGGCTGAAACTTCGACAGACTCCGTCGCTGCTGAGATTTTATCCGCATTCGCAGCCTCTGGTTTGGGTGCGGCAGCTTTTGCGGCAGGAGCGGGCACTGGCGCAGGAGATGCGGCGGCCGCGCCCCCGACCGAACCCGCTTGGCCTGCAACGGGCGGCGAAACACTGCCATCCGCGATGAAGCTGGGCGCGGGAGGTGGAGGAGGAGCTGGTGCTTTCAATTGCTGAGCTTCGTCAAGCCTATCTCCTGCGTTGGCCGAAAGCTGCGCACTTAGACTCTTTTTGCGCTGGGCTCCTGCGTCACCGCGACCGGCGCTCATAATTTGTTGTTGTTCTTGTTTTTGCTGGCTCAGAGAAGGTCCGTGAGCCGGTTTCCCCGAGGCCTGAAACGGGGATTGCTGCGTGGGCTGGACCTGGTTTTGCAGCTGTTTGGAATCGAGATCGCGGATTGCCGAGGCGGCGCCGTCGGCGGATGGCGCGGTGAGTTGATCTTTCTCCTTGCGCTCATTTTGCGCGGCCTCGTTCGGCAAGACGCGCGCGGTTTTCGGGGCCGGAGCGACGCTCGGCGATTGCCGATTCTCGGCTATTTCCACAGGCGAGGACGACGCGGTCTCCAAAGGCTTCGGCGTATTCAGGGAAACCCAAGCAATCAGCGTTGCAGCAGCGACACCGACAGGAACGAGCCAGAGCCAACGCAAATTGTGCGGGGGACTTGGACGAGCGATGGGCGCAGGCGAAGCGGCTCTACCGAAAGCTGCATTTTGCTGCAGGGCGACAACTTTTTCGTTGGTTCCCAGATGGACAGGAACGTCGAGAGGCGTTTCAAGATGGGCCAGGACGAGCTGGCACTGCTTGCAGCCTACGACGTGCTGCTTCCAGAGATTGCGCTCCTCGGAAGACAGCGAACCGTCGTGATATGCCGCAAGAATTTCGGCATCGGGACAGAGTTCTTCCAATCGTTCTGAGGCCCCCCCGCCAAGGACGTTGGCATCCGTGCTGGGGGGCGCGGAGGACCGCAGATGGCGAGCGAGCGCTTTTTCAAAGTTTCGATCGCGGTCGTCAGGCGCCATGGTCTTCCCCTTTCTTAGAACGAGGGTTGGCAGGGTTCTTGCATCCCGATTTGATGGAGCAATGCTTCATGGGCCGGGCCTCCCGGCAGTGGGGTTCGAGCGGGTAGGGCGTTCCAGAATCTTTTCGAGATCGAACGGAGTATCCGCGGAGGCGTACTCAAAACAGAGAGTAATTTGCGCGTCGCTCAAGCCAAGTTCGCCGGCGAAACCGTTGGCAGCGGGACAACCGTTGCGAAGAGTTTCTTCGATAGTGCGGCGGAGAGCGAGCCGAATGCGGTCGAGATTGCGCGAGACGCTGGACTCGTGCTCGCCGAGTTGCCTGCCGATTTCGGCGAGTGTTTGTTCCTTGGAATAATAAAGACGCAGGCGCTGCTCATCGCGCGGATCGAGAGCGGCAAGAGCGGCCTGCAACGCGCGAACAAAAAGCGTGGAGTATCGTTCACGATGCGGGTCAGCAGGCTGAACGCAAACGGCCTGCGAAACTTTCTGGATCGTCTGTGCGCTGGGAGGTTTCGCGTCGTCGTCATCGAGGGATTCGAAGCGGCGGCCAGCGCGGATGGCATCAATATGGCGCTGGGTGAGAACGGCGCGTAGCCAGGTTTTGAGCGAACTGCGGCCGTGGAAATAGCGGAAAAGAGAGCGCTCGCGGCGAGAGCCATCAGCGAGTCCATATAACTCGGCGAAGAGTGAATCGGCAAGTTCGCAAGCTTCCGGGGCGGCTGAACTACAACGGAGCACCGCGGCGGCGGCGGCGCGCAAGTAACCGCGAAACTCGCGGACGAAATGCTCCCACGCAGGTTCGCAATTTTCCATGCAAGAGGCGGCGAGGGCCAAGTCTTCGAGATGCAGGGTGACGAAGTATTCCTCGAGTTTTTCCGGGTCCAGGGCTCCGCTCGCAAGTCTTTTCTGTGCGCTGCGTTCGAGGGAAGCCGCGAAACGCTCTCGGGGAAGGCCCCAACGACCGGCTTTAGACTGTGCGTAGAGCCACTCCAGCTTGGCCGGAGAGGGTGCCAGCCGTTGAGCCTGGCCGACGGCCCCGGCGGGCTTTTTGCCTTCCGAGCGGGCTGGAGTGTCTTCTTTCATAGACAAATCAGGTATTTACAGTATCGCAGAGCATCCAACGCTGCAGTTAGGCTTGGCATCCTAGGAGCTTAATCCAGCCCGAGAGGAACTGTGCGGAAAAGTACGGACACCGAGGGGCGGGATTGCGGTATCCTATACGGGTTGCGCTTCCAACCCCGCAACAAGAACCGCCTCGCCGGGTTAGCAGATTGGGTGCAAACCGTGCGCTCGCGGGACCATTAGCGACTTCGCGACGCTAGTACGAAAGTCCTATTAGGCCACCCTCAGCCCCGTAAGTACCCTAGTACCTGTAAAACGCAGGTTACGAAAAAACTGGCGAACTTGGGAACGTTGGGCCTTTCTAGTTGTCCGAAGTTCCCGAGGAAGAAATATCTCGAGGCGGCAAGCGGATGACAACCATGATTGCAGATCCACCACGTAGTTCGACGCGTCTGGGCGTCGGATTGGACACCGACCGGCGTCGTTCACCTAATGCAGACGCATGGAAGACGGCCATTGGGACGAAGCCCATTGCTGCTCGGCTCGCGTTACTGCCAGATTCGAAACCCCGCTGGAGCCGGATAGGCGTCAGCGCGGGTGTTCAACTTACCATTCTGATTTTTTGCGTGCTGATTCCGCTCCTTTATCCCGACCAGTTGAAGACCGCGCTGAACTTTCGAAATGTCGAGATAGCCTCACCGTTGACGGAGATCCCCCTGCCACCACCTCCGCCGCCACCAGCGAAGGTGGTGAAAGCGAAAGTGCCGCCGCCTACGCCGAAGCCTGCAGTGGTGGAACCTATAAAACTGGATCCCCAGAAACCGCACATCTTCGAGATTCCGAAGGCCGTTGTGCCCAAGGTGCAGAAAGTGGAAGCGCTGGCGCCGGAAATGCAGGCGCATCTCGAAGCGGCAAAAATCGATACGACGAACAACGGACCTAAGAAGCCCAAAGAAGACGTGAAGTTGAATAACATGGATTCAGGAAGCGCCGCGCCGGCGACAGTGAGGGCGCCAGTAGATAAAGTGCAGACCGGCGGCTTTGGCGATCCTAACGGGATGCCCGGCAAGGGCGATCCGAATCACGCGACGAATGTGAACCGGCAAGGTTCGCCTGCGCTACCTGGCGGGCCGGGGTATGGCAACGGGACCGGCGGCGACAAAGGGATTCGAGGAACGGTGGCGAGTACGGGTTTTGGAAATGGAACAGCAAACCCACCTCCGAGCGGAGGCAAGCAAGGGAAAGTAGTCTCTTCAGGGTTTGGAGATCAAACAGCAACGGATGCGCCAAAGAAAAAGGTGGCAGCCGGTGGGCCGGCGGACACACCTGTTGAGATTTTGGACAAGCCAAAACCGGAGTACACCGCCGAAGGGCGTAGTCTTAAGTTAGAAGGCGACGTGGTGATTGACGTGGTGTTCCTCTCGAACGGCACCATGCAAATCAATCACGTTGTAAGTGGATTGGGCCACGGGCTCGATGAGTCCGCGGTCCGAGCGGCCCAAACAATCAAGTTTAAACCTGCAAAACGCGAAGGCCAGCCGGTAGATTTTCCGGCACGCGTGCGGATTGAGTTCCGCATGGCCTATTGAGGGGAGAGAGAAATGCGTAAGCTAGCTACAGTTGTCCTCGGATTCGTCTTGGCCGGGTCCGGGACCATCGCCAGCACCGCGGCTGCTGAACCACAGCAGGCGCGGACGATGGATCAAGTGGTCGACCGCGTGATCACGAACGAAAACCGTCTGAACCAGCAGATACGGCAATACTCGCCGCTGGTAGAGACGTACATTCAGAACCTGAAGCCCGACAAAGACCTGGGCGAAGTCCCCGCAGGCGACAAATATTTTCTGGGCCGGGCGGACTTCTCTAAGGGTGTTGCGCTAGTGTCCTTGAGCGACAGCGGAGGCAAGGGGAAGAAGATCTTCGGGTCGGTCGGAAATTTCTTCTCGTTCGCGATGCAGTTCCTTCCGGACGGCTTTCTGCAGATGATTTTCATCGATACGAACGGGTTCGACAAACAGCACTACAAATTTGACTACGTGAAGCGCGAATTCCTGGGTGAAGTGCGCTGCCTGGTATTCGATGTCGCACCGCAGGAAAAGTCCGGCAAGGGCCGGTTCCTCGGGCGCATTTGGGTTGAGGACCAGGACTACAACATCGTGCGATTCAACGGTGCCTACGGCGGCGGCGGACACTCGAGCTGGTACTTCCACTTCGACAGCTGGCGAGCCAACGTGCAGCCGGGCCTGTGGATGCCGTCTTTCATCTACAGCCAGGAGAGCGATCTGCATTACGCCATGAGCAAGAAGCTGGACTTCAAGGCGCAGACGCGGCTGTGGGGCTACAACATCGGACATGCCCAGCAGGAGCAGGAACTGAGCAAGATCTTGGTAGAAACGCCGGTGAACGACGATACGAAAACTTCGAATGATCTGTCGCCGATTCAGGCCCAGCGTTCCTGGGACCACCAGGCGGAAGACAACGTGTCTGACCGGCTCGAGCGGATAGGCTTGATGGCGCCGAAGGGTGAAGTTGACAAGATTCTTGACACCGTGGTGAACAACCTCGAAGTCACGAACAATATCGACCTGGAGCCGGAAGTGCGGTGCCGGGTGATGATGACTTCGACGCTGGAGTCGTTCACGATCGGACATACCATTGTGCTCAGCCGCGGCTTGATTGACGTGCTACCGGATGAAGCTAGCCTCGCGACGATCGTTGCGCACGAGCTGGCCCACGTGGTGCTAGGTCACCGCATGGATTCGAACTATGCTTTCTTCGATCAACTGCTGGTCGATGACAAGGACACATTCCGCCACTTTGGATTCGGGCACACACCAGATGAAGAAAAGGCCGCGAATGCGAAGGCAATCCAATTCCTGAACAACTCGCCCTACAAGAATCAGCTGGGGAATGCGGGATTGTTCCTGACAGCGATGGAAACACGGCAAAAGGAAATTCCTAACCTGATCAGCCCGCACCTGGGAGATCGCGTGCCAGGACTTGCTGACCTGAAATCGTCCACTCCAGTGGATCCGAAGCAGAATCCACAGATGATCGCGGCGCTGCCAATCGGCGGCCGTGTGAAACTGGATCCCTGGAACGACACGCTGACGTTGATCAAGAGCAAGCCAGTGGGCACCGTCGCCGAACGCGAGAAGATGCCGTTCGAGGTGACGCCGTTTATGCCTTACCTGACGCGCTTCGGCACGGATGCAGGCAAGCCGATCGCGGCGAGCGCCGTCACGCAGGGTGATCCAAAAGCCACCGACGTGCCGAACAAACCAAACCAGTAAATCTTAAAACATTAAAACTTTGGCCCGGTGAAGACATTCTCGCCGGGCCATTTTTCTTTGGATGGAGACTTACTTTCCGGGCGCGAGCGCCTGCATCAGCTTGTAGTTGAATTCCACGCCGTCGTAGAAGTCCTGGACTCTTACGCGTTCGTCCTGGCCGTGCGCCCTGCGATTGTCGAGGTCGAGGAAGACGCCGGCGATGCCGTAGGTGGGAATGCCTGCCATCCGCAAATAGCGGCCGTCGGAGGCTCCTGTATCCATCACGGGCATGATGGGAAGCGGGCCCCAGGCGCTGGCGGCCGCGGCTTCGACAGCTTTCATAAGTTCCGGGCGAAGCGGGGAGGGCGGCACCAGCTCCGGTAGGATGAGATTGCCGTCGGCGTCGCGTTGCTCGACGAAGCTGACATTGATCTTGGGGTCGTCCACAACCTTGATCAAAGTATCTTTGATTTTGTTTGGATCTTCGCCGGGAAGGATGCGGCAGTTGACGTTGGCGCGGGCCGTTTGCGGCAACGCGTTCGGAGCGTGGCCTCCGGAAAGCATCGTAGCAACGCAAGTGGTTCGAAGGATCGCGTTGTAAAATTCGTTTTCGGAAAGCCGGACCAACACTGCGGTATCTGGAGAAGGCTGCGCCGCGGCTTTCATGTCCTTGGCTAGCGGACCGCCTTCTATGGCGGCGCTCTTTTCAAGCATGGAGCGCGTGATTTCGTTCAGTTCTACCGGAAAATTGAATTTTGACAGTCTAGCGAGTCCCTCGGAGAGATGGTAGATGGCGTTATCGCGCGTTGGGCGGGAGCTGTGGCCACCCGGATTTTTCACTTCGAACTGAAAGTCGACGTAAACCTTTTCGCTGGCTTGCACGGCGCCATAGATTTTCTTGCCCTTGTCGCTCATAAAATCGCCGCCGTCCAGATTTACGCAGTACTCGGCGTCTATCCAATCGCGATGATGTTTGAGGAGCCACTCGACGCCGTTGAAATTGCCGCCTTCTTCATCAGCAGTGAGCGCGAGGATCAGATCGCGGCTGGGCGCGAGGCCTGCTTTTTTCATGCGGATAAAATTCGTGACGAGAATGGCGGCGCCATCCTTGATGTCCACGGTGCCGCGGCCGTAGAAATAGCCGTCTTTCTCGACGAATTGAAAGGGATCGGTGGTCCAGTCTTCGCGGCGCGCTTCGACGACGTCCAGGTGGGCGAGGAATAGGATTGGTTTCTGCTGACCGGTTCCATGCAAGCGCGCGACTAGATTCTTTTTGCGGTCGTTGGGGCCGGCGACGATGACATCCTGCTCTGGAAAGCCGGCGGCACGCAGGCGTGCTGCTAGAGCTTCCGCAGCGGTGGTCACGTTGCCGACGGAATCCGTCGTATTAATTTCGATGAGCTCTTTGAATATTTCGCGTGATTGCTGTTTTGTGTCTTCCTGCGCCTGCGCGACGCCGAAAGGTGCGAGAGCTGAGACGATGACGAGACACAGTCTCCAGAGTTTCCGTTGGGACATTCGCAGCTCCTTTTGTGAGTTCATTCTGTTTAGCTCGGCGTGGGCGTTGCTGGCATCGGCGGCAAAGCAAAAGCCTGGCGAAGGCAGCCCGAGATATAGGAAGCGGCCAGGAAAAGCATGACCAGCCCAAGCCCCGGATCAAACAAAAAGTGCAGGACGTAAGCTGCGAGGAACATCAACCCCACCATCGTGGGTTTCATCACGGGCTTCGCGAATCTCCAGTTCACGTAGCGTGCAATCTCCCGCGGCCACTTGAAAAACCAGTAGAGGTTGTAGCCCAGAAGAAAGTGAAAGCCCACGGCGCGCGCCGGCGAAATGGGGTGCTTCCAGCCGGGAACGCGTTGCATGATTTCATGGTACCGGTATACGCACACAAGCCAGTAGACCCAGCCAACTAGCATAAGGAGAAAAAGATGCAAGGGCGGGATTGAAAATTCGGTCTTGGCGACCTCCGGGTGGAGGGAAACTTCGACAAATTCCGCAACGATGTTGGCGAAACCTAAGAGATAACCGATCCAAAGTTTAGGAAACGGCGGCAGGCTAGCCGGCTGGCTCCGCTCCGTTGGTACTTCGCTGGGAGAATCGTCCACTTCATCCTCGAGAAACTCGCTTTGTCAGCGTAACGGTCGCAGCGCAGGTGCGTCAAACAGTTTGGCGATCGCGGACACTTGGGACTATCGCTCCAAGTTGCCCGGCCCCTCGCGCTTTTCATAGACTGGCAGAGTAGCTACGACGGGAGGATGACGTGATACCAACCAAGAAAAGATTGGTCCAGATTGCTTTGGGTGCGGGATTGTTCATCGCGGGGATTGCGGCGGGTTCGCTGCATGCCAGGAGCGTGGCGGGACAAAACCGTTTCGGCCAGCCGAAAACGGTGCTACATGTCGTGATTTACAAATTTAAGGACGCCACGTCAAATAACGACCGCGAGAACGCAATTAACGGGATCAAAGAGATGGCGGGCAAGATTCCCGGCATTAAAAATGTATGGCTGAAGACGGAACGCAACCAAATCAAGGATTTCAGCGGCATCTACGCGATCGAATTCACGAGCGCGGAAGCTGCGGCCGACTATTCCGAGAGCCCGGTTCACGAGGCTTGGTCAAAAAAGTGGCAGGAGTTGCGAGAGAATAGCTTGTCCTTCCAGATTTCGAATCCGTAAGGCTTTTCCGATTGCGTTCGCGGTCAGGACGCAATGCGAGTCATGCTTGGCGGACAATGCCAAACCTGCGCCGGAACATGGCATCCACCATTTTGTCCGACAGCAGCCGCTTGCACCATTTCGCGACTACCGCCAGCCCCGTAACGAGGTAGCGAATCTTCGGATCAGGCGCTTCTATCGCCTGCAAGACGATACGCGCGCAATCTTCGGGCATCGTTTTCGATTTTGCGCGAGCGCCGGTGACGCTGGCGAGGAATCGCGCATACAGAGTAGCGTAAGGTCCGTTGCTCATTTTCTCCAGGTACGGTTTCGAGAGTTCCATCGCCGCTTGTTGGATGCCTGTTACGATGTACCCCGGCTCGATCAGAACCACTTGAACGCCGAATGGAAATAGCTCCAGACGCAGCGCGTTGCTCATAGCCTCGAGGGCGAACTTGCTGCTACTGTAAGCGCCTTGCGTCGGAGCGGTCACGAAACCGGAGACGGAACTCATCATCACAATGCGGCCGCGCTTTCGCTGGCGCATGTGCGGCACGACGGCTTGCGTGACGCGCAAGACGCCAAAGAAATTCGTTTCGAACTGGCGCCGCCAGTCTTCCATGCTCAAGTCTTCGACGGCGGCGGAGAAGTTGACGCCTGCATTGTTGAAAAGGACGTCGATGGCGCCAGCCTTGGTAAGAACAGCGGCCACGGTTCGCTGCACGGAAGCATCGTCGCAGACATCGAGTTCCAGTGTTTCGAGCGGAAGGTTCTTTTCTTTGGCGAGCGCGTCGAGCTGAGCTCGTTTTTCTGCCGAACGTCCCGCGGCGAAAATGCGATAGCCGCGCTGCGCGAGCAACAGCGCCGTCGCTCTGCCCAGACCATCCGTCGCTCCAGTGATGAGCACGGATTTTTGAAGCTCTGCGCCTTTCGTCATTCTTCCCTCCAAGCCAAGAAAGCATTATGCTACCCCGGTTCTTCATTCAGGGTGGGTGTGAAGTGGCGCGCAGCCGGCTGGATAAATCGGCTGAAACGTTTGTTGCGCGCGGCCCGTCACATGGTGCAGCGGCCGGTCAGGTGCCAGGAAAAATTCAAAAGTGAGGCGATGATGAGAATTCCGAGTGGAAGGTTGTGTGAGTTTGCTGCGGCGGGGCGCCGTCGGTCGCGGAGAATTTGGCTGCCGTGTGCGGCGGCCATTCTATTCGCCAGCTTCACGGCTGCGCTCGCCAGCGCTCAAGCCGCTCCCCAGAACGATGAAGAGTACGGAAAGAAAATCCGCGAGTTTACGACGGAGAAATTCTTTCTCACCGATCTCGTCGATCATCTCCCGGCTTCTGCTACCGTTCCCTCCCCGGACAAACTTCTCGGCCACATCGTAGGCGCGCCGAACTTTCTCACTTATTCGAAAGACATCTATCAGTATTATGACGAGCTCGCGAAGGCCAGCCCTCGTGTGAAAGTCTACCGCGTGGGCAAGACGGAAGAGGGGCGAGACTTTCTGCTCGTCGCCGTGAGCGACGAAGCCAACATCGCGCAGCTAGACCATCTCCGCGATATCACCGCCAAGCTCGCCGATCCCCGCAAAATCACCGATGCGGATGCGAAACAGTTAATCGCCGGAGGCAAACCGTTTTACTGGGCGTCCGGCTCGATACACTCCCCCGAGACGGGCTCACCGGAAATGCTGATGGAATTGGCGTACCGCCTGGCGGTGGAAGATTCGCCGTTCATCCAGAACATTCGCAAGAACGCGGTTTTTCTGATTACGCCGATCGTCGAGGTAGATGGGCACGACCGCGTGGTGGACTCCTGGAACTATCAAAAAGCTAATCCCGATAAGCCGCTGCCGGGCCTCGTTTACTGGGGACACTACGTACAGCACGACAACAACCGCGACGGCATCGCCATGGGACTGAAACTTTCTCAGATGATGATGCAGAATTTTTTCTATTGGCATCCGCAGGTTCTGCACGATCTGCATGAGTCGATTCCGTATCTTTATGTTTCGACAGGAACAGGGCCTTATAACGCATGGCTCGATCCGATTGTGATCAACGAATGGCAGAAATTTGCCTACAACGATGTGCAAGGCATGACGGAGCGCGGAGTCGTCGGAGTGTGGACGCACGGTTTCTATGATGGCTGGGCGCCCAACTACATGTTTTATGTGGCGAACGGACATAACTCGATCGGACGCTTTTACGAAACGTATGGCAATAGCACTCCCGAAACAAAGTTGGCGGAGCTGGCGCCCAGCGCAACGAGCCGCGCATGGTTCCGGCCTAACCCGCCCCTGCCCAAAGTCATGTGGTCGCTGCGCAATAACACCAACATGGAAGAAAGCGGCGTGCTGCTTTCGCTGGACTACACCGCGCAACACGGACAGGAACTCCTGAAGGATTTTTACGAGAAGAGCAAACGCTCTGTTGCAAAAGCCACGACGGAAGGCCCGGCGGCTTGGGCCATCGTGAACGACGGCCGACGTCCAGCACTCGCGGCACAGCTGGCGAATTTGCTGCAAAAACAGGGCGCCGAGGTGCAGAAGCTCGAACAAGACTTCGAAGTGAAGGAATCAGCGTCGCCGGCCGCGAAGGGCGCCGACCCGAAAGTCGAGAAGTCCAAAGACGATGCTGGCGCCAAGAAGACCGAGGAAGCGAAGAGCACCAAGCTTCCGCTAGGCAGCTACATCATCCGCATGGACCAGCCGTACAGCCGCATGGTGGACATGCTGCTCGACACGCAGTATTACTCGACCAGCGACCCGCGTCCTTACGATGACACCGGCTGGACGCTAGGACCTTTGCGCAACGTGAAGACAGTGCGCATCACGGATACCGCCATTCTCAAAGCTCCGATGACGCTAGTGGACAGGACTGCAAAGTTCGAAGGCGGCGGCGTGATTCCTCCACACTCCGAAAAGGGTAAAGCAGCTGCCGCGACGAAATTTTACGTGATCAACGCGACTGGCGAACCCAATTTGGCGACGCTGCGCTTTCGTCTGAAGGACGTGAAGTTTTTTGCGGCGGAAGATAGCTTCGAAACCGCCGGGCAGAAATTCGTTCCTGGTACTTTCATTCTTCCGCTCGAAGGCAATCCGGCAGACCTCGACCTGCGGCTGAACACGGCGGCACGGGAGCTGGGCGTTCGCGTGACGAGCGTGGATTCCGTGCCAGATGTGATCCGCCATGAAGTCGGTGTCCCACGCATTGCCCTGATGCACAACTGGACGGACACGCAAAACGAAGGTTGGTTCCGGCTCGCGCTGGAGGAGACCGGAGTGCCGTACACCTACATCTCCGACATAAATGTACGAAATACGGCCAACCTGCGCGAAAAGTACGACGTGATTTTGTTTCCTCCGACATTTTTCGGTCTCCAGCAAATTCTGAACGGCATTCCGTCACGCACGAACGCGGATGGCACCGGAGCCGGCGGGCCGATTCCCTGGCAGAATTCTTCCACGACGCCAAATTGGGGCGGAATCGACGAGGCCGCGGACATCCGCGGCGGTTTGGGCTTCGACGGCGTGGCTCATCTCAAGAAATTTGTTGAGGAAGGCGGGCTCTTCATTCCCATCGGCCCCAGTACGCATCTGCCGATCGAACTCGGAATCACCGATACCGTATTCATCAACGATACGCGCCAACTGCAGGCGCGCGGAATGATCGCTCGCGCGACCGTCGAGGACAAGGCCAGCCCGATAACCTACGGATATGACGATTCTGTCGGCGTGTACTTCAATCAGGGACCGGTGTTTAGCGTTTCTGTTGCGGGCAGATTTGGCCGATTTTTCGCCGACGATGCCGGCAGTTCGCGCCCCAGTGGCAGAGGTTCCATGACGGATCCGGATATTCCGCAAGGCCGCGCCTGGACGGAGGCGGAAGCTCCCGTGCACCGGAGCAAGGCGGAGCAGGAGCTTTACGTCAACCCCGAACTGCGCGCCGATCTAGGCTCGTTTCTTCCGCCGCCTGCGCTTTACCCGCGCGTCGTGCTGCGCTTCGCTGGCGAAAAGGACTTGCGGATCAGCGGGATGCTCGCGGGCGGCTCGGAACTGGCGGAATCGCCGGCAATCGTCGACGTGCCGGTGGGCAAGGGGCACGTCGTCTTGTTCGCTACGAATCCCATGTGGCGGCAGGAGACGCAAGGAAGCTTCATGCTGCTGCTCAACGCAGCGCTGAACTACGATCACCTAAACGCCGGGCGAAAAACACCAGCACCAGCAAAGGCTAAGGCCGCGCCTACGGCAGCGAAACCGTAGTCGGGCGCGCCCAACAAACCAGCGTCTCGCTTTCGGCACACCCTGATGCCGTCACGCGCCCGCGTGCAAGAAGGGCTGCTAAGATCGTTCTATCTTAGTGGTTTCCACTTGAGCGCGTGGGTGCGCCTCCATGGCCGACGACGGAAGTCCTTTGACCCAAGAGTCTAACGGGAAGTGGCGATTGGGTTTTTGGAGCCTGATCGCGACGCAGTTTCAGGGCGCGTTCAACGAAAATGCCCTAAAATTTCTCGTCATTTACCTCATTCTTGCCATCGAGCACGACAACGCTCAGCGCGCAAACCATGAGTTCCTTGTCGGGGTCCTGTTCGCTGCCCCATTCGTTCTGTTTTCGCTAGCGGGGGGCTATCTCGCCGACCGCTTCAGCAAGCGCAGCGTCACAATCCAGACCAAAGTGTTTGAAGTCGGCGTGATGTTGCTCGCCGTAGTCGCCCTGATCGGTCCGAATTTTTCGCTGGCCCTGGCAGCGATCTTCCTTGTGTGCACGCAGGGGGCGTTCTTTGGGCCATCCAAATATGGCCTGCTTCCTGAACTCTTGCCCTCGGAAAAATTATCGTGGGGCAACGGCGTGCTCGAGCTGGGGACCTTTCTGGGCATTATTGCCGGAAGCGTGAGCGGATCTATCCTGGCCGCGGCTTTCGTGGGACGGCAGGTGTATTCCGGCGCGATTCTTTTTGCGTTCACGGTCATCGGTTTGGTTTGCAGTTTTGGCATAAGCAAAGTTCCTGCCGCCGACCCCACCAAGAAGTTTCATCTCGCCTCGCTGATTGATGTCTGGTCTCCCATGAAGCTGATCCGCGGCAACCGCATTCTTTGGCTTGCGGTGGCGGGAAACACCTACTTTTTCTTTGTGGCCGCTCTCTTACAGTTCAACATTTTTCTGTATGGACAAGATGTCCTCCATCTCGATTCGTCGCACGGAGGCTTGCTGCAAGCTGCAGTGGCCATCGGGATCGGCTTGGGAAGCTTCGCTGCGGGATATCTCTCGGGCGGAAAAATCGAATATGGACTGATCCCGCTCGGCTCCTTGGCGATGACTGCGTTCGGCCTTTGCCTGTCAATTCACGGATTGTCGTTTCAGACAGTGTTGGCGTTACTGGCGTGCCTGGGATTCTCCGGCGGATTTTTTATTGTGCCGATCAGCGCGCTGATTCAACACATTCCCGAGGAGCAGCACAAGGGCATCGTTCTAGGCGCATCAAACTGGCTGTCGTTTGTGGGGATTGGCGTGGCATCCGGCGCTTACTATGCGATGTCGCGCTGGCTGAACTTGAGTTCCGAGGCCATTTTTCTGTGGGCTTCGGTCGCGACATTGGCCGCAACTGCTTACGTCCTCTACCTGCTGCCGGATTCTTTGCTGCGGCTTTTGCTGTGGATGCTCACGCACACGCTGTACCGCCTCGACGTTGCGGGGCGCGAACGCGTTCCGGCGCGTGGTGGCGCGCTTCTTGTTCCCAACCACGTTTCGATGGCCGACGCGGTGCTGCTCCTTGCTTCTGTCGACCGGCCGGTGCGCTTCTTGATGTTCAAAGGCTCGTACGATCATCCGCTGGTCAAACCCTTCGCGAAAATATTAGGCGTCATTCCCATTTCATCCGATCAAGGCCCGCGCGAAATGATTCATTCTTTGCGCCGCGCGACGCAGGCGCTGCAGGATGGCGAACTCGTCTGCATTTTTCCCGAAGGGCAGATGACGCGTATCGGCCAGATGATGCCGTTTCGCCGCGGCATGGAACGCATCATTAAAGGGGTCGATGTACCGATCATCCCCGTGAATCTTGACGGTGTGTGGGGCTCGATATTCAGCTTTGCAGGTGGCCGCTTTCTCTGGAAATTACCGCGCCATTTGCCGTATCCCGTGCGCGTGACGTTTGGCGCGCCGCTCCCTCCAACCGCGACGGCGCAGGAGGCGCGGCAGGCCGTGCAGGACCTCGGAGCGGAAGCGTTCGAGCGGCGCAAGCCTCAGATGCGGCCTCTGCCGCGGACGTTCCTCTACACAGCGCGGCGCCATCCGTTTCGTTTCGCCATGGCCGATGGACAAACGCCGAAGCTGACTTTTTTCGCCGTGCTTGCGAGAACGCTCTTTCTCGCGCGGCGCCTGCGGAAAACGTGGCAGGGGCAGGACATGGTGGGCATTCTTCTGCCGCCATCGATTCCTGGTGCGCTGATAAATTTCGCGGCGATGCTGATGGGCAAAGTGCCCGTCAATCTGAACTACACCGCTTCGAATGAAACGCTGGAGTCTTGCGCCAAGCAATGTAATTTGAAGACGGTGATAACGGCTCGCGCCTTTCTCGAACGCGTCCACGTGCAGCCGCCGGCCGAGACCGTTTTTCTCGAAGACCTGGCGCAGAAGCCGCGTTTCAGCGAACGCCTCGGCGCTGCTTTGGCGTTTTTTCTTCCAGCGCGGCTCGTTGAAAAGTATGCCGGTGCCGAGCGCACGACAAAGCTCGAAGACATCGCCACGATTATTTTTTCCAGCGGCTCAACGGGCGAGCCCAAAGGCGTCGTCCTGACGCACTATAATGTGGCCTCCAACGTCGAACAGCTTAACCAGGTTTTCCTACTGCATTCTAACGATCGCATCATGGGCATTCTTCCGTTTTTTCATTCCTTCGGTTTCACAGGCACGCTGTGTCTGCCGGCCGCGACGGGGATTGGCGTTGTGTTTCATCCGAATCCACTCGATTCGCGCGTGATCGGCGCGCTCGTCAACAAATATGCAGTGACGATGCTGCTCGCTACCCCGACTTTTCTCAACGCCTACACACGCCGTTGCGAGCCAGAACAGTTTGGTAGCCTGCGCTTCGTGATGGCTGGCGCGGAAAAACTGCCAGATCGAATTTCGCAGGCGTTTGAGGACCGCTTCGGCCTCCGGCCCATGGAAGGCTACGGCTGCACGGAGTGCTCGCCCGCCGTAACAGTGAATACGATCGATTTTCGCGCGGCATCTTTTCGCCAAGTGGGCGCAAAGCGCGGCAGCATTGGTCACCCTCTGCCGGGGATGAGCGTGAAGATTATCGACCCCGAAACCCTGCAAACTCTGCCCGTCAATCAACCTGGCTTGCTGCTCGTGCGCGGGCCAAACGTCATGCAGGGCTATCTCAACCAGCCGGAAAAAACGGCGGCCGTTTTGCAAGATGGCTGGTACAACACCGGCGACATCGCGATGCTGGACGAAGATGGGTTTCTGCGCGTCACGGATCGTTTGAGCCGTTTCAGCAAAATCGGCGGCGAAATGGTGCCGCACATCAAGGTCGAGGACAAGCTGCACGAGTTGGCGCACTCCACGGAGCAAGTGTTCGTGGTGACCGCCGTTCCCGACGAAAGAAAAGGTGAGCGCCTGATGGTGCTGCACACTCTGCCGGAAGATAAGCTGAAGGACACTTTGGAACTGCTCGCTAAGTGCGACTTACCGGCTCTCTGGCGTCCACGTCCTGATCAATTTCTGCGCGTCGAGAAATTGCCCTACCTCGGAACTGGCAAGCTGGACTTGCGGAAAGCGCGTGAACTCGCGCTGGAAGTCGCTAAGCCGGCATGAGCGCCCCCGTGCAAGTTGCGCCTGCCAAGACCGCAGACTCTCGGCAGGTGACCGGCACCGAGAGCGCGCGAAAATGGCGCCGCATGGTTCGCCGGATTGTGCTCACGGCGCTCGCGCTGGGCATCTGGTTCTGGACGCAATCGCTGATCGCGCAACGTGCCGCTCCCGCTGCCGGCGTTGGTGACGCGCTTCACACGCTGACCGCCGGTCTCAATTCCTACTTCTATCATTCACCGACGGCCGCGAACGCGCTGTTGATTCTCAGTTCCGCGCTGATCGATGTATTAGCTCTATTTCTGATTGGGCGCTGGCTTTTCGGCCCAAGCGTTCGGCCGTTCTTGGGGCTTGTCTTCCTTCTCGCGCTGCGCCAAATCATGCAAGCCATCTGCGCGCTCCCAGCCCCTCCTAATATGATCTGGCACTATCCAGGATTTCCGTCGCTGCTGGTCACCTACAACGTGGGCAACGATTTTTTCTTTTCTGGACACACGGCCATTGCAGTCTTTGGCGGAATCGAATTAGCGCGGCTCGGAAAGCGATGGCTTGCGATACTGGCCGTGGGAATCGTTCTATTTGAAATTGCCACCGTGCTGATCCTGCGAGCGCACTACACGATGGACGTTTTTACCGGCCTCATCGCCGCGCTCTGGGTTTCACAAATATGCGCCAGAGTCTCGCCTCGTCTTGACGCCTGGCTATCTGCCGCTAAGTAAACTCGCGGTAAACTGGCCGGCCTTTGGCTATTCATAGCGCAGCGCGACGATAGGATCGACGCGCATGGCACGGCGCGCCGGTATGTAACACGCGGCCAGCGCCACAATCGTAAGCAGGACCGCTACGCAAGCGAAGGTCAGCGGGTCCCTTGCGCTTACGCCGAACAGCAGGCTCGCCATGAGCCAGGAAAATCCGGCAGCGGCGAGGATACCAAGCAGGACGCCGATGAGCGTCATCTTCATGCCGTCCTTCAACACCATGCGAAGCACATCCGAACGATTTGCACCCAGGGCTACGCGGATGCCGATTTCCTGCGTCCGCTGTCCAACGAGATAGGAAATGACACCATAGATTCCAACCGAGGCGAGCGCGAGCGCAAGCGCCGCAAAAATGCCAAGCACCGCCATTGAAAACTGCTGCGAGGCGAGCGAATCGGAAATAATAGAATCCATTGTTTGGGTTTTAGACATCACGTGCTCGTCGCTGATCCCCTTGATAGCAGCCCGCAGAGAATCTCCTATTGCTGTGGCTCTTGGGTCGAAACGCAACATCATGCCCGTTCCGCTCCACGAGAGAACCATGGCCTGGTCCGGCAGCTGCATGTAAGGAAAGTAGAGTTCCGCGCGCAACGATTCCTTATCGTCGGAATCGAGGCCCCATTGTTTGACGTGCGGGACGACGCCTACGATTTCCGCTCGTCCGCCTTTGTTTTCCAGAATGATGTGTTGACCGATGGGATCCTGATCTCCAAAGTATTGTCGCGCGAACACATCGTCAACCACAACGACGTGGGAAGAGTTCTCATTGTCTTGTGCAGTAAAAAATCTTCCGCGTTCAAGCGGAATTCCCATCACCTTTAGATAGTCCTCTTCCACCACATAGCTGAGCGACCAGCTCATATCGTTGTCGGTCGCGGGTTTAGGCTTCCCCTCAATCCAGAAGCGATCTTCATCGTCGCTGCTCAACGGCACTGCCGCCCAGGAGAGCGACAACGACTGCACTCCAGGAACAGACTTCAACTGTTGGCCCACATTCCGAAGGGCCGCTCGAATTCCCGCAGCGTTGGCGCTGCGCATTGACGGAGGGAGCGCAACGCCGAAGGTCAGGAGATTGTGCGAATTGAATCCTGGGTCTACCTTCCAGAGCGCGGTCAGACTTCGGACCATCAACCCTGCCAGGACTAGCAACACCAAGGCCATCGCCATTTCCACGACGACAAGAGCTCCCTGCGCGCGGTGGCGCGAACCGCTCTCACCTCGCCCTCCTTCTTTGAGCGTGTCGTGCAAATTGCGCGTCCTTGTTTTCAGTGCGGGCGCCAGCCCAAAGAAAATGCCGCACCCCAGTGTTATGACCAAGGTGAAAAGCAGCGCGCGCCCATCCAAACTGACCTCGCTCGCGCGGGGGAGTCCTGCAGCCAACCCGCGAAGCGCAGCCTGAGTGCCCCAGGCCGCCAGCAACAAGCCGAGCGCCCCTCCGGTCAATGCGAGCAACAGACTTTCCGTAAGGAGCTGGCGCACAAGCCTTGCCTGTCCCGCGCCCAGTGCCGCGCGAATCGCGAATTCGCGCGACCGTGCGGCGGCTCGTGCGAGCATCAGATTGGCGACGTTCACACAAGCGATCAGCAAGACAAATCCGACCGCCGCCAGCAAGACGAACAGGAGCACGCTTACTCCACCGACAAGCGTTTGCTTCAACGGCCGCATAAAGGTACCGATGCCGGTGTCAGTATCCGGATACGCTGCGGCAAGGTTGCTCGACACCCGGGCCATGTCCGCGCGCGCTTGCTCGATAGTCACTCCGGGTTTGAGCCGGCCGACGCCGTGAAATCCAAGCCCAGCTCCGCGCGATGGAAGAAGAGGATTGCCCCATTGCCCGACGGGCACGTAAACGTCAACGTCGCGAAAGTTTCCGGAAAGATCGAAGCTCGCGGAAAGCACGCCGACGATGGTGTAGCTCGCGCCGTCAAGATCAAGGGACTTTCCCAGAGCGACGGGAGAAGAATTGAACTTCCGCTTCCACAGACCTTCACTGATGATGGCTATCGGGGCCGCACCGATCGCGTCCTCGCCTGGCGCAAACGTGCGCCCGATCACTGGCGTCACACCAACCACGTTCAAAAAATCAGACGAGATGAAACGCGCCTGCAGGCGCTCGGCTTCGCCCAGGCCTGTCAGGTTGTAGCTGTAGCTGCGATACACGCCCATGGAGGAAAAAGTACGGTTGTCTTTCTGCCAGTCGCGAAAATTCGGAAAGGAAATCGACCCACTCGCAAAGTTAGGTTTGCTCTCGGCTAGCCAAACGAGTTGTTCTGGGTGCGGGTACGGCAGCGGTTTGAGCAGAACACCATTCACCACGGAAAACAGCGCCGTGTTCGCACCGATGCCAAGCGCCAGGGTAAGAACCGCCACGACGGTAAATCCTGGTGACTTGGCAAGCATGCGCAAGCCGTATCGCAAATCCTGCATCAGCCGCTCGAATGAGGTCCAACCCCACATCTCTCTCGTAACCTCTTTGATCAGGTCAACATTGCCCAGTTCCCGTCGCGCTGCGCTTCGCGCCTGGTCTGGAGTTTCGCCGCGGTCCGTGCGGTCCCGCGCCGCCATTTGCAAATGGCTTTGGAGTTCTTCCTCCAGTTCGCTGTCACGTTTTTGACGACGCCAAAAGGAAAATGTCACGCTTCGCTCTCTCTCTTGGCTGGATTCAGCACGCCAGCGATGGCATCAGAGACCTGCGCCCAGCGCGACCGCTCGGATTCCAATTGTTTATTGCCTTTGGCTGTCAGCCGGTAGACTCGGACGCGCTGCTTGTTCTCAGAAACTTTCCAGTCTGCGCTGATCCATTTCTGACGTTCCAACCGGTGCAGCGCCGGATAAAGCGATCCTGTGTCCACCTGCAAAATGTCTCCCGAGTTGGTGCGAATCGCCTGGCTGATGCCGTAACCGTGTTGCGGTCCCCAGCGCAGAGTCTGCAGGACGAGCAAGTCGAGCGTCCCTTGGAGCAGCTCAATCCGGTTTTGGTAGCGTGGACTCATGTTCACCTCGGGCTGTAGATGTTCTACACCCATCGCATGTAGAATGTCTACACCCATTAGACGAGCAATTGGAAGGCCGGGAGCGAGAGATTGCCAAGTGCCTGTCAGCAAAGCTCTTATGCGCAACCGTGAGGCGCGCTGCACTCCAGAATCCAACCGCTCCCGGGATCCGTTGTTGCGAATCCGGTCACTGGCCCCCATTCCCCTTTACTCTTGGTCCGCTCCAAGCCGTAATCCGATTGTGGCCCTGGCTCGCCAGTGCTACGGTTTTAAGTACTTGGTGATGAAAATTATGCAGTGTTTGCCGCGTCGATTCCTACTCTCCCTGGGTCTGACTGCGCTCTCGGTCTCTCTCTTTGGCTACGCAAAGGGGCAAACTGCCCCAGTCCAAAACTCGCCGCTAAAAATCGGTTATCTGATGGACTCTCTCAAAGTCGAGCGCTGGCAAACCGATCTCGCCACCTTCCAGAGGCGCGCAAAGGAGCTGGGAGCCGAAGTGCTGGTGGAAACCGCCGAGGGAGACGACGATATGCAGTTGCAGCAATCCCAAAAGCTAATGGATGCCGGCGCAAAGGTTCTGGTACTAGTGCCGCACGATACAGACAAGGCGGCGCGCATCGTGAACGCGGCGAAGGCCCGGCATCTACCCGTGCTGTGCTATGAGCGCCTGGTACGCAACAGCGATGTCGATTTCTTTGTAGGCACTAATGCCGAAGTGATTGGCGAACTGCAATCTTCAACCCTCGCGAGACTGGCCCCCAAGGGGAACTACGTTTTGATCGGTGGCTCACAGACGGACAGCAACGCTAAAGTCTTGCGCGAGGGACAAATGCGCGCGCTGCAAGCTTCCGTTGACCGTGGCGACATAAAAATCGTCAGCGACGGCTGGGCAAAAGATTGGGATCCAGCCGAGGCTTACGCCATCATGTCCACAGCGATCGACTCCACGAAGGGCAATATCGCAGCTGTGGTCGCGTCGAATGACGGCACTGCCGGAGGCGCCATTCAGGCATTGCAGGAACACAAACTCGCCGGCCAAGTGCTCGTCTCCGGTCAGGATGCGGATCTCGCCGCCATCATCCGGATTTTGGACGGCACGCAAACCATGACGGTTTACAAACCCATTGGCCTGCAAGCAAGAACGGCCGCCGAAGTTGCCGTGAGCTTGGCTGCCGGAACTCCGATAAAAAATGCGGTTTCGATTCTCAACGGAACAAGGACTGTTCAGGCAATATTTCTAAGCCCTGTGGTGGTCACCAAAGACAATGTGAAGCAAACCGTCATCAAAGACGGCTTCCAAAACCTCGAAACCATTCAGAAAAGTTTGCCGAAAGAAAAGTGGCCGAATTGAATCCTGAGCAGAGCTCTGCCGAACCTGCTCGTTCTCAGAGGCTTCTCAGTTTGTGAGCTTGTACCTTCAGAACAACAGACACTTCTCTCGCGCGCGAATCGCCGCGACAAATCTTCCAGCGCAATAAATTAAAACTTCACGCCCCAGAAGGATGGGTCTGGCTTGATCAGCTCGAGGCCGACGTCCCACGCTTCATGATCGCGCCAAACAACTTGCGCTTCCGCAGTGCGTCCGCTCTTGGAGTTTATAAGGCGCACGCGCTGGCGCAGAGGAAGCCCTGCCCCGACCACGGCCAGGCAGCCAGACTTGCTTATGTCGACGGTGACGCCGTTGGCCTGCTGTCGCTGGGAGCCTTCTTCCCATTCGACTTGAAATTTTACTCTGGAGACGATGCGCCGGTGGGTGCGCAATTTCTCCCATCGCTCTTCAAACGCTTTACCTTCGGGGATACCTATGCTGTTCAGAACGGTTTCGGTGGCCATGCCTGCCTCGCAGCGTGTGGGTTTCGTACTCGGCCGGGATACAGCAAAAGACAAGTTATTGCGCGGAACTGCCCCAGTCAATAGTACTCATTCCATTTTTTTCGCGTGTACGTCCACGGAAAACATTTTCCTAGGCATCACCAAAATCCTTCGTAATCACCTGCAAATAAAGATGTTAGCTCACATTCGCAGGCCTTCACACAACCTTTCTTCTCTTTTTCTTCTCTACATTTTCTGCGCAGTCGCTGAAATCAGGGCGAGCTCGCTCAAATACTTGCTAGCAAGAAAATGCGTTCAAAAAGGCGGCTCGCCCATCGCGGAACGTGATAGTTTGTGTGCAGCCGGTTCGCCGCATGCGAGCGGCAAAATGGAGGTAATCCCGTGCCCATGGAAGAAACTCCCGCCTGTCGTTCCCGTCGCTCTTTTCTACAAGTCTCCGCAGCCGCCGCGGCGGTGGCTGTTGGATATCGCATCGTCACCGAGCCGATGCTTGCAAATGCCGCCTCGCTTCCTTATCCCCGGCCTTATCCAAAAGATGCGGTGCTCATTAATGCGAACGAGAATCCGCTCGGCCCCTGCGGCGTGGCTTGCGGCGCGATCAATGATGTCGCGTCCCAAGGTGGCCGCTACTCGGATTGGATGACTGGCGATCTCATAAAAACTTTTGCGGCCGCGGAAGGGCTCAAGCCCGAGTACATTCGCGCCTTTCCCGGTTCCAGCGGTCCGTTGCACTACTCCGTTCTTGCGTTCACGTCTCCCACGAAAAGCTATGTCACTGCCGATCCCAGCTATGAAGCTGGTGCACATGCCGCAAAAATCGCCGGAGCGCGCGTCGTGAATGTGCCGCTGACCAAAACCTACTCGCATGACGTGAAAGCCATGTTGGCGGCGGGGCCGGATGCAGGCATGTTTTATATTTGCACGCCCAACAATCCTACCGGCACGCTCACCAGCCACTCCGACATCGAATTCCTGCTCGCCAACAAACCGACGGGTTCCATCCTTTTGGTGGACGAGGCGTATATCCATTTTTCCGACGCAACTACCGCGCTCGATCTTGTGAAAGCCGATAAAGATGTGATCGTTCTGCGCACGTTCTCAAAAATCTACGGAATGGCTGGGTTGCGCTGCGGTTTTGCCATTGCCCGGCCGGATTTGCTAGAAAAAATGAGCGCATTTTCCGGCTGGAGTGCCATGCCCATCACCGCTGTGGCCGCCGCATCTGCCAGCCTGAAAGATGCGCAGCTCGTCCCCGATCGCAAACACATCAACGCCACGATTCGCGAAGCCACGTTTGAATGGCTGGCCAAGAACGGCTACTCCTTCGTTCCGTCGCAATCCAACTGCTTTATGCTGGACGTAAGGCGCCCCGCAAAAGAAGCGATTGCTGCGATGGCCGCGCAAAATGTTTTCATTGGCCGCCCGTGGCCTGTTTGGCCCACTCACGTGCGCATCACAGTTGGCACGCAAGCCGAAATGGAGCGATTCCAGGCGGCTTTCGATCACGTCATGAAGAACCCGTCCGCCGCGGTGCACGCTGCCGGGCCGATCAACATCGCCAATAATCTGGACGGCTTGCATATTCCATCGGGACTCTAGTCCCGTTTTTCTGCATCGCTGAAACCCCAGTCCGCAGGCATCGTATCCTCCTGCTCTCCGCATCCAATGTCGCAATGGCTGTCAGGGGGTGAAGTATGTCTCGATTCCTTCGCTGCAATTTCGTCCTCTGTCTTTTCCTTCTCCCTATTCTCTCCTGCGCGCAAGCTCCTCCCCTCAATGTCACCGGTTCCTCAAACTGCAACTCCGCCGACTTCGACCTCAACCTCCGTTTCGAGAATGGACGCGCCGATACCTATTCCATCGTCATCCTCCAGCGCAACCTCTCCACACGTCCTTGCATCTTCGATGGTCCACAATATCCGCCCACCATCGTGGTCGAGACTGAACCCGGCACAAATCGCATGGGGGGCTGCAACAACTGCCCCGCGCATTTTCCGCTCCCCAGCGTTCCCCCCGCTCCCCTTATTCTTGCCCCCGGCGAGATCGCGCGCCACACACTCAGTTGGAAGACCACCGATGCCCGCCCGGAATCTTGCGTGCAGCCCGAATGGATGGACACTTCCGTCCGCATTGTTTCTCGAACGCTTCTGAGAAAAATTTGTTCCGTTATCGAAGTCAGCGCCTTTACTCGCGAAGTTGCTTCTCCTGGCGACATCCCTGCCTTCGCCGTCACCTCCAGCAAACCCTCCTATTTCCAGGGCGAGTCCTTTTCGGTGCGCGTCACCCCGCTTCCCCTCAACGCGCGGGATTCCGGCTCCGTTCGTCGCGGTCCCGACGCGTCCCGCACTTCGGCTTCCGTCATCGCGGACTCCTGCCCGGCGTTCTTCATCCGCGTTCGCTTTCCAGACGGCTACACTCGTTACGACGAATCGAAACCTCTCGCCTTCAAACCGTGCGGCCCGGCTACTCTCGGCTACTCTTTTGATGATTGGCAAACTGGCTTTGAGATCGGCTCCGGCGTAAATAGCCGATGGGGCTCGCAGGGCCAAAACACATTGCAAGTCTCTCAACTCGTCAGCCCTATCGACGCGCCGCATCTCCTCTTCGCTAGTTCCAACGTCTTGCCCATCGAGATTGCCGATTCCTCCTCCATCGCCCGCAAATGGGGTCCGCGCGACAAGGGAGTCGCCGCAGACATCACTCTGGACAAGGATACCTTCCGCGTCGGCGAAGATGTCCCCTTGCATCTCGCCGTCGAAAATTTCGACGCTCCCGATCCCATCTACGGCGGCAACCCCACGTGGGATCCATGCCAGGTATTCCAACTGGAAGTCCAGGACGCCTCGGGCCACGCCCTCCTTCCGGCTCAATTGTTTCAGCAACGGTCCATCTGCATGGGCCACGGATTTGGCCCCATGCTCTATGGCAAAGGTGTCGTCGTTCCGATGGAGCGATCGCTCGGCAATCTCGGCCAGCTCCCCAACTCTCCCGGCACCTACACCATCGTCCTGACCTGGTCGCCCGCCACTTCGCACTCCACGAAAGAAGTCAATCAACTTACTCCCTCTTCCGAATTCCATCCTTACGCTGTTGCACGCGCCACCGCCTCCATCCGAATCCTCCCATCTCCCTGATCGCCGCGCAGCACTTGCAATGGATATGAAGACCAGATTGGGTGACAGATTACGTTGATGGAGCAGGTCGTGAGGTGATGCTCCAAAGTAAGAGACCCCCCTCCCCCCGGGGTATCCAGAGAGTTGTGAAGTAAACGCATGAGGGGATTGGGGTTGCGGCTGTTCGTGCGCGTACGAGGAGCGGGATAGTGAGCTGTGGGCAGTGAAGCGCGAGTCGAAGGAATGCCGGGGCGTGGAGCGGCGCCGAATCATAGGCGGTGGTAGCATGGATTTCGATTACTGTCAAGGTACAGTACTACAGTTTTATCATTCGAACGTGAGACGGGGAAGTGGAGTGGTTGGAAGGAGTTGGCGGGAATTTGCGAGTTTGGTGAGACAGGTTACGTGCCGCCTGTCCCCGTCCCCCTACCGCCCCCCCTAGATTTTTCCAAACACCGCCACCATATATAGTCGTTTACTTATAAAGATTCGTATTGACTTCTGATCAAAATAAGCGCGTGCTCTGTGGTAATAAGCGGAACGCGCCGTGCGACAACACGACGCGCCCCTAACAATCCGAGCCGTTTGAAAATGGGAGACCCGGATGCCTGCTGCGATTCTACCTCACGGCGTCCGTCCCACAATATCTTAAACAAGGAGCCGAGGAAGGACATGAAATATATCATTATCGCAGTTATCGCAATGTTGCTGGGGACAAATCATGTTTCGGCGCAGACGACGAAAACATTAACTGGCTCTGACATACCGGACGCTGCGGCTTGGCGAGTCTGGCTGAACCAGAAAAGCGAAGTGCCGGGGGATCACAGCGAGGCGTTCACAACGTACTTAATTAGCCTCGGCTTGTCGCAAGGGGATGCCGCGGTCTTACAGACTGCGCTGGAATCTTATGCGACGCAGGAGACACAGTTGAGAGCAGTAAGCAATGCCAAGATCGACGCAGCAGACGAGAATCTTGACGCGGCAACTGCATCAAACCTACAGACGGCATTTCAAACGAAACTGGCGGCACTAGTTAGTGCCACACAGGCGCAGCTAGCATCACGGCTAAGTACGAATGGGGGAGCGTTTCTTAGCCACTTCATCCAGCTTGAGAAGAAGCACATGACAATCTCGCCTGTAGACGTGACTCTAGTTCGAACGGTGCCGACGACCCACGCAGAGTTTGTATCATATCACGTCCACAGCAGCCCACAGGGTACCCAAATGACCTATGGCTACAGCACGTACGCAAGTGGATGGCTCAGCCTTTCAGGCTTGAATAGCAGTGGCGAGCCTTATGGAACGTTTTATCAGCAGATAGGGGCGCAAGGGTCGACCAGTCCTTGTACCGGGCAGTGTCTTTCCGCCTACCATTCGGTCGTTACTGAGTACAACCACGCTGCGGGTGGGAATCTGAGGTACACCGTTGCCGACCAGCACCCCAACACGGCCATAAACGGGAACTACACGTATTCCTGGGCGTACGACGCCACTACTAACAATTACTGGAACAGTGAAACGGCTTGGGTGTACGTACAATGTACGATTGCCGGTATATTTCTCGACAATAATCCGATAGGCGGTGGCGATCCCTTCGCATCCGAAGTAGCCAGAACCTATACAACTACTCCTGGCCAAGTGGTCTTTACCTGCAACTCCGACCCTTACTGTCCTTATGCTACGTCACCGTCCACGTATTGCAGTGCGACCCCAGACTACAAACCGTCCTCAGCATCGTTCGACATCGCAAACGGTGCTTCAGTCGTGGAGTTTAGGCAATACGCGGCATGCTGGAGACCCGTAAGCCCGTCGGGCCTGTCTTGGAGTTGTTCGCCCCAATACTCAGAGGACCAACTTTACTCAGCTACTTTGATTCCATCCGCTGGAGGAGCGTCTTGCACGCATCATCCCTAAACTCAACCGGGCCCATAGGGTAAGAGGAACTTGAGTTGGAGCGACAGCGGGATGCGTGGCCGCGTATATAAGCATCAGTTGCTGAGTGACTTTCCGTCATCGCGAGCGTATTCTTGCTAGAACCTAGGGAGAAAGCTATGTTCGAATCGAGGACCTGTCGGGCTTGCATCGTCGCAACGCTCCTAATCGTCAGCGCCTGTCGCGGCGAAAGCTTAAGCGCGAAGCAAAAACAGCAGACGAATGTGGCGGCAGGTGCCTATCGTGTCCGTGTGGGGGACCAGATTCGAATTGAGGTTTACCAACATCCCGAGTTTTCAAAAATAGTCACTGTTGACCGCAAAGGCAACATTAGTCTCCCATTTGTTCATGTTGTGAAAGCCTCGGGCATCTCGATTACGGATTTGCTTGACCTAGTCACGCGCAAACTTCAACCAGTTGTTTCCAACCCCCAGGTGACGATCATCGTGGGTAACAGCCGACGTTCGACTTCACCCGAACTTCCATATGATTGCTGTGTAGCGCGGAAAGATTCCTAGGCGCACGCTATCCTTGTTGTGGGAAACTGTTCGGAACAATCGGACAGTTTATCGGTCATCTGACGAACGCCGTTCCACCCGTGATTCTAAACAAGTTGCCGGCCAAGGGTTGACGTGTTTACCGGCCAGGACGGTCAGGGCGACACAGCCAGTTGAAGCTATGCGTAATTGTTGTCCGCTTTCTGCTTTTCTAGCGCACAATAACGCGCGATCTGGGCGGAGCGTGCCGAAAGCTATTTCCTTGTGAAGGAGAACGGCGACCGCCTGGCGCTGCGTGTCTGTCGAGTGGCGCAAACGCACGTGGCTGCCTTTTTGGCGCACAACCTGATAGCCGAATTTCGTGAGAACCTGGATCAGATGCTCCCCCGAAATCACCGGCATTTTTGAACTCATCGCGTTACGACGACACTGCCCACGAGCACTTCGCTCGGGTCGGGAATTTCTTCTCCGCGGCTTTCCATATCCTCAAGAACCAACGGGTGGGATCCTCGCGGCATGATCACTGGAAAAGAGCAGAGGTTGGAGGTTCGAAGTTGAATGTTGGAAGAAGAGAGGTCCCTCCGCTGCGCGTCAGCATAGGGCGCTGACGCTTCGGTCCCTTCGTGGCTCCCTTCGCGACTCAGGGTAAACAGGGCAAGCGGGATGACAAGATAGGAGGAAGAGGAAGAAGCAACGTCTGCCACCCTGAAGGGATGGCGCTACATTTAAACCTTTTCGATTTTTTTGGGGACGCCAGCGGGGGAAGCCGGCGATTAGGTCGCGCCAGGTGGGGTTGGGTATAGTGGAGCTGCCAAGCGCGTTGGGGGATTCGAATCCGTGAACATCCAGGACTATTTGATTGATCAGAGCGGAAAGGATTGGTCCGAACTTCTGTCGGGCTGGACGGAGGCTCTGCCGCCCCCCTTTACGGTGTGGCTGGTGAACCGCTTCGGCGACGTGTTCGCCGTTTTCGAAGATGGTTCGGTGCACATGCTGGACGTGGGAATCGGCGTGATCCAGCGTCTGGCAGATAACCGCGACGACTTCGCGACGCAAATCGACGCGGGCAACAATGCCAATCACTGGCTGATGATCCCTCTGGTGGATCAGTGCGTGGCGACCGGCATCACGCTTTCTGAAGACCAGTGCTACGGGTACAAGATTCCGCCGATCCTGGGCGGAAAATACGCAGTGGAGAACGTCGCGTCGACAAATCTGTCCGTGCACTACTCGCCGATGGCCGATATTATCCGGCAGACCAAAGACTTGCCCGACGGTACGCGAATCAAAGCGGTGGTGATCGACGACGTGTGAGGAGCATTTTTGTGCGGACTACGTTTCACCCTGCGTGCGATTTAGGACGGAGGGGCCAACCTCTGCCACCCTGAAGGGTTGGCGCTACATTTAGACCTTTTCTGACGTGCGGGGTGGCACGTTGCTACGCCGCACTTTTTCGTTTGGGTTGGATGTAGCGCCGGGGCTTCAGCCCGGCAGCTGT
>Ga0210405_10000930_pt1 | contig 35739 bp, 38 predicted proteins | sample IncBWH11MmetaG_FD_155492 | JGI IMG/M metagenome (GOLD analysis project Ga0210405, IMG submission 155492) | Forest soil microbial communities from Barre Woods Harvard Forest LTER site, Petersham, Massachusetts, United States - Inc-BW-H-11-M | ecosystem: Environmental > Terrestrial > Soil >... | reverse complement strand
TCCTCTCGGTTTCAGTTCGACAGTTTTCCGCAAGAAGTTCCGTTCTGCTATGACTGGGCGGAACTACCGAGACAACGAGGTCATTTTTGCGCAAGGGGGTGCAGCCGATGCAGTTTTCTACATCCAGAGCGGCACGGTGAAGCTCACGGTGGCCGCCACGCGTCGCAAGAAAGCAATAATCGCCGTCCTGCTGCGGGGTAGTTTTTTTGGCGAAGGCTGCCTAGGAGGGCAATCTCTGCGGATGTACACGGCGAGATCAATTGGGCCGTCCAATATCACTCGTCTGCAGAAGGAGAGCACCGTTCGTACGCTCAAGCGAGATACGCACTTTGCGGCAGTGTTTAATGCATATCTGCTTTCCCGCGTCATTCGAGTCGAAGAAGACTTGGTAGATCAGTTCTTCAATTTCAGCGAAAAGCGACTGGCAAGGGCCCTGTTGCTGTTTGGGCAAATAATCAAGGAGTCGAAGCCGGAGCACCCCCTGAAGGTGAGCCAAGCAACCTTGGCGGAGATGGTTGGTACCACCCGCGCACGAGTGAGTAAATTTATGAATTTGTTCAAGAAGAAAGGCCTCGTCAGCTACAACGGCGGCTTGCAAATAAATAGCGAACTTATCAGCGCCTTTCTGCAGAATCGGCCCATGTCCGTTGTCAGGAGGACGTAGACCGTCCACGTAGAGAACCCGGTCTAGTTGACCGCCTTTTTGCACACGGGGGGTTTGTGGTGAAAAAGGAACTCAGCCCAAAACAGATACTCGCGCTCCCCTGTCCGACTTGTGGAGCTGCTCCGGGAGAGAAGTGTGAACTTAGCACTGGCCAACCTCGCCACACTCCGCATTCAGGCCGCTGATTGATCGCAAAAGACTAGTACAGGAAATGCTGTCCTGACACTGTTGGTTCGCAGCCCAATTAATCTTGAGACTCGGTGGCAGGATTGCCAGAGGGTTGGCCTCCGTCTTTCTTGTTGAGGCGAGCTTGCTTTTCGGCGAGAAGGCGATCAATCTCTGCGACGAGCTCCATCAGTTTCTGCGGGTCTTGCTCGACAGCGGCTTGTTCGCAGAGAATCCGCCAGCGTTTCGCATTCTTTCCTATCATGGCAAGCCTATCTTTCCAGTTCAGAGTTTGAGGTGGGGATGTTTTTATACCATAACGCCAAGGACTTGGCTGTTCGAGAGGAGACGTTCACCACGTACTAGTCTGCGTCACCCATATGCAACCCAGCCGATGCCCGTCACGTGTTCAAATCACGTTTCCTAGGAGGGACAGGCATCGGGCCGGACATATTCGAGCCGTGGATGTTGCATGCGTGAGGTAATTCACACCTCTCATCCACGGCTCCTACAATCCGGAAGGGATTCCGGTCGTCTGTAATGAGGTACTGCTAGTTCGCAGGTTTAGTGGTTTCCTTTTTGCGCGGGATTCGTCGAGCTTGGAGTTGCTGACACAAGGTCTCGATGCCAACCCTTCCGAGCTTATATACTACGTCGCATGAGTGGCCCCGATCGAAGAGAAGTCGTTTTTCAGGCGACCGCCGTGGACAACCACCGGCACCACTATGCAATTCAGAAAGCGCCAGACGGATTGTTTTACGCGTGGAAAGACAACTATCCGAGTGCCAGCGCAGACGAGGGGCCGGGGCTTGATAAGTTCACACTCACGGCTGATGAGTTAAGAACGAAATTCGCATCGGGTGAGTGGATACTCCTTGAGGGTAGCATCCCTTAAGTGATTCCTCGATCTAGGCGGCCCTGTCGTCATGCCGCGCAGGGGTCGATGAGCCCTATCGCGATTTAACGCCAAAACCAGACGAATGAAGGGATGAGTGGAGAACAATGGATGGAGCGCACCGCGAAATTCGGTCTCCTACGCAAAGTCTTAAATCTGTATAATCTGCGCCCACGGGGCATTTCATCATTTCAAGGAGGGTAGTCGCGTGAAAAAACTGATGGCAGTGGTATTGATAGGGGGATCGTGGATGCTGAGCGGGGCGACCGCGCGTGCCCAGACAACTCCGCCGAAAGAGAGCACTACTCACGTTATCAGCGATCAGGATTTGAACCTGCTTCGGAAAGATCTTCGCTCGAAGAGAAAACAGTTAATCGCGGCGAACTTGAAACTGACGGACACGGAAGCGGCAAAGTTCTGGCCAGTATACGACCAGTACGTGACGGAGTTGATATCGATTAACGACAGGAAATTTGCCCTGATTCAAGACTATGCTGACAATTGGGGAAAATTGACGAACGACCAATCATTGATGTTTAGTCGGCAGTGGTTGGACATGGACATTGCGATAGCACAGTTGCGGCAAAAGTATGTGCCGATCGTGGCCAAGGTACTGGATGGAAGGAAGACAGCAACTTTTTTCCAATTAGACCGGCGCATCGCGATGATGATCGAACTGCAGCTGTCATCGCAGATGCCGCTGGTACAGGAGCAGGGACAGTAACAGCAATAGGCGACGCCTTTCTCGAGGCATGTGTTCCGACTCTTGGCTGTAAGTGTTGAAAACAGGCCATAGCGCAAGTTTGCGCCGTCTGTCCGCCCCCAAAAGCGCAGTGGTCTGCTGTGGCGAGGGGGGTGAGCGTAATAGAGATTTATCGCCAGTTATTTTGTGGCTCTGCGGAAAAGCCATGAAAAGAAACCCGGTGGACGCGGAAGGCTCTCCTTCGCCTTCTGCAATCTTCCATAGGTTTCCTCGGTGTTCCGGTCGTATCTACCCTAACTCCCAACTTACCGGAAAAGAGTTCGCCTAGCTACCGGCGATGCCCTTGTTGACCAGGACCTTAACCACAACCCGACGGTTCTCGGCCCGCCCCGCTTTAGTCTCGTTCGATGCCGCGGGTTGGTATTCGCCCATGGCGCCCGGCGCCACGATATGCCGCACTGGCACATTACCCTGCTGGACCAGGTAATTGATCACCGCTTGAGCACGGTCCTCGCTTAGTTTCGTGTTCATCGCAGCGTTGCCGCTCGAATCGGTATAGCCCATCACCTCGATGATGTATCCAGTCAGCCCAGTGGCGGTTTGCGCCAACTTCTTGAGTTCTTCCTGGTCCTTCGCCGAGACATTGGAGCTACCGACATTGAAATTCACGGTTGCATCGCCCTTTACGTCATATTCGCTCAAGGCGGTAAAGCGATTAGTGTTCTCCTCGATGTCCTTGATGTTCTGATCGATCTTCTGTTTGTTGGCCGCGATATTCTGCTGGTTGGTACCGATCTCTTGCTTTTGGGCCGCCAGCTGCGTCTTGTTAGCCGCGATGTTCTGCTGGTTGGTTTCGACCGCCTGTCTGTTGGCCATGACTTGCTCTGCGGTGGGATGCAAACCGGCCTGGATCATCTCGGCGGTTTCCAGGTCGTCGCCATCGGTGGTGATGGTTTTCGCTACAACCCGGCCCTGCCCGTCGGACGTACCCTCAACCTCCACCTTGAGCCCGGGTATAAGCACCACACTAGACAAATGCTGCTTATCCAGACCAAAGAGCCCCTTGTCATCTTTTGTTGTCGTATCATCGGTGAGGACCACGGTCACACTGCTTCCCTCTGCGGACTTAACGATCAAGGTTTCTCCGGTCCGGGAAGTGATCATTCCTTTGACTTTGGTTTTGTCGCCACTCGCCTGCAGGACAGATGCTGATGCCAGAAAAAGCAGTGCCGTCAGACTCACTACAATCGTTCGTCGATTCATAGGTATCTCCTTGTGTCGCAGTTGTTAAAGTCCAGACAAAACTTGTCTGCGGCTAATGCCTGGTTACTGAAACAGAACCCTAGGTCTGACGCGATGTCTGCACAACTAGGGAAACCCCTAGGGTGCCTGGAGCGGAGGCGGGAGCACATGTTAAGGCGTCGTAGGTAGGATGTATCCAGGCCGACCCGTTGCAACGCTACTGGCGAATGGTGGCACCGCTGCTCCTGCTGAGCTGCAATTCATTGAGTTCTCACCTATCGCCACCCACCGGTCCAGACACTTTTAGGGGTTTCCCTAGTTGTGCGGACATCGAGTCAAACCTAGGGTTGCTCTTAGAAATGAGTCTTTGGCCAGGGTTTTCGCCAAGACCGTGGCCAAAGCACTGATTTCGAGCGCGGCGGGGAGACCTTAACATCCTTTCGGCTCCTCGAAGATGGTGCGGCGCACATATCCGGCGCACCATCGAACGCCGCGCGCGGGGACGGGCTTTACGGGGAATGGTGGCGCCGCCTTAGCACAAGCTTGCGCCGTTTCTTCGCCCTCTCAGCAGCCATTGCGCTCAGGATGCGCTTGTAGACCGTGTACGCGACTGGTGGCGGCTTGTGGGTACACAACAACCGTGGGCTCGGCAGCATCCGGGTGTTCCTTCTGCGTGTGACGACCAGCGTTGATCAGGGTCACGTCCCGCGTCTCCGGCGTGAACTCCTCGAACTTACCGCATATCTTGCATGTGATTTTCCCCATGTTTAATCCTCGATCTGAAATGCTTTAGACTTTGGTTCTTCAGGGACATAACCTTGCTCCTGGCACCAGGCGAGTCCCTGCTCGCGGAATGCCTCCTGCTTCTTGCGAGGCAACTTCGCCCAGTACCTGTCGAACTGCTTCCCCACGTTGGGCCACTGCTTGGTGGTCGTCACGACGTCAATGCCCTGTTGCTTCCAGTAGGTGCTGACGGTCATAGCCCAGCAGAGGGCAACCAACTGTCGGTCTCCACCTGAGAGTTCAAGATCATTCTGCTTGTGTCCTGTGCCTGGGTCGAGGGACGGAGTCCCCGGCTGGCCTTTGATCTTCTCCGAAGGAGACCGTGTCTGTGACGACAGCTGCCGCGCAGCGGCTGTTGGTTGTTTCGCAGTTGCAGTTGAAGATGAAGAGGCAGTTGAAAATGCAGTTGCAGTTGAAGATGAAGAGGCATCCTCGGGCAATGCCTGATCCATGCCCGGTTTATGCCAGCGGGCATCGGCTCCCTTTTTGGCTTTCGCGCTCTGGAGACGATGGTAAGCAGCCAATTCCTTGCGCTGGTCTGCTCGACGTACTTGATCCGCATCGTCACTTCCTTGATGCCGAAGTGCCGCAGGAACGTAACGACTTCGCCCACACGGTTGTGTATCGTGCGGTCGCCGAGACCATCTCGCCGCAGGTACCCCACAAAGTCATAGAGCTGCTGCGTAGTGACGTTTGCAAGGACGAGGTTGCCGCTGGAGGCATAGAACTGCTGGAGGGTGTAGCGGTAGCCACCCGAAGTCTTGGCGGACTTCGTCTGTACGTTCTCAACGTACTTGTCGATGGCAGCGTCCAGCATCAGCTCACCGCTGGGCTGGACAGGCTTCGCGGGCTTAGGACGTGGTGCCGGCAGGTTGAGGGTGCGCGAAATCACCGTCCCGACATCGGGCTTCTGCTTACAGGACTCCGTGATGAGTTCTGTCATCATCTTCAGAGACGCGGCCTGGGCTTCCTTGTAGGACTTCACTTCCAACTGCTCCCACCTGCGCTTGCCGTCCTGGGTATAGCGCAGGCAGAAGGTTGTGTTGGGTGAATAGGCCGCTCGTGGCGACGCTGGTTTGTATTTGCGGGTGCCGCTTTCGCGGGTGTAGATGGCGACGTTCATTGGTATCAGCTCCGAGAGCTAATACCGTCGTGAGCGGGATTCCCTGAATGTCGCGGTAGCCGGGTGCGGTAGCCGCCAAGAAATCTGCTCTAAGTCCTTCAGAATAAGTATGGCGGAGAGAGTGGGATTCGAATCCACCCTGGAACCTACCTTCAGGGACTTGAAAGAGCACGGACGGCGCATAAGAACGTGGAAGTACCCGGTAGTTCTCCTTAAGTGATTGCAAACTGATTGCAGGGTTTGACAGGCCCTCTGCCCTCTCTGTTGTCCTCTGGCTTCTGCTGTCATGCCAACAAGCCACCATGTAAACATGCAGACAATCAGACAATCCAGCAAGCCAACAAGACAGCAAGCCACAGAGTCAAGCAAGCAACAATCCTCCATGCCATAAAGCCAACAAGTCAACAGACAGGCAAGTCAGCAAGATTGCATCTAGCAAATCCAACTATTCAACATTACTGCAAGATTGCAAGACAACAATACATCAAGCAAGAAAGCCATCTAGCCATCTTGTAAACATGTTTGCTTGACAACTTGCAAATAAGATTGCAAAAAAGCAGGCGTCTGGTATGGATAGGACCAAAAGGGGAGGGCACCATTCGCACAATTGCGCTAATAAACCAGAAAGGGGGCGTAGGCAAGACCACGCTCGCAATCCATTTGGCAACAGCCTTCGTTACAGGCGGCTACAACACTCTCGTGTTGGATCTCGATCCGCAGGCCTCAGCAGCGGAGTGGAAGGACTCCAGAGTCTCCGAAACGCCGCCGGTAATGGCCGTCCCACCGGCACGTCTTCCAAAGGTTATCGAGACCTCTCAGAGTATAGGCACTGAAATATTGATACTCGACACTGCTCCGCACAGTGAAGGAACAGCACTCGATGCCAGCCGGGCGGCGGATCTTATCCTCGTGCCGTGCGGCCCCTCAATCATGGACCTTCGTGCGCTCCGCAAGACAGCTAACCTATTGGAGCATGCGAAGAAACCGACGTACGCCGTGCTGAACGGAGTATCGCCCCACACAACGGTAGCCGACGAAGTCGCCAGGGCCATCACGGAACAGTTCAAGCTTGCAGTCTCACCGATTCGCTTCGGCGATCGGGTTGCATACAGCCGCTGCCTGATATCCGGCCAGACCGCGCAGGAATTTGAACCCGAGGGCAGGGCGGCCCAGGAAGTGGAAGAATTCTTAAATTGGGTCAGTGGTCTTCTTGGCTTGTCCGCTCGTAAGCAGGAGGCCGCGTGAGCAAGAAGAATCCCGTCAACTTCATGGACGGATTTCGGTCCATGGAGGAGCAGAACGCGACACGCCGCCATCCTCCCAAAACGGCGACGCCCCCGGCGCCTAGCGTTCAGGCGCAGCCCCCTGCAGTGGCCAAGCCCCGCACACAGAGTCGCTATGGAAAAGTTGCCATCACCCATTTTGTAGATCCGGCAGTTCGCAAACAACTCGCGCAGTTAGCGCTTGACTACGACCGCTCACAGGGTGAATTTGCTGCCGAGGCACTGAATTTGCTTTTTGAGAAATACGGAAAACCCCCAATCGCCGCACCGATGAATGAGGACTCGCCGATTCTACAATCCACAGTTTGACCTGTTCCTGCCGTCCATCGTCGATCTGCGGTTCCGCGATCAGCGCGACACGATGGAGCGGCCGTTTTTTTCGCTCTCCAAATCGAAGCGGATGAAACCTATCGAATACAACAACGAGAATGACGGCATTTTTGTCACGGTTCAGCCGCACCAGGACTTCGGTATGGCGACCATCTGGGACGCCGATATTCTGATTTGGGCGGCCTCCATTCTCTGCGATATGAAAAACCGTGGCGTCAATGACATTCCGCGCGAAATAAAATTCCAGCCTCACGATCTCCTCAGAGCAATCGGCCGCTCGACGGGTGGGACAGATTACCTCAAGCTCCGTGACGCCCTGGAGCGCCTGAAATCCACCATCGTTAACACAAACATCCGTGTCAACCGTGGCCAGAAGCGCACCATGTTCAGCTGGATAGACCAATGGGATGACCTTCTTGATTCAGTCACCAAAGAGAGCAGGGGGCTCAGTCTTACCATTTCAGAGTGGTTCTATCGGGGTGTGATGGAAGACGGCGGCGTCCTCGCAATTGACCCCGCGTATTTCAGGATTACCGGTGGACGGGAGCGCTGGCTCTATCGCGTGGCCCGTAAGCACGCCGGGGGGAATGGGCCGGATGGATTTGCCATCTCAATGCATACGCTATTCGACAAGTCCGGGGCAGAAGGTACATATCGCCGTTTCAAGTTCGAGGTCCACCGCATCGTCGTGCGCAATGACCTGCCAGGATTCTGGCTCGCGGCGAGCCAAGGCAGCGACGGCGAACCCCTGATACACATGGTCCGGCGCGACTGCGTCAGTGAGTCTGAAATCGAACAATGGAAAGCAACACCCCGCCGACAGCCAACTCCAAACCAAAAGCGCGACAACGAATCATCAACGCCGGCACCGCCGTTGTTGCCCCTACTGCGACCGCTCACCCGCCAACTATCAGACCGGAGTCTAATGCGTATCCGTGCGGACTTTCCCGGATGGGATCTCTACGCGCTGAAAGACGAGTTCGATATCTGGCTCAACTACGACCCGACGCGTGAGCCAACGGACTATGAGGCGGCTTTTTACGGGTTCGTCCGCAAGCATCATGAGAAGAATAAATATCAGCTTAGCTCCTAGTGTTCCCGATAACCCGATAGAGCCCACCCGGTTCAATCGTGTTTCCAGCAATATCAGATGGTTGGTAATAATCATTCGGGACATCAGGAACGCCCCGCAAATCGCCCGATTTCAAAGACTCCGGCCTGTGGATAACTCACTGATCCGATTTATGAATCGGGTTATTAGGAACAGAACCTCGGGACATCAGGAACAAAGCATTCGGGACATCAGGAACATTCATTCGGGACATCAGGAACGACGGGCTTCCACATCACACTGATTTACCATGGTGATCAGGCATTCCTCCAACCCCTAACTCCTTTAACTAATTATTGTTAACATCTCTAACAGCAAATCCGTTCCTGATAACCCGAAGCACTCAGCATCAAAGCTTGGAAGCTCAAGCCCATCGAGGGCTCTCGCTTCCCAAGGAAGAGAAGACTCTTCCTTGACCATCTCTTGAAACTCGCCGGGGGCAGGAGGTCTATATGTAGTTCTCATTTATGCGCTGCTTGCATGTCTCAAAGCACGCCGTTATTGTCACCTCGCTCCTTGCGTGATCGGCCTGCGTTTCCAAGCCAACCATGTAAGGGGAAAGGTAGTGACGGAACAGGACGAAGCTTTCAGAATGCTTGATGCGTTCGCCAGTGTAGGCGCAACGCACTTTGACCTCACGCACCTCGATATCGATGGACAGAAGCGGGGCTTCCGCCCTCAGCAGACCATCGGGCAACTCAAGAACTCATTGCCAAAGCTTTTTCCCGGCGCAACTCAGCGGCAAAACAACATCATCGTGCGACCGTACAGCGACAAAACGCTCATCGTGCAGCTGGACGACCTTGACGAATCCGGACTGAGCAGGGTAGGGGAGGCGGCTTTTCTTACGCTTCAGACCAGCCCCGGCAATCACCAGGCATGGGTAGCGGTGTCTGGCATTGACCCCCAGGATGCGAAAGACTTCGCCCGCCGGCTTCGAAAAGGGTCAGGAGCCGATGCGACTGCCTCCGGAGCCACCCGCATTGCCGGCACCACGAACTACAAGCGCAAATACGAACCTGACTTCCCAAGGGTCGCTATCCTTAATACCGCCCCCGGCCGTGTTGTCTCTGCTGCCCAGCTGGATTCCCTTGGGCTGGTCGCTGAGCCGGAGCCGGTGAGGCCCGCGACCGTTACGCCCCTTCGCGTTTCCCGCAGGCACGAGAATGCGGTGCGCGCCCGCAGATGGCCTGACTATCAGCGGTGCCTTGACGGAGCGCCGGAGAGCAAAAGCAGACCGGGCAAGCCGCGGGAAAGTTTGGCCGATTTTACCTGGTGCAAGATAGCGCTGGATTGGGGCTTCAGTATCGAGGAAACCGCGACCAAGCTCATGGAATTGAGCTCGAAGGCACGCGAGAACGGCGAGAGATACGCCAATCTTACGGCCAGCAACGCAGCCGCAGCTGTGGAAAGAAAGGGGAGGGGTCTTGGCAAAGGATAGCTCCCGCCGCGGTCAATCCAGGCCTCGGCTATCTCATTAAAATCACTGAGCTTGCATTTATTTCACCGATGTGGTGAAATTCGGTGAACAATGGATTAGGAGTACGCCTCGATGAAGGCGAAAAAGGGAGACCCAAAGAAGATGAAGGCCCAGAGCACGGCGCAGGTGCGCGCCACGATTAGTTTTCCGCCCGACGTGTACGAGACTCTCGAAGTCATCGCCAAGGAAAAGAAAGTGTCGCTGGCGTGGGTCGTGCGCGACGCGACTGAAAAGTATATCGAAGATAAATGGCCGCTGTTCAAAGGACAAGGGTGAGCGCGATGCCGTCATTCTATGAATTTTTCGCGGGCGGAGGCATGGTGCGGGCAGGGCTGGGGCCGGAATGGAGCTGCCTTTTCGCAAACGATTTCGATCATAAGAAAGGCCGCATCTATCGCGAGAATTGGAAGGGCGAGGAGTTAAAGACGGCGGACGTTGGATCGCTCACGACTAAGGACCTTCCCGGCGTGGCCAGTCTGGCGTGGGCGTCATTTCCTTGCCAGGACCTTTCCCTTGCGGGTGGCGGCGCGGGGTTGAAGGGAGATCGCTCGGGCACGTTCTGGCCGTTCTGGAATCTGATGAAGGGGTTGGTCAAGGAGAACCGCGCCCCGCGCCTCATCGTTCTTGAGAATGTATGCGGAACCCTGACCTCGCATGATGGGAGGGATTTCGCGACGATCTGCAGCGGTTTTCAGCAAGCTGGATATGCTGTCGGCGCCGTGGTGGTGGACGCCGCATTGTTCGTGCCGCAATCGCGGCCGCGGCTGTTCGTCATTGGCGTTCACGAAGACGTGGAGTTGCCAGAGGGCCTGACGGCCGAAGGGCCAACTTCGCCGTGGCACACCCGGACGCTCAAAACGGCTTACGAGAAATTGGCGCCCAAGACCAAACGGGAATGGATATGGTGGAATCTCCCGGTCCCGATCAAGCGCAATGTGAATTTGGTGGACGTGATCGAGGAAAATCCAAGCAGCACGTCGTGGTTCTCGGCTGACGAAACCCGGCAGCTTCTGGACATGATGAGCGCCGTTAACCGCGCCAAAGTCGCGGAGGCTAAGCGACAGGGACGGAAGATGGTCGGCGGCGTTTACAAGCGGACCCGGCCGAATGAAAAAGGCGTGAAGGTGCAGCGCGCGGAGATCCGCTTCGACGATATGTCCGGGTGTTTGCGAACGCCGGCGGGCGGGTCGAGCCGCCAGGTGATTGTCGTCGTGGATGGGCGCACTGTGAAAGCTCGGCTGATCTCAAGCAGGGAGACGGCTCGGTTGATGGGATTGCCAGACGCCTACACACTTCCGGAAAACTACAACGAGGCGTACCATCTCACCGGAGATGGCGTGGTGGTTCCCGTTGTGCGGCATCTCGCGGAACATATCTTCGAGCCGATACTGGACGCAGTTCGACCACGGACAACGGCAGCCGCATGAGCGTCATTCCCTGCGAACAAAATGAAGAACTCCAGAAGCTGATCCTGGATTATGCCGAAGTCCTGAAAACCGACGCTCACAAGCTTGGCGCCCACGGTCTGAGCGAGGAAGAGTTTTATAACAGCGGCGTTTTTCGCGGGGCGATTGAACGGATTCGCGGGCAGTTCTCCGCGACGATGCGCGACAAGCGGGAATTTTGCCGGCACGTGCTGAACTACATGCAGGACCAAGGTTTCATTCAGGATTGGGAATCGGCTGGAGAAAATAACCGTCATGATTACGTTGTGCGGACGAAGACGGGCAGGGTGGGCGTGATCGAGTTGAAGGGCTGCCTCGACGGCAACAACACAAATATTTTCGAACGTCCGACGAATGCGCAGGAATTCGTGATCTGGAGCGTCTGCACCAATCCCGGTGCCGACCCCCGCCTCAACGCCTGGTCGGGAATCCATACGCGCCTGAGCGCGGAAATCATTTCGCGGCAACAGCAGGTTGACGGCGTCATGATCTGGGATATGGTCTGCGGGACTGTCGGCCGCCCGTGTCCCAAGCTCGCGGGCGCGCCGGAGCGCGCGACAGCAGTCGCTCATTACGTGCTGCCGCCGCCCTGCATCTACGTATTGCCGGGGACGATTGCGAGTCCGAGAAATAATCCGCGTCCCGTTGCGCAAGCCCTCGATGACGTTCACCTGTTGAAGGCGTTTCACGAATGCTTTCACGGCAAGGCCGAGGAAGTGAATTACGTGGATTTCGAGGTCGAGCACCAAGGGGCGGAAACGATGCGAAAGACATGCATTCGTCGAGCCGGAGCGGTGGTGAAGGAATCTAAGTTAACCGCCATCCAGAGGGCGTAATGGAGTCGCCTGAAGTCAGACGGCGAACGATGCAGGCGGTGAAAAGCAAAGACACCGCGCCGGAACTAACAGTGCGCCGCATGGCCCACGCCATGGGTTATCGGTTTCGGCTGCATCGCAAGGATCTTCCGGGAAAGCCTGATTTGGTGTTTCCCGGACGACACAGAGTGATTTTCGTGCATGGGTGCTTTTGGCATGGGCACGATTGCGACCGTGGTGCACGGACTCCCAAGGTAAACCGGGAATACTGGGTCGAGAAGATAGGAAGGAATCAAGAGCGCGACAGAGCCGCCCGCTCGGCGTTGACTGAAGCAGGGTGGAAGTCTACCGTGTTTTGGGAGTGCGAACTGAAAGATGCAATGCGGCTTCGTGATAGGCTCCTCCGCTTCCTGAGATAGACCTACATGAGCAACAACGACCAGATAATTCTCGAAACGACGCTGGATCAGCAGCGAAATGAGCGCGCGCCGCACCTCGACGCCGACAAGTATTTTCAGCTTTTTTCAGCGGAACAGCTGCTAAAGCATTTCGATCTTTCCTACGAAGAGATTCAGTCCGGCATCGTTGATGGCGGCGGTGATGGTGGAATTGACGGTTTTTTCGTCTTCGTTAACGGGGAGCTTGTCCGGGAAGACACGGATCTCAGCGGGCTGAAGAAGGATGTCGTCATCGAGGTCATCATCTTCCAGACGAAGACTGAAGCCTCGTTCAGGGAGAAGGCGCTAGACACCCTCAACCAAACTCTGCGCGATCTTTTTGATTTGTCGCGTCCGCTTGCAACGCTCGCGGCGGTCTACAATAAAGAACTCCTCGCCGCCGCCGAATTGTTCCGTAACGCGATAACCACCTTGGCGACCCGGTTTCCATCCCACAAGTTTTCTCTCTATTACGCGAGCAAGGGGACGGAAGTGCACCCCAACGTGCAACGGAAAGCGGATATCCTCGAAGGCGTCGTCAAAGGGCAGTTTCCGGGCTCCGCGTGCAAGGTGACATTTCTGACCGCCACCGACCTGCTTGTTCTCGCTCGGCAGACCCCGCGTTTGAGCTATCAACTCGACGTGACCGATGCGCCTATTAACACTAAAGGCGGGATTATTGGTCTTGTGAATCTCCGCGAATACTTCAATTTCATTCGCGACGACAAAGGTGAGCTCCGGCGGAACCTGTTTGAAGCGAATGTCCGCGACTATCAAGGAGCGACGCAGGTCAATGAAGAGATCGGGAAAACCCTGGTGGAACGGTGGTCGGAGGATTTTTGGTGGCTGAACAATGGAATAACGATCGTTGCTGGCAAGGTTACCCAGACAGGCAAGACCCTTACGATCGAGGACCCGCAAATCGTTAATGGACTTCAAACCTCCAGAGAAATTTTCCACTATTTCAAGACTGCAAACACGGAGGGGGAGGATAGGGAGATTCTCGTGCGGGTCATTAGCCCGGAGAACTCCGATAGCCGCGATCGCGTCATCAAGGCAACCAACAGTCAGACCGCGATCTCCCCGGCCTCCCTGAGGGCGACCGACAAGATTCAACGGGATATCGAACAATACCTTCGCCCCTTTGGAATGTTCTACGATCGCCGAAAGAACTCACATAAGAATGAGGGCAAGCCGCTGGATAAGATCGTTAGCATTCCTGCCATGGCGCAAGCTCTGATGGCGGTCGTTCTGCAAAAACCCGGCACGGCCCGCGCACGCCCGTCCTCCCTTCTAAAGAAGGATGAGGATTATGAAAAGGTGTTCAGCGTCAATTTCCCCATTGAGGTATTTCGGGCTTCCATTGAGCTCTCGCGTCTGGCGGAATCGCATCTTCGTGCGGATAGCACCCTTTCGCCCGAAGATCGCGTGAATCTTAAGTTTTATGTGGCGATGTACGTCACCGGACTGGCCTGTAATGTGGCGAAGCCAACGCCCGACCAAATCAAGGCATTGGCGGGTGTACAGATTGATAAGGCGCTCTTCGACCGCGCCACGACCGAGGTGAAACAGATTTATCTACTGCTTGGTGGAGATGGGCGAGTGGCGAAAGGAAGCGAAATGGGGGATAGACTGATCAAACAATTGGAGCAAGAAGTTCTAAAGGCCACGGCGGCAGACGGGCACTAATACTGGGCGGAGTGATGGAAACAACTAAATCCTTCGCCGATAGTCGATTGACACAGCTGCAGGATAAATGGCGGACGAAGCGAAGATTGGGACGGATTGGCAGGCTGACGAGCTCGATGCGATCGTCGCCGACTACTTCGCCATGCTCGCAGCTGATCTCTCCGGGCAACCCTATGTCAAATCCAGGCACAGCGCCGCACTCATGGCACAGATTGGCCGGACGCATCGCTCGGTTGAGTTCAAGCACCAGAATATTTCAGCGGTATTGGACGAACTGGGCATGCCCTGGATTCCAGGCTACAAGCCCAAGAGGAACTACCAGAACGCCATCTTCGATGCGATAGACCGCTATCTCACCAAGCACCCATCTACGCTGGAGCCTGCCCCAATCCTGCCGCCCGGTCTGCCTCCGCCTGCTGAGATTTTTGTCACTTCGCCAACTTTAACGGCAGATCCGATTCCTGAACGTCTGCGTCGGCTTGTCCGGAAATTTGATCCGGTTGAACGCGACCATCGCAATCGGGCGCTTGGCAATGCCGGAGAGGCTTTTGTTGTGGACCTTGAGAGGCGCCAGCTCACAGAAGCGGAGCGCCCGGACCTGGCCCGGAAAGTCCGATGGATCTCCGCCGAAGACGGAGATGGCGCAGGCTACGACGTTCTTTCCTTCAACCCGCGAGGACAGGAGCGATTGATCGAGGTCAAAACTACGAATGGTTCCGCCCGGACACCTTTTTTCCTGAGCCGCAACGAGTGCGATCTCGCGACAGAGCGCCCCGCAGACTGGCAGATTTACCGGGTTCATCTGTTTGCCAAGAGCCCTCGCATTTTTACTATCGCACCACCACTGGAGAACACAGTTAGGCTTACTCCGGAGACATGGCGGGCGCGCTTTTAAGGCGCCCTGCGCCGATCCAGGGTCATATGAGGGGACGTTACACTAAGCACTTGCCGCTGGAGGAGTGGAAGCATAGATTGTCTGGGAATGGGGAGACGAGAGATCAAGCCAGTCTGGTAACATGATTGCTCGCTTTTCTCCGGACCTGAGCTTTGGGATTCTAGCAATTGTCATGATTCCTATCTAACTGACCGCAGGCGAGTGAATGTCGGCAAAAACTCTGAAGATTGACCAGCTGAATCTTGACCTTGTCAACCCACGCATCAGCAAAGCCAGCGACCAGCGCGAGGCAATGCAGAGAATTATTGATGATCAAGATGTGAAGCTCGCGAATCTGGCGGAGAGCATTGTTGAGGAAGGCCTCAATCCGATGGACCGGCTTCTGGTAATAAAATCAGAAGACGGCGACGGAAAATTCACGGTGCTGGAAGGCAATCGTCGCACCGTGGCTCTGAAGATACTGAAGAATCCGGCTCTGGTAACAAGCCTCGACCTTCGCCCAGCGCTCCGGAAGCGGTTTGAAACCTTAGCACACTCGTTCGATTTAAAGGATGTCGAGCCGATTCCATGTTTCGAGGTCACGAACCGCGCCGAAGGCAGTACCTGGATAGAGCAGCGGCACAGCGGAGAGGACGAAGGCCGGGGTATCGTAAATTGGTCCGGCGTCGCCAGCTCCCGTTTTCGGGGGCGAGATCCAGCTCTTCAGGCTCTGGACTTTGTCCGCCAGCACGCCAACTTAACTGACGATCAGAAGAATCTTCTCGATGGCCGTTTTCCAATAACGACGCTCGATCGGCTTCTTTCCACACCCGGCGTGCGATCGAAACTCGGCTTTGACATCAAGGAAGACAAACTGCTGACCGCGCTTCCCCCTGAAGAAGCTATTAAGCCACTTAAGCGCATTGTGCTGGACCTGGCTGAGAAGAGAATCAATGTCACAAAATTAAAGCTCAAAGATCAGCAGATTGATTACGTCTCTGGCCTCGGGGCCGGCGATGCGCCCAATCTTTCAAAAAAGTCGAAAACTCTTCGCCCCATCGATGCCATCTCGGAACATGATTTTTCGCGCAAACCCCAGTCGCAGTCGAAGAAGGCGCGCACCCACCGTGTCGCACCCAGACTTACTCTGATTCCAAAAGCCTGCAAACTCAATGTGGTGAATCCGAAGCTTGCGGAGATTTATAACGAGCTCAGAAATCTTCGGCTTGCCCAATACCCACACGCTATTTCGGTACTGCTCAGGGTATTCCTTGAAACTTCGGTAGATCATTATCTGACCAAGGCTGGAATCAGCCTAACCGTGACGACTCCCGCCGGCGACAAGGATAAAAAGCTGCAGAAGAAGGTCGAAGAAACAATAGCTGACCTGGTAGGCAAGGGAGCCGGCAAGAAAGACTTTGCAGGCGTATCCAAGGGCATCAGTGACAAAAACCATCCACTCTCCGTTGACCTTCTGCATTCCTATGTCCACAACCGATTTGTCTCGCCGACCGAGAGGGATCTCACGGTGGCATGGGATAACGCGCAAGCGCTGTTCGAGCGGATCTGGCCGTGAGTCCGGCCCCGCCAACAACAGGGCGACCACGACGCCTTCTGCACTTCACGCCTCTTCGCTATCCTGGCGGCAAGGGAAAACTGGCCGCGTATATAAAGAGCCTGATGAAATCAAACCGTCTCCTCGACGGAGAGTACGTTGAGCCTTATGCGGGAGGGGCGGCCATCGCCCTCGAACTCCTGCTTCACGAGTATGTTTCACGGATTCACATCAATGATGTGAGCCGCCCGGTATACGCGTTCTGGAAGAGCGTGCTCCGTCATACTGAGGACCTTTGCCGTCTGGTGCGCGATACGCCGATTACCGTGAAAGCCTGGGATCGCCACAAGCGGGTGCTCTCCCGTCCGACCGAGCACGATGATCTGGAAGTAGGCTTTGCGATGTTTTTCCTAAACAGAACTAACCGTTCAGGTATTCTCAACGGCGGAATTATCGGCGGCCGAGATCAAACCGGCCCCTGGAAGATCGACGCGCGCTTTAATGCTCCGGAGTTGGCGCACCGCATCGAAGCTATCGCAAGGATGAAGGGAAGGATCAGCCTGACGCGCCAGGATGCCCTGAAGTTTTTAAAGAGTGGCGTAACCCGGTGGCCAAAGAAAACGCTGATATATCTTGACCCTCCTTATTACGTGAAAGGGCGGGAGCTGTACTATGACTTCTACCAGCACGAAGACCATGAAGAGGTCGCGGAGTTCGTGACCGAGAACATTACACGCCAGACTTGGATCGTTTCTTACGACAATGTGCAGCCCATTCGTAGTCTGTATGCCCAATCCCGTCATTTGACATACGACATTGGCTATAGCGCCCGATCTTCCCGCCAAGGTTCTGAAGTCATGTTTTTCTCTGATGGGCTGCAGGTGCCTCCTTTGGTAGGACCCATAAAGGCCACGTCGAATCCGCGATTTCTCTTTCGGCCTTCCTGAGGCCCCTCACGCGGTGGAATATAGACTCGGTAGTGACGTGCTCACGTACCATCGCACAGGGTAGGCGAGGCACCAAGCTGTCACAGATGTTTCACAGGAACTAAATTATGAAGCCAGACATTGTCGCAAAGCTTGCGGAGGAATTGAGTGAGCCGATCAGTTCGGAGCGGCAGGTGGTCTATATCATGGTGGAACTCCGGAAGCTCATTGAGCTGAATGGCGACGGCGCAAACTACTCAGCCCTCAAATTTCACTGTGACTGGATTGCTCACCCGATACTGCAGGGACAGCCTGCCCAGGAGATTGTCCGACTATTCGATCAGTACCAGAGGGTAATGGACGAAGCTGCCCAGGGGAAGCAGCAACATACCCCAGATATGAGTTTCATGGCACAACTGGGCCCAACCTTGACGATGACAAACTTCCGAAACCAGCTCAACACTTACCTGAGGTCGCAGGGTTTAGATCCCAGTATCCCAAATGACAATGGGAACTGGGCCAATTTCCTCACCTACTATGCAACGGTGATTGAGGATTGTCCGCTCCGGTGCGTAAGCCAGGGCTTGAAATACACCGACGAAGTTGTCCTGAAGGTTATCGATGTTACTCCAGAGAATTCGACGGTCGCCGGCGGCTTTCGCCTAACTATCGAATGGAGGTGGGTTTCGAAAATCACTGGTACTGTTAGTGAGAACCAACAGGCCTACTGACCATATTTCCCAGGTCAGCAACAAATAATCCTAAGAAAGTTTCCATGCATCTTGGCATCGTTATCAGTACGTGATAATCCGGTTTATCACGCGGTGAATGATGACGCTCGCATGCGATGATTTCTACTCCGCGAAATCGAAAAAAGCCCGTAGACAGTTCTTAATACTTTCCTCCTTCTTTCGCCCGGCGGCACACCATTCTTCATAAGAAGGAATTTCCGGCAACGGCGGTGGACAGAGGTCACCCAAGGACTCCTTCAATACTTTGTGTGTGAGCGCTCGTCGTTTTTCTTCCCAGGGTCGCCACTGCTCATACTGCTCTTTAGTGATATTTCCCGTCGCCATATCAACTCAAGCATACAACTTGGCTGTAGTCTCCGACGACTGCCTTCAGGCCCTACTGCGTCACTCCGGTGAAGAAATGGTGACATTTAGCGAAGAAGATTACAGTCGGGGGGGCTTCGGGGGCACCTTTGCCTTCCGCGCTATCGTTTATCGTATAACTTTAATTATGGAAAATAGGGCAGGGTAAGCTATTGTTCTGACTACTCAATTTCGTGTCGGAAACCCATATGGGTAGTTCCCGATTTCGATTCCTCCCGCTATAGCATCCCGCCGCGAAAATGGAAATTATTGGCCCTTGCCATGCGCTTGCGTTCCTTCGCGGATTCTCTGGCCCTTTCTCCAGCCAACCTCTCTTCGCGCTCCAGGATTTCCGCGTCTGTAAGGTCGCAATATTCGTAGATGCTTCTGTCCACAGTTGCCTCCCGAAAGCCGATCTAGGGACTGCTGCTGATAACAGAATTTATCGGAAGTCACAAACAGAAAGGAAAGGTGATTACTCCTTCAACGCCGCGCGGGCGTGTCCGACGCGCCCGTTTGTCATTACTGGATGGCGACCAACTCCGCGAGCTTCGCCGCGACGTTTGCCATCGGATTTTCTGCAGTACTCAGGCCGCTTCGCGAGCCGAGCAAGGGGCTGACTTCGCGGAGAGCTTCGTACGTCGTGCCATGCACGATGGGGACGAGTAGATCGCGCGCCAAAAGTGCCGATAGTTCTTTGTCGGCGATACCCTCTCCTTGGAGGCGGCGCAGCAGCGCAGGGGTCACCAGCACGATTCCAACCCGCGACTTCGCCAATCCCTTGTCGATTTCGCGAAGCAACGGTGTACCGAGGGCGACATCCTTCTCGCTGAACCATACCGAAATACCGCGCGACTCAAGTAGGTCGTGCAGTTCCTTGGCGGCTCCTGCCCGGTCGTCCCACGCATGGCAGAGAAAGACATCCCGAAATTCAGGCAGGGGCACTCTCTTTTCGACGCTGTCGCGGACCGGCGTTAGTGCCCGCACTTCGGCAGGCGTGTACGCCACGGATGAACCGGCTGGCGACCAGCGCGGCCTTGTGCTGCTGCCGGACCCTCCGCCACTGCTCCGGCTGCCCCCACTGCTCACCGACGAGGCATAAGACGGGGCCGAGTACGAACTGTAGCCGCCGTAGCCGTAGCCCCTGTAGCGGCCACCGCATGCGGGGCAGTCGGCTGCGGCTGCCGCTGAGCGATGGCCCCTTACGGGTGCTGTGCATCTAGCCATGTCGAAGATGATAGCGGGTGCTCCCGCCGCTCTCAAGCGCTAAGTGCAGTCTAAGGGTACGACCCTTTAGCCCTGAGAAGTCGCCTTATAGGAACCTGCGTGGGCGGCAATCGGAGAATGTATTTTATCGAGCTAGGAGTCAATTCGAGATTTGAGTGAAATTCGCAAGTAGCGTCAACTGTTGTGTTCTCGCAATACCGACATACAGAGCGTGGCATCAACTCGGTGAGATAACTCGCACCTTTGTTGCAATGATATCTTCTACGCTCTCTTTCATCAGCTCCCAGGCACCGTTCCGTTTCTGAATACGCCAGGTTCCTTTGCCCCATTGCAGCTGATACATGCCTTCAGGGAGATAGCTTTCATCAAACCACGGCTTCAGCGACACTCTGACACTGACTTCCTCAGCCGAAGGCGGAGCGTTACGGTCCAGCCCATTCGGAAACCCCAACTCAATTCTGTACTCGACGTCAAACTCGATGTCGTCCGAAGGAATCGGCAGGAGCTTTCCGAGCCCGGCTCGTGAGAGGCCAGTAATCATGCACTCTTACGCTGTTCACAATGAATAATAACGTCGTTTATCATTCACTATTCATTCTGGCAGAAACTGCAAGAAGAATCGTGTAGTCTCTGGCAAAGGTCCGATTTCGGAGACGCCACTCTTACGCTTGGAGGTACGTCCACATCATGAGCCTATCTGTATTGTTTAGCCCGCTCCAGAATCTGCTCAGCACATTTCAGTCTGAGAGACACTATACGGATGACAAGAAGGATGCCGCGCTGCTGGCGATAAACAAGGCGCTCATCGAAACGAAGCGGTACATCGAGACGAGTGAAGGAACAAATTCCTTCGACCGGGACCAGGAATACGCACTCGCCCAGCTCTGGGCTGAGGCTGCAACCAAGGCGAGATACGCGAGTAAGCAGTTGGCAGAGAGCCTACAGAACAAGGCCCTCTATTGGTCTGAAGAACTAAAATGGTCGCGGGAAGAAGTCCTCAGCAAACAGATCGATATCGATTCCATCCAAGAGCAAGTGCAGAATCTTCTTAAGATGTAGCTCAGCTCGCGCCGGGGTCGGAAACGAGGTCACGCAAGATCATCTCCTCGATCTCCGGCCCCCACTTCTCCAGCGCCACGTCACGCCGATGCCCCTTGAGTATTCTGTACTGCGCCGCATTCTGAAGGCCGCGCGGATGCGGGACGGCATTGTTCTCCCAGGCGGCTTCGATTGCCGCGTCGATTTCAGCCTGCTCTTTGTCGTGTGCCATCCGCCCTCGCATCGTTTTCTTCCAGAACGGTAGCGAGCCCCCTGCGCCACCGCAAGCGAAAATTACTCCAGCCCCGGCCTCTGTGAAAACAGCATCCCCGCAGGCCCTTTCCGCTCCTGCCTCTCCTTTTGTATCCAGCGCTGCAGGGCACGGCCCGCGACGCGATGTACTTTGCCATCAATGACAACCTCAAAAACGGTTTCCACTGTTGGCCGGGGTATTCCATTCCGGGGATCTGCCTTGGCATGCGTAATAAACAGGTGAGCGGCATCGAATGTGCTTGAGGCGCACACGTCCACGCTGTGACGTCGGCCACCAACGGCAGTCACGGTGACTGTCGCCCAGCGATTACCCATGACGGCAGTATAATACTGTAGGCGAAGAAAAAGCGAACACTACTGCCGCTCAGGCATCGATTCCCCTGCCCTGTTGCAGGCTCCGGAATCCCCGTTGGCGCAGCCTTCCTCGTTCTCCCGGTGGATTGCCTGTCCCCGTTCAATAGCTGCCCAGTTGCCATCATTGCTGCTGCCCGGGGAAGAGCCCCCCATACCGGCCAACGCGCCCATGAGCATAATGCCAAGCGCCGCAGCACCCGCGGCTCGGGGATCCGGACCTTGCGCGGTCTGCTGCTGGTTTGGTTGCCGGATCGGCGGCAGTCCCTGGAGCTTGCGTATCCGGTTTATCTCCACATACGCTCTGTCGATCACTTCCGGCCCCGAGAGTGGGTTGAAGGCGACCTCATTGTTTTCATACATCAGCCCCAGCATGATCTCGCCAAACGCATCTTTCTGGTCCGCGCTCTTTTGCGCCCAGTGCTCGGCCTCGGTCAGATTCTTCGGGATTCCCTCGCCCTGATGCGCGAAATACGCCATCATCGCCTGAGATCGCGCGTCTCCTGATTCCGCCGCGATCCGCATCCAGCAGGCGGTGAGCTCATCGCTTTTGTAGTGGTGCATGGCGTCGCGCGCCCGCATCACTGCAAATTCCCCTGTCACATGCGCGCTATTCGATGCGTCGCATGGCACATCGTAGGCTCCCGCAACGGAGCGCATGTAAATACCTCTTGGGCCTTTCAGGTGATCCGGGTCGAGCACTGTCAGGTACACTTCCGGGTCTTTGCTGGTAAACGTCGTTACCAGTCTCAGCCGCGATGGGTCGCTCTCGACGCTCCCGGCAAGTGTCGTGTGCGGCAGGCAGCTCTTCTCGTCCTCTGTCACACACATCGAGAAGCCCCGCGCGGCCTGAGAAATCAGAAAGCGCTTCACGCCTGCGTTCAGCGTAATCTCGGCGTTCCACTGCCCGGTGTTATCCGCAAAGCCGCCCGCATCGTCGTTTACCCCTAAGAACAATTCTCCGGAAAACTTACCTCTGAAGTTATCCAGCGAACTGCCCACCTCAAATACCGGCCCGTCGTCAATTCTGCCGATGAGCGACCAGCAATTAACGTTCGGGGCGATGAACCCGCTGGCGAACTTTTCGCAGATGCTCCACGATCTCCCATCCGGTGTCACAGTGCAATTGGCGCTCGATCCCGGACAGCCGCCTGTGAACCAGTTCATCTGGCCGCTTGCGGCGACACTGAAAGGCTGACCCTGGACGAGCCTCACTCCTGTATCAGTCCATGGTGCGTTAAGCGCAATTCTGACGGTCTTTTTTTGCCCCCCGCCCCCGCCGTGGTTCTCATCCTTGTCCAGGATTTCCCAAACCCCGTTCAAATTGACTTGCGCCCTTGAGAAACGGGCTTCAGCTTCCGTCTGAGCGAATGTTTGCGCGTCGAATGTGGAGAGGAAAAGGCTTAAGCTTAAGGCCACGGCAAGAAGGGATCGCATCAAAGCCACCTCATTTCCGATCCTGCCATAATTGTACTTAAATATCAATATGTTGTTTACAGATGTCATTATTTTGGGTGCAGAAGTCCCCATGCTAACGTCGCCGTTTGAAACTAACGAATGGAAGACAACTACGCGCAGCGAGGGCTCTGCTGGGCTGGGATCAGCCGAGACTTGCGAAGGCCGCCAGGGTCGCTATCGGAACCGTCCGGCGCATGGAATCCTTTGAGGCCTCTATCCAGTCCCACACAGGGACATTGCTGCGGGTACAGACGGCTCTTGAAAAAGGCGGCATCGAATTCCTCGATGACGACCGCCCCGGCGTGCGCCTGAAAGTACGTTCACGCTGACTTGCCCGGCGAAGCAAACCCGCGCCTTACAAAGAGCGCCGAAGGGTTTGCGGAAGCCGCATTAGGCCGCCGCGGCAATTTGCGGAAACTAGCTGTGCTTCAATGCGACAGTGAGCAGTCCGGTGCTGTTCATCCATACGTCAGCAGTCCCGTTCAGGACATGCGCCTGTTCAAATCCCTGGAGATGCACAGTATCTGCCACCGAACCGTCAGGTTTCTTGAACACAACGGTTGTCGTCCATTTCGGCTGCCCAGGCAGGTCAGGTCCGACGCACGGGCCCAGCGCCGAAGAGACATTAAGAGGAATCTGTGTGACGCCCGAATAGGAAAGCTTTGCACCTTCGATCTGCGACATTCCACACTGACCATTTTGCTGAAGTCGTTTCAGGGCGACCGTGATGCCGCTGACCGTTCCGAATGCATTTCCCTGACTCCCGTCTACATACACGCTGATGCACCCATCACTCATGGTGACATCGTGATATCCAGCCCCCGCTATAGCTGAATATCGTATTCCGCCATGGAAATCCTCTCTTAGAGCATCCACAACGAACTCTCCCTCCGGCTGTGCGCACGCCCGAACTCTATTATTCTCGTTGCCTGCCGGCGCTGAGACGCCGATATCATTCAGGGAAACCGTTTTCCTTTCCCAATAGGCCCCTCTTATAACAAGTGTGGCATCCACGAGATAACCCTCGCTGAGCTTGGCATCATTTCCATTGCTACTGCCCCCCGTGTTGGGCGGGATTACCGGATATCGGTTCGTCGCAGGAAACTTCGATAATTGAATTACGTAAACTTGGCCCCCGTAGAAGGCTTCTAGCTCTTTGATGTCTGACGGCGCATCCATGATAGTGAAGTCTCCGGTTTCTCCAGTCTTCTGTTGGGACTTGAGACTCGTATTCGCCACGCGAACCTCCGCCCCCTGAACCGGACGCAATCCTATGTCGTTTCCAGCCGTCACGTAGTACAAGCTTCCCCGGACTGTGGTCGTTGAAGGAGGCGGATGAATCGCCTTTTCGATCTCAGGCCACAACAAAAAATAAAACAGAGCCGCGCCGCCCAGTCCAATTGCCGCTCTTACCGGCGCTTTTGAGGGCACGACCGAAAACAGGATGACGGAGACCGCCAGTGCCATCATCACGCCAGCGAATACCTGAGCCAGAGGATTGTTTCGCAGGTCCTGAAAGACAAGGATGAAGACCGACACTGCGACGGAGACTGCGAATACCGCGAATGCCGCTATGTTAGGACGATCCGGCAGTTCAATTCCGCCGCCTTTCCCCGCGCCGGCAACAGTCTGATGATTAGCAGTTGTGTGGGAGGCTTCGTGTTTGGAAGGCTCACTGGCCATGATGTTTTCCCCGTCGCACAACTAACTCCACGAGCTACCGAGTGGCTAACCCGATCTGATTCAGGAGACGCGTATTCTAGCAGAATTGCGGCAATGCGCTCATTTCCGCACGACGGACATCCAGGAATGTCGGACATCGCACCCCGCTGCCCCCTGCAGAACCTCGGGCGCGTGCGGTGAAAGCGCACCCGGTGCAAGACCAATCACACCGCGCTGCGAAACATCTGGTCGTCATAGTGTCTGGTTTGCCTGCAACGCATGACTTTGCCCTCGACAAGAAGAATCTGCTGGTGCGGCGGCAGGCCCAGGATCTCATCAGGGCTGATATTGCCGATGAGATTAGCGAGGTCTTGCGCCATCCGGCGGTTCCTCGCTCCAAAGGCCTGTATGACGCCGGCATTGTCAACGAGCGTGTTTGCCTGTGCGCCGTATATCTGAAGCTGTGCCGCATCCTGCCAGAACGTCCATACAGTGAGGCCCCACGAACGCAGCAGAGTGACCGCCGTCAGTAAAGCATCAAGTCGGCCAAGATTGCCGATTTCATCGCAAAGCATTAGCGTGCGTTCCTTTGGTGGGACTTTGCGTTGCGTGAGGGCAAGCATCAAACCCGAAAGCCACATCCTGAGCAGCGGCTTGTAGGCGCTCAAGCGTAACGGGGGCACAATGATATACAGGGACATAGGCGAGCCCGCGATAAACGCATCAAGGTCAATCGTGGTGGTGTCAGTCAACCGGCGCACAAGCTCACTGTCGAAAAGTCTGAGATGGGTATGCAGTGTGCCAAGCACGCTGGGCCTCGTCTCCCGTTCGGGAAGTTGCATGAAAGAACAAAATGCGGCTTTCGCGGCCCGGTTCAACACCTCCTTTGTGTCGAGAAGCACTGCAAGGCGATAAGCAACATCATCGTCGTTAAACAAGTCAAAGAGCGCACTGATGCGGCGTTCCTCTGCGGGCCGGTCGGCAAGCAGCCAAGCAACACCTCCGGTAAGTAGAGTTTCAGCGCTGTCATTCCAGAACCTGTCGCGCTCCTGCTGTCCCCGCTCTATGAATTCAGCGGCAAAGCTCCGCGCCATCACTGCGGGTTCGGAGCCGTACCTGGCTATGAGGTCAAGCGGATTGAGGGAGTCGGAGTGTTCGCTGTCCCGGAGGTCTAGGACATGCACCTGCTGCCCCATTGCGCGTCTCGCCTCAGCGGTTGCGGCGTATACCTCGCCTTTCATATCGAGGACAATGAGTTGGCCCGGATGTTTAAGGGCATTGGTAATGACGGGTCCGCTTGTCTTTCCGGTATTTGTGGGGGCGAACGTAATGAGGTGGCTGTCCCCCGAATAGGTCACAAGCTCGCCCGCTTTGCTTTCAACCCGTGAAGTAAAACCCATACCGCGCGACCCAGTAATACTGCGTCCGAGAATCAATCCTGACATTGGAACCCCTTTACCGATACTTAACCCACAGCCACAGCGCACGTGCCAGCGCAAGGCAACCGAGTGCAAGCAAAACCCGATAGGTGATTTCCAAAATATCAATCTTGCTGCTTTTCAACACTTTGTTGACTCCCACAGCTAATAAATGGGATCGAAGAGTGTAGATCGCCGAGGGTCGTTTTGACGAGAACTATATTGCCAGCGTTTTCTGATCATTGGCGATTCGGTCTGTTATTTCCTCGGAAATTTCAACAAGCTTCCCGCCTGCTTAGTCTTGCCGAGTGCTAAACCATCCAGCTCTGCGGCTGACATCTGCGGTTGCGTGGCAGCCCCTCTGCTCTCGTTACGGCCCTGTTTTCCCAAGTCCGGTTAAGCCCGAACCGTAGCCCGGAACCTTAGCCGTGCGCGGCGTCCTGTCAACGGCGCTGCCCGCTCCATTCGCTTTGCTCCCGTGTTGGCCGTTCCCCTTCGGTGACAGGACGCCTTTGTGCGCCCGTCTTTCTGGTTTCCGGCGGTTCGGATTAACCGGACCCAAAAAGGAGAACAGGACCATGAACAACGAGAGGCAGGATGTTTACACGCGCATCACCGACAAGATCATCGCGGACCTGGAGCAGGGTGTACGCACCTGGCTGAAACCCTGGAATGCTGGAAACACGGCGGGGCGGATCATGAGGCCACTACGTCATAACGGAACACCGTATTCAGGTATCAACATTCTGATGCTCTGGGCTGAGGCCGTTTCGCAGGGCTTCAATGCTCCCATCTGGATGACGTTCCGGCAGGCTTGCGAACTCAATGCCCATGTCAGGAAGGGTGAGAAGGGTTCGCTGGTTGTCTATGCCAACTCCATCACCCGCACGGAGCAGGGCGACAACGGTGAAGACAGCGAGCGCGAGATTCACTTCATGAAGGGCTATACCGTTTTCAATGTCGAGCAGATTGAAGGCCTGCCCGAGCTCTACTACTCCAAGCCCGCTGTGCAGACGACGCCGGTTGAGCGCATCGGCCACGCCGAGGAATTCTTCAAGGCGACCAGGGCCGATGTCCGTTACCGTGGCGACCGCGCTTATTACAGCGCCGAGGGTGACTACATCCAGATGCCGGTCATCGAGGCATTTCGCGACGCCGAGAGTTTCTATGCAACGCTGGCGCACGAGTCCGCCCACTGGACGAAACATCCTTCACGGCTTGACCGGGATTTTGGGCGCAAGCAGTGGGGCGACGAAGGCTATGCCCGTGAGGAACTGGTTGCAGAACTGGCGAGTGCTTTCCTGTGCGCGGATCTTGACCTCACTCCGGAAGTGCGCGAGGATCACGCGTCTTACATCGCAAACTGGCTGACCGTCCTGAAGAACGACAAACGCGCTATTTTCAGCGCCGCAGCGCATGCCCAGAAGGCCGTGGATTACCTCCACGGCCGTGGGGCCAAACCTTCTGACTCACAAACGGTTGACATCGTCCCCGTCCCGCTTTAAGACAAACCTGTGTTGGTATATGACAAGCAATATGGTGTCCCACCGCGCCGGTTATGCTAAGACGGTCCAACGCCCGTCTGGCAGGCGCTTTTACCGATGTTGTAGTTGATGGCATTCACGACAAAGGCCAAGGATAGCGGGAAGCGCAGCGGCAGCGAGACAAGGAAACGCGCGCACAAAATCGGTTTCCGGGCGACGGATGAAGAATGCGCGCGTATTGAGGCCGCAGCTTCCCGCGCTGGCCTTACGGCCGGCTCCTACATGCGGTCTCGCTGCTTAAGAAAACCCACGACCCGCGCCGTCCGTCGTCCGCCCGTGGAGACGGCGCAGCTGGCGCAACTACTGGGACTTCTGGGTATCGCCGGAGGAGAGCTTCAGCGGCTGGCAAAGATGCCGAATGCCGAGGAGCCCGGCACCAGCGAAGAACTTAAAGCGGCCACCCAGGAGATTCGCGCAGCGGCCACTGCAATCTTAAGAGCTCTTGGGAAGCGCGCATGATTATCAACGGCGGCTCCCGGCGTAACAGCGCGTTTTTTGCCAGGCACCTTACCAACGGTGAACATAATGAACGCGTGACCCTCTGCGAATTGCGCAATCTTGTCGCAGAGAATGTAGCGGACGCATTCCGGGAGATGGAAGCCGTGGCCCTGGGCACGCTGTGCCAAAACTACTTCTATCACGCGAACCTCAATCCTCGTGATGACGAGGAGCTGACGCAAGAGCAGTGGCAGGAGGCAGTGAACACGCTGGAGGAGCATCTGGGCTTCAAGGGCCACGCCCGCTTTGTCGTGGAGCATCGCAAACAAGGACGGACCCACCGGCATGTCATCTGGTCGCGGATTAACGTTGCCCGCATGACTGCCGTGAGCATGACGGACGACTTCGAAAAACATCAGACGGTTGCCCGCGAGGTTGAGAAGCGGTTCAGCCTTGAGCGTGGCCGCAGCGTGCTGGGGCCTACACGCACTGCCGGCCCGCGTCCCTCGCGCAGACCCGCGACATGGGAGAGTTTCCGGGGACAGAAGAGCGGCATTGATCCCTGGGCCATGAAACAGGCAATCACTCTGCTTTACCGCGCCAGCAAGACCGGCGCTGAGTTCGCCGCCCTGCTTTCCGGGCAGGGCTTCACGTTGCTCAAGGGCGACCGCTGCGACTTTCTTCTGCGGGACAGCGCGGGAGATCTTCACAGCCTTGCGCGCCGTATCGATGGGATTTCCGCCGCCACCTTGTCCAGATTCATGAAAGACGTGGACCCCGAAGCCTTGCAGCCCATCGTTCACCATCAGTCTCAGACGACCTGACCGCACAGCGCATCCTTCCGCCGCTTGCCACCCCTTTCCCAATGTCTTGAACTCCTCAAGCCCCCGCCGTGAATTCTCTCCTTTTTAGCCGGCCTTTGAAACACCCCTGCTCTCTCGCTTATGACGGCTGCTTGGAGCGGGCGCCACTTGCGCGTCAATGACGAATTTTCCCCTGCCCTTGCGGTCATTCCTCGCGAAACAAGATTCTGATGACCCGCTGCGCTGAAGTCGCCCGCTAGTCCGGCACGCGTCAAGCGAGGCCGCATGGGGCGGCCTGCAAACACAAAAGGAGAAAACACTATGGCTATCATCGGAACGTTCAAGAAACAGGATAACGGCGGCTACGACGGCATCATCGAGACGCTGACCCTCGGAGCCCGCGCTACCTTCGAGTTGCTGACCAAACGCGGCGAGAAGTCACCTGACTACCGCATCATGTCTGGTCCTGCCGATATCGGCGCGGCCTGGGAGCGTACCACCAACGACGGCGAGAAATACCTTTCGGTGCGTATTGATGACCCGAGCTTCGCGGCTCCCATCGACTGCCGCCTGGTGAAGGCCAGCATTGAGCATTGCTACAGCCTGGTCTGGGACCGCAAGCGCAAGCGCGACTGACGCCTTCGGGGCGGCCTTCGGGCCGCCCCTTCTTTGTTCAACTTTCATTCATGAGGACCGTATGACTCTATTTGAATTCCGTGTTGACCCAGCTCTTCCTGCCCACGCGCTCGTCAAAGTTGATGAACGGTTCGACGTTGCGATAGCGCGCTCAGCTGACGGCCTTGAAATACGTGTCTACCCGGTGACCGATGGTGAGATCTGGTTTGACCCTTACGATACCTTGAACATCGAGGAGGCAGTTGTGATCGCCCTTGAGAAAGAAATGGAGGGCTGAGCCTTGCACACCACCATGTAGTTTTCCCGAGCAGTAGTAGGCCAGTCTCGACTGGCCTACTACCCGTGGTGTGTATCGCTTGCCAATCGCTGAGCCGCACGCTAGAGTCCGGCTGCAGCAACTCTAAAATCGGATCGGCAATGAGGCCCTCTGCCAGTTTCAGTCAACGCCTTGCCCCGCAGGCTTACACGCCCGGCACAGCCTACCCGGAAGCACCATACACAAGGCAGCAATTCCACCATCCTCGTACTTCCCTTGGCGCGGCGGGACACTGGATACATCTCGCCGCTGTCGTAGCGCCTCTCGTCATCGGTGAAGCCATCAAGGACCCGGATAAAAGGTGGCGTGCCTTGCGGATGGTCTCAGTGGGTGCGGCAGTTGCCTCGGAGGCGCTATGGACCCATCGGCTGTCGAAGGAAAGGCAGAAGGATGAGGAATCACACGCCGCCCTAGAAGCGTGCCACGATCGTAGCCGCTAGACCCCGCGCCCTGAGACGTTCAGTTTGCCTGCCTGATACTGGTTGTCTTCTGGGCTACTGCGTCATCGATAGCAGCGGCCATCGCTCCCGCGGTGTTCGCGGTCAAAGCCCCCACATACTTCCGGGCGATTAGCCGATATCCGTCATAGGGTGCTTTGATGGCTGCCGGAATTGCGATGTAGTACCCCAAAACCTTGATTACACGATACCCTTTGTATTCCGGCTCCAGAAGGATTGGGACGAGCGCCGCATGATAAAGCGTAAACATTTTCGGGTTGTCTACCATGCTTTCGGCTGGCAACGCCACAATTGCATCTTCGATTTCACGATGCGTCGTTTTCCACCTCTCAAGCATCGCCCTTCTTGCAGCAATTGCAGCTTCCACTTGAGGCGCGGAAACGCGGTCTACATCCTGCTGGCGCTTAAGGATTGTAGGCAGAATAATCTCACCACCTTCGGGCGCAAAATGAATCGGATCGAGAATGAAAAGGCTATCGCCTGTTGGACTGTAGTCGATACTTTGTGCAAAATCCCAGATTGGAACCTCAGCTGTCATCTCGCGGTACCACTCCGCTTCATTGGTTTGCAGCCCGAACCGCTCCAGCACTGCCCAGAAGACGGGTGGTTGGGGCGAGCGATAGACCTGCAAATCTATTGAATGTGTCCGGCAAAAATCCACAATCTTTTCGAAATCTTCTTTGGCCTGTTTGTGTTTCTGTGCTCCCGATCCGGCAATCACTCCTTTGGTCAGCAGGTTCGCGTACCAGACGGTCACAATAAAGCGGTTAAATTCACGCTGTTTCTCCGGCGCGAGGGCGCTGGTTGCGGAAGGCGCAAATACCCCGTCATTTTCCTTTTCCGGGCCTGTTCTTAAATGGACAGCCCCTTCCCATTCGAGTGCGGGCGGGATTTCCAATAATTCGGGCGAGGGAAAATGCTCTCGCAACCTGGGTTGGAGTTCCGCGTAAAAAACTTTGTACGCGCCCTGCAACACCAGTGGGCTCAGCAGATACTCCATAGAGAAGGAAAACGGAACACCCTGCTCATCCAACAACGATGTGCGGGGAATCCTTGGCAGGCTTGCCAAGGGGTAGAACATTCCGTATTCGACGCCCAATATGACTGAGTCCAGTTTCGGATTATTGCGATAGGCAAATTGTAGGTAGTCCAACATTTGCTGTGCCCCACCGCCTTTTATCGCCGCATTGTAGTATCCGCCCGCAGCGGAGCCGCTCTTCTCCAGCAACCGTGTGCGCAGTTCCGGTTTGGGGTCAAACCAATTACTTAGCGAGCCGCGTAGACGGAAGGCGTCATCGACGATGGACGTGCCCAGCAAGATGCGCGCCGGCTTTTCAACGGCGATGCGCTTGGCTTTAGTGATGTAACTGTAGCTGCTCATTTCCATGCGCGCGGAGTTTGCAGGCAGAGGATGAATATACTTTGAATTCCGGTACAGGCTCAGTGGATCAATCAGATAACTGAAGGCAGCTACCAACGAAAGCAGGACGACGAATGCCCCCAGCAGCAGGTGCAGGCACAAACGATGGCGAGATGAGATATAGCGATGCTCCATGTCAAAACTGGAAATAAAGGAAGGCGGTTGGGCGGGCCATATTGACCACAGCGAGTAACAGCATTACTGCGAATACGACCGCCAGAGTACGCTCAGGGCGTTTCCGAATGGCATACCATCGCGCCGGCGGAGTGAACAAGCACCACGCCAGAAGCCCGAAGGCCAGAATCGCCAGCTTACCTGTGGTTGGACCTAACGTATAAATGATTTTTCCAGTATGCTGCCCAATCATTGCACCCAGAATGAGCGCGGCCTCGTGCAGACTTGCGGCGCGAAATACCACCCAGGCCAGCATGACTGACAAAAAGGTGATCACCCACGCCAAAGCTCGGGGCATTGCGATATGCAGCTGGCGCCAGAGGTGATTGATACTTAGCATGGAACCATGCAGGGCGCCCCAGGCGACAAAGGTCCATCCGGCTCATAGTGGTGAGTAAATTGAGCGTTTGTCTGGTGGGGCCTTTTCGGTTCCCCCCCAGCGGGATGTAAAGGTAGTCCCGCAGGAAACGCGAAAGAGAAATGTGCCATCGCCGCCAGAATTCCGTCATGCTGGCCGCCTTGTAGGGCGAATTGAAATTATTCGGGATGCGGACATTCATCAATAACGCCAGCCCGAACGCCATATCGGAATATCCCGAGAAATCGAAGTACAGCTGCAACGTATAAAGGAGTGCCGCCAGCCAGGCTTCGGGCATGGAAAGTGTCGCAGGCGATGCGTAAAGGAGATTCACATAGGGTGCCAGGGAATCGGCAATCATCACCTTCTTGAAGAGGCCGATGCAAAAGAGCACGGTTCCTGCATAGGCTGTGCGTACAGACGGCCGGCCAAACCGCTCCGATTCAAACTGCGGTATGACGAACTTGTGGATGAGGATGGGGCCCGCGACCAGATGCGGGAAAAAGGTGACGAAAAGCAGATAGTCGGGGAACGGGTACTTATGCGGATAGTGGCCACGGGAGGCATCCACGAGGAATGCAATCTGCGTGAAGGTGAAGAAGGATATACCAACGGGAAGCACGATGTCGGGAATGAGAATTGAGTGGCCTGTGAGCCTCACCACGGTTGAGAGGATGAATCCCGTGTACTTGAAGTAGCCGATGGTGGCGAGATTGCCAGCTACACCCAAGGTCAGCCAGCAGCGCTTGAGTTTTTCCCCTTTGCTGGAAATTATCTGCATGCCAATCAGGTAGTTTGCTGCGACGGACACAAGCAACACCGGCAAAAGATGAACGCTCCATGCCGCGTAAAAGACGAGCGATGCAGCGCCGATGGTCCAGACTGCAACGCGCAGAGCAAGAAATCTGCGCGCACAGTAGAGCGCTACCAGAGTGAAGGGCAGAAAGAGAAAAACAAAATCGTAGGAATTGAACAGCATGTACGGAGGTTGGGTGAGACGACTGGACGAAATCTTTACCACGTCACGGATGCTAACGACAAGCTACAACACGCAGGCACATGGCGGGAATTAATCATGCCGTTGGCCGTCACTATTTGCCGTAATTTGGATTCAGGCGCCAGACCGAAGAGCGACCGACCTTCGGGCCAGCGATGACGACACCTTTGGCTTTGAGCTTCGCCATTGAGCGTGTGATGTGTTCCTTGCGCCGCCCAAGTGCTTCGGCGATCTCCAGTTGCGGTGCCTGAAGGAAATTCTCAAAATCAAGGCACCAGGTGAGATAGAGAAACACCCGTAGATCAACGCCATCGAATTCGGTGTCCGTGGCCAGCGCCTTTTGTATTTCGCGGGCTTTCTTCCCGAATCCCACCTTCTCGAAAATCAGCTTCTCGTCTTTAGATAGACTCGTCACCTATCGGCCTCCGGCCTAACAGCATAGCAGCCAACCCCGGAAGCACGGCGGGGGGCTTTGGGGCGCTGTCCGGGGGTGCTGCCCTCGCCTTCCGCAGTGTAACAGATTCCATATTTGGCATGTGTTACGCACAATTTTACAGTTTTCGGGATATTCGCACCTGTGAATATTTAGGCGGTGAGGCAAGGCCAGTCCCCCAAGTCTCTTGCTTTGCTCACACTACAGGGAACTCTGTATCCGCCTCATACAGATGCCATATATGGCATCTAATATGCTCACTGTATGGCGACTCGGGGGACGCCTGCCTTTCGTGTGCTCCGAGCAATCCACCAAGGAGAAATCTCAGTGAAAACCCTGACAATCTTTGTTTTGCTGGCATCGGCGCTGCTGCTGCCTGTGCTCGGCTTCACCCAGAATGCCTACATTGCTGGTTCAGAAACGAATTCAGTCTCGATTATCAACACCACCAGCAACACCATCACGGGCACCATCCCCGTAGGAACGACCCCAAGAGGTGTCGCCGTATCGCAGGATGGCACCCGCGTCTACGTTGCAAATGAAAATTCCAATTCGGTTTCGGTTATTGATACCGCGACCAACGCGGTCACCGCCACCGTCCCGGTCGGCAATACGCCCATCGGAATCGCAGTCCTGCCTAATGGCTCGGCGGTTTACGTCATGAATTACAGCGACAATACCGTTTCGGTTATCAGCACGGCTACGAACACCGTCACCGCCACCATCCCGATTACCTACCCCGGCTTTCACTTGGCCGCTTCACCCGATGGCTCGAAGGTCTATCTGGCCGGTTACCAGTATCCGAACAGTCTGGTTCAGGTCATCAGTACAGCAACCAATACCATCACGGCCACCATTGCCGGTTCCACACACTATGGACTTAGCGAATTTGCTGTGACACCCGACGGGACTGCTGGATATGCTGCTGATTCTCTAGGGCTGGACGTTTTCAACTTGCAAAACAATAGCTTTGTCACTCACCTCAACGTCACCAATCCAGCCGCCGCCGCTTGCGACGGTGCCGTGGCGTCTCCCGATGGTTCCGCTGTTTACATTGGCTGCGGAAGTGGAAACGTTGAGGGAACCCTCCAAATCGTTAGCACCGCAAGCAATACAATCACTGGCACCATAAATGTCACCCCTAACAATGAGGTCACTTCCCTCGCTTTCTCGCATGATGGAACAGAGATTTACGCTCAAATCCCGGTTGCAGGTCAGGTGGCAGTCGTCAGCCCAGCCAGCGGCAGTGTCGTCGCAACAATACAAATTTCCAGCAGTCGTGGCGATATTGGCGCGGTCGGCATGTTCATACAGCCGCCCGCCAGCATACCGGCCCAATCCGGCAAGAAACTCGGCAAGGGTGACTGCAATTGCAGCGGTACGATAACGAGCACTGGCGGCGCTACGGTCGGAGAACCTATCGACGTTGCCAGCGGCAACATGGCCTATCAGGATACCGACTACACCACGGCAGGGCAGAACCCGCTTTCCTTCACGCGCTACTACAACAGCCGTGGCAAGAGCGGGCTTACTACCTTTGCGGCTTCTCTGGGCATCAATTGGCGCTCGACCTACGACCGCTATCTACAACTCTCCACGTCCAGCGTGATTGCCGAGAGAGCGGACGGCCAGCAGCTCACTTTCACTCTCAGTGGCGGGGCGTGGGTATCGGACAGCGACGTTGACATCAAGCTCACCAACACTGGCAGCACGTGGACGCTTATAGACCACGACGACACCACGGAAACCTATACGGCCATCAGCACCACCGCAGCGCTGCTTAACACCATCCAGTCGCGCAACGGCTACACGCAGACCCTTCACTACAACGGCAGCAATCAACTGACCGGGGTCACCGACCCCTACAGCCGGTCGCTGGTGCTCAACTACAACGGCAACGGCACGCTCAACACCGTGACCACGCCCGACAGCACGACGCTTACCTACGGATACACGGCGGGCGGCAGCGGACTGAATCTCACGTCCGTCACCTACCCGACTTCTCCATCTTCGGTGCTTACCTACGTGTACGAGGACAGCGGCGTGCCCAATGCACTCACGGGCATCGTTGATGAGAATTCCAACCGCTATGCGACGTGGAGCTACGACCCTTACAGCCGG
>Ga0210405_10000927_pt1 | contig 35861 bp, 35 predicted proteins | sample IncBWH11MmetaG_FD_155492 | JGI IMG/M metagenome (GOLD analysis project Ga0210405, IMG submission 155492) | Forest soil microbial communities from Barre Woods Harvard Forest LTER site, Petersham, Massachusetts, United States - Inc-BW-H-11-M | ecosystem: Environmental > Terrestrial > Soil >... | reverse complement strand
TGCAAGTGTCCTTTCGGGTTGATATCGACCGGTTCTTCGGCGAGCTGGGCCAAATCTCCTTTCGCCTGCGTCAAAATAAATTTTCTCGTTCCCTCCAAACCGCCGTCCAGATAAACGGCGCCGATCAGCGCTTCGAAAGCGTCTGCCAGGGTGGACGTTCGGGAGCGTCCTCCCGATGATTCCTCGCCACGTCCCATCAACAAGAACTGTCCGAGATCAATCACGACAGCGTGCGCCTTCAGCGCGTCCCGTGAAACCAGGCGGGAACGCAACTTGGTCAATTGTCCCTCAGGTTGGTCCTTGAAGTGTCCAAAAAGATACTCGGTAATCACGAGTTGCAGAATCGCGTCGCCCAGGAATTCGAGGCGTTGATTATCAAAATGGCGTTGCTGCGTCTCGTGCCCGACGCTGGGATGAGTCAGGGCTTCGGCGAGCAGCAGTGGATTGCGAAATTTGTAACCGATTCGTTCTTCCAGCGGATGCACGTCAATGCTTCTGATAGATTTCCAGCGAAGTAACGACGTCCAACGCACGCTGCAATACGCCATCGCGCGGCGGTTGTCCCGAACGCGATCGCAGGCGGCGTTGCGCATCCGGGATGTCCAGTTCCGGATTGGTTCCGGCGATCAAAGCGGCCTCGTTCAAGTGCGGCCGGTCGGTTTCATAAACAAACGGGCCCATTCCTTTTTCGGCGCTGAGGCGAAAGATTTGGCGTTTCTCAATCCCCGACATCTCGACGGGCAAATCCGGCTTCACTCCACCAGGAAATAATGGCTGACCGTCCGGCAAGATGGCCTCCGCGGACGCCACCCGGAGAATTTTACCGCTTGGTAACGGCTGATCGGAATATTCCACCGCTCGACCGGCGGTCGTTTGGCCGATGATGAGCGCCTTGTCGTAAACCTTGAGTGTGGCGGCGATCGCTTCGGCGCCGCCCGATGTGTCGGAATCGGCCAGAACGACAATCAGTCCCTGAAAAGCTGGATCCCGATCCGAAGTGAATTGTCGATCCTGCCGCCCGCCCGGTTTACGCACGCTGAACAAAGTCTTGCCCTTGGGACAAAAACGTTTCGCGAATTCTGCCGCGGTCGCGAAATCTCCGGTGCTGCTGACGCGCAGATCGACAATCGCAGCGTCGACCTTCTTTTGTTCGAACTCCTGCAGCTTCTTGTCGAGCTCCTTGAGATTTGCGCTGTTCAGCTCGCCGAGACGCAAGTAGCCGATATGTCCCTCAAAAATTTCGCTGTAAAATGGACCCCCACCTTCCGCCGTTGCTGCTTCGCGACTCGGCAGCAGCATTAATCCCCCGGGCAGGCGAACCAGCAAACCCGTTAACGTCGCGCGATTCAGTTCCGTGTCAGTGATCGCGTCCGGGTTTGTAAAATTAGCTTTCAACAGCGAAATCGCCGCTTGTAGATCGGCCTGGCCTAACGAATTAATGACCTGTTCGGTCGTTGGCGTTGCTGACGGCGATGGCGCGGAAGACTTAGCGGCCGACGCCGAACCGCTGGTCGTAGGCGCTCCGGAAGGCGCCGGCACTTGGCCGTGAACCTGGGTCGCGAAAAATACTGAAACCGCCGTTATCGCCGCCCTGTTCAACATTGCCTCATTGTTTAGCTGGTCGCCGCGCTCAGAGCAATATCGCGACGGTGATGACAACCGTCGAAATGAATCCTTGAAACCGCCTCGTAGGCACGCTTCCGCGCGGCTGCAATCGTCTGGCCGAGCGCGGTCACTGCCAGAACTCGACCGCCCGACGTCACGACTTCGCCGCTGACGATTTTTGTTCCAGCGTGAAAAACCTGGACGCCCTCGAGTTTTACCGCTTCAGCCAAACCTGAAATTCTTTTTCCAGTTTCGTATTTTCCAGGGTAACCGGCGGAGGCGAGCACAACCGTGACTGAGGCGCGTTCGTCCCAATCAATCGTATGATTGCCGATTCTGCCGTCGATCGCCGCCTCTAATAACGGCGATAGATCCGACTTCATTCGCGGCAACAGCGCCTGTGTTTCCGGATCGCCAAACCGGCAGTTGAACTCCAGCACGCGCGGGCCTGCCTCGGTGATCATCAATCCCGGATACAACAGTCCGCGATAGACAACTCCTTCTTTTCGCAATCCGTCTAACAGCGGGAGCATGATCTTTTCTTCGAATTGTGACTGCAATTCAGCATTCCAATTGTTCGCCGGACTGAACGCCCCCATCCCTCCGGTATTAGGACCCTGGTCGCCATCGAGGGCCCGCTTGTGATCTCGCGCAGACTCGAACAGCCGATAGTCTTTCCCGTCAACCAGCGCGTGCAGCGAACATTCGGTGCCGCGCAAAAATTCTTCGATAACAATTCGTCGGCCCGCGTCGCCGAAACGCGCTTCATTCATCATCGCGTGGATCGTCGCCCTGGCCTCGGCTAAATCAGAGGCGATGATCACACCTTTGCCAAGCGCAAGCCCGTCGGCCTTGATCACCACCGGAAATCGAAGTTGCTCGCAGTAGTCGAGCGCTTCATTGCTGTCGGAGAATGTCCGTGCCTCGGCAGTCGGCATTTTTTGCGCGCGCATTAATTCTTTCGCAAAAATCTTGGAGGACTCCAGCCGCGCCGCCGATTTCGTCGGTCCGAAAACGCGCAACTGATCGGCCATGAAGAAATCGACAATCCCCATCGCCAGCGGATCGTCGGGGCCGACAACGGTAAGATCGATATCGTTCTGCTTCACGAAATCGCGCAATTGGGCCAGACCGGTCGCCGGAATCGCGACGTTTTCGGCAATCGCTGCGGTTCCAGCGTTTCCCGGCGCGCAGAAGATGCGATCGACCGAATTGGCCTGCTTCAGTTTCCAAACCAGCGCGTGTTCGCGGCCGCCACTCCCGATCACAAGAATTTTCATTCCCGTTTCAGTTTAGAGGCGGCCGTGCCGGCTGCGAGCAGATTTCAATTTCTCAGGCGAGACGCCCGCAACCACAGTTATGCTTCGCGCGAGCGCGATTCTTCCGGCACGATCGGCAACTCCAGCTTCTCAGTATGTCGAATGATCACGATCTGTGACTCAATGCCGATCTGTTCAGCCATCAGCCTTTTGTGCAGCTCGTGGATGTTACCGATCGGTTCGCCATTGAACGCAACCAGCAGGTCGCCTTCGTGCAGACCGGCTTTCGCGGCCGGACTTTCCTTTTCCACCGAGACAACCAGCACCGCTGTTTCGTGGGGCAGATTGTAAAAGCGAACAATGCGGCGATGGATCGGCACGTTTTGTCCCGCCACCCCAATATAACTGCGCCGGATTTTTCCATCTTTAATCAACCAGCCGGCCACGAACCGCGCAGTGCTGCTGGCGATCGCGAAACAAATTCCCTGCGCCGGTCGAATCATCGCCGTGTTCACGCCGATCACTTTCGCGGGCGGATTTGACAGCGGACCTCCGGAGTTGCCGGGATTCAACGCCGCGTCGGTTTGAATGATGTTGTCGATCAAGCGGCCAGATTGCGCATGCATCGACCGTCCGAGCGCGCTGATCACGCCGGCGGTCACGCTCGCCTGAAATCCCAGCGGGTTTCCAATCGCGATAACGATTTGCCCGACCCGCAAACTTTCGGAATCCGCCAGCCGAACGTGTGTCAAATTCGGCGCATCGATCCGGATCACAGCCAAATCAGTGTCCGGATCGTCGCCTACCAGCTGGGCCGGATATTCGCGGCCGTCTGGAAGATTAACAGTGATCGCCGTCGCTTCGTGAACAACGTGGCTGTTGGTCAAAATAAATCCGTCCGGCGCAATGATGAAACCCGAACCGCTTCCGCCGATTTCGTGAGGTCCGCGCCGGCTATTTAGGTGTTTCTTCATGTTGATGTTAACCACGGCGGGCGCGACCCGATCGACGGCCGCGACCACTGTGCGAGAATATTCGTCCAGCAGAACCGAGTCCCTCAGGTCGGCTGTAATGTCGACAGAATGCGAACCCCTGTCGGCATTCGTCTCGTCCAAAAGTAATTCCAAAGACATGTAGAAATTTCGAACAGATCAGCTTCTAGTCAAATAGGCTAAATTAGCCATACAGTCATTGTTGATTGTTACATCCAAGCTTGCACGTAAACCGTTCGCGGCCTAAAAACGGGCATGGCCTCAGTGATGGATTCCCAATGCCCCTCCCGCCTGGTGCTCGATCGGATCGCGGACAAATGGACAGCGCTCGTCATTCAACTCCTTTCCAAAAAAACGATGCGTTACGCGGAACTTCACCGGGAGATCGGCGGCATCTCTCAAAAGATGTTGACCCAAACTCTGCGCAGCCTCGAACGGGACGGGCTGGTCGATCGAAAGGTTTACCCGGTCGTTCCGCCCCGGGTTGAATATTCGCTCTCCCGGCTGGGGCGCACGCTGATCGAGCCGTTGCGGGGGCTTTGCCGGTGGTCGGAAAAGCACTTAGCAGAGCTCCAGGCCAACCGCGCTCGGGCCAAGGCGAAAGCGATACAATAGAGGGAGACGACGCTCCACTGGACGCCTGAAACATGCATCAGAGCGAAATCATCGTTCTCCTCTTCGGCATTGTTGCTGCCGGGGTTCTGGTGGCGCGCAAACTCCAACTGCCCTACCCGATCGTGCTCGTCCTGGTCGGCCTGGGTCTGAGCTTCATTCCGCACCTGCCGGAGGTGAAACTCGATCCAAACATCTTTTTTTATTTTTTCCTGCCGCCGCTGCTGTATCCGGCGGCGCTGTTCACTTCGTGGCGCGATTTTCGCCGCGATTTGCGCGCGATTTTGTCCCTCGCCACCGGGCTCGTTCTTTTCACAATGCTAGTGGTCGCATGCGTGACTCACTGGCTGATTCCCGGGATTCCGTGGGCGGCAGCTTTCGCGCTCGGCGCAATTGTGTCCCCGCCGGATGCAGTGGCAGCAACAAGCGTAATCCAGCGGTTGCCGGTCCCGCACCGTATCGTCAGCATTCTGGAAGGCGAAAGCCTGGTGAACGACGCGACCGCCTTGGTCGCGTTGCAGTTCGCCGTTGCCGCGATGACCTCCGGGCAGTTCTCATTCGGCGGGGCGTCACTCCATTTCATTTGGGCCGCCGCCGGCGGGATTGGTCTCGGTTTCCTTGTCGGGTTCGTAATTCGCTGGGTTCAGCGCCGCCTCGATGATCCGCCGGTGCAAATCACGATTTCCCTGCTCACGCCTTTCATCGCCTATCTTTCGGCCGAGCAATTGCACGGCTCCGGTGTGCTGGCTGTCGTCACCGCCGGAATTTACCTGGGTTGGCATTCGCCGCTGATTCTCAGCGCTCGATTCCGTCTGCAAGCGTACGCGTTTTGGGAAATCGTCGTTTTTCTGCTCAACGGCTTCGTCTTCATCGCGATTGGGTTTCAACTGCCGGGCATTATGCGTTCAATTCGGCACGAATCACTTGCCTTGCCGATCGAAAATGCTGCGATCGTGTGTGCAGCGGTTGTCCTTGTGCGCATCGCCTGGGTTTTTCCCGGCGCATATCTTCCGATGTTGTTCACACCCGACCGCGAATCGTTGCCGCCGTGGAGAAATATAGCGGTTATCGCGTGGACCGGGATGCGCGGAGTCATTTCGCTGGCAGCGGCCTTCGCGTTGCCGTTCGTCCTTGATGATGGCCGGCCGTTTCCCGGCCGTAACTACATTTTATTCATCACGTTTTGTGTGATCCTCACCACCCTGGTATTCCAGGGTTTGACGCTGCCCATCGTGATTCGGCGTCTATGCCTCCGAGGCGACGGATCGACAGCGGAGGAAGAACGCGTTGCCAGGCTGGAGGCGAACAAAGCCGCGACTGCGCTGCTCGAGCAGCTCGCGGGAAATGGCGAGTTCTCCGGAGACGCGAACGACCGGCTTCGCGCCGAATATGCGGAACGCATTCAGCAATTAGAGATGTGCGCTGAAAATCCGGAAGAATGCCGCGCCGAAGTCACCACGCCCCAGTATCAGCGACTCCAACAACGAGCTCTTGATGTTGAACGCGACACGATCATCCGACTCCGCAATCAACAAGTAATCAACGATGAGGCGTTGCGACGGATCCAACGCGATCTCGACCTGGCCGAGGCGCGACTGAAGGGTTGATATCCGCGACGGCTTGAGCAACGAGAAATCGCGCTACTCCGAGTTCAGCTCAAAGTTGATCTTCACGTCGTAGTGATCGCCTTTGCCGAGCCCGTCCGGCAATGGTTCGACCTGGCCAACGCGATTCGCCAACGCTTTGACTGATTCGTCCAGTTCCGGGTTTCCAGACGGTCGAAAGATTTCGAAACTCGAGACGCGTCCATCCTTTTCAATTCGAAGTTTTACCAGCACAGAATTTTTTCCGCCGGCGTTGGCGACGGAGGTGGGCTGGGCCCATTCGCTGTAGAAACGATCGTGCAACATGCTGCCGTACCAGCCGAACTGCGATTGGTTCACACTGCCGCCAACCCGTCCACCCCCGGCTCCAGGCGTCGTTCCTTTGCCGGCTGCCGTTTGGGTAGCTGGAGATTTTTCAGCCGCCGGCTTTGCTTCGGCAGTGTCGTTTTTCGCCAAGACGATTTTCTTTTTCTCTGCATCGGCTACGTCAGATTTCCCAGAAGTTTCTTCTTTTCCTTCAGGCTTCGGCGTGGCTGAGGGCTTCGCTTTGGCGAGTGTCGCTTTCTTCGGTTTCGGAGTTGGCTTGGGTGTGGGTCTCGGGGGCGGCTTTGGTTTGGGTTTGGGTGTGCCCTTCACGTTTGGCGTGGGCTTTGGGGTTGCCGTCGACGTTAGCGACGGCCTGGGCGTGGGCAGTTGGATCTCGCTCAGCGCCGAAGTTAATACCGGCCGATCCTCGGCTTCATCCCGCCCTCTTTCTGTTTTCGATTCCGTTCGAGGCAAAGATTTCTCGCGGAGCGGCAGATTCTTTTTCTCCGTTACGATTCCGTCCCCGACGCCGCCGTTCATCCAAACCACGCTTTGCGAGCCGGGGTCTTTGCTATCGCGGCTCCAGCGAATCAATCCGTAAATTACCGCGACGTGGGCCAGTCCGATAAGCCCGACATTCGTCCAAAACCGCAGGTTCTTCGGCATCGCTATTTGCCTTCCGCGCGCGTTGCGATCCCGACCTTCATGATCTGTGCGCGCTGCAACGCGTCCATCAAGGTGATTAATTTTTGCACCGGCAAATCACGGTCCGGCCGAATCACCACGGCAACATCCGGATTAGCGCGTTTGATTTCGACTAACTGCGCAGTCAGCGAATCAAGATCGACAATCTGATTATTGAAGCGGATTGCTTCGTTGCGATCGATCGAAACCGTCTGCACTTGAGACGAAGCGACCGGCGGGGTTTTTGCGCCACTCGAAGGGATGATCAGACTCATGCTGTTTTCGAGCAGCGGCGTTGTGATCATGAAAATGATCAGCAATACGAATGCGAGATCGAGCAGCGGCGTGATATTGATCTCGGAGAGCGACGAGAGACTTTGCCGCTGCGAATAGCGTCTCATCTGCGAAACGCCGGCTCGCGCGCGGCGTGATCGACGAATTTGTGTTCGAGCTCGGACGCCAGCTCGGCGGCGAAGTTGTCCATCTCGACAATCATCCCCCGGATGCGGGTTACCAGAAAGTTGTAACCGAACATCGCAGGAATCGCGACGCAGAGCGCGGTCACGGTCGTGATCAGCGCGCCGGAGACTCCGGGCGCCATTGCAGCAAGATTGGGCGCGCCTGCTTCTGCGACTCCGGTGAAAGCGTCCATCACGCCCCAAACTGTTCCGAGCAATCCGAGAAACGGCGAACCGCTGACCGCGGTAGCGAGCAAGATCATTTGCGATTCCAGCTCCAGCGCCGTTTCACCAACTGCGCGTTCCATCGCGGCGACAACCGAGCCCATTTGGACCGGCGAAATTTTGTCGGCAATGCCGAGTCGCGCTTTGAAGGTCTCGTCCACTTCGGCCGATCCGAGCAACTGAAACGTGGTTTCCTGACAACCGGCGCGATAGACATTAAAAAGCGGCGAGCCCGAGAAGCGCGCGTTTTTCTCGAATAACCGCAGCGGTTGTCGATCCTGCCGGAAAGCGTGCAGAAACCGCTCGTTCTGTTTTCGGGCGAACTGGACCACCCGCAGTTTGGTCAACATCACCGACCAGCTGAAGATCGACACGACCGCAAGGAGAAGCAGAACGAGTTTGCCGGCAACGGTAGCGTGTTCAAACGCAAACAGCAGACCGCCTGCAGCAATCAACAACGCTATCAATCAATTCACCCGCCGGAACTATTACCGGATTCTGGCAAAAGCGAAAGGGCTACTCTCGCGCCCCAACCTTCTTTGGATACACCGGCCACAGTTTGGCGAGGACCACGAACGCGAGCCCGATTGCGATCAGAAAAAACGAAAAAAATTGGCCACGCGTGAAACCTGCAATCAGGCTCGCGTCCGGCTCGCGGAAATTTTCAACTAGGATGCGAAAAATGGCGTAGAAGATAAAAAACAACCCGGTTAGGACACCGTTGGGTTGCCGCATTCGGGTGCGGACGAACCAAAGAATCGCGAACAGGACGATTCCTTCGAAAAACGCTTCGTAAAGTTGCGATGGATGACGCGGTATTAAAATGGACCGCAAGGCTTCCTTTACCTGCGATTGATGACGAACCGCGGCGACAATCGCATCCGGAGAAGTCAGGGAAGGATCGAGTTTCGTGCAAGCCGCGATGGCTTGCCGTGCTTCGCCGGCATTTTCCGTGAGCTCTTTCGGAAACTGCATCGCCCAGGAAACATTGGTCGCTCGCCCGTAAAGCTCGCCGTTAATAAAATTGGCGCAGCGCACAAGAAACAATCCGATCGGCGCGGCCACCACCAGATTGTCGCCGAGGTTGGTCCAGGAAACCTTCTGACGGCGCGCAAAATAAAGAGTGAAAAGCAAGACGCCGACTATGCCGCCGTGGCTCGACATTCCGCCTTCCCACACCCGCAAGATCGATAGCGGCTCGCGCAACATCTCCGGCTTGTATAAGAAGACGTAACCGAGCCGGCCGCCGATAATCACGCCGAAGAGCGCGCAGCCGGTGATGAAATCGCCGACCTTCGAGATCGGCAGATCTGCGTAACCGCGGCGCACCAACACGCGGTAGACGACATACGCGGCCAGAAACGCCAAGACGTAACCCAGTCCGTACCACCGCGGCCCAACATTGTCGTAAATGCGAAAGATCAGCGGATCGAGATCGTGAACGTAATAAGCGAACATCCGGTGCGCGATTGTCACTGCGCGCCCGAACGGTTCAACACTTTTCGTAAAAACGGCGCCGTTCGACTTGCCTTGTTCTTTGCGACCTGCTCCGGCGTTCCAAACGCAACGACCCTGCCCCCATCTGCGCCCGCTTCCGGTCCCAGATCGACAATGTAATCCGCTTCCGCCATCACGCTCAGATTGTGCTCAATCACGATCACGGTATTCCCCTCATCCACCAGTCGATGCAACACTTTGATGAGAAGATCGACGTCGGCCATGTGCAAACCAATGGTCGGCTCTTCAAGTAAATAGAGTGTCGAGCCCGGCTTGCGCATTTTACGGATCCGCTCGTTCTCCGCGCGACCAACGCCGCGCTTCAACTGGGTCACCAGTTTCAAACGTTGTGCTTCTCCACCACTCAAGGTCGGACTAGGCTGACCGAGCTTCAGATAGCCGAGTCCGGTTTCGACAAGCAACGAAAGGGGGCGCGAGACTTTTGGATGCGCCGAGAAAAACTCGGCTGCTTCCTCGATTGTCATCTCCATCACATCGCCGATTGATTTCTCGTTGTAGAGCACCTCGAGGGTTTGTGGATTGTAACGGCGGCCGCCGCAGTCTTCGCATTGCACGAGCGCTTCCGGCAGGAAATTCATTTCCAGTTTGATTACCCCCTGCCCCTTGCAGGCTTCACAACGGCCGCCTTCAGCGTTGAAGGAGAACCGGCTGGCCGAATAACCACGAACCCGCGAGACTGGCAATTGCGCGTAGAGATTCCGGATCTCGTCGAACACCTTAATATAAGTGCCCGGGGTCGAGCGCGACGTCTTGCCAATGGGCGACTGATCCACTTCGTAAACGGCCTCGATCTCTTCCGTGCCACTGACAAGCTTAAACAAATCGCCGTTACCCCTTCGTTTTCTGTTCTCGAGCTGCTCGACCACTGCCGGCAGCAAGACGTCATGCATCAACGTCGATTTGCCGGAACCGGAAATTCCAGTGATGACCGAGAGTCGCCCGACCGGGAATCGAACGTTCACGTCTTTCAGGTTATTCGCGCGGGCGCCGTGGACCTCGACCCAGTCCTCCACCGATCGGAGCGTTCGTCGCGATTCGCACGTCGGATGACTTAGCGGCTGCTTCAAACAGCGACCCGTCTCCGAATTTTTCACGCGCTCGATGTCGCGCAAAGTTCCGGTCGCAACGACTTCGCCGCCGTGAACGCCGGCGCGCGGGCCAAGGTCGATAATATGATCGGCGCGCCGCATCGTTTCATCGTCGTGCTCAACGATTACGAGCGAGTTTCCCTTCTCTCGAAGAGCCTCCAGGGTGTCCAGCAATCGCAAATTATCGCGCGGATGCAGACCGATCGTCGGTTCGTCCAGAACGTAGAGCACGCCGCGTAAATTCGATCCAAGTTGCGCCGCCAGACGAATCCTCTGCGATTCGCCGCCGCTCAACGTTTTCGCCGAGCGTCCCAGCGCGAGATATCCAAGCCCCACGTTTTCCATGAAACGCAGCCTTTGCCGAATCTCCGGAATCAAATCGGCCGCGATGGTTTGGTGCGTCCCGGCGAATTTCAACTTATCGATCTTCTTCGCCGCCTCGCTGGCGGAAAGATTTGTGAACTGATCGATCGTCATTCCCTGCACGCGAACGTGTCGCGCTACTTCGTTGATCCGCGAGCCGTGGCAACGTGGACACTCGTGCGCTTCAGTTGCATCAATCCATTCCGATTCGCGCTCGGCCCGAAGCTCATTCTCCACAACTGAGTCGCCGGTTTCCTCGGCGGCGGTTTGAAGCTCCTGGTCCCAGATTTCACCGAACCCGCCGCATTCTTCGCACGCGCCGTGCGGTGAATTGAATGAAAACAACCGCGGGTCGAGCTCTTCGAACGCGCGGCCGCAGTTGGGACAACTCATCTCCGTGCTCAACACACTGAGACGATTCTTCGAATCGAGCAGTTGGGCCGTGCCGCGACCAATCTCGAGCGCGCGTTGGGCAAGATTCCGCGCCTTCGCAATCCGCTTCGCATCAATTGGGCCGACAACAACGGAAATGGTGTGCTCTTTGAATCGTTCGAGTTTCCGGAATTGCTCGATCGGTATCAGCGCGCCATCGACAAATAACACATCGAATCCCTGCCGCTCCGCCCAGCGCGCCACATCGGTATGAAATCCTTTTCGCGCCTTTACCAGCGGCGCCAGGACCTTGAGCGGACCACGCTTCGCCGCCGTCTCGAGCTGCTTGACGATTGCAGCCAAACTCTGGCTCTCAACCGGCAGGTCGCAGTTCGGACAAAACTGGGTCCCGGTTTTCGCGAACAGTAATCGCAGGAAATGATAAACTTCGGTGACGGTTGCGACGGTTGATTTGCCCCCGCCGCGGGTCACGCGTTGCTCAATCGCTACGCTCGGCGGCAAGCCGGTGACGAGATCGACATCCGGTTTTTCGAGCTGTTCGACAAATTGCCGCGCATACGGCGACATGCTGTCGAGGAATCGTCGCTGCCCCTCGGCGAACAAAATGTCAAAGGCGAGAGTCGATTTTCCTGAACCGCTCAAGCCGGTGATCACCACCATCTGATCGCGCGGGATTTTGACGTCGATGTTTTTGAGGTTGTGCTCTCGCGCGCCGTGTATACCGATCGCGTCGTTTGTTCCATTGATCTTAAAACGCGCCGGAGTTTCGGCTGCGCGAGCGAACTCCTGGTCGTCATCCTGAGCGTAAGCGAAGGATCTCCCACCGGACGATGCGTCACGCAATTTAGCTTGTTTGATCGCTCGGGCACTGTGGGATCCCTCACGTTCGTTCGGGATGACTGCACGGAGAAATTTCCCGGTGTGAGAAGACTCAACCCGCTCGATTTGCGCCGGTGTCCCAGCTCCAACGACTTCGCCACCAGCGTCGCCCGCCTCTGGTCCAAGATCGATAATCCAATCGGCGCACTTAATGACTTCCAGATTGTGCTCGATCACAACGATCGAGTGCCCCGCATCGACGAGCCGTTGAAATACTTGCAGCAGCATCGCCACATCATCGAAGTGCAGACCGGTGGTGGGCTCATCGAAGATAAAGAGATTGCCAATTGTCGACGGCCGATCGCCGATTGCTTTGCCATTTGGATGTTCGGCGTTGGAGGTTCGGCGTTTGGCGTTTTCTGCGAGGTATCGAACCAGCTTCAGGCGCTGTGATTCGCCGCCGGAAAGCGGTTTCAAGGGTTGGCCGAGGCGCAGGTAACCCAGGCCAACTTCATCCAAAATATCGAGCGGCTGGGAGAGCGTCTTAAGTTCGCCGATCTCCGCGAAGAACTGGATCGCTTCGTGAACAGTCAATTCAAGCAGATCGTGAATCGACTTGCCGTGCAGTTTAATTTTCAGGACATGCGGCTGGAATCGTTTTCCTTCGCATTCGGCGCAACGCACATAGAGATCGCTCAGGAATTGCATTTCGATCTTCTCGAAGCCGGTTCCGGAGCAGCGTTCGCAACGACCGCTTCCAGAATTAAACGAAAACGCACTCGCTGTGAGCCCCTGTGACAACGCTTCCGGTTGGCCTGCGAACAATTCGCGGACGCGATCGTAAAGCCCGAGATACAAAATCGGGGTGGAGCGCGGAGTGCGTGCGAGCGGTGATTGGTCTACCATCACCACTTCGTTGACGCGGTGCGCGCCGGCCACTGATTTGCACGCGCCTGCTTCCTGATCGGTCGATTGGCCCTTCGCGACGAGAACGTTCCGATAAAGCACGTCGTGGATCAGCGTCGATTTACCCGAGCCGGAGACTCCGGTCACACAAGTGAAAACGCCGAGCGGGATCTCGACATCCACATTCTTGAGATTGTGCTCGCGCGCGCCGCAAATCTTGATCGATGAGTTGGATCGTCGCCGCGATTTCGGAACGGCAATCGATTTGCGACCGCTGAGATAATCCGCGGTAAGCGACGGGTGGATCGCGCTCGGAGAACGCGTCGCACCTACAAAGTTGTCCAGTGGCCCGCTATATACCAATTCCCCACCGCGTTCACCTCGCCCGGGTCCGATGTCGATCAAATTGTCTGCCGCACGAATGATTTGTTCTTCGTGTTCGACCACGAGCAGAGTGTTGCCGCGGTCGCGCAAGTTGTGCATGACCCGGACAAGCCGCCCGACATCGCACGGATGAAGCCCGATACTTGGCTCGTCCATCACAAACAGCGTGTTCACGAGCGACGCACCCAGACAGGTAGTGAGATTAACTCGCTGGACTTCTCCTCCGCTCAACGTGCGGGTGGAGCGATCGAGCGTAAGATAGCCGACGCCGACTTCGCACAGATAATTCAGGCGCGCGCAAATCTCGTTTCGCACCATTTCGGCGGTTGAATCGTTCGATGCGATGTCGATACTGCTCAAAACGTCCCGAGCCCGATCGATCGGCAGGGCCTGAAAGTCGGGAAGCGTTAAATGAATTTCGGATTGCGGATACGGGATACCGGATAGTTTTTCGTCGCGAGCTCCGCTCACCCGGTCTTTGCTTTCCGGTTTCCACTGTCCGGTTTCCGAAATCTTGTAATTGAGAGCTTCATGCTGAAAGCGGCCCCCGTTGCAGCTCGGGCATGTCGTGTAGGAGCGGTAGCGACTGAGCAGCACCCGCATGTGCATTTTATAAACCTGCGATTCTGCCCAGCGGAAAAAGCCGCGCACACCGTACCAACGATCATGCTCGTAATCGTCGTCGCTATAACTGTCCCCCCGTTCCCGTGCAGCCGCGACTGACTTTTCGCCGTTGATCACAAATTCCTGATCGACCTTCGGCAATTCTTCGAACGGCACGTTGATGTCAACCCCCTCGCGAGCACAGGCGCGAAGCAGATCTTTCTGTGATTCACCAAATTCCTGGCCACGAAAAACGCGGACCACACCCTGTTTGATCGACAACGACCGGTCCGGAATCGCCTTGTTCAGGTCGATTGTAATCGTGCGGCCAAAACCGCGACACTCCGGACAGGCGCCAAGCGGATTATTGAAACTGAAAAGTCCCGGCGATGGCGGACGAATGTCGAGATCACAATGCGCGCAATGCCAGCCAGTGGAAAAAGGATGCTCGGAAGCTGTAGTGTCGGCCGCAGTTTTCGAAGTCGCAGGCGACACGCCTGCCTCTACAGCCATTTGGACGATATTTACTTTGCCTTTGCCGAAACGCAGCGCGGTTTCGAGCGCTTCAACCAATCGCATGCGATTTTTGTCCGAGATCTCGATCCGGTCCTGAATAACCTGAACTCGAGCGCCAAGCCGCTTGATTCTCTTGGGATCGTCAGCCCTAACAACTTCGCTGTCGATCCAGACTCGCAGATATCCCTGCTGCTGAAGAAACTCAAAGAACTTTCGCGGGTCGGTTTTCGCGGGAACCGACACCCAGAACGTGACGAGAACATTTTTGCTGGCGCAATCTCGCAGGACTTCGTCGGCGATCGATTTTGCGGTCTCGGGTCGAATCTCGCGGCCGCAGCCAGGACAAAAAGCTCTGGCGATCCGCGGCCAGAGCAATTTCAGATAGTCGTTGATTTCAGTCATCGTGCCGACGGTGGAACGCGAGGTTTTGACCGGATTTGATTGTTCGATGGCGATCGCGGGCGGAATTCCGCGGATGTCATCCACCCGCGGTTTGTCCATGCGATCGAGGAACTGCCGCATGTAGGGTGAAAAAGTTTCGACGTAACGGCGTTGGCCTTCGGCGTAGATGGTTTCAAACGCGAGCGAAGATTTTCCGGAACCGCTCGGGCCGGTGACGACCGTCAGTTTCCCGAGCGGAAGATCGATGTCGATGCCCTTGAGATTGTTCTGGCGGGCGCCGCGAACCTCAATCGAACCACTGGCAGCAGCTCCGAAAGCTTTCGGGTTGATGCGCTTTTTCTTCCCTTTCGTTCGAACCACCGGAGATTATCCGGGAAGCGGAATCGGTTCGCAAATTAAGCACGTTATTTTGCGAATTTTTCGGCGAGCCTGTCGTGTTGCGCGATTAGCTCACGCGGCATGTCTTTGCCGAGGGTGTCGAAGAACTTTTGCTGCGCTTCGAGCTCCCTTTTCCACTCCTCGGGCTTGATCGTAAACAGTGCGCGCATCGTTTCCCGGGTCATATCGAGCTCGCTGAGGTCAAAGTCCTCCGGACGCGGGATCGTGCCGACCTCTGCTTCGGCGCCACCCCCGTGACCGTCGCAGCGATCAAGGACCCACTTCAAGACCCGCATATTTTCGCCAAAGCCGGGCCACAAAAACTTTCCGTCTGCGCCTTTGCGGAACCAGTTCACGTGGAAGATGAGCGGCGGATTGGTCAACCGCGGGCCGATTTCGAGCCAATGCTGAAAGTATTGACCCATGTTGTAACCGCAGAACGGCAACATCGCCATCGGATCCCGGCGCACCTGACCGACTGCACCGATCGCCGCAGCGGTCGTTTCTGAACCCATTGTCGCCCCAACATATGTGCCATGCTCCCAATCACGCGCTTGAAACACGAGCGGCATGGTGTCGCTTCGGCGTCCGCCGAAAATGATCGCGCTGATCGGAACGCCTTCGCCTTTTTCGAAATCTGGATCGAGCACCGGATTGTTGTGACACGGCGCGGTGAACCGTGAATTTGGATGCGCCGCTTTCTCTTTCGAATCCGGCGTCCAATGATTGCCCCGCCAGTCGATGGCGTGTTTCGGCGGCGGACCGTCTTTGCCTTCCCACCAAACGTCGCCGTCGTCGGTTAGGGCGACGTTGGTGTAGAGCGAATCGTGCGCGATCGTTCTCATCGCGTTCGGATTCGATTTGTAATTCGTACCCGGCACAACGCCGAAGTACCCGTTCTCAGGATTAACGGCGAACAAACGACCATCCCGAATCTGCATCCAGGCGATGTCGTCACCCACAGTGGTGACTTTCCAGCCGGCGAAATGCTTCGGCGGAATCAGCATCGCGAAATTAGTTTTGCCGCACGCGCTTGGAAACGCTGCTGCCACATAATGTTTTTTTCCTTCGGGCGACTCGACGCCGAGGATCAACATGTGCTCGGCCATCCAACCTTGCTTGCGCGCGAGATAGGAACCGATGCGCAGTGCCAGACACTTCTTGCTCAACAAAACGTTGCCGCCGTAACCCGAGCCGACCGAGATGATCGTGTTGTCCTGCGGAAAATGACAGATGAAGCGCCGCTCCGGATTGACATCCAATAATGAATGGACGCCGCGATTCCACTCCGCTTTAGGGTCGTTCCCGAGCCGTTTCACCGCGACTTCGCCCATCCGCGTCATGATTCGGAGGCTGAGTACAACGTAGATCGAATCTGTGATTTCGAATCCGACCTTGGTCAGCGGCGAATCAGGAGGCCCCATGACGTAGGGAATGACAAACATCGTGCGCCCCCGCATCGCGCCTTTCAGCAGTCCATTAAGTTTTGAATATGTCTCGGCCGGTTCGCTCCAGTTGTTGGTCGGTCCGGCTTCCTCTTTTGTCGGCGTGCAGATGAACGTGAATTGCTCCACCCGCGCGACATCGTTTGGGTTCGAACGATGCAGATACGAGCGCGGAACTTTTTGCTCGTTGACCTTGACCAGGACGCCTTGCTTCATCGCCTGATCGAGCAGGAACTGCTGTTCGCGCTCCGATCCATCGCACCAGAAAATGTTGTCGGGCTTGGTCAACAGTTCGACCTCGTGCGCCCAGTCGAGCACCGCCTGGTTTTGAGGCTGGCGATCGCCGATCCCCTTCGATGGCGAAATGGCTGGTGCGAGATTTTTCATGAATACGGCGTCAATCCTGCAGGATATCGTCCTGCGGAATCGAGCGAGTGACGAATTTCATCCGGTTCGAGCGGTTCTCCAAGAAATTTTTCGTCCAAGGCGCGAGCCGCTCGTGCACTGGACCGGCAGCTTCGATGAATCTTGCATACGCAGGACCCCGGCTGTTTAGTTAAAGAATGTTCGGGGTCGCTACGTCCGATGATTACCGGCCGGTGACGTGGATGGGACGTTATCCGGTGGACGTCACGACAATTCTGGTGGGCATCCACGTCGTCTGTGCCATTGCGACCGCTCTTGTGATCGGGTTTTTCCATGGCGGTGTTCTCAACTACGCGATGTTGGACAGCGCACAGATTTGGCATGGCCAGATTTGGCGCCTTTTCACCTACGCCTTCATTCACCCGCCGTCGGGTTACGCGTTGCTCTGGTTCGCAATTGAAATGTACATGCTCTTTTTCTTTGGGCGCGAGGTGGAGCGATTCGTAGGCCAGAGAGCTTACATCTGGCTTTACGCGCTTTTGTTGTTGGTGCCGGCGCTGATCTTAACGCTGTGGGGTCTGACCACCCGCACCGGACTGGCCGGATCGGGAGCGCTGCATTTCGCGGTTTTCACCGCGTTCGTAACGCTTTACCCCAACGTGCAATTCTTTCTTCGAATCCCCGCCAAATGGATTTTTGTAATTCTCGCGGCGATCGGAACCTTAAGCGGACTGGCAGCGCACGATTGGCAGGATCTGGTGGTTCTCTGGACCAGCATCGCATTGGCCTTCTCTTTCATCGAGCTGCGCGGTGCCGGCCCCGAGCTGGCCTGGATCAACAGCCTTAAAGCGCGGTTTCGGCCAAAACCGAAACTGTATGTTGTGCAGAAGTCTTCGACCCGAACAGTCGAACCCGATGACGTTTACGCTTCGATCGATCCAATCCTGGACAAGATTTCCAGGTCCGGCATGGGCAGCTTGACCGAGACCGAGAGGAAGATTCTCGATCGTGCCCGAAATCGATTGCTGAAGAAATCAGATTGAAGGCGCGCCCAGAAGCGTCGCGACAAACTCGTTAACGCTTTCGGCGTGCATCAACAGAGTCCGCAAAGGCGAGTCTCTCGTGATGCGGGCAATCGCACCGACCACGACCAGGTAATCACTGATCATTCGTTCCGGCACAGCAATCAAAAAAATGAGTTGGGCCATTTCACCTTTGCCCGTCCACGGAACACCGGCTTCACTTCGACCAATTGCCAGAACAATCTCGTCCACGAGGTTGGTGCGCGCATGTGGAAACGCGACGCCGTCGGCTGCGTAAGTTGAATTGATCGCTTCTCGGGCACGCAATTCCTCCAGAAATTTTTTCGGGGTTTCAATTCTGCCGGCAGCATTGAGAAGATCGACCAGCTCGCTCGTCGCCTCCGGCTCAGTCCGGGCTCGAAGATTGAGCGTTATCTGTTTTGGATCGACCAGATCAGCCAGGGCAATGGGCATGAGGCGTTGATACTAAAGCAGGAAATGTTGGATTCTGCTCCAGTTATCCGGTTAACTGACTAGTCGTGGCAACCGAAAACAGCGCCTCTGCCGCTACCGAGGAGACGACCGTTTCGGTCCAGCGCAGCCTTTACGATCCCGGTTACGTCAATGCGATGTCGCATTTTTACCGCGGCGAAATGGGGCGGATCATGGTCTGGCGGCAACGGCTCGATGTGACGACGAACTGGGCGATCACCAGTAGCACGGCGATTATCACCATTTCATTTTCCAGCCGGGAGGTGCCGCATATCATTTTCTTTTTCAATCTAGCGATCGTTTGGGTGATGCTCTGGATCGAGGCACGGCGTTACCGGTTTTACGACGCCTTCCGCGCGCGCATCCGGATGTTGGAAGCGCATTTCCTCGTCCCGATGGTGATGGAAAATCGCGACCTCTTGCAGGGCGAATGGAAAAAACTCGTTTGCGAGGATTTGATTCTGCCCTGCTTCAAAATCAGCAAGCTGGAAGCGATCGGGCGCCGGCTGAAGCGCAATTACGTTTTCATCTTCATCCTGATCCTGGTGGCGTGGATCACGAAAATCTTTTTGCACGCGCCGACGGCCATGGACGGCCCGGTCTCGTTTTATCACGCCTTGCGCGTCGGTCACATTCCGTCGTGGCTGGTCGCCCTTGTCTTTGTTGGCACGTTTGTCAGCGTCATCAGCATCACCATTTACGTCAGTAAAAAATCTTCGGGCGAAATCTCAGAATTCGGAACGCATCGGTCGCTCTGGCGGATCTAAAAACTGTGATCAGTGACGAGTGACAGGTGACGAGCTAAAGAATTCTTCATGTCTGATAACAGGTCACGGGTCACTGATCCCTTTGCGAAGCTGTGCGACATCGTAGCCAGGCTGCGGGCGACGGGGGGTTGTCCGTGGGACCGGGAACAGACGAACGAATCGCTCCTGCCGGCGACAATTGAGGAAGCCTACGAGGTTGCCGAAGCGGCCCGCTCGAAGAATGACGTCCATTTTCGCGAAGAGCTCGGCGATTTGTTGTTGCTGGCCGTGATGCACGCCGGGATCGCGCGTGAAGCGAATCGATTCAACATCAACGACGTGATCAGTGAGGTTACCGAGAAATTAATCCGGCGACATCCGCACGTTTTCGGTGAGAGCGATGCTCGAGACAGCGGCGCGGTCCTCAAGCAATGGGAAGCGATCAAGCGCGAAGAGAAGAAGAACGACGTCCATTATCTCGCCAGTTTGCCGAAAGCGCTTCCCGCCTTGCAACGCGCTCAAAAAGCGCAAAGCAAAGTCGCGCGAGTCAACTTTGACTGGACTAATCTCCACGACGTCATCGCGAAAGTGGAAGAGGAACTGGGCGAGCTGAACGAAGCGATCAAAAGCGAAGATCGGCCCGCGATTGAAGACGAACTCGGCGACCTGCTTTTCGCGGTCGTCAATCTCGCCCGGAAGTGTAAACTCGACGCTGAGACGGCACTTCAAGCGGCGACGGACAAGTTTGTGCGTCGGTTCAATCTGCTGGAGGACGAATTGACGGCCCGCGGGAAAAAGCTGGGCGAGGTCGCCCTCCCCGAGCTGGACGAGATTTGGAATCAGATAAAAATGACGAAGCTCGAATGACGAATGCCGAATTAATGAGGGGATTTGAAGTCAGGGCACAGAACCAGGTAGTGTCCTGGTTCGTCATTTGTCATTCGTCATTTAGCGGCCATATTGGCCGCTCCTCATGCAGATCCTGATTAATTTCCTGCTGGCGATCTACGTTCTGGTCGCGCTGCTGATGATCCTGGTGATCCTAATGCAACGCCCCAAGAGCGAAGGACTTGGCGCAGCGTTTGGCGGCGGCGTTACCGAGAATATTTTCGGCGCCCAAACCACCAACGTGCTGGTGAAGTTTACCTCATGGTTGGCGGGAATTTTTTTCGCCCTGACCTTTGCGCTGTCGATCTTGTATTCGCACAAGACGAGCAAGGATACAGGACTGCGCAACGAGTTGCTGAGACAACAAACTACTGCGCAACCGTCGGCTTCGGTACCGCCAGTTAATCCGAACGCGCCGGCAGTCCCGGCTCCGGGCGCTCCGGTTTTGCCAGCGGCAACTGCCGCGCCTGGCGCATCGGCCACCACCACTCCGCCGATCGTTCCGTCGGCCTCTCCCGCGGCTTCAAAGGCGAAGCGATAATCAGAATTGCCGGACTGGGCCCGACGGTCCAACATTCCGGCGATGCGTTTCAAGATCGTGACTCTCGTTGTCACAGCTATCTTCGCGCTTGGTGCGCCAGCGATTCGCCCACAGGACAACGGTGCCCTGCTTGATCTGCTGGTCCGTAAGAAACTGATCACCGAAAAGGAAGCCGCCGAAGTTCGAGCCGAATTCAAAAAACAGGCGGCAACAAATCCGGCGGTACCGGTCGATCAACCCAGAAAGACGCAGGAGCGATACGACGGCAAAACCTATACCGAGACCAGCGTCCCGACGGAAAAGGATCCCGCGACCAAATGGAAATTGTCCGCACCGATCACCGAGCTGGAACTCTACGGCGACATGCGCGTTCGTTATGAAATCCGTAACGGCGAAGACCAGACCGACGACACTCTCCAACGAAATCGTGAACGTTACCGCCTGCGTTTAGGATTACGCGGGGTTTAGGCAGAAGACTGGTTTTTCGGGGTCCGTTTGGAAACAAATATCAGTTCGCGATCGACCAACGTGACGTTTGCCGACGAAACGTCCGGCGGACCGTTTGCCAAAGGCAGCGACGAAATCAACGTCGGGCGGGCTTACCTCGGTTACAAAGGTTTCAAAGATATCACGCTGATCGGCGGAAGGATGCCGAACCCGCTGATCAGCACGCTGATGGTTTGGGACCGGACATCAATCCGGAAGGTTTGGCCGAACAGTGGAAGCACACATTCAGCTTTGGCAGCTGCCGCAGCAGAGACGTCTTCGTTAATGTCGCGCAGTTCGTTTACGACGACGCCAATCCAGAGAACCCGTTGGGGCACCGGGCCACAACAAATGCCAACGGCGGAGCCCAGTTAATTCCCAATACGGATGCGTTCCTGCTGACATGGCAGGTTGGCGCGAAGTTTGTGTTTCCGAACACGCTCTACGCCCAGATCGCGCCGACGTTCTATAATTATACCGGCAACGGCGATACATTTAACGTTCACTATCACGGTGGAGACCCAAAACTTTCGAACGCGGCGTCGCTCGCGCAAAACCAGACCGGCATCAACAGCCTGCTCCTGTTCGACATGCCGGGTGAAATTGGTTGGAAACTCGGCGATTTGCCGATGCGCTTGTTCGCGGACTTTGCGGTAAACCTGGATGGGGATGATCGCGCGGCTGCAGCCGGACATCCAAACAAAGGCGACCAGCGATACGCGTATCAGATCGGCGCCGGCGTTGGCCAACTAAAGAAGAAGGGCGACTGGCAATTGAACGTTTTCTGGCAGCGTCAAGACCAATACGCAGTCGATCCGAACCTGGTCGATACCGAGTTCTGGGATTCAAAAGTGAATCTGCAAGGCGTTGGCGTCACTCTCGCTTACATGTTGGGCGACGCAGTTTGGATCCAATTACTTTACGGCTACGCCGAACGCGCCGACGACTGGCTCGGCACCGGCGGCGTCGGCGACACCGCGGTCAATCCGCTAAGAAATTTCCAGCCGTTTCAGGCAGATTTGAACGTGAAATTCTGACTTGGTGATTTGTAGCTCGCATTTTTGCGTTCGCGAGTTTACGCAATTGTCACCTTGCCGTCATTTGACCGTAACAATCGGTTTCTAGCTTCTGCTCGTCGCGAGGACGGCGGAGGTGGACGGCGCCAACTCGCGATCCAACCCGGCCACAAGTGCCCCAATTCCAAAGGAGAATCATGTTAAAAAAAATCGCTCTCGTTGCAGTCTTCGCAGGTTTCCTGGTCCCCTCAACGTTGACCTTCGCGCAAGACGACAGCGCGTTGCTCAATCTGTTGGTGAAGAAAAAACTCATCACCGAAAAAGAAGCAGCCGAAGTGCGCGCCGAATTAAAAAAGGAAGCGGCGTCACGGCCACCGCCACCGGCGGAAGGACCGACGAAGATGCAGAGGACCTATGACGGAAAAACCTACGTCGAAAAAGAAGTTCCAGTTGAAAAAACAGCCGCCGACAAATGGAAATTGTCCACACCGATCACCGAGATCGAACTATTCGGTGACGTTCGACTGCGTTACGCCTACCAGGGTGGACAAACCGATGATAATTCACCGTTGGCCCATGCAGCCAACGGCGTAGCCGGTCGTGATGACTGGCAGGAACGGGATCGGGAACGGTACCGAATTCGACTGGGCGTGAGAGGAACACTCCTGGACGATTGGTTCTTTGGAATTCGCTTGGAAACCAGCACCAGTTCGCGATCAACCAATGTGACATTTGGCGATGACAACGGGGGTGGCACCGGCCCGTTCGCCAAAACTAGCGACAGCATCAACGTTGGACAGGCTTACCTCGGCTACAAAGGTTTTAAAGACATAACGTTGACCGCGGGCCGAATGCCGAACCCGTTGATTAATACGCCGATGGTCTGGGACCCGGACATCAATCCAGAAGGCCTCGCCGAGCAATGGAAACACACTTTCAGTTTCGGCGAAACCGGCGGTGGAACAGAGTCGTACAGCAAAGACGGCAAGAACATCGCGCCGGTGGTTGCTAAATCGGAGCCGTTGATCAAACTCGATATCTTCGTCAACCTTGCGCAGTTCGTTTACGACGATTCGAATCCAGAGAATCCACTCGGCCCACGGGCGACCACCACGTCGCAGGTCGGCCGGGTTCGGGGAACTCAGTTGATTCCGAATACGGATGCCTTCCTGATGGCCTGGCAGGCAGGAGCGAGAGTTACATTTCCGAAAGGCATTTTCTTTCAAGTCGCACCAACCATCTACAATTATACGGGCAACGGCGACTCGTTTAACATTCATTACCAGGGCGGTTCACCATTCGTAACTAATGCGGTCTCGTTGGCCCAAAACCAGACTGGCATCAACAGCCTGCTCGTGTTTGACATGCCGATGGAGCTCGGTTGGAAGCTTTGGAATCTGCCCATGCACCTCTTTGGCGACTTCGCGGCCAATCTTGAGGCGGACGATCGCGCCAAAGCTGCCCTTCATCCCGGCTTCGGCGATCAGCGTTACGCGTTTCAGGGTGGCGTCGGAGTTGGACAGCTAAAGAAGAAGCATGATTGGCAACTCGACGTTTATTATCAACTGTCTGAGCAGTACGCGCTCGATCCCAATCTGGTCGATGATGACATTTTCGATAGCCGCCAGAACATGCAGGGCATCGTAGTAAGGGCGGGCTACGCGCTGAGTGATGCTGTCAGTGTGAACCTCACCTATAACTATGGCTGGCGCTACGACGACAATCTTGGGACTGGCGGAACGCCAATCGCAATCGGCATCAATCCGCTTGATCAGTACCAACTCTTCTTTGCCGACCTAAACATCAAATTTTAAAGAAGACGGGGCGATTAACAGTCAAAGGTTAGGTCAACCAAGGCCCGCCGAAGACGGCGTTCCGGCGGGCCTTGCCCCAATAGGCGGCTCGACACGCGCCCAGGTAACACCGAGATTTTGATTAGCGTCGGTGAAACGAAACTGAGTGCGGCTCGATGAGAAGAAAAGTGCTTTTCATTTGCGTGCACAACAGCGCGCGCAGCCAGATGGCGGCGGCATTGTTGAAAAAACGCTGCGGCGATTTCTTAGAGGCCGAAAGCGCAGGCTTGGAGTCGGGCAAATTGAACCCGCTTGCCGTGGAAGTGCTTCAGGAAATCGGCATCGATATTTCCAGAAACAGAACCCAGGCCGTGTTCGATGTCTTCACATCCGGTCAACTGTTCGCTTACGCCATCACGGTTTGCGCCGAATCAGAAGCGGCCGCGTGCCCGATTTTTCCGGGCGTGACCACGCGCCTGCATTGGAGTTTCCCCGATCCGTCCAAACTGACCGGTTCGTACGAAGCGAGGCTCGAAGGCACGCGTCGAATTCGCGATCAGATCAGCGACCGCATCGAGGCTTGGTGCGCCGAAGTTTGCGTTCCGGAAGCCGTTTCCTGATCGTCACGCGCTTCTGACAATTTGTAACCTGACCGCTCGCGACGGGTGATTAGGTTCACTCATGCACGTAATTAAGATTCAACGAAGCATTCGCAAACGGGACAAGGAAAACAGTCCGACCACCTGCCGGTCCATTCGCCACTTCGGTCGAGACTTTTTCGCGAAAGAGACTCATGTGGAGTTTGCCATCGAGGCGCTGCTCTTTGGCGTTCTGGTAGCGGTCTCGGCGTGGCCGATCGTGGCGGCGGCGGGAGCGATCAACGAACTTTTGTAAAAAAACTATTTGCCAGTTTGGTGCAGCCTGCTAATATTTAACCAGATGGTTAAATATTACTCCGGTAATCTCAATCGCACCTTCGCCGCCCTGGCCGATCCGACCCGCCGTCGTATCCTCGCCCATCTTGCTCGCGGCGATCAGCGTGTTACCCATCTCGCCCGTCCACACGCCATGTCGTTGCCGGCGGTCTCCAAACATTTGCGCGTTCTGGAGAAAGCCGGACTGCTCCGGAGACGCCGATACGGCCGCGTCCACGAAATGCAGTTGGACGCCAGACCGCTGAAACAAGCCGCCCAATGGGTCGAGGAGTATCGAAAGTTCTGGGAGGGCTCGCTCGATCGCCTGGCTGCTTATTTGGAAAAAACAAACAAAGCTGCGGACAAGAAGGGAAATGAATAACCATGTGTCCCGTTTGCTTCGCCAATCTTGTTTTGGTCGCAATTGGCGCGACTTCGAGCGGCGGGTTGACGACGTTCGCGCTCGCGAAATTTCTTAAACGAAAGAAACAAAGAGAAAGTCAGAGGAACCAAGAATGAAACTGACGGAAATGAATCGAGAAACGGAAGGAGAGAAGCAATGAAGACACCCCCGATCGTATCAGCGAAGGACTGGGAGGCTGCGCGCCAGCAACTGCTCGTGAAGGAGAAGGCCTTAACCCGCGCCAGTGACGCCTTGGCGGCCGAGCGCCGCCGGATGCCGTGGCTGGCCGTGAAGAAGAATTACAAGTTCGACGGACCCAACGGCAAAGTGAGCCTGCTCGACCTGTTCGAGGGCCGTCGTCAGCTGATCGTCTACCGCGCGTACCTCGAACCCGGCGTGAAAGGTTGGCCGGAGCATGCCTGTGTTGGCTGCTCCATGGTGGCCGACCAGGTCGCACACGTCGCCCATCTGAATGTTCGCAATACCACGCTCGCGTTCGCCTCGCGCGCGTCGCAGAAGGACATTGAGCGCGTGAAGGCGCGGATGGGATGGAAGATGCCCTGGTACACCATAACGGACGACTTCGACAAAGACTTTGGCGTGGACGAGTGGCACGGCACGAACGCATTCATCCGCGATGACGACAACGTGTTCCGCACCTACTTCATCAACGACCGCGGCGACGAGCAGATGGGGAACACTTGGAACTACCTCGACATCACTGCGCTCGGGCGCCAGGAGGAGTGGGAGGACTCGCCGGACGGCTACCCCCAGACTCCGCCATACGAGTGGTGGATCTGGCACGACGAACCAAACGAGACGGATGAAGATCGACCCGGCCTGGTGCAACTCCGCGCCGCCCGGGCCTCCTCCAGGGGAGGCGAACAGAGGAAATCAAAGAAAGGAAAAACAAAATGAAACGGGCAGAAATGGAAATGACTCGAGAAGTCGTACCGGAAGCTGAGTGGCTCATCGCCCGAAAGGATCTGCTGGCGCGCGAAAAAGAGTTCAACCGTCAGCGCGACGCGCTCAGCGCGGCCCGGCGCAGCTTGCCGATGGTCAAAATCAACAAGAACTATGTGTTCGACGGCCCAAACGGAAAAGAGACGCTGGCCGATCTTTTCGAAGGGCGCAGTCAGCTGATTGTTTATCACTTCATGTTCGGCCCGAAGTGGGAGGAAGGCTGCAAGAGTTGCTCTTATCTAGCGGACCACTTTGACGGCGCCAACTGGCATCTGCCTCATCGTGATGTCACGTTCGTCGTGGTCTCTCGCGCGCCCCTTTCGAAGTTGCAGGCCTACCAGAAACGCATGGGCTGGCGCTTCAAATGGGTTTCATCCGAAAAGAACGATTTCAATTTCGATTATCACGTGTCGTTCACTGCCGAGGATGAAAAAAACAATAAGGCTTACTACAACTACGCTAAGGGCGAATACAGCAACGATGAGCTGCCCGGTCTGAGTGTTTTTTACACAAACGAAAAGGGCGATGTTTACCATACCTACTCCACCTACTCGCGTGGACTGGACCCGCTGGTTGGCGCTTACAATTTTCTCGATCTTGTTCCAAAGGGTCGTGATGAGGACCGTTTCGATTTCTCAATGGAATGGGTCCGGCGGCACGATCAATACTAACGATTCAGCGTAAATCTCGCAGGAAAGGAAAAATCATGGCACGCGTTAATCACTTTGAAATTTACACCGCGGAACCTGAAGCGGTGCAGCCGTTCTACCAGAATGTTTTTGGCTGGAAGTTCCGGAAGTTTGAAGGTGGTCCTATGGAATACTGGCTGGTCACAACCGGCGATGACAAGGAACCGGGAATTAACGGCGGAATGACACGGCCGCGAGAAGGTCAAAATCCCGGCACCATAAATACCGTCGCGGTCCAGTCGCTCGATCAAACGATCAAGAAGATCGAGCAGCGAGGCGGAAAAATCTGCGTTCCAAAGATGCCGATCCCAAAAATCGGCTGGCTTGCCTACGCGGAAGATCCGGCCGGAAACGTTTCGGGGATCATCGAACCGGACACGAACGCCAAATAGAGGAAAACGAAATCATGACAACGAAAACAGAAAAAACGTCACTCGAAATCAAACGATTCATTAATGCTCCGCCGGCGCGTGTTTATGCCGCCTGGACCGATCCTGAAGAATTGAAACAATGGTGGGGACCGGAAGGGGTCCAGACGCGCCAGTTCGCCGCGGATGCGCGCGTTGGCGGCAAGTATCGATGGGACCTGGTCAATCAAGAAGGCGAAGAGGTGAGCGTGTTTGGCGAATACCGCGAGCTCATTGCCGGAAAGAAGATTGTCTTTACCTGGAAATGGGATGACGACGAAGCCTGGGAGACAAAAAACAGCGTTGTGACGGTTGAGCTGTCCGATCGCGACGGCGGCACCGAAATCAAACTGACGCACGTGCAGTTGCCGAGCGAAGAATCGCGCGATCGTCACAACGAGGGTTGGAACAGCGTGCTCGATCGACTGGAGAAATTCTTCAACCAGTAATTGTCAATCTAAACGGAGGAAAACATGAATACAGAAGAAGTCGCACAAAAGGTTGTTGAACTCGTTCGCGAACAGGCGTGGTACGAAGCGCTCGACATGCTGTATGACGACAATGTTGTCAGCGTGGAGGCCTACTCGGCCGGGGGCGGTTCACCGGAAACGCGCGGCAAAGAAGGTGTGCGCGGCAAGATCGATTGGTGGGTCAACGCCATGCAAGTCCACAGCTTCGACGCCAGCGCTCCATTTGTTGGTCACGATCGATTCGTCGTGCAGTATGACGCCGAGGTGAGTGACAAGAAAACCAAGGAGCGCCGAAAACTGTCCGAAGTCGGCGTTTACACAGTCAAGAACGGCAAGATCGTGCGCGAAGAATTTCTGCCGCGCGTCGGCGCTTAATTCTTCCTAGATTCGCCCGGCACCGTTTGGGGGAACCGGTCTCGGTAACGAGATCTCGGCCACAGTTCCACCCGAGACGCGGTGGGCAGTGCGGCTCGACTGCGTCCGCGCTTCCTTCGGATTAAGAAAAACACAATCGGCGAACAAGATTACCGCCGTTATTGCAACGCCGGACAAAATCCGTTTCACTCGACCCAAGTCTGGCAGCACTTGCGATGAAACACACCAAGAGTCGCGAAATTGAGCGGAAGTTCTTAATCAAGCGCCTGCCCGTGCAAATTCTCCATTCCCGACATTTTCCTCTGCGTCAGGGTTATCTGGCGAACGAACCTCGGGGCCGACACGTTCGTTTAAGAAAAAAGGGCAAGGTGATGTCGCTTACGTTCAAAGTCAGTCGTGGGCGCGGCCCCAGCAGAGAAGAACGCGAGATCAGGCTGAGCGCGAAACAATTTGGGACGCTCTGGCCGGCTACGAAGGGACGTCGATTGAGCAAGACCCGCTACGAAATTCCCTGGAAGAAGCTGAAGATCGAGGTCGACATTTATCACGGCCGCAATCATGGTTTGATAGTGGCGGAAGTTGAATTTCCGAACCACTCGAGCCGTCGGAAATTTAAGCCTCCACGTTGGTTTGGCCGGGAAATCACCGGCGGGAAGCGCTACAGCAACGTGAGGCTGGCCCGGGAGTAAATCGATCATGAGCTATCAACTGCGAAAGGACGAAAAGCTTGGGCCCGGTCTTCGCAGGATTTGCCGCAAGCAAATCGAATTCGCGATCGTGATTGCGACGGGTGAAAAGAAATCCAGCGATACGCCGGTCCATGAAATGCGCAAGCATGTGAAGAAAGCGCGCGCCGCGCTTCGCCTGGTGCGCAAGGAGATCGGCGCTGGACTTTTCCGCGAACAAGACCATCGCCTGCGCGACGTCGGGCGCCTCACGTCCGAAATCCGCGACGCCGAGGTGCGCCTGCAAACAGTTCACGAATTTCAGGGAATCACTCAACGCCGCCGCCGCGGCGCGTATCCAAAGCTGGAGACGATGCTGATGATGGAGTTGGAGAATTTCATGGCCGCGTTTGCCGAGTGGCAAAAGCAGGCCGTCCCGATGCTCGAGCGCGCGTATGCGAATGTCGATTGCTGGCCGCTCGACCATTTTAATTGCAAGCAACTGCGATGGGCGGTGCAGCGGAGCTACAAGAGCGCAAGGAAAGCTCTCGCCTGCGCCCAAGCCTCACCAACCGCTGAAAATTTTCATCGTTTCCGAACCCGCGCAAAGAGACTTTGGTACGAGCTGCGCATTCTGCGCCTCGTGAACCCGGTCGTTCTCAAAAATCTAAGCGACGATCTTGACTCTGTAGGGAGTTTGCTTGGACGCGCACACGACTTGAGTTTTCTGGGCGATCGGCTTCGCCGGGAGGAGCGCAACTCCCAGTGGAAACGTGAAGGCCACAAACTCCTCGCTGTGATCGAAGTCACTCAGGGCGACCTCCAACGAGGCGCCGCGGAATTGGCGGAACACTTTTTTGCCGAGCGGCCACGGGATTTTGGTAATCGAGTCGCCAGCTGGCTGGAAGATTGGGAGAACGACGCCTCGCCATCAATCCCGGAAGAACTGTTTGCCTGAATTACGGGGAACTTGAATCGTCAGGCGGTCGCGATCTTAGGTGGAAAGAGCCAAAGCAATCGGCCGTTACGCCAGGAACGATTCAGTTCAACTAACACAGTGCCGGCTTTCGAAAGTTTCAGTGACGCACCTGTCAATTCAGAAATCACTTCCGTGAAATCCGGCTCGTGTCCGACAATCATCAGGCTTTCCTCGGCGTATTTCTTAAGCAATCGCTCCAAATCTGCTCGCCCGAAACCCGGCGCGAGCAATTTGTCCTCGCGATACTTGATCTTTAAACGTTCGGCGGCGATCTCCGCCGTCTGAGATGCGCGGGGCAGTGGGCTGGTCACGATCAGATCCGGCCGCGCTTTGACACGTTTTAGGAACGCTGCGACTTCGCGCATCTCCTTCTTGCCGTGCTTGCTGAGCGGACGCTCATCGTCCGGTTTTTTCCAGTTCGGCCAATCGGCCTCGCCGTGTCTGAGAAAATAAAGTTCCATTGTCGATCCCCCGCTTTCCTCTCCCTAGAAGATTTTCCATTTCGGCCGGCCGGTGCGCGGATCGTTTTGCCAGAGTCGAACACCACCGAAAAATGCGTTGCGGTTGTTTCCAAGCTCAGTGTCCTCCGGTAGTTCACGCATCTTTTTCGCCTTGCCTCCGCCCAGCACGATGTAATCCGCAATGACAGATTTTTTAAGCTGACCGACCGCAAACGTAACTTCGCGTTCCCATTCCTTGCCGCCAAGCTCATCGATTCCAGTCTTTCCCAAAAAATCTTCGATGATCCGATGATCGCGATACGGCAAGTCGCCTAACTCGAGCGGGAGAATCATGTCCGGCAGGACGAGTGTCGAGCCCAGTCCCGTGCCTAGTCCCAGAAAAAGCATTCGGCCGCCGCGATAGCTGCCGAGCGCTTGGAGCGCCGCGTCATTCAGGATTCGGACCGGCTTTCCAAACGCTTTTTCGAAATTAAATCCGACCCAGCCTTTTCCGAGATGCTTTGGCTCGCTCAAAATCCGGCCAGCGCGCACCGGGGCCGGGAATCCGACCGCGACCGCGTCGTATTTCCAACCCTTTAGCTCTGTCTTTATTTGCGCGACCATCTCGCGCGGCGTCATTTTCGGCCCTGACTTAAATTTCCGCCGTTTCTTGCGCGAGATCATTAACTTCACGTGCGTGCCGCCAACGTCGATGACGAGAATTTTTTTCTTCACGCTCTCTTTGGCGGCTCCGGTGCGACAGTGATCGGAATCAATTTGTCTGCCGGCGACGGTTTCTTGCGGCCCTGCTGTTTAGTGCGCTCGCGCGAAACTTCACGAAAATGCCATTGCGCCTGCGCCCGCGGCTCGGGGCCTTCCGGTTTCAAACGCCGATAACTGCCATCGGGCTGCAACTCGCGGGCCTTCACGCGATCGTCCAAAAACCGGGGCAGCACCTCATTGATAATGTTGTCGCGTAACTGCGGAGTCTCGATTGGAAACGCGACTTCAACACGGCGCAGAAAATTTCGAGGCATCCAATCGGCGCTCGAAAGATACACTTCGGGTTGGCCGCCGTTTTCAAAATAATAAATGCGACTGTGCTCGAGAAAACGGCCAACGATACTCACGACACGAATGTAGTCGCTCAATCCGGGAACTTTAGGACGCAAACAGCAGATTCCGCGAACAATCAAGTCGATTGTGACCTCGGCATTCGACGCTTCGTACAATCTTTCGATAATCTCCTGGTCAACCAGCGAATTGAGCTTGGCCACGATGCGGGCCGGTTTGCCCGCGCGGAGATTGTCTCGCTCGCGCTCGATTTTTGCGATCAAGCGTTGCTTCATGTCGAAGGGAGCCACCATCAGTTTTTTCAGGCCGGGATAACCGGCGAGGCCCGTGAGGGTGTTAAAAACAATGGCGACCTCTTCGGTCAATTGCGGATTGCTGGTCAACAAACTGAAGTCTGTGTAGATGCGCGCAGTCCGCTGGTGATAATTCCCAGTGCCGAGATGGACGTAGCGCCGGATCTCATCGGAATCCCGCCGGACGATGAGGATCGCTTTGCAATGCGTTTTCAATCCAACCACGCCGTAAATGACGTGTGCGCCCGCTTCCTCGAGTCGACGCGCCCATTGGATGTTCGCCGCCTCATCGAACCGGGCACGCAATTCCACTATCGCGGTCACCTGTTTGCCAGCAGTGGCTGCATCGATCAGCGCTTCAACGATGGGTGAATCGCCGCTTGTGCGGTAGAGCGTGATCTTAAGGGCCAGGACTTGGGGATCGCGCGCCGCTTCTTCAACAAGATCGACAATTGGGTCGAAGCTGTCGTAGGGATGATGCAAAAGCACGTCCTGACGTCGCATCACGTCGAACATGTCCGCGTGCGGCGGCAGCGCCGGGTCGCGCCCCGGCTGAAACGGTTTGTCTTTAAGCTTGGCAAAAGCATCGTTGGTCAAAATTGGCGAGAGATGCGTCATCGAAAGCGGGCCGTCCAGCTTATAAACGTCCGCATCGGTTAGATCGTAAAATTCGAGGAGCAACTCGATGAAGTCCTTCGGACAATCCGCTTCTACCTCTAGTCGGACCGCGTCGCCCTTGCTCGAACGTCGCAACTCCTGCTCGATCGTCCGCAACAGGTTCTCTGCTTCTTCGTCGTCAATGTAGAGATCGCTGTTGCGGGTGACACGAAACGCGTGGACAGCGTCGAGGATTAAACCGGGAAACAATTCGGCGATGTGCTGCTTAATGAGTGAGGCGAGGTAGATGTAATCCCACGGTTCGTCATCGCCCTGGCCGCGTGGCGCCAAAATCAAACGCGGAATTACGCGCGGCACCTGCACAATGGCAAAGAGAGGCTCGCCCCGCCGTTTCGTTTTCGCGCGCACCAAGAGGTTGTGACTCTTGTTCAGCAAATCGGGAAATGGATGACTTGCGTCGACCGCCAACGGCGTCAGCATTGGAAAAACTTCGTCCTGAAAATATTTGCGCGACCAAGCCGCCCGGCGCGTCCCTAGTTCCGAGACTTTGCGGATCCGAATCCTATTTTTCTCGAGCTCGGGCATCAGTTCCTTATTGAAAAGCTCGTATTCGGTGGCGACCAACTCGTGGGCGAGGCGCTGAATCTGATTGAAGGTTTCGGTTGGACTTAACCCATCAGGCCCGACATCGCTGGTTTCGCTCTCGATTTGCTGCTTGATGCCGGCGACCCGAATCTCGAAAAACTCATCCAAATTTGAGCTAAAGATCGAGAGAAACTTGAACCGCTCGATCAGTGGCTGGCTGGCATCCTGCGCTTCCTCGAGAACGCGGCGGTTGAACTCCAGCCAGCTCAGCTCGCGGTTAATGAAATTTTTCGGATCACCAAACCGCTCATGCGCACTGCGTTCATCTTTGATGGGAACAATCGCCGCGCTTTGCTCCATTTCGACCCTGGATTGCGCCTGCGGCATCTTTCAAAGATCGGCAATCAGCCGGCGATGACAAGCGCAAGACGTTCTAGCTGGCAGCGGCAACGGTTTGATGTCGAATATCCTCAGCCGCAGCAGCATACACCGCGTCCTCGGCAATGTTCGTCCCGTGATCGCCCACTCGTTCAAGACAGCGGGAAATGAAAATCAAATTGAGATAACCGCGCAGCTGCTTGGGGTCCTCTGCCATTCGATCGGTCAGGCGACGGCTGGCTCTCTTATTCATTAGATCGAGATCTTTGTCGCGCGCCACCACCGCCCGGCCAAGGTCGACATCTTCCCGAGCAAAAGCATCGATGGCGTCCTTGAACATCGCCATGGCGTGCGATTGAATCGGAGCAATTAATTCAACTTCCGGGAGCGGCGCGTGCCTGTTCAGTTTTCGCGCCCGGCGTGCGATGTTCGTCGCCTGATCGGCGATACGCTCGATGTTAGGCGAAAGTTTCATCGCTGCGACGACGCGCCGTAGATCCGATGCCACCGGCTGAAAGCGCAGCAAGACATCCACGCCGTCCTTATCGATCTGTTTCTCGAGCTGGTCGATCTCCTCGTCGTCGGCGATCGCGGTAGTGCAAAGATTATCGTCGCGCTGAAAGAGTCCGCGGACAGCACGATCGAGTGTCCGTTCGGCGAGACCCGCCATCATCAGGACGTTGTTCCGCAACGAAGCGAGCGCTTCGTCGAAGGTTCCGAGAATATGTTTTGGAGTGACCATTTTCCTGTTTTAGATCAACCGAACCTGCCGGTGATGTAATCCTCGGTTTGCCGATCGCTCGGATTGGTAAAGATTTTCGTGGTCGGTCCAAATTCCACAAGTCGTCCGAGGTAGAAGAACGCGGTATAATCGGACACGCGACCGGCTTGTTGCATGTTATGGGTAACAATAACGATAGTGTACTTGGTTTTTAGTTCGTTAATGAGTTCTTCGATCTTGGCCGTCGCAATTGGATCAAGCGCAGAGCACGGTTCATCCATGAGAACAACTTCAGGTTCGACAGCAAGTGCCCGCGCGATGCAAAGTCGCTGCTGCTGACCGCCCGAAAGGCTCGTTCCGGGCTTGCGCAAATCGTCTTTAACTTCATCCCAAAGCGCAGCCATCCGCAGGGATTTTTCCAAACGCTCGTTTAGAAACTTCTGATCGCGCACGCCATTGAGTCGCAGACCGATCGTCACGTTTTCACCAATGGACATCGTCGGAAACGGATTGGATTTCTGGAAAACCATTCCAACGCGACGACGCACGATCGCCGGGTCCACACTCGGTCCGTAGAGATTTTCACCGAGCAAGAGGACCGTTCCTTCAACGCGGGTGCCCGGCACCAGTTCATGCATGCGGTTCAGCGAGCGCAAAAAGGTGGACTTGCCGCAACCGCTCGGACCGATGATGGATGTGACTGCATTCGATGGTATATCGAGGGTCACAGCGTCGATCGCGCGCTTTTCTCCGTACCAGATCGAGAGGTTTTTAACTTCGAACGCAAGGGTCACTTCTTCGGAGTCCGAGGTAGGTTCAGTTGTTCGATCGCGAGTTTCGAGAACGATTGGATCCGACGCGGGCATAATCAGATTAACCATTGTGAGGATTCTTAAGCGGAACTTCGAGCGCGCTCGCGGGTGAGGACCCTCACCAAAACGTTAACGCAAAAAATTCCAATGACGAGCACAAGTGCGCCCGCCCAAGCCTGGCGATGCCAATCGTCGTAGGGCGAGATCGCATAAGTAAATATCTGCAACGGAAGGGCGGCGATTGGCTGGCTAAGATCGTGGTTCCAGAAACGATTGCCGAACGCCGTGAACAACAAGGGCGCTGTTTCGCCGCTGATTCGAGCCAGGGCAAGCAAAATGCCGGTGATGATTCCTTTGGACGCTGTTTTCATCACCACGTGAACGATCGTTTTCCAGCGAGCGATTCCCAGAGCAAGGGAAGATTCTCGATAACCGTTCGGCACAAGCAGGATCACTTCCTCAGTAGTCCGCAAGATCAGGGGGATCATGATTAATCCGAGAGCAAGGCCGCCTGCGTATGCAGAAAAACCTTTGAATCGCAATACCACCATGCCGTAAACCACGACGCCCCACGTGATCGATGGCACGCCGTTAAGGACGTCCGCGATAAACCGCAGCATCGAATTGGCGCGGGCAGAGCCGTACTCGGCGAGATAAACCCCACCTAGAACACCCACCGGAATTCCGATTAGAGAGCCAAGCGCCAGTAGTTGGAGTGTCCCCACAATAGCGTTGACCATTCCGCCGCCCGGCGCACCGACCGGTTTTGGCAACTGGGTAAAGAAATCCCAGCTTACGGAGCTGGCTCCGTTCACCAGCAAGTGAAAGAAAACCAGGCCCAGCGGTGTAATTACCAGAACCGCTGCGACAAATGTGCTGAGCGAGATGAACGCGCTTTTGAACTTGCGCCAGCCATGTTGATCTTTGCGTCTTGGATGCATCGCTACTGAACCGCACGTGTGGTCGAGCTGGTCGTCATCGTCCGGAGAAGAAGTTGCGCGAGGAGATTGACCGCAATAGTGACGCCGAATAACACGAGACCGATCTCAAACAACGCCTGCAGGTAAACGTCGGTCGTCGCTTCAGTGAACTCGTTGGCTATAACGCTGGCCAGCGTGTAACCCGGCTGGAAAAGCGATGCTGCAATCTGCGGAGTGTGCCAATC
>Ga0210405_10000924_pt1 | contig 35909 bp, 30 predicted proteins | sample IncBWH11MmetaG_FD_155492 | JGI IMG/M metagenome (GOLD analysis project Ga0210405, IMG submission 155492) | Forest soil microbial communities from Barre Woods Harvard Forest LTER site, Petersham, Massachusetts, United States - Inc-BW-H-11-M | ecosystem: Environmental > Terrestrial > Soil >... | reverse complement strand
ATCTGGCACTGGCACCAGGAGAAACAATTTGCTTCGGAAAGCTGCCGAAAGAATAAAGTAAAACTCCAAACGATCGGAACACATCCATGAACGGTGAGAAGATACAGGGGGTTGAAACGCAGGGAGCTACGCAGGCGTTGGCGGTTACCGATGCGTATCAGGGAGAGGCGGGTTTTTTGGGTGCTACGCATGGGATGAGCGAGCGGGCGCCGGGTTTGCTGCGGAGAGAAGCGGCGGCGGCGTGGGCGGCTTGCGGCGCGTTTGAACGGGCGGCGTTCGCGTATTTTGGCGTGTCGAGCGTGCTGATTGTGCTGTTTGCGGAGCATTTGCCGCATCCGTTGCGGCTGCTTGGCCTGCGGGCAGTTGCGGTTTGCGTGGTGCTGTTGCTTTGCCTGATACAGGCGCAGTCGGCGGAGCGCGAGCGCGTGGAAGGGAAATCGTTCGCGGGGTATTGGTGGCATTTCTGGCGGCACTGGTATCCGCATCTGTTTTTTCTGTTTTGTTTTGAAGAGCTGGCGCAGTTGATGACGCTGGTCACACCGAAGTGGCAGGACGCGAAGCTGATTGCGTTCGACCACTGGATGACGGGCGTGCACCCTTCGATCTGGCTGGAGCAGCTTGTTACGCCGGGGCGGAATGAGTTCATGCAGCTGGCGTACCTGACGTATTTTGTGTACCTGGTGGTGCTGGGCGGGATTTTGTATTACCGGCGGGAGTGGAAGGCGTACTGGTCGGTGATGACCTATTCGATGGTGGGCTATTCGATCGGGTACATCATTGCGATGATTTTTCCGATTGAGAGCCCATGGTTTTCCATGGCGGGAATGTGGAAAGAGCCGCTGGACGGCGGGCCGATCACGGCGACGATTAATTTTATTGAGCATTACGGACGCGTGCGGGGCGCGGCGTTTCCGTCGGAGCATGTGGCGGGATCGATTGCGGTGCTTTGGGGAGCGTGGAAGTTCCGGCGGTGGCTGTTCTGGGTGATGGCACCGCTCGTGTTTTTGATGTGCGTGTCGACGATTTGGGGGCGGTATCACTATATTGCGGATATTTTTGGAGGGATGGTTACGGGGACGCTGGGATATGTGATTGGGAGTTGGGTGATGGAGAGGAAAAATGCCGTAACGACGGATGGTGGTGAGCAGATGATTATCGGGACGACGGTTTGAGCACGGTTGCGAAACTGCGCCTGCCTTCCTTCGTCAGGACGAGCGGAAGGCGGCCGCTACAGTGCTGGAGAAACCCAAGAGGGCGGACCAAACTCCGCCCCTACAAGAGGTTAGCGGGGCCACCTGAAGGCGGCCGCTACATTGAGTTATTCAAGGCGGCTTAGGTCGGGGTGGGCGTTCAGTGGGCGGGCTTGTTCGAAGCGGGAAGCGATCTCAAGGAGTAGGGCTTCGTCGGTGACGCTGGCGAGGAATTGCAGGCCGGCAGGAAGGCCGGAAGGCGTCAGGCCAGAGGGGACAGAGATAGCGGGGAGCCCGCCGAGGTTGGCCGGGCGATTTAGACGGAGGAGCAGGGCACGGGTCGGGTGATCTTTTCCGGCGATGGAAATATTTTCTTCGCCGATGAGGGGAGCGGCGATCGGCGTGGTTGGCGTGACGAGAGCGTCCACTTCGTTTTCGAGGAGGGCGAGGTGGAAGCCAGCGATGAATTTTTCGCGCAGGTCTAGGGCTCGGAGATATTCGAGCGCGGAAACCTTTTCCCCCATTTCGAGGCGCGAGTGGACATCTTCTCCATAATCGGCGGCGTGGAGGGGATACCAACCGGCTTGCTGGTGATAGTGAGTGGCTTCGGCCCAGGCGATCTGATTTCCGGCATGTTCGGTTTCTTTCAGATAGGGCAGGGATACTTCCTTCAGTTTTGCTCCCAATTTTTTCAGAGTGACGAGTGACGATTCGAACGCCTGCTGAATATCGGGGCTCACGATGTCGAGGAAGAAGTGTTTGGGAATGCCGATACGAAAATTTTGTCTGCGAGAGGAAGAGAGACGCGGGGTGCGCGGACGGCGTTTACTGTTTCCTCGGGTGGCGATGACTTCGAAAAGCAGGGCGACGTCCGCGACAGTGCGAGCCATGGGGCCGACGAAATCGAGCGTGGTGGAGAGGGGAATTGCGCCTTCGGCGCTGACGCGGCCAAGGCCGGGCTTTAGTCCCACGACGCCGCAGAGAGAGGCGGGAATGCGAATGGAGCCGCCTGTGTCTGTGCCGATGCTGCCGTAGCAGAGGCCCGCGGCGAGCGCGGCAGCGGAGCCGCCACTGGAGCCGCCGGGGATTCGGTCGGAATCCCATGGATTACGGACGGGGCCGAAGTGGGGATTGTTGCTGGTGACGCCATAGGCGAATTCGTGGAGATTTGTTTTTCCGAGGAGGATGGCGCCGGAATTTTTCAGGGAAGTGACGACGGCGGCGTCCAGTAGAGGAAGAAAATCGCGAAGGAAGCCGGAGCCGCCAGTGGTGCGAAGACCAGCGGTGTAGAGATTGTCTTTGAGCGAGATGGGGATGCCGTGAAGCGGGCCGAGATCGCGGCTGGATTTGCGGCGCGACTTGGCGCAAAGGGCGGATTCGGCGGCGGCCGCGTCTTGCAGGGCGATTTCGGGATTGAGCGCGAGATAGGCGTTGAGGCGCGGATTCAGGCGGGCGATGCGGTCGAAGAGAAATTGCGTGAGTTCGACGGGAGAAAGTTTGCCGCGGCGAAAGAGTTTGCCGATTTCGGAAATGGAGGCGTAGGCGAGAGCGACGTCAAGCGGCATCAGTAGATCCGTTCCTGTCGGCGGAGATTTCCGAAGGTGCCGAGATTCGCGAGGATGAAGGAGACGCGAAACTGGTTTTCATTGCGCACAGTGCCGAGATTGATGCGGCGGTATTCGACGGCGAGGCCGCAACAGCCTCCGTTGTAGCCAGCCTGGACAAACTGGTTCTGCAGTGTGCCGCTGTTGATATCGTAACTAAGGCCTGTGGAGGCGTTGAAGCCCTTGCTGGTGAAACTGCCATAGCCCATCATGACGCGAATCTGTTGGGTGAGCGGCTGGACGATGGGGTCGCCCTGAAGGCGGAAATGCGCGACGGTGAAAAAATATTCGCGGTAGGGCTTGAGTTTGAGGAGCGTGCCGATGGTGGTGAGCTTGTGGAGCTGCGTGTCGTATTCGAGGATTTGTTCGGCGTCGTAGGGCCCGCCGGGAGTGAGTTTCAGGTCGCTGACAACAGGCGACCAATTGCGCGGCGTACTGGCGAAAGCGAACGCGGTGATGGAATCGAGCGCTTCGAAGACGTTGCGCTGGCCGGGGATTAGCGCGCCGCCAAAGGTGGGATCGAAATAATGCTTTTGCACGAGACGCCAGGAAAGGAAGTCGACGGGCTGGTCTTCGCCGGATTTAACGAAGAGATGCTGGACGATGCCGTATTCGATCTCGTTGGTGTCGGTAAGGGTGGAGTTGCTGTCGAAGCGGATGAAGTCGGAGAAGTTGTGGACGCCCGTTACATAGCGATAGGTGGCGAGAGGCTCGATGGTGTGTTTGTAGCGGTGGCGGGTGAGAGGCCGGTCGAAAAAGCGTTCGAGCGTGGCGGGACGGAATTCCAGAGCGAATTCGCCGGTATTGCGGGTAAGGGAATCGCCGGTGAGCACGGAATTGGTGTTGAGGGAAGCGCCGTAAAAAGTGGTGCGAAAGGCGGCGGAGGCGGTGAGTCCGAACCAGTCGCGGAAATGGAGGGGGATGGTGACCTTGGGCGCGAATTCCGTGCGCGCGACAAATTCTGGCGTGTCGAGGAACTGATCTTCGCGATGAACCGCCCCGGCGAAGGAGTCGAAGGAGAAATAGACGGGCAACTTTTGCCAGGGAGCCTGTTCGACGGAGCCGAAACGCGCTTCCGGGATGCTGCGAAGGTAGACGCTGTTGGGCGGGCTGAGTTCCAGATAGCTGCGATCGCTGAGGCTGGCGACGTTGAAGCTGAAGCCGCGAAAATTATTGGTCAGAAAGACAGAACTGCGGATTTCCGAATTGATGGAGTCTCCGTAGGTGTCGGAAAACGCAAGTTGAAAGGTGAGGGAGGAGAGTTGGTTGACGTCAGCGACGAAGCGCCAGCCGTGATGCCAGAGGGATTGGACTTCGAGAGTTTGCTGGTGGCCGCCCTGCTTGATCGGCGGGCCACTGGTTTGAGGGATGCCGCGGTCGATCACGCCGAAGTAATTGTAGCGAATGGAGGTGTTTTCGAAGGGGCGAGCGCGGACTTCGGCGCGTTGCGCGGTGCCGCGACGGCTGAAATAGTCGAAACCGAGGGTGGTATCGAACCAGGTGCGCGGGGCCCAATAGAAGGCGTCGCCAAACACGAATCCTTTTTGATTGCTGTTGCCGATCAGGGGGAGCAGGAATCCGGATTCACGAATGTGCTCGCCGGCGGGAGCGGTCGCGTAAGGCAGCCAGATTAGCGGCACGCGGAAGAGGCGGAAATTGGAATTTAGCATGGCAACGTGGTGCTGGATGGTGATTTTGGCGCGGGGCGCGTAAAACTGCCAAGTGGGCTGCTGCGGATCGCAGATGGTGATCCAGGAATGCTTGACGACGTAGACCTGCTCGGAGAGGCGGTCGACTTCCTCGGCTTCGAAGTAGAGAGGATTGCGGGAGACGAGGAGGCGGGGATTGGGGCGGCGCTCGAGTTTCAGGAAGCCGCGGACTTTCTTGAAGGTGCCGCGGCCTGTGCCGACGTTGTAGTTGGCTTCGTCGGCTTCGAGATGTTGCGTTTCAAAGTCGAAGATGATGTGGCCGTGCGCGATGACCTGAGAAGTCGAGTCGTCGTATTCGACGTGGTCGGCGCGGAGGCGCATGCCGCCGTAGGTGATGTCCACGTCGTCGTCGGCGATGTACATGGTGCCAACGCGGCGTTGAGCGCCCTTCGCGGTGATTTCGGCGATGCTGCCGGGCGGCGGCTGGGTGGGGACTTGCTGCGAGAAAACCGGGGAGGCAAGAAGAGTGAAAACGAGAAGGAACGAGCGGAAGTGGAATCGTTGTCCCGAAGCGGGAATGGAAAGGAAAAGGTTCACGCGGCGAATCAGTCCATGAAAATGAAATGCTAGCCTAGCATGGGGTTCGCCGGAATTGTAGCAAAGGGGAAAATAAAGGCGGATATTGGCGGGGGGCGAGCGATTGAGCGGCTAGCTGGCTACGTCCTTCGCAGTGTGATGAGCTTGATACCAGGCGAAGGTGCGTTCGAGGCCTTCTTCGAAAAGGACGGTAGGCTCGTAAGTGAGGAATTCCTTCGCGAGGCGGATGTCGGCGAGGGAATCGCGGATGTCGCCTTCGCGAGCAGGTTCGTATTTTGTCTCCAGTGTTTTCCCGGAGGCTTTCTGGAGCATTTGGAGAACCTGGTTGAGAGAAACGGCGTGGCCTGTGCCAACGTTGAAGGTTCGTCCGGAGGCGCTGGGGGCTTCGCAGGCGAGGATGTTGGCCTGCACGGCGTTTTCGACATAGGTGAAGTCGCGGGTTTGCTCGCCATCGCCAAAAACCACCGGCGGAGTGGAATCGAGAAAGGCGGTGGAGAAGCGGGAGAGCACACCGGAGTAGGGAGAGTCGGGATCCTGGCGCGGGCCGAAGATATTGAAGTAGCGCAGGCAGACATTTTCAAGGCCGTAACAGCGGCCGAAAGTCTGGGCGTAGAGTTCGCCAACGTATTTGGAGACGCCGTAGGGAGAGATAGGAACAGGCTGCATGTCTTCGGATTTCGGAAGGGTGGGAGTGTCGCCGTAAGCGGAGGAAGAGGCGGCGAAAACGACGCGCTTTACTTTGTTGTCGCGGGCGGCGACGAGGACATTCAGGGTACCGTCGACGTTGATGCGGTTGGTGTCAACTGGATCCTTGACGGAGCGCGGGACGGAAGTGCGGGCGGCGAGGTGAATGACGTAATCGGCCTGAACCATGGCCTTCTGCACGACTTCGATGTCGGTGATCGAGCCCTTCATGAAGGTGATCTTGCTGCGCACTTCGGCCAGGTTGTCTTCCTTGCCGGAAGACAAATCATCAAGGACGACGACGCCGTGGCCGCGGCGCACGAGTTCGTCCACGGTATTCGAGCCGATAAATCCGGTGCCGCCCGTAACCAGGTAGCGCATGCGATCCGCCTCCTACCGCAAAACTCATCTTATTGTACGATGGGAGCGGCATACGGAAACGCGGAAAATCAGGAGCGTCGCACAAACATTATGGGCAAGAGACTCTTGGTGGGGCTGCTGATTGTGGGAGGACTGGCTGCGGCCGGGGTTTGGACGTTTCGGCGGTATGAAGCGACCAGGCCGAAGACGTTATTTCCAGGGGAAATATCCAACGCGGTGGCTCCGCACGAATCGGAACCCGCTGGGGGTGTGCCTGCTGGCAAGCCGGAGGCGAATTCGCCAGGTGGGGCAAACGGGGCGGGCGGCGCGGCGGCGGGATTTCAGCCACGGATCGGGGAGACGCTGGACTTTATCGCCATTGTGCCCAAGCTGAACAGTACGGTGGCGAAGTTGCGGGTGAAGGTGGGCGAGCGGCGGAATGTTGCGGCCAAGGATGTCTGGCACCTGCAGGCGTTCGCGCATACGGAGGATCCGTACCGGATGGTGTTTGAGCTGGATGACGAGTTTGATTCGTACAGCGAGATTTCGAATCTGACGAGCTTGAAGTACGAGATGCACCTGAACGAGCGGGGACAGAAGGTGGACACGGTGGAGCGGATGATGCCGTCGAGCAGGGAGCCAGCGCCGGCGAATGAGGTTGCGGCGCGTGTGCTGCCGGGGACGCGGGATCCGATCGGGATGCTGATGTATTTAAGGAGCGTGGATTGGAGCACGACGAGGGAAGTGAAGTCGCCGGTGTTTGACGGGCACAAGCTTTACGACGTGCGTGCAGTGCTGGTGGGGAAGTCGCAGAGCGTTACGGTGGCCGCGGGAAAATATTCGACGACGAAGATTGAGATTCACGTAATGGACAATGGCGTGGAGATGAAGGACGCGCATTTCTTGCTGTACCTGGCGGAGGGCGCGGAGCGGTTGCCGGTGTTGATGGAGGCGGTGTTGCCGGTGGCGACGGCGCGGGTGGAGTTGGTGAAGGCGCGGTAGGCGAGGTAAGCGCAATTGATGGCGCGTATGTGGCTCCGCGATTGATTCAGCGGTGGGGCCAAAACTGTATGAGCGGAAGCTTCGCTTTCGCACTCACAAGGTTGGCCACCTGAAGGTGGCCGCTACAAAACATAAGAAAATTCAGTTGGCGGCTACCAGATGCTCGATTATGGAGCAGACGATGTGGCCGATGGTGATGTGGGCTTCCTGGATGCGTTGGGGATCGCGAGAGGGAACGTCGAGAAGGATGTCCACTTTTCCGGCGAGCGCGCCGCCGGTTTCTCCTGTGAGGGCGACGAGGAAGGACCCGCGAGCGCGCGCCGTTTCGATCGCTTTGACAATGTTTGGGCTGGTGCCGCTGGTAGAGAGAGCGACGACGACGTCGTGCGGGCCGACGAGCGATTCCATCTGGCGGGAGAAAATGCGTTCGAAGCCGTAGTCGTTTCCGGCGGCGGTGAGAACGGAAGTGTTGGTGGTGAGGGCGAGCGCGGGGAGGCCGGGGCGTTCGGTGCGCAAGCGAACCACGAGCTCCGCGGCCAGGTGCTGGGCGTCGGCGGCGCTGCCGCCATTCCCGAAAAAAACAAGTTTACCGCCGCGCCGGATGGCCGCGGCGGAGCGTTGCGCAAATTCAGCCATGCGCGCAACCAGCGCGTCGGAAAACGCCTGCTTGACGCGCGCACTTTCCGTCAACTGGCGCCGGATTTCTTCGGTGTATGCGGACATGAAGCCCTAACAGAGAACGATTTTCGCGCGGTGACGAATCACCCGGCGGGTGGCGTTGCGCGTGTCGATGACGAGTTTTGCGGCATCCACGATCGCTCCGTAGTCGTAACTGGAATGATCGGTGGCGATGAGGACCGCGTCATACTTGCCCAGCGTTTCCGCGTTCAAAGGGACGGATTTCATGTCGGAGTAGTCGTAGTGGCGCATTTTGTGCAACTGCGGGAAGTAGGGATCGTTATAATCGAAATTGGCGCCGCGCTTTTTGAGAATTTCCATAATCTTCAGGGTCGGGGATTCGCGGAGGTCGTCCACATCTTTTTTGTAAGCTACGCCGAGGACGAGGATCCTGGAGCCGCTGAGGCTTTTCTTGTGCATGTTCAGTGCTTCGGTGACCGAATCGACGACGTGGTAGGGCATGGAGGTGTTGATTTCGCCGGCGAGTTCGATGAAACGCGTGGAGAAATCGTACTCGCGCGCTTTCCAGGAAAGGTAGAAGGGGTCCACCGGGATGCAGTGGCCGCCGAGGCCGGGCCCCGGATAAAAGGGCATGAAGCCGAAGGGCTTGGTGGAAGCGGCGTCGATCACTTCCCAGACGTCCACGCCCATGCGCAGGCAGAGAAGTTTGAGTTCGTTGACCAGAGCGATGTTGACGCAGCGGAAGATGTTTTCGAGGAGCTTGGCCATTTCCGCGGCGCGCGTGGAGCTGACGGGGACGACGCGAGAAACGACTTGCCCATAAAGAGAGATCGCCGCGCGGCCGCTGGGAGGATTGATGCCGCCGACGACTTTGGGAATTTGCGCGAGGCCGAACTGTTTGTTGCCGGGATCTTCGCGTTCAGGAGAGAACGCGAGGAAGAAATCGAGAGGCATGTTTTCGTTCTCGGGGCCCGAAGCGATGGGGCAGCGGAGGCCGCTCTTTTCCAGAATGGGCAGGAGGAGTTCTTCGGTTGTGCCGGGATAGGTGGTGGATTCGAGAACGACGAGTTGGCCGCGGACGAGATGCGGCTGGATGGACTTCGCGGTGTTTTCGACGTAGCTCAGATCGGGCTCGCGATATTCATTCAGCGGCGTGGGGACGCAAATGATGATGGCGTCCGCTTCCGCGAGCTTGGAGAAATCGGTGACGGCGTTGAAATGGCGGCTGTTGACGAACTGCTGGATTTTCGTCTGCGGGATGTGTTCGATATAGGAACGACCGGCATTGAGCATGCGGACTTTTTCGGGATCGGTGTCAAATCCAGTGACCTTGTGGCCAGCTTCGGCAAAGCGAAGGGCGAGAGGAAGGCCGACGTAGCCACATCCGATGATGGCGACTTTGAGTTGGCCGCCTTTGAAGAATTCGGGTCGTCTGTCCGTAGCCATGAGGGGGAAAATGCTCCTAATCTCTAATAAGGTGGTGATAGCCCGAAGGCCGGAGGGCCAGGATGCTCATTTAATATAGCAGTTTCCCGGGAATCTCCCGAATGGGAGAAGGAGATTTTGCCAGAAATTCATGAACTGGCAGCAGCAAAGGGAGTGGGAGAGGTTTGCAAATCGGGAGAAGGAGAGGGCAAGATAGGCGGCGCACAGTCTGTTTGATTGGATAAATCGATTCATCGGGTGTTGCCGTTCTTTTGAAGAAATGACAATCGTCCTCATTGTTCTGCTGAGCCTTACGGTCGGGATGCTGGTGGGGTTGCTAGGCATCGGCGGGGGCGTTGTGCTGGTGCCGGCGCTGGTATACCTGCTGCACTACGATCAGCACCTGGCTCAGGGGACTTCGCTGCTCATTCTGTTGCCGCCGATCGGGCTGGGCGCGCTGCGGGAATATTGGAAAAACGGGCAGGTGGATCTGTGGGCGGGGATTTATTGCGCGCTGGGATTCCTGATTGGCGGATATGGTGGCGGGAAGATTGCCGTGCCGATGCCGTCGAACGTGCTGAAAATGATTTTTGGGTGCTTCCTAATGATGTCGGGGGTACTGCTTTGGCGAAAGACGCGCGCGACGAATGTTCCCGATCCGGTTTGTGCAGATTCGGCCAAAGAAAACCCGTTGCGGGCGCTTGGGATTTTCTGCGCGGCCGGATTCTGCGGCGTTGCGTCGGGGATGGTTGGAATCGGAGGCGGGGTGTTGCTGGTGCCGCTACTGAGCCTGCTGTTCGGCTTCGGCCAACATAGAGCGCAGGGCACGAGCTTGATCGCGTTGGTTCCGCCGACGGGACTTCTGGCGTTCCTTGCTTATTGGAAGGCGGGCTACGTGGATTTGCGCACTGGCATGTTGCTAATACCCGGGGTATTCGTCGGCGGAATTCTGGGCGGAATGTTGGCGCGGCAGTTAAACGCACGACGCATGGCCGAAGTGTTTGCCGTGTTGATGTTTGTGCTGGGAGGCTGGCAAGTCTTTTCTGCGTGGCGCGGATGACGCATACTACGTAAACATGGTTGATCTACATTGCCACATCCTGCCGGGAATCGACGACGGGGCCCAGACAATCGAAGATTCATTGGCGATGGCGCAGGACGCCATCCATGACGGCATCGCGTGCGTGGTGGCAACACCACACGCGAGCACGGAATATCACTTTGATTATGCAAAGGTTCGCGCGGCGCGCGATGATTTGCAAAGCCGGCTGGATGGACGCCTGACGATTGCGACGGGCTGCGATTTTCACCTGAATCCAGAGAATCTGCTGGCGCTGAAGAATGACGCGCCGCCTTATTGCATCAACCAGAAAGATTACCTGCTGGTGGAGTTCAACGAGTTTTCGATTCCACCCTCGATGGATCAGACGCTGCACGAATTGCATCTGATGGGTTTGCGGCCGATCATTACGCATCCGGAGCGCAATGCCATCCTGCGCTCTCAGCCGGAGCGGCTGCTCGGGTGGGCGCGACTAGGATGCTATGTGCAGGTGACCGCGGGTTCGCTTGCCGGAGTGTTTGGGCCGGGAGCGCAGGAGGATGCGTGGACGTGGATTGACCAGGGGTTGGTTCATTTTGTAGCCAGCGATGGCCACAATACGGCGCGGCGGCCGGTGAAATTGCGATTTGCATACGACGCGATCGCCAAGGAACGCGGCAAGGAGCTGGCGGAAGCGCTGCTGGTGGAAAATCCGAAGGCGGCATTCGGGGGCGCACCATTGCCCTACGTGCCTGAAGTTGCGGCGAGTGTGGAGCGGCGGAAGAAAAAGCGATTTTTCTTTTTCTGAGAATTTCCACTGTCAGGATTTGGCCGGTTGCAGGGGAAGGCCCGCCCACGCGTTCAGCAAGCCAAGAATTTCACGCACCACATCGAGAGCGTCGCCGGTGCTTCGCCACCAGTGAGCGGGATCGTAGCCGTCACCGGAAGCGCCGCGAATCACGGCCTCGCCGTCTTTCGCGGAGAGATGTTTCCAGAGGACGGCTGCGCGCCGGGCGTGAGCTTTTGACGTGACGATGATGATGCGATGCAGATTTTCCTTGCGAAGAGCCTGGCCGAAAGTGCGCATTTCGTCGGCGGTGTTTACGATAGGCGGCGCAAGAATGTGGATGGCGCTGTCCGGAACGCCCTGATGGAGCAGCAGCAGGCGGTCGTAAAATTCTTCGCCGGCGTAGGGGACGGAAAGTTTTTCCAGCGTGGCGCCGGGTTCCACGGTATAGGAGAGCCAGACTTGCGGCGCGTAGCCCTGGTTGTAGAGGCGCGCGGCTTCGAGCGCGCGGGAAGGCATCCGGCCGCTGAGGACGGCGATGGCGGCAGCTTTTTGAGGGGGATCTTCCTTGTCGAGCCAGCGGCCGAGGTTGAGGAAAGCGAGGAGTAGGAGAAAGAGAAGCGAGCCGATAATGGAAAGCCAGAGGCGGGGCCTGCGGGCCTCGGCGTTTGGAAGGATGGTCGCGGAGAGCATTTGGATGGAAAGATTATACGCAGCAAAGTGAAGGCGTGCGCGGCATCGTGGTAATGTGCGGGAAACCGCGGGCACAGAGGGAAGAATTGGATTGGCCAAAGGTTCGCGGAGCAGGCTAAACTTACGGTTTTTGGAGCACCACGGAGGCGGAATGAGAGCGGTGGTCACGGGCGGAGCTGGATTTCTTGGGTCGCATTTGTGCGACCGGTTGCTGGCGGAGGGCTGGGAAGTTCTGGCGCTGGACAACCTGATTACCGGCAGCGAGGCGAACATCGCGCACCTGGGCGGAAACGCGAAATTCCGTTACGAGAAAAAAGATGTCAGCGAGCCGTTACGTGTTGCGGGAGAGGTGAATTATGTATTTCATTTTGCTTCGCCCGCCAGCCCGCCGGACTATCTGAAATATCCCATCGAGACGCTGAAAGTTGGCTCGATTGCGACGATGCATGCGCTGGACCTGACGTTGGAGAAGCAGGCGAGGTACCTGCTGGCTTCGACCAGCGAATGCTACGGCGACCCGGAAATTTCGCCGCAGAGCGAATCTTATTGGGGCCGGGTGAATCCCGTGGGGCCGCGAAGCGTGTACGACGAAGCGAAGCGGTTCGCCGAAGCGACGACCATGGCTTACCACCGGCACCATCACGCGGACACGCACATCGTGAGGATCTTTAACACGTACGGGCCGCGAATGCGCTTGAACGACGGCCGGGCGCTGCCGAATTTCGTCTACCAAGCGTTGAGCGGGCAGCCCATCACGGTGTATGGAGAAGGGAAGCAGACACGGAGTTTCTGCTACGTGTCGGATTTGATTGATGGAATTTTCCGGCTGAGCCAGTCGAACGAGCACTTTCCGACTAACATCGGAAATCCGACGGAGCTGACCATCCTGGAATTCGCGGAACGTATCCGAGAGGAGTTTCCCAACGCGCCGAAAATTATTTATGAGCCGTTGCCGGAGGACGATCCCAAGCAGCGGCGGCCGGATATTTCCAAGGCGAAGAGGCTGCTTGGCTGGGAGCCGAAAGTGAGCCTGGAAGAAGGATTGCGGCACACGCTGAAGTATTTCAAAGAGCAGTATGAAAAGATGACGCACACGCGTTAGCGGCTTCCCCTACGTTAAAATCGTGCGAGTCGGATCAGTTGAGATCCTTGGGTCGCCTGCCTGCGGCAGGCAAACGGCGCGCCCCTCAGAATGACAAGCCCTCAATAATGTGACCAGGAGATCAGGAGCGGCCGAAAGAGTGGTAGTCGAAACCGAGCGACTGCATTTTCCTGGGGTCGTACAAATTCCTACCGTCGATGACCAGGCGGCGGCTCATCAGGTGACCGGCTTTTTCCCAGTCGAGATTCCGGAAAACGGGCCATTCCGTGCAGACCAGCGCGGCGTCAGCGCCTTTCAGGGCTTCGTACGGATCATCGAAATAGGAAACATTTGGAAAGAAATGTTTTGTCCTTGCGACGGCCTGCGGATCGGTGGCGTGCACCTGCGCGCCTTCTTCGAGCAGGCGGCGAATCACTTCGAGAGCGGGGGCGAAGCGGATGTCGTCGGTATTCGCCTTGAAAGCCAGCCCGAGAACCGCAACGCGCTTTCCACGGATCACCCAGAGAGCCTTGTGCACTTTGTCGAAGAAGCGATCGATGCGCTGCTTGTTGACGCGCTCGGCGGATTTCAGCATGTCGAAGTCGACGCCTATCTCGGCGGAGAGGTGAATGAATGCCTGAATGTCCTTTGGAAAACAGAAGCCGCCGAAGCCGAGGCCGGCTTTGAGGAATTGCGTGCCGATGCGGGGATCGAGGCCCATCGCGTGGGTGACTTCCTCGACGTCGGCGCCGATGCGCTCGCAAAGGTCGGCGATGACGTTGGCGTAACTGATTTTCAAGGCGAGGAAAGAGTTGGAGGCGTGCTTGATGAGTTCGGCGCTGCTGATGGTGGTGACCAGGAGCTCACCGCTGGACCCACCCGGGCATTTGCCGGCGTGGATCGGACAATGAAATTTCTTTTCGAGGATGGGCCGGTAGACCTCGCGGAGGGTGGCGGCGCTTTTTTCGTCCTCGACGCCTACGACGATGCGATCCGGGTGAAAGAAATCGGCCACGGCAGTGCCTTCGCGAAGAAACTCGGGATTCGAGGCGACCTGAAACTTGATGTCGCCAGCCCGGGAGTAGGCGGCAAGCGCCTTCTGCAACTGGACGCCAGTCAAAGCGGGGACGGTGCTCTTTTCCACCACGAGTTTGGGGCTGCGCGCTTCCGTGGCGACTTGCCGGGCGACGTGGTCGATGGCGGACAGGTCGGCTTCTCCAGAGTCCTTGGGCGGAGTGCCAACGCAGATGAAGATGACTTCGCCGGCGCGAATGGCCTCGCCGGCGTCGGAAGTGTAGCTGATTTTCTTTTCCCGGACGGCGCGCTGGAGGACTTCGTCGAGGTGTTCCTCGTAGATCGGAACTTTGCCGGCTTTCAGCTGGTCAATGCGATTCTCGTCGATGTCCGTACAGAAAACCTCGTGACCCGCGGCTGCCAGGCATGCACCGGTTACCAGTCCCACGTAGCCACACCCAATTACCGTCAATCGCACTTGCGTATCTCCTTTTATCAGTTGCCGGCCGGTTGAACCGCGGATTGCCCAGGATGGAGCAATTCCAGTATGCCGAATTTCTCGCGCGACAATGCACGGAAGAAATACCCTGTGCCCATTATCTCTTTCCCAGAAGAAGTCCGCGGAGGCCCAGGAGAACGAGTTTCGGCTGGCGGCGGATGACGTTCCAGAGAAGCCGGGTGGATTCGTCGCGATTGATTTCGCCCAGCGACTCACGGGTCGAGGCGTTGAGCAGGTCCACGAGTTCGGAATAGTCCGCCTGCTTAAAACGGTGCAGCGCGCGGCGGATGAGCCAGTGGGTGCCCAGTTCTCGGCGAAGGGTGCGCAATTCCGACGTGCCTTTTCGCAGAATAGCATCGGCCACGCCACGGGCGCCGCGAAATCCGGTGACGATCCCGCCGACGGTGGAAACTTTCACTTGGGCCGCGGCGTCTCCCACCAAGTAGACCTCGCCGTTCCCGACGGTGCGTTGCACGGGCACCCACCGGTTGTAGACGGGGATACGCGCGCCCTGCCATTCCAGCGGCTCGAAACCTTTCTTTTCCAGGAAGCGGTCGAAGAGGAGTTTGGTGGCGCGGCCGTGCTCTCCGATGACGCCGACAGCGGCGCGTTCCACGGATTCGGGAATCATCCAATAGAAATAAGGCGTATCGTCGGGCACGAACCAGACGCGCGTGGTGTCCGGCGGACAATCTTTGGGAAGCTTCACAACGGCCTGAACAAGTGGAACGGTTTCGACCGGCGGCCAGCCGGCGGCCTTGGCGACGCGGCTTGCGGCGCCATCCGCGCCGACGACGCTGGCGGCGTGCAACTCTTCATGTTTGCCGCCCTGGTCGACGTGGACGTGGAGGCCTTTGGCGTTGGGCGAGAGATCAAGAAATCGCGTGTCGTAGCGGAGCTTTGCGCCGGCATGAGCGGCTTCTTCGGCCAGCGAGCGAATGAGGCGCGACCGCTCAATGATCAGGTCGGGCTGTTTGAGGGTAACTTGCGCGGAGCGGCCGTCGGTGAACAATTCGAAGCGGCGAATTTCATTCAAGATGCTGGAGCGCGCGGCGGAGGTGATCTGGTTTTTGAAATAGTCGGTGACGATCAGAGTGCGCGGAGCGGGATCGGGCGTCGCTTTCGACTCCAGCACGCTGACGCGGCGGCCGCCACGGGCAACACGCGCGGCGGCGTAGAGCCCGGCCGCCGAGCTTCCAATGACAACTACATCTTCGGTGTCCCTTTTATTGGGGGACTTGGACTTTTCGTCTTCCACCAGCTCGCGCGATCCTAGATAAAGGAGAGTTCTCTCGTTCGTGCCACCAGGCTAGAACTGTTGCATCACCAGCCAGGCGGGCACAGACAGATAGGCAGGCAAGGCAAGCAAACAGCGAACAAGATTATAACGAATACCCCTGCGCACACCAAACACGGACGGCCAGAAAAAGTTCCGGGGACAAAATTGCGATGAAAGGACCTAAGCGCTTACTTTGCGCTCCTGTTTCTCGTAGGGGGCGCGCTCCAGCCAGGCGATGGCGAGGAGCATGGCAAGAATCACGGCGAGGCCAACAAGAGCCGCCGCGCGATTGGAAAGATACGTCACCAAAATGGCGGCGCCTCCGCTGATCGCGCCTACCAAGTAAATCGTCAGGACCGCGCCGCGCTGGCCGAGTCCCAGATTTGCGAGGCGATGCGCGGAATGGTCTTTTCCCGGCGTGGCGAATGGGAGCAAACCGCGGCGAGCGCGGGAGATGGTGACGAGCGTGGTGTCAAAAATGGTCGCGCCGAGGATGAGTGCCGGAGCCAACCAGGTGGCTAGCGAGGAAGTGTGGTCCAGGCGGAGTTTCAGGGCCAGCGTGGCCATCAGGAATCCGAGAAACATCGCGCCGCCATCGCCCATGAAAATCTTGGCAGGCTTGAAATTCCAGCGCAGGAAGCCGGCAGAGGCGCCAAGAACGGAGGCGGCCAGCGTGGCCACCAGGGTCTGGCCGTTGAGGTAAGCAATCATGGTGAAGAAAACGGAGGCCATGGCGGCGACACCGGCGCAGAGGCCGTCCATGTGATCGAGAATGCTGAAAGAGGCCGTGATGCCGACGACCCACACGATGGTGAGCGCGGTGTCCAGCCAATAGCCGAGGCTGCCACGAACAACCAGGCTGAAAACCTGGGCGTGAATGCCGCTGATGAGAAGAATCACGGCGGCAAGAGGCATGCCGGCAAAGAGTTTTATTTGATGATGCAACCAGCCGCGGTCGTCGAGGAAACCGACAACGGCGACCAGGGTGGCGCCACTGACGATGCCGATGACTTGGGCGCGCGCGGGGCCGTCGAAGACAATCAGTATAGCGAGCATCACGCCGCCATAAATTGCCAGGCCGCCAAGAAGCGGGATGGGTTTCAGGTGAACCTTGCGCGGTCCGGGCAAATCCACCATGCCAACGCGAATGGCCAGCGCCCGGACAGGCACTGTCAGAAGGAGAGATGCTGACGAAGCGATCAGAAAAGCCAGCAGGCCCGCACTCATTCATCCTCATTGCTCGTTCTGAGGAAACCGACAGAGGGCTAATTTGCCGGTAATACACAGAGACGTTGCCGGTTTGGGATCCGGCTCCCAAGTGACGCCTATGAATGACGGCTTGGAGAGAGCCGTCGGTGCTGCCCCACGCAGCCTAATTAAATTAGCGCGAAAGGGTGTGGACCGCCAGTTGAAAATTGGGGTCGGCGGGGCATGATAACAAGGTAGTGAATGGAGTCATAACCAGAACATAAACAGCATGATTCCGCGCAACCCATACGGCTTGTCATCCTGAGAGCCGCGTTGTTTGCGCCGCGAAGGATCTCAACGCACACTTAGTACAAGATTTTTGCGGTGAGATCCTTCGGCTATCCTCGTCGGATAGCCTCAGGATGACACCCTCCTGCTGGTGTTCGGCGATTGGGAGGGAGATGAATTCCGTGACGTTCCGCTCGCCGCTGCTTCCTCGATGATTCGCACGAGTTTGGCGAGTTCCCTGGAGCGATCGTACTCCGGTGCTACGGCAAAGGCTGCCGCGGCCATCTTGTTGAGCTGCGCCGGATTTTGGGAGAGTTGGCGAACGAGCCGCGCGAATCCGGCGGGGTCGTCGGGGTCAGCGGAAATCGAGAAGCCTTTTGCTTCGCCGAGGGAGACGACGTCGCATTCGCGGGGCGCGACCGCGACAATGGGTTTTCCGGCGGCGAGGATGCCGTACATTTTGCTGGGAACGACGACTCCTTCGAGGCCGTGCTTTACGGTGATGATGTGGGCGTCGGCGGCCGCGAGAACGGAGGAGATTTTGTTGCCAGGGAAGAAAGGCAGAAAGCGGACATTGGGGATATTTGCCGCGGCAGTTTCGAGGCGCGATCGTTGCGCGCCGTCGCCGACAAAGACCAGACCGATGCCGTCGGCGGCTAGCGAGGCAGCGCTGGCGAGCAGCGTGTCCCAGGCGCCGTAGAAACCGAGATTGCCGGCGTGCAAGAGGACGAAGCGGAAATTGCCGCGAATCGCGCGGATCACTTCGGAGTCGAGCGCGGGAGCAGGCGCGTCGCTGGAGGGAATTTCCGCGCCATCGCGGACAACCACAACGGCGGACGGGTCGACTCCTTTGGTCAGGATGCGATGGCGCATATCTTCACCGAGGACTACCACGCGGGTGGCGCGGCGCAGGGCCCGGCGATGCAGCTCTTCCCAGATGCGCGAGAGCAAGCCGAGCTTGACGATAGCGCCGCCGATGGCCATGTCCGGGTAGAGATCACGGATGTTGTAGACGTATGGCTTGCCTTTCAGGAGGGCGACGAACGCGCCGACGATTCCCTCGAACGGTGGATCGGTCATGGCCAGGACGACGTCGCAGGGAAGAAAGAGCGCGCGGGGCACGGCCAGAAAAACATAGCTTAAATAATTGAAGACGCGTTTTTTCATTTGCGTGCGCGGGTAATCCGAAGAGCCGGCGCGGACGATTCGCACTCGGCCGGACTGTTCGGATTGGAAGAGGTGCCAGGGCCGCCGCTCGGCTGGGTCGTAGGAGGGCCGCCCGCAGAGTACGGTGACGTCGTGCTTTTCCGCGAGGGCCACGACAACGGTTTGCGCCATTTTCGCCGTGGCAGAGGTGTCCGGCGGGTAGTAGAGATTCAGAAGCAGAACGCGCACAGGAAGATTGTACAGGGGAAAGCGAAGGCGCTGAAAGTTGCCGCAGAGAGCGGAAAGAATTCAACCTTCGGAGGCCGCACCATTAGTCGCGATGCGGCCTCCCTGTCTGTAGAGCAGAAAATCGTCCTGGGGCAGCGAGCTCGTTAGAAAATGCCTCCGGTGACGCGGATGGTTTCGCCGGTGAGGTATTTGGAATCGGAGGAAGCCAGGTAGACCGCCGTCGGCGCTATGTCGTCGGACTGGCCGATGCGGCCGAGCGGCGATTGCGTTTCCACCCACTTGCGAAAATCGCTTTCGATGAATCCGGCGGCGTGGACGCCTTCGGTTTCGATCATCCCGGGATTGATGGAATTGACGCGAATTTTGCGCGGGCCCAATTCTTTGGCGAGCACGCCGGTGATGGAATCCACGGCGGCCTTGGTAGCGGTGTAGACGGAAGTGTTCGGCGGATTGATGGTACTGACGCCGGAACCGACGTTGATGATGCTGCCCCCTTCTGGGCCGATGAGTTTCACGGCTTCCTTTGTGGCAAGCAGAAGGCCGAGCACGTTGAGATTGAAGTGGTCGTGGAAGAGTTTTTCGGTGACGCCCTCGAGCGGAGCAAACTGATAAATACCGGCGTTGTTCACCAGCACGTTGAGCTTGCCGTAGGCTTTCTTGGTTTCCGCGAAGAGGCGCGAGACGTCGGCCGGTTTGGATACGTCGGCTTGGACGGCGATGGCCTTACCTCCCTTGGCGGTGATTTCTTTCACGACGCGGTCGGCGCCTTCCTTGCTGGAGGAGTAATTGACGACGACGGAAGCGCCCTCAGCGGCGAGCGCGATGGAGATTGCGGCGCCGATTCCTTTGGAGGCGCCGGTTACAACGGCAACCTGATTTGTTAGCTTTCCCATAATGTTCCTCGATTCTTTATCTATTCCTAGCCAGGATAGTTAGACAACCGTCTAAATAGATGAAAATGGGCCGGGAAGGTTACCTGCGATTATTGGGGGCTGGGAGTGTGCGGGCGAGAGTGCGGCGTATCCCTTGGGCACGGAGGAGGTTAAGGGAGAGATGGGGATTCGCTGGGTGGAATTGGGCTATATTGGAGGACAGGCCCGGAAGGGGTTTTCACAGGAGGAATCGCACCGTGCGTAAAACTTTTTGCAGATTCGGATGCGTTTTGCTGCTCGCGCTCGCAGGCATAATGCTTTCATTCACGGCTCAGGCGCAGCAGGTGCCGGCGCAGATCCAGGCGCCTGCCAACGAACAACTTTTGTTGCAGGTTCACGCGAAGGGCGATCAGGTCTACACCTGCAAGGAGGGCGTCACGCAATTTGCGTGGACGCTGAAGGCACCCGACGCGCAGTTGTTTGATAAGGATGGAAAACCTTTCGGCAAGCATTTTGCCGGACCTTCCTGGGAGGCGAACGACGGCAGCCGAGTTACTGGCAAGGCGGTTGCCAACGCGCCTTCGCCGGATGCGGATTCGATTCCCTGGCTGCTGGTGAACATCGTCGGCCACGAGGGCAGCGGCGTGCTTTCGCGCGCGACGACCATTCAACGCATTAACACCAAGGGCGGCAAGGCGCCGGCGTCGGGGTGCGATTCTGCGCATGCTGGACAGGAAGTCCGCGTGCCCTATTCGGCTGACTACCTCTTCTACGCGCCGAAATAATCGAAAATCGAAATACGAAATTCGAAACTGGAATGCATGTAGTGACGCAGGTCATTGGCGGCTGCGCTGCGTTCTGGGACCTTATCGGATGGGCTCAGGATGACAATTCACTCCCACGCATAACTTTTACGGGTGAGCCATCCGCGATAAATGCTGAGGCGGGAGCTTTTGCGAGCAGTTCGGAGAGTTCGTCTCCGTATAGATCGCGGGTGTCTCCGGAAAATTTGGCGTGGGTTGCGGTCCAGACTTTCCAGGGGACGTGGGAGACGTGATATTCGACGGTGCCGCCGTCCGGTTGGGCCGAATATCCCCAATAGTGTTCCGTGATGAATTGTTCGAGACTTCCTTGCACGGGCAACAATGGAGTTCCACTCGCGCGCGCTTGGAGCTTGCACCACTCGTTCCCTGATCTCCAGGAATATTCCGCTTCCATTCTTGATTCATTGGTAAGGACGCGATGGGCCGTTGGGCGGCGGACGTAATTTTCGCCGTAGAGCCATCGCGCGGCGCATGCAATGGCGCGCTTGGGGACGATTTCGGCGATGAAGACTACGCCGCGGCGAATTTCGCCCCCTTCGCGCCGCCTGACGTAGAAACGGAGATTGATTTCTTCGAATTCGGTGTGGAAGGGAATCGGAATGGTTCCAAAGAGTTTTGTGCGGCAGAAGCGGAATCCGACGAGGCTCACGTAAGTTTTTCCGTGGAAGGAATCGAGTTCCGTGCCGGACGGTAGGTATTTTTGGAGGCTGGCGGGATCCACTTCGTAGTTGAGCATCACGAGGTCGCGCCACTCGGCGGAGAGAAATATTTTTTCGGGGCGAGGCATCGGTGTTTCGTTAAGTGGCCAGCATTTTGCCGAGAAGCTCTTTCAGGATTTTTGCTGCGACGGTGGCGGTGAGGCCGGTGGAATCGTGGACGGGATTGAATTCGACGATGTCGGCGCCGACGATCGGGCCGGGCAAATCGTGAATGTAGCTGATGGCTTCGCGCGTGGTCATGCCGCCGGGTTCCCAGTGGGAGACGCCGGGGGCGAAGGCGGGATCGAGCGCGTCCATATCGAAGGAAACGTAAATGGGTCCGGCGAGGTTGAGATGCGTGGGGTCGGGCAGATCTTTTATTTCGAAGATTTTCACGCCGTATTTTTCCGCTTGCTCGTGCTGGTGTGCGTTCAGAGTGCGGACACCGATTTGGATGAGGCGATGGACGAGTTGCTCTTCCATGATTCGCGCGAACGGGCTGGCATGCGAGTGGGGATTGCCTTCGTAATCGGCGTAGAGATCGGGATGCGCGTCGAAGTGGACGAGGGTGATGGCGGGGATGCGTTTGCCGATGGCGCGGAGAATGGGAGCGGTGATGGAGTGATCGCCACCGAGGCTCAGGGGGCGCTTGCCGGCGTCGACGATTTTTGCGATTGCGTCTTCGATGCGCGTGAAGGCGTCGGGCGTTTCCATGGCCGGCAAGTCGCCGGCGTCTTCGAAAATTGCCGGGACGCCGAGGTCGACGTGGGTTTCGGTGGTTTTGTTCCAGTGGTCGGAGTGGAACGCTTGGCGGATGAGCGGAGGGGCTTGGGCGGGTCCGCGCAGGAAAGAGGAGTTGTGGTCGAGGGGAATGCCGAGCAGGACCGGCGGACCCCACGGAGCGAGTTTTGGAGTAAAGGGTTTCATGGGCGGGTGATGAGCATGTTGCCTAGGACGAGCGCGTCCATTTGCGTGCGCAAGAAACAGTCTAGCGCTTCTTCGGGGCGGCAGACGATGGGCTCGTTGTCGTTGAAGGAAGTGTTCAGCACGACGGGGACGCCGGTTTGGTGTTCAAATTCTTTGATGAGGGCGTAATAGCGCGGGTTTGCTTCGCGGGTGACGGTTTGCAGGCGGCCGGTGCCGTCGACGTGGGTGGGAGCGGGAATTTTGTCGCGTTTTTCCGGAAGCACGGAATAAGCGAGATTCATGAATGGAGAAGGGTGGGATTTTTCGAACCACTCGCCGGTTTTTTCGGCGAGGATAGAGGGCGCGAAGGGACGGAAGATTTCGCGGTGCTTGATGCGGCGGTTGAGAATTTCTTTCATTTCGGGGCGGCGCGGGTCGGCGACGATGCTGCGATTGCCGAGCGCGCGGGGGCCCCATTCGGCGCGGCCTTGATACCAGCCGAGAATTTTCCCGTCGGCGATGATGGCGGCGGTGCGGCGGAGGAGTTCTTCTTCCGGGAGTTCGGTAATGGTGTAGCCGCCGTGCGAGACGCTGCTGGCTGCGACGGCGGCGCGGACTTGCTCGGGAGAATAGCCGGGGCCCCAGTAGGCGTGATTCATCGCGAACGAGCGAGGCTGGCCGAGAAGCTGGTGCCAGATGTAATAGGCGGCGCCGACGGCCAGGCCTGCATCGCCCGCGGCGGGGTGGACGTAGACCTGTTCGAATGGAGTGGCGTCGAAGATTTTTCCGTTGGCGACGCAGTTGAAGGCGACTCCACCGGCGAGACAGACGGCTTTTGCGCCGGTTTTCGCGGCGAGTTTTCTTAACATGCCGAGATAGACTTCCTCGAGGCGCGCCTGGAGAGTGGAGGCCAGATCGCGATGGCGCTGCTCGAGCGGTTCATCGGGTTGGCGCGCGGGCGCTCCGAGAAGGCGCGGCATGGCGTCGGAAAACATTTTGCCGAGGACGGGCGTCTGATCGGATTCGGCCCAGGACATTTCGGGACCGGTTTTGTGATGCGTGAAATAGTCGAGGCCGAGTTTGAAGCCGAAATCGCCGCCGTTGCTGCTGAAGCGCAGGATGTCGCGGAAGGGCTCGAGGTAGGAGGTCTGGCCGTAGGCTGCGAGGCCCATCACTTTGTACTCGTCGCCAAATTTCAGGAAGCCGAGATATTGCGTGACCGCGCTGTAATAGAGGCCGAGCGAATGGGGGAAGGCGATCGCGCCGTCAATGCGCATGCGGTTGCCGGTGCCGAGGCCCCACATGGAGCTGGCGAAATCGCCGAGACCGTCGGCGGAGAGCAGCGCGGCCTGTTCGAATGGGGAAACAAAAAAAGTGCTCGCGAGATGCGCCTGGTGATGCTCTACGCGATGGAACTTGGATTTGATTTTTGCAGGATCGGCGTCGAAGGCCGCTGCGAGCGCCGTGGGAATGCCAGTGAATTTCGTGAGCACCTTGGCGCGTTCGCGGGCGAACGACAGCATGCGCAGGGCATAGAAGAGTTTCGTACCGAGACGCGCATAAGGATTACGCGGCACGGCGACGTGATCGATGTCGGCCAGGGTGATGCTGGCTTCCTTCAGGCAGTAGCGAATCGCCGAGGCAGGAAAGCCTGCGGCGTATTTCACTCGATTAAAGCGCTCTTCTTCGACGGCGGCAACCAGCTTGCCGTCGCAAACGAGGGCCGCCGAAGCGTTGCCGTGATACGCATTGATCCCGAGAATGTTCATCTCTGAATCATTCAGTGTACCTAAATCAAGGATTGCGTGTTGTCTATCTGGCCGATGAGAAGTCAGGGCCGAGGATAACTTCCGAGTCGCCGGCTAACCGGGAATCTTGTCTAATGTCGTTCACAATGCGAGAAAATACCGCATCGAACCGAACCCAATGCCCAGCAGGATCAGCGGAATGATCTTCAATTTGAATCTCTGGAGCAGGAGAAGTGACAGCAAGGCCCAGACCAGCGAGATCGCATCGAGTTGCTTGAGACCTACTACTCCCGATGGGAAGATCACCATCTTCCCTAGAAAAAGCGTCAGGTCAAGGATCGCACCGACCACGACTGCGGTAATCAACTCCAGGACGCTTCCGATCATGGGCTTATCCTGGGTTTGCTCCACCAGCGGCGCACCAGCAAAGACAAAGAAGAAGCACGGAAGAAACGTATAAAAGCTCGTTGCCATAAGACCCAGAGTTCCCATCCACAATGAGCCGTGAAAGTGGTTGTACGCGGCTAGGAACCCGACAAAAGCCACCACGATAATAAGAGGTCCCGGTGTCGTCTCGGCCAGTGCGAAACCGTCCATCATTTGGGACCTGGTCAACCAGTGCAGCTTCGTAACCGTAACCTTAGCCACGTAAGGAATCACTGTGTACGAGCCGCCAATGGTCACAAAGGCGGTCTTAGTAAAGAACAGTGTGAGGTCTCGCCAAAAATGGAAGTCACCCACAAAAAGGTAGAAGAATGGCAACGGCAGAAGCCAGAGAAAGAACGCGCTCGCAGCCACCTTCGCGGCAGGTTTTAGTAGAGGGATAGGTTCCGGCGTTATCGAACTGCGGCGGATGTAGTAGCTTTCTTCATCCTCTCCAGCGCCTGCTTCCCCAGTATGGTGGAGAAGTCCAGGCCGCAACGCCCCCAGGACGATTCCCAGCACAACAGCGCCAAACATCGCTACGAGCAGCGAGACATCAAAGAAGAACATTGCCGCAAACGCAGCAACCGCGGTAGCACCCTGAACAGGACCGCGCAATGCTCTTCTGGCGATCCTTTGTAAGGCGACTATTACTAAAGCGATGACGACAGGCCTTAGTCCGTTAAACACCGCAGCAATCCAGGGCAGGCTACCGAACCTCACATAGATCACGCTCAGCGCCAGCAGGACAAACATGGAAGGCAGCACAAAGAGTGTCCCGGCAACAACGCCGCCTCGTTTGCCATGCAGTTTCCAGCCGATGTAGATGGCAAGCTGCTGCGCTTCCGGGCCGGGAAGGATCATGCAATGGCTCAAGGCATGGAGGAATCTTCCGTTGCTGATCCACCGCTTCTTCTCAACCAGCTCGTCATGCATGATGGCGAGGTGAGCGGCTGTACCGCCGAAGCTGATCCACCCGAGCTTGAACCAGAAACGCAGCGCTTCCCCGAAGGAAGGCCGCTGCGGCGCAGCGAGTCTCTTATCCCGCCGCATTCAAGGCCCCAAGGCTGAAGCGTCGACAAAACAATTTTCGAAATGCTGTAACCATCAAGACATTATAACATCATAATGTCACGGGTCAAGGTACCCGGAACGGAACTAGCGCCATTTTGTTTCGGGCTTTCGAGTGTTGGACATCAATCAACGGAGGAGCTTTTCACCAATGAACGAACTTCGCCAATCCTTGCAAATGAAAATCAGCAGCCTTTTTGCATTCCTAAAACGACCTTCCGTAGTTCGTTGGGCCCCTATTCCGCTAAGGCTGATTGTCGGCTATGGTTTCATGGAGCATGGCTTCGCCAAGCTGTCCAAGGGACCGGAAAACTTCGCCGCCATCCTGCATGCTATCGGCGTGCCCGCGGCTCATTTCATGGCATGGCTTACCATTTTGACCGAACTCATCGGCGGCCTCGCAGTCTTGCTCGGAGTTTTTGTTCCCCTTGTTAGCCTGCCGATGGCCGTGCTTCTCTTCGTAGCGATCTTCACTGTCCATCTGCCTTATGGATTCAGCTCGATCAAGCTGATGAGCGTTACGGCCGGCCGAGCCCAGTTCGGGCCGCCGGGCTACGAGTGCAACCTGCTTTATCTTGCTTGTCTTGCGGGGCTCGTGTTCGGTGGTTCTGGGCCGATGGCGATCGACGAGTATCTCAGGAAGAAGTTATAGCGGTTTGACCACAAACGCGTGGGATGCGCCGTTAGAAATTTGCTCAACGGGGCGCCTTTCGGACCAGGCGAGTCACGAACTGGACGAGATCCCCTCTATAGTGCAGCCTTTCGTAATCGACTGGACGGCTGCCTGTCGAGTAGGAAGTTCGTTCAATGCGAAAGATCGGGCTGCGCTGCTTGACTTTCAGTGCGGCAGCGACTTCGGGCGCAGCTGGCACTGCGTCCAGCTTGTAGTCGGCCTCAATCAGCGGAACGCCGTATTTGCGTTCAAGAAGCGAAAAGATAGGCTCGACCTTCAGGTTGTTGGTGATGATTTTCTTGCCGATTTCCAAGGGGAGATAGGTCTCATCGAAGGAGAGGGGAATACCATCCGCCAGGCGTACTCGACGAATTCTGACGACGTGCTCACCCTTTGTCAGTGCGAGTTGACTCGCGACAGTCGCATCGGCAGTCACAATTTCTTTACCAATTACGCGCGCGGTCGGCTTGCGGCCAAGAGCGTGCATATCCTCCACGAATCCGCTCAGTTCTTTAAGGTCGTGCGTGATCTTCGGAGCAGCAACGAATGTGCCTTTGCCGCGGCGAATCTCGACAAGGCCGCGGCTCACAAGATTCTGAATAGCCCGGCGAACGGTAATGCGGCTGACCCCGAATCGCGCAATGAGGCTGTCCTCGGTCGGCAACTGGTCGCCGACCTTCAGGTCTCCATCGGCGATCTCGCTGGCGAGAACCGTTTCGACGCGTGAATAGAGAAGCGAATCCTGGAAGACTGGCATGAAGACATTATAACGTCGTATCGACAGAGAACTCAGACATCCTGCAGTAGCTACCGGAGTAATCAGAGGTAACCCACTTGCCTGAGAAATGCATAAAACGGAATCTGATCCATTGGCGGCCTCTCCAATCGCTCAGAGGTTCAGGACAAATGCTGGCGGCACCATTCGTTTAGGACGTAGAGGGACCAGGGGCGGGACCAGGTGGTGCGGGAGTGGAGGAAATTGTCCCAGACCATTTGCACGCCGGCTGCGTGCAGGTGGGTCGCTAGCGCTGGTGCCAAGTTGGAAAAGCTGGCTTCGAGGCGGGGGCGGAGTGCAGTGCGCATCCAGTTTTCCCACGGAAGGGTGAAGGTGCGTTTTTTCTGCTGGAAGATTTCGGGGGGGAGGAGGCCTTCGAGCGCGGCGCGGAGGAGGGCTTTGGGAGTTTCGGGGCGGACGCGGGCTTCGTCGGGGAGGGCGCACATGAATTCGACGAGTGGGGTGTCGAGCAGCGGGACGCGGACTTCGAGCGAGCGGGCCATGCTGACGGAGTCGGTGTCGCGGAGGAGCGTGCTGGCCATATAGGTGCGAAGTTCGAGCCACGAGATGGCGGCGACGGGTTCGAATTCGCGGGACTGGTCGGCGATGCGTTCGAGCCAGGCGAGCCAGGTGGGCTCGAGCGTGACACCATCGGCGGCGATGGTGCTTTTGCGGAAGCGCGGTTCGGTGAGGCGCTGCAACTCTGAAGGCGGAAAAAGCAGGCGCGTGAAGAAATAAGGATGAGGCAATGCATTCGGCAAGCGCCAGGCGTCGCTGGCTTTGCGTGCTGCGTCGGGGGAGCTTTGTTTGCCCAGTAGATGACAAATGAGGGTCGTGCTGACGCGGCGAAAGGCAGCGGGCACGAATCGCGACAGGGTTTCCAGATGCATCAGCTTCGGTGTGTCAGTGAAGGTGGAGTAGCCGGCGAAAAGTTCGTCGCCACCGAGACCAGAGAGCGCGACTTTCAGGCCGACCTGGCGGGCGGCCCAGGAAACGAAGTACGTGTTGACGCCGTCCATCGTGGGTTGATCGAGAGCGCTGACGGCTTCGTCGAGGCGGGCGAGCATGTCGGGGCCCTGCAATGGAATTTCGGTGTGCTTCGTGCCTGTGGCTTCAGCTACGTGGCGGGCGAGCGGGGCTTCGTCGTATGGCGTATCGGGAAACGAGAGCGTGAAGCTCTGGATGCCTTTTTGCGTGCGGGCGGCGAAGGCGGCGATGGCGCTGGAGTCGAGGCCGCTGGAAAGGAATAAGCCGACAGGAACGTCGGCGATGAGGTGAGCGCGCACGGCATCTTCGAGCAGCGTGCGAACGTGCGGGACTGCGGTGGTGAAATTGCGCGGGCGGCGGGGATCGCGGGCTGCGGCGCTGCGGCGCGGATCCCACCAGGGGCGAGCGCGCGGAGTGCGGCGGCGATCCGGGACGTGGAGCAGCAGACGGTGGCCCGGCGGCAGGGAGAAAACATTTTCGACGAGAGCGAGCGGCTCGGAGACGCTACCGAAGAGTAGGTAGCTAGTGAGCGCATCGGAAGAGAGGGAGCGAGGGACGGCTCCCGAGGCGAGCAGGGCGCGGAGTTCGGAAGCGAACGCGAAGCCTTCCTCGGTCTGCGAATAGTAGAGCGGCTTGATGCCGAGCGGATCACGGGCCAGGAAAACGAGGGGCACGGTGGCGAAGTGTTTTCGCAGATCGAGCAGGGCGAACGCAAACATGCCGCGCAATTCGTCGAGCAGGTCTTCGCCCCACTCTTCCCAGCCGTGGACGAGGATTTCGGTGTCGGATTTGGTCTGGAAGCGGTGGCCGGCGAGGCTCAGGCGCTCGCGGAGTTCGCGAAAGTTGTAGAGTTCACCGTTGAAGACGACAGCGACGTCGTGGGTTTCGTTCCAGACCGGCTGATGTCCACCGGGAAGATCGATGATGCTGAGTCGGCGCATCCCGAGAGCGAGGCCGGGGACGCGGGAGTCCTCAACGAGGAAGCCTTCGTCATCGGGGCCGCGATGAAGCATCGCCGCGGCCATGGCGCGGACGCGGCGTTCGGCATCGTTGCTGGCGGGGGCGTAGGCGAAGCCACATATACCACACACGCGCTATTTGATCTCCGGTGTCGAAAAGAAAGTCGCGGTGGCGCGGGTGAGGCTGGCGCGCAGGCGGAGGCGCGGAATCCGCAGGCGATGATCGGCCAGCCAGGCGAGCAGGATTCGCAGTAGCAGGAAAAAGATCAGTGCCCACACCGACAGGAAAAAGTAAGCGAACGAGCGGCGCTCGAGGAGCAGGCTCCACTCCAGGGATTCATCCCATCCGGGTAAGACGGCGTCCAGCGCACGGCGAAGAACCGGCCCCAGAACCGGCAAAGCGCCGACGCGCACGTGGGCCACGCGTTCGTAGGAGTAGACGGGAATATATCCGGGAATCCGGGCGGTCGCCTCCTGAAAGAGCCGCGGATCCTGAAGATCGGCACGCGTCAGCGGCTTTCCTTGCGCGTCTTTCATCATTGCGCGATAGGTGGCGTCGACGATGACCCAGCGGCCGTCAAGATGAACTTCCGCAACGACGTGCTTGGCGGTGCGATCAGGGCTAAGAAGAAGCAGGCGGCGCGCCTCAAGGCCGGAGCTGCGGGAAAGATTCAGGAAAGCGTTGGTCGCGCTGCCGCAGACATCCAGAAGCTGGCGGTAATTCAACGTGTCGGTGGGATCGTGGGCGGAAAGCGCGGAAGTGTCCGGCGCTTCGCGGCGCGGAGGGCCGTAGCGCATCCAGGCGAGAATCGCGTCAGCTTTTTGCTGGGAAGAAGAGTCCTCGGGAATGATGGCGTCGGAGAAGCCCTTGAGGTACTGGCGGACGGAATGTTCCCAGATTCCCGTGAAGAGGGTTCCCAGGAGGGCGAAGGCAAGGAGTACATTGGTCGCCCACCAGAAAGACCGGAATACGCGATGGCTGCCCACAGATTAAGGTTGACTCCCGAGTGCCCGCTTCTCCTGAGACGTGGCGAGACCCGCCAACTTTCTGTATAACGAATCCATTTCGCGGATGGGCAAGCCCCAGTCTAATCGCTGCGCCGCGGTGGCGCAACCATTCTTCAGTTGAGCGTAGAGGGTTGGATTATTGAGGAGATTGGACATCGTTTGCGCGAGGGAACTTGCCGAATGTGGGACGGTGATAGCGGCGACGCCGTCGAGCAGGGGGGCGATGCCGCACTGGTCTGTGACAATCACGGGCGTGCCGGCGGCGACGGATTCGGCGGCGGTGTTGCCGAAATTTTCGTTTTGGGAAGGCAGGACGAAGATGTCGGCGTCGCAGTAGGCCGACCACTTGGGATTCCCTGAGAGCGGACCGGAGAAATGAACCCGCAGGGCTACCTTAAGTTGCTCAGCCATTTGGTGAAGTCGGGCGAGCATGCCGGATTCGTCAGGCCCAACGAAGGCGAGATGGACAGGAGGGGAGGAAGACGGAATCTGCGCGAAGGCCTGCAAGAGGAGATCGGGGCTTTTTTTTTGCGAGAGCCGGCCGAGGAAGAGAATGAGTTTCGCGTCCGAGGGGATGCCGAGAGATTTGCGAAAGATGCCGCGTTCGGGCAGCGATACGGGTGCGGCCACTCCGTTTCTGCGAAGGACAATTTTTTCCGGGGAAATTCCGCCGGCGATCAGTTCGGACTTTTCCTGTTCGGCGGTGGCGATGAGGGCCGCGGCATTCTGCAGCATGTGATTACCCAAGAAACGGTGATAGGCGCGTTTCAGAAGGAGGTTGCGAACGATGGGCACGAACATGCCGATGGGTTCGACGACGTAGGGAATTTTCCGCTTTTGCGATTCGGCGGCGGTGCGCGGGCCGAGGAGATCATAAAGGCCGAAGATGTGGACGATGTCGAAATTCTGCAGGCGGGCGCGCAGGTAGCGAGGCAGGGCGGGATTCCAACTGGCGGCGTGGTAATGAAACCAGTTGGCGAGATAGATGGCTTTGACTCCGCGGACTTCGCGCCTCTTGCCGAAGGGGCTGTTTTCGGTGGGCGGTTCGCCGGGAAGTTCGGTGACGCGGCGTTCGACGCCCCAATCCGCGGTGAGGACGGTAACTTCGTGGCCCAGCTGGGCGAGACCTTCGGAAAGTGCGCGGACCTTTTCGGGCGGGCCGCCAAATTCGAAGAACGGGGCGTAACTCTGCGTGACGTTCAGGATTCGCATAGTTCGCGGAGAATTTTCTTGAAGGCCTTGGAAAAGGTGTTGAAGCGGTATTCGTGTTCGACCCGCTGGCGGCCGGCTTCGCCCATCTGGCGGGCGTTTTCGGGATTGGAGAGCAGAGTGTCGATGGAGGTTGCGAGTTGGACCGTATCGCCATGTTGCACAACGTAGCCGGTGACGCCGTCTTGGATCACTTCGGGTGCGCCTCCATGTGCGCCGCCGATCACGGGTTTGCCGTGAGCCATAGCTTCGAGATAGACGAAGCCAAAGCCTTCGCCGCGGCTGGGGAGCGCGAAAATTTCCGCGGCTTCATAGCAGGCGGAGAGTTCGCCGTAGGAGATGCCGGTCAGGAAATGCACATGGCGCTGCACGCCGCTATCGCGGGCTACGTGTTCGAGCCAGCCGCGGTCGTCGCCGGAGCCGACGATGGCGAGTTGTAAGTCCGGCCAGCGAAGGAGAAGGCGCGACATGGCAAGAATTAGCGTGTCCATACCTTTATAGCGCTCCGTGGCCAGCCAGCGGCCAACACTGAGAATTACACGGCCGGGCGGAAAGTCTCCGGGAAGCGGAGAAGGGGAAGCGCCCGTGAATTTCGTCGCAAAATCGGGATCGAGCGCCCAGGGGAGAACACGGATGCGGTCGTGAGAGACGCCCTGAACGTTGATGAGGTGGTCGGCGGTGGCGCGGCTGGGGGAGAGCACGACCGTGGCGCGACAGAGAGCGTTACGGCGATTCGAAGGAAGGGGTTCCCAGACTTCGATGCCGTGCGTGCAGACGATGCTTTTCATGCTGGGCGCAAGCAGGCGCATATAGCGGAGAAGCGGGGCGAGATTGGGATGCGCGGCGAGGACGAGTTTCGGGCGGCGGCGGGTGGCGCGCATGGCGTTCGCAGCAAATTTCAGCTTGCCGCGGTCGGCGCCGGTGAAGACGAATTCGCGGTCGCCCACGCGCATGCGATGGAGTTCCTGGGTGTCGTTGAGGCTGAGGAAGCGGGATTCCATTTTGTGAGAGGCGGCGTACTCGCTCATCACAAACGCGAGATGACGGCCGGCGCGTTGGATGCCGCCGGGTGCGTTCAGCTCTGGGAAGAGGCCAATAAGCACGCGGTGAGTCTGACAAACCCGGGAGGAGGAAGGCAAGGGCTGGTTGCGGTGCGGTTGCGGGGTTTTGGAGTGCGGGAGCGTAGCTCCCGCTTTTACGATGCAAACGATTTCGTCCAATCTGTATTTTTGGAAGGGGTTTAGTCCTCGAAAGCGGCAGCAGAGCTGCCGCACTCCAAATGGTTGCGCCGCGGCTGTGGGAATGGCCAAACTCTTGGCCACAGAGGTGTGGCGTGAGAATCGAGTATCAGCGCGAAGGTGTTGAGAGCGCGGCGATTTCCTGGAGGCTGTCCACGTAAAGGTCGGCGGGCTGGGTTTGGCGGTTGTGTTGGCCGAAACCGTAGTTGACGGCGATGGCCAGCATTCCGGCGTTGCGGGCGGTTTTTATGTCCACGTCGGAATCGCCGACCATGATGGCTTCCTGCGGTTGGGCGCCGAAGTCTTTCAGAATGGCTTGCGCGCCGGCGGGGTCGGGCTTTTTCTTTTCGAAGCTGTCGCCGCCGTAAACGGCTCGGAAATATTTCAAGAGGCCAAGGGCTTCGAGGATTTCGACGCTCATTTTTTTTGGCTTGTTGGTGAGCACCGCCATGGGGCGATCTTGAAGCGCTTCGAGGCCTTCAACGACGCCGGGATAGGCACGCGTCGCGTCCAGGTTGTGTTCGTCGTAATACGCGAGGAAAATTTCCAGGCCGCGCTTGCGGTCGGCTTCGGCGGCTTCGGGGCCGAGCGCGTCGGCGACGAGCCGGGGCGCGCCGTGACCGATGTAGCTTGCGACGGTGGCTAGGGGCAGAACTTCCCGCTGCATTTCCCGCAGCATAAAATTGACGGAGTTTACGAGATCCAGCTTCGAATCAATCAGCGTGCCATCTAGGTCAAAGAGGAAGGCGCGCACCGTGGAAAAGTTTGCGTTAGGCATAGCCTACTATTGTAATACGGCACTGACATCCGGTTCATGCGCGCAAGCCGGTCTTGGAAAATCGACTCAGTTTCCGATTAACCAACTAGGAGTTGAGAGCTCCAAGATTTAGACTGGCCGATATTTGCATTTTGGTCTTAGGGTGCGTCTAAATGCGGATGGAGGGTTCTGCCCACATGAATTACTTCAGGCGATTCAGAGTTCTGCCGATCATGCTTTGCACGGTTCCAATCGCGACAATGGGACAAACAAGAGGTACCAATCAAAACCCGCCCCCACCACTCGGAAAGCTGGTCGATGTGGGCGGCTATAAGGTCCATCTTTATTGCACGGGTGCCGGAAGCCCTACTGTCGTTATTGTGGGCGCAGGATTTTCATTCGATTGGGGTCTGGTTCAACCAGGAGTCGCAAGCATTACTCAGGTTTGCTCATATGACCACTCCGGAAGCGGATGGAGCGATGACGGCCCGACGGACTCATGTGCCCTGAGGGTGCGCGAAATTCACGAGGCACTAAAGAACGCGGGAATCAAAGGCCCATACGTGCTCGTTGGGCACTCGCTAGGTGCATTGGTTGCGCGCCTATATGCCGGGCAATACCCGAACGAGGTGGCGGGCGTGGTCTTCGTCGATCATGCATTGGCGATGGTAAATCGGCGCCCTCCGCCTGGCAGCGGGGCAGCAGCTCCACCACCAATGCCTCCTCTGCCGACTTCGCCTCCTGGCGGTGGAAAAACTGCGATAGGAATGGAAGACGATCCAAACTTTAGCAAGCTATCAGCCCGTGATCGCGAGCTTCACCTTTGGGGGACAACACAGGTCCGCGGCAAAGCGGCTTCAACCGGCAGCCCACTGGACATGCTACTGGACTGTGTTGAGCAGGCCGATGGAATCAGCAAGGACCAAAGTCACCCGCTCGGGAACAAGCCACTCGTTGACGTCAGCGCAAGTTCGGCTCCACCACTGCCTCCCCCGGTCGTGGAGCCGTGGCGCATTAAATACGAAGAGCTTCAAACCGAACTGTTGTCCCTCTCTGGAAACAGCAAGCGACTCGTCGCTGAGAATAGCGGACATTTCATCTTCATCGATAGGCCTGACGTGGTCATCGATGCTATTAGTCAAGTCGTGCAGTCGGTCCGCAACAAAACTAAGCTGTAACTCACGCCGGGGTCTGGTAAACGCGAACTGAGAAACTGAGCCAGTGCTGGTAGCCGGCATCTTTTTTCTGATGGCGGGGAATTCGCGTAAACTAGACGGCTACAGTTGCTGCAAAAATTCTGGTGGGAGAGGCCATGGCCCTGGTTTATCCGTTTCGCGCTTACCGTTATAACCCGGAGATTGCCCCGTTTGATCGCGTGCTGACGCAGCCTTATGACAAGATTTCTCCGGTACAACAGGAGAAGTATTACGCCGCGGATCCGCACAATTTGATTGCGGTGGAGAAGGGGCGGACTTCGCCACAGGATACGCCGCAGAATAATGTGTACACGCGGGCGGCGGCGGCGCTGAAGGGCTGGATTGCGGCGAATGCGGTGAAGCAGGATGCGGCTCCGGCGTTTTATGCGTATACCCAGGAATTCACGGTGCCGGGAAGTTCCACGCGGCGGACGCGGCGGGGGTTTATCGGGGCGGGGCAGCTGGAGGATTACGCGAACAATGTCGTGTTTCGGCACGAACACACGCTTTCGGGGCCAAAGGCCGACCGCCTGGAGCTTTTGCGCCACACGCATACGCATACGGGGCAATTGTTCATGATTTATTCGGATCCGCAGAAGCGGGTGGATGCCATTCTCGGCGAGGTGGAAGCGGCGGAAAAGCCGGAGATGGAGTTGTTGGACGAATACGGAGTGACGCACCGTCTGTGGATGATTGCGGATCCCGGCCGGGTTGCGGCCATTCAGAAGGCCATGGCGGAGCAGAAGCTGGTGATTGCGGATGGCCACCATCGTTATGAAACTTCGCTGAACTTCCGGAACGAGTCGCGAACGAAGGCGGGGAAGGTGATTCCGGACGCGCCGTACGAGCGTTCGATGATGACGTTCGTGAACACGCACAGCGAGGGGCTGACGATTCTGCCGACCCATCGCGTGGTGAACAACGTGAGGGATTTTTCGTGGAGCGCAGTGCGGCGCTACCTGGAACCGTGGTTTGCGACGGAGGTTTTTTCGTTTACTGGCGATTCGGAGCGGGCCGCGGCTCTGGAGAAATTTCGAACCGGGTTGACGCAGGCAAAATCGCAGCGCGCCATCGGTGTGTATCCGGCGGCGAGTGCGGGTTCCAAGGCGTTTTACCTTTTGACGCTTCGCCCGGAGGCGGACTTGGCGCATATTCTGCCGGGGCTATCGCGGTTGCAGCGGCAGTTGGATGTGGTGCTCCTGCACCAGGGGATACTGGAGCCGGCGCTGGGAGTTACGCCGCACGCGGTGGCGTCCGAGTCAAACCTTTCTTATGAGCGGGAATTTGCGGCGGCCATCGAGGCCGTGGATCGCGGGGCGCAGGTGGCGTTTTTGTTGAATCCGGTGGGCGTGGACATGGTGATGAAAGTGGCTACGTCTGGAGAAGTGATGCCGCAGAAGTCTACGGATTTTTATCCGAAGCTTTTGAGTGGGATTACGATGTATCGCGTGGGGGAATAAGAAGGCGCAGGCGGGAGCCTGCCAGAGGGCACGATGTATCGTGCCCGTACAGGAAGAATTCCGCTCTACAACTTTTGGAGAAAATTACTTGGAGAAGCTGGCAACTGCTTCTGCTTCGGTGTTGTAGACGTCAAAAATCGTCATCAGCTTGGTGATTTGCAGAACTTCGGTGAACTTCGTTCCCAGATGGCACAGCCGCAGGGACGAGCCCTGAGCCTTGGCGCTGTGATGCGCCGATACCAGCGTGCCGAGACCCGCGCTGTCAATGAACGTGATGTTGTCCATGTTAAGCACGATCTTCTTCTTGCCCTCGGCGATCAGCGATTTCACTTTTTCGCGCAGCGCGTTTGATTCTTCGCCCAGCACGATCCGTCCGTCCATAGCAATGACGGTTACGCCGTCCACTTCCCTTGATGTCATCTTCAATGCCACGTTAATTTCCTCCTGGTCCGTATACAGGTCCGGCGGCAACCCGGCCCGGAACGGCAAAGCATATCTGCTTTTGATAGATTTCGCAAAGCGGTCTTTTCAGGGTTCCGGACCGCCGGGCGATTCCTAGTAGTAATCCGCGCAGGACATGTAATACCCGCACACGTTGCAAATCAACTTGCAGCGTCGCGACTCCAGTCGCTGCGAACAAACAGGGCAATACCGTGAGGCATCTTCCTGCCGGTGAGTGGAAGTTTCGCTTG
>Ga0210405_10000920_pt1 | contig 35969 bp, 60 predicted proteins | sample IncBWH11MmetaG_FD_155492 | JGI IMG/M metagenome (GOLD analysis project Ga0210405, IMG submission 155492) | Forest soil microbial communities from Barre Woods Harvard Forest LTER site, Petersham, Massachusetts, United States - Inc-BW-H-11-M | ecosystem: Environmental > Terrestrial > Soil >... | reverse complement strand
CACGGAAGGAAAAAAATTATGACTGATACTGACATTGCACAAAAGCGAATAAATGTGAGCATTGTAGGGGAAGAAGCTGAGATGTTAGAGAAACTACATATACATCTCAATACTAAATTAATGATGAAATTATCAATGGCGCAAGTGATCAAGCGTATTATTCGCATTGCTAATAATGAACTAAATTCTTAAATTTGAAATGCACAACTAATGTCTAATAATCTGTACAATAATGTACCGGGAGAGCTGCGCGCATTAAAACAATGGATAGTATGGAGATATGAGGATGTTGGTGCCAAGAAACTTACAAAAACACCTTATCAATATAATGGGTGGAAAGCAAGTGTCACTGATCCGGCGCATTGGTCTAGCTTTACTGACTGTCTTAATATACTTTCATCTGGAAATTATAGTGGCCTTGGCTTTGTATTCACTAACAATGATCCTTATACATTCATTGACTTAGATGATGCTGAAGGTGATGACACAATACTTCAGCGACAATTAAAAATATACAATGAATTTGATAGCTATTCTGAAGTTAGTCCTTCTGGAATGGGGCTGCATCTTATTATCAAAGGTAATGTATCAGCAGGGAGGCGTAGAAGCAAGATAGAAATTTACAGCTCAAAACGTTATGCTACCATGACAGGTAATGTTTATGGTGGTAAATTAATTATTAATGAGCGGCAATCTCTGCTTACTCAATTGTGGGAACAAATGGGAGGTACAGTACCTCCTCCATTAATTCAAGGAGATGATAAGGATTATGGAACAGATGAAGAAATTATTAGAAAAGCTACCAGTGCCGTCAATGGCGATAAGTTCTTGTTGCTACATAGGGGAGAATGGCAAGGTTTATACCAGTCTCAATCTGAAGCTGACCTTGCATATGTTGATATGCTTGCTTTTTACACGCAAAATAGAAATCAAATTCAACGGCTATTTCAATCGTCAGCCTTGGGTAAGCGAGATAAAGCCAAACGCAAAGATTATCTTGATGGGATGATTACACGGTCATTTGACCGAATGCTTCCACCAATAGACTTTGATGGAATGAAAAATGCATTATCTGATAAATTAGCTAAAGTTAATGGTTCAATAGTAGATATACCATTAGTCAATTCAACTATTCAGATGCCTCCCGGCTTATTAGGAGAAATAGCTAGTTTCATTTATGCTGCTGCGCCTCGCCCTGTTCCAGAAGTAGCTTTAGCAGCCTCCATAGCTTTGATGGCTGGCATTACCGGACGTGCCTACAATGTATCAGGGACTGGTTTAAATCAATATGTGCTGCTCCTAGCCATGACTGGAGCTGGAAAGGAAGCAGCAGCTTCAGGTATCAATAAGCTAATGGGAACTATCAAGATGCAGGTTCCCACCTCAAGCTTTTTTATTGGCCCATCTGAAATTAGTTCTGGAGCAGCTTTATTTAAATATCTTGGTAATACATCGCAATCATTTATTAGTCTATTAGGTGAATTTGGCTTACGCCTTCAACAAATGAGCAGTCCAAATGCTAATGGTTCGGAAGTTAGTCTTAGACGTATGTTTTTGGATTTGTATAATAAATCAGGTCATACTGAAATATTACATGCCTCAGTTTATTCAGACAAAGCTAATAATACATCTGCTATACCATCACCGTCTTTCAGTATCTTGGGAGAAAGTACACCAGAAAGATTTTATGGAACATTGAACGAGGATATGATTAGCGAAGGATTATTACCGCGTTTCCTGTTGATTGAATACAAAGGTAATCGCCCCTCCTTGAATGAGCATCATACTGAAGTTATACCAAGCTTTAGTGTTATTGAAAAGCTAGCAGCATTGGCCGCGCAATGTGAAACTGTTAATCATTCTAATCCAAGGAGAGTTATCAATGTGCAAAAGACACAAGATGCTGCTACGCTTCTTCACGATTTTGATAAGTATTCAGATAATTTCATTAATAGTGCTAATAAAGAAGTTATCCGTCAACTTTGGAATAGAGCACACATTAAGGTACTTAAATTATCAGCATTGGTTGCTGTTGGCGAGAATATGATTAATCCTGTAATTATTCCTAGTTATGTAGATTGGGCTATAAATTTAATTCATCGTGATATAGCTGCGTTAACAGAACGTTTTGAGGCTGGTGAAATTGGTAGTAATAGTTTTGAAGTTAAGCAAGCAAATGAAATTATTAGAATGATTAGAGATTACATTAGCTTTCCATATAATAGAATTGAGAAGTATCTTCAATTTAAATCTGAAAAAATGCATAACGATAAAGTAATTCCATATATTTATTTAAATAAAAGGCTTACTCCATTAACAGCATTTCAGCATGATAAAGCTGGAGCTACAATTGCAATTAAACGTACAATTCAGAATTTAGTTGATAGCGATAGAGTTTCTGAATTAGGTAAGATTTGGTGTAATGAAAAGTATGGAACTTCACAACGTTGTTTTATAGTAAAGGATTTGAGTATTTTAGACTAATTGATTAAAATATTCTAGCTTTAAATATGAGATAGCTCTTTCTAAAATTCTAACATCATCTTTAAAGAAACCAAGTCCTTTATTACAACTTGCGCAAAGAAATCCTCTTATTATATTAGTTTTATGACAATGATCAACATGAATATGTTTTGTATCCTTTGGAAATTCACATTCACAAATTGCGCAACGTCCAATTTGATCATCTTTTATAAGCAATACTTCTTTAGGTTTAGGCTTTACATATTTATCTTTTATTGTTAGTTGCCTTTGAATGCGAGCTTTTCTATGAATAAATATCATTACAATTATCCTTCAAACTTAGATAAATCTGAAATCTAAGGTGCTTAAAATCTTAAATTCTTATGTATTTTCAATAGTTTATGCGAAATCTAAGGAAAACTAATATCTAAGGTTCGAAAGGACACTTCCCAAATCCCTGTAATACACTTGTTATACACAACTTAACTCTCTTAGATATATATATATATTAGATATATAATAAAGTCAAGAACTTACGCCTTAGAAACCAGTTAGAAAAATCTATACCCTTAATTTAATCAATTGTGAGGATATTTTAAATGTTAACATCAGAGCAGATAATTAAAGAACTTGAGATTGAAAAACAAAAACAAATATGGAATGATGCAATTGAAGCTGCTATTAAAGTTGCAGAAGAGTTAGCTCATTATCATGTATCAGAAGCAATTCAAGAAATCAGAAAGCTAAAGAAATGATAGCTCAATATCAATACGGCGTTGATTGTTGTGATATATTCATTTGGCTTGGAGGTTGGTTAGAATGGGTAGCTCCTTATGGTATAATTACAGCACTGATGATTGTGGGTATATTGATAATACATATTAGCAGTTGGTTTGAAAGAAAGGATAAGAAATAATGACTATCAAGCTAGTAACTCCTCCTACTGCTGATGAAGAAGTACAAGCTTCAATTATTAAATTATTAGAGACTACTCTAGTCGAAGCTAAAGCTGGCGAGCTTAGATCAATCATAATTATTGCTGCTCATGTAGATAATGGATGGATTGATAGAGCCAGTGAAACATTGATATTTTCAGAAGTAATTGGACGATTAGAGATAATGAAGCAAAGATGGATAAAGCGATATTTAGATGGTAAATAATTCTACATAATTTAAAAGTATGGTAAATTATTCTATTGACTTTAATGATGGGAACGTATAGATTATTAAATAACAGATGGAGAGAAATATGAAGTATCAAATTTATTATGATCCTGAAGTTTGCCTTTGGGGAGTGATGGAAAATGGTCATCTTTTCAAGTTTTTCTCAAAGAAGGGTAATGCTATAAAGTTTGCAGCTAAAATGAATAAGGATCAGCTTGATAAATTATTTACTTCAAAGGAGCGAGCATGATTATTCACTTTGAAGAAATGGATGTAGAAGTTACTCAACTTAGCTCTGGAAAGTGGCAAGCTATTCCTTGTATTGTTAATGATACAATGGAGGGGTATGGTTCAACTATAATGGAAGCTATTGTTGATTTGAGGGATAAGATGGAGGATAAGTGATGAATACTAAGCCTAAATGGTTGCGAAATGATAAGCGTGTTATGGAATGGGAATGGGAAACCAAAAATGAACTTTGTGTAGTGACAAGTTATGGATATGCTTTTGAGCCTAATAATGATCATAATATGGCTTTACATAGTCATATTTACTCTACAGCAAAGGAAGCAAGAGCAGAATTAAAAGATATTAAACCGTGCCCTTGCTTACGTTGTAAATCACTTGGTAAACTAGCATAAATAATTAAAAATAACTCTTGACACTAGAAATAAACCGTATATAAGAGAATGTAGCGAATAGAGGAGATAGGATATGACTTATAAAATTCCTACTGAAACACTTCCTCCTAATCATTGTTCTCATGTTGTTAAGTATTATGATCACGTCTCTAAGACTACAACTGAGAAACCAATTCATGATTGGGCGATAGCTCCTTGGATTTTGTATCAAGCTAAAGCTACTGCTTATGCTAATACAATGATTATGCCTTCAAGATTTAACCTAATTTAAAATAGGAGAATATCAAATGAAGAATGTGTCAATGGGATCAAAGAAGAAGCAGTATCGGTCAATCAGGCTTGCAGCAGAGGCTGCTGGTGTGCCTTACATGACTTTTTATATGCGGCTGCGCTTTGGTGTTAAGCCTATCACAGCAGCTAATAAGCCGGTTAGGAAGTATGTAAAGAGGGAGATTAGTGATGCAACAGGAAGCTGAATTTGAACAGAAAATGTTTAAAATAGCTGAAGATGCTTATTTTAAAGCAGCTGAAAGTTCTGATCCTCAACATTGGATGGAAGCTGCTTTGTTTGCTAAACAGCATAGGAATGCCTTAGTTAAGCTAAGAGCTATTAATAATAAAGGTTGACGTGGTAGCAGAAAGCGTATAATAGCAAATCACTACCTTTATGCAGCAATGATTGAAGTACCGATAGACCAGCATGATCAGGATGCATAGAGGTTTTAATTATTAAGGGAGAATAACATGAAACTTGATAAGATTAAATTTGCGCGATTGATTGGTATAATTACTCATATTGTTAATCGTACTTTAAATGAAGATGAAATTGATGTATTTAATCATATCATTGATTTTGATGTACAAGAAACTAAAGCTTCTTGTATGCATGTTGATGAATTGCTTAAGCAGATGATTAATCCTGATGGCTTTATTAATGCTATCAAGGCTTACCGTACTCTTACTGGAGCAGGGCTGAGGGAAAGCAAGGAAGCTATTGAGAAGTATCGTAATAGGTTTTCGGCTGATGTTCCTGATGGACAGGAAGCTACGCTTGGTGATATTCTTAATCACGCTACTGGTAGGACTAAGGCTGGTAACAATATTGGATAGGATACCGTATCATGACAAAAATTATAAAGCTTACTGAAGTGTTGACTTATAGCAGCTCTCGCCCTAAACTGGTAAATGTAGCTTCTATTCAAACTGTAGAACCTTCAAAGAAAGAAAATGGTAAGGATACTCATGTTAAACTAATGGATAAGACTTTCTTTTTTGTAGAAGAAACTATTGATGAAGTATGGGAGATGGTTAGGAGTGATAAGATTGCTCATTTGAAAGTAGTGGGAGAGTGAGATGACAGGATGGAAAACGAGTTGGACTATTCCAACCAAAGATTGGCCTAGCGAACTACCTAATACTACAAATTCAGGTACTACTATTAATCAAATTTATCAAAATGAACAAGCTATAGAAAGAGCTAAAAACAAAGTGCCTACTCATGATCCTTATACCAATCCTAATGCTTATATTTATTTTGAATGCTCTTGTGGAGAGGTACTTGATCCGCATACGAAAAGTTTTGCCACATTGATTAAAAATGCTAGTGAAGCTGACTGGAAGATTAGATTTGGTCAGAATCATTATCAAGCTTATTGTGCTAAGTGTGGGGTAGATATAGAGTGAGCCCTAGATTTAAATCAACACGCTTATCAGTTGGTAGGTTGCTTAGATTAGTACCAAGAGGAGGTTGTTTGCTTGTATTTAATGGTGTATATGCTAGTTGGACTACTCAAGCTTACAAAACAAAAGTATTAAATTGTTATACTGCTGATCCGGGAGGTAGACAAAAGTTTCAAAAGGTTAGAGATTTATATGTATGTTGGAAAGAGGAAGCAGAATGAACTTATATTATATAAGCTTTGCTACTTATATAGAGTTTTTAGGAGCTACTGTAGTGGAAGGTGTTAATGAAAAACAGGCATTTGAGATAGCTACTAATAATAATCTTAATCCGGGTGGGCAGGCTATTATTCTTGAAGTTCCCTATGAACTACACAATGCTCCTGATATTGCACCACTTAAATATAAATTATTTAATAAAGAACAGATGACACAAATAGGTACAAAAATTAAAGATATGGAAGAAAAACATCAATTATTAATTAGGGCTAATGCTATATATATAGGTGAACTTTAATGCGCGAATGTTGGTTTAATGTATATCAAGCTGGTGATACGGTATGGCAAGGTTTTTGCTATACTGAAAGAATAGATAGTTGGAGTAGATTTATCATTTATCGCATTCATGTTATTTTTCATAGTCCTCAATAATTTTAAAAATGAAAATATTAGATTACACTAGCTCTAGACGTAGAAATAATTCCCTTGTTCTAAAAGGGTTAATAAATACTATGCTTAAAGAAAATAAAAGGTTTGCAATTGGAACTGAAAGCGTAGATACTAGAGCTGATCAAATCAAGGAATGGTTTCCAGATGCTAAGGTGACTAAGTTTGATAGGTATGTAGTAGTGGAGAATGGATAATGAAATTTTTTATTGGATTTATGTTAGGACTTGGGATTGTTTCAGCTATTGGTCAAACTAATTTTGGAGTATTACCTATTACTGGTCAAGTTCCTATAGTTAAAGTTGATGTTGATGGTTATGTTATTTGCTCAGATGAGAGGAAACCATGAAACTTATAGCTCTTAATCGTCCTGATGGTTCATTAATGTATGTGGAAACTTCTCACATTTCACACTTTCAGAAAGCATTTAGTACTGATGTTAGTGGAGCACAAACTGATATTTGTGTTGATGGTAATATGCGAGTAACTGTTACTCAATCTGTTGATGTTATTTATAGGATGTTGACTGATGAAAAATCATAAACAGCTATTAGCTGATTTTTATTTAAATCTATTAGCTATCCCACATAATGCTTTTAGAATACATAACCAAGCTTTGTATGCTGCTGTACTTGCTGCTTTATCTTGGGAGCTTGATAGTGATCCAGAAGTAGTGCAAGGTATTTTTGAAAGAATGGTTAGTGAGGATAAGGTATGATTAAAGAATTAAAGTCCGGCAATGCTGGCGCGGTGGAGGCGCTTAAAGCTTGCCGTGAATTTCTCGAAGGTATGAATAAGCAGGTTACGGTGGGCCCATTTATCGGAGTTATTTCATCCCAAAGTCCAACGTATGCACTTATCGAGAAGATCAACCGTGCCCTTCTCGCCCAGCCCGCCCCCAGCGGTAATGCTCAAGAGGTAGATAGTAAATGAGTAAATTTAAAATAGATGATATTACAATCATTGTACGCGTAGTATGGGTAATAATGTTTATTAGTTGTTGCGCTTTAATTGTATATATGGTAATAATGATTAATAAATCATTTGATGCTGCTCAATATAATTGTCCTAGAGGAACAACTAAAATTATTATGTCTAATGGTTGGGGTTGTCAGATTGAAGCAAAACCTAATGATAGATAAATCAATAGATCAAGTAATTAAGCGTCTTGTATTAGCTCATGCTGATAATGAAATGAAAGCTATAGCTGTTATATTTATTAATGGTGAAGGTGAGCCTGAGATGGAAATAGCTTTTGGTGGTAACCATCTTTACCAGATATGCGCAAGCTTGGATATTATTAAATATAATATTTTAAAAATGATGATGGATGATGGAGCTAAGAAGCCAAAGGAGAGAGAATGAAAATAATTAAAGGAATATTTATTTGCATTGGATTATTTATAGGTATTTGGGTTGCTAATCTTACTTATAAAATTTATGATTTTGAGCATCCTAAATTATCTGGTAAGCCATTAAATCATGTACCATTAATGTATGGGAAAATAGATAATGAGTAAATTGATTACACCAGAACAATTAGCTAAGTCAGGTTCTGAGGATGGAAATCAAGCTGCTATTTTTTGTTGGGCTCAAATAAATGTAGCTAAGTATCCAGCTCTTAAATGGTTACATGCTATTCCAAATGGTGGTAGCAGACATATAGCTACTGCCACTAATTTAATTGCTACAGGTGTCAAGTCTGGAGTGTGGGATATATTTCTACCATGTCCTATTCAAACTAAATGGGCTGAGCAATATGCTGGCCTATATATTGAAATGAAGATTGAAAAGCGTCGTAATCAAAAGAATGGTGGGTTAACTGATGAACAAGTCATGTTTGGAGCGTATGCTGAAAGTGTAGGATATTATTGCAAAGTTTGTTATAATTGGGAAGAAGTTAGGGATATATTAATAGAATATTTAGAATATAGAATATAATTCCACTTGACATTAATAATTAAAGCGTTTAGATAGGTTATATCAGAAGAATAGGGGATATTAATGCAAGAATATGTAAGTCATAAGAAAGTACATGCTGCTGAAATTCAAAAGATTGAAGTAGGAGATATAGGAACTATTTTATATTTTAAAGATAGTGATGCTATTAGTTTTCTAACTAAATAATATGAAAAGATGGTAACTCGCTATAGACCAATAGAAGGTGATTTTTTGGTACTCTATGCTGATGGTTATCAATCATTTAGCCCTGCTAAAGCATTTTTAGAAGGATACACTAAATGTTAGTGTGGGGATAACTTTCCTCACATGAAAGGTATGACCTATGACTTCAGATAGCCGTAAAAAGATGCTTGAGCGAGTACGGGCTATTCTCTCAAAGACAATGGAGAATGGCTGTACTGAAGGTGAAGCTATGGCTGCACTAGCTAAGGCTAGGGAGCTGATGGCTACTTATGAAATTGATGAAAATGAGCTTAATGTAGCTCAAGAGCAGGAAAAGGCTACTGTTCATAAGGGAGCTTTTAGTGATCCTTATGAAATTAAGAATGGTTTATGTACTGCTGTAGCTAAATTTACTAGGTGTCGGGGATGGGATGGGTCAAGAAAGAAGTATGGTATTAGTTTTTGTGGTTTAGAGAGTGATGTTATCTTTGCAACATGGCTACTAGAGACATTACAAAGGTTTATAATGCGCGCGTTGCGCGAATTTCAAAAACAGCGTATTGTTAAGGGAATTCCTAACTCAAATCATACTTCAGCTAGCTTTGTTGTGGGGTGTACCAATCGAATTGCTGAAAAGTTGAGGGAATTGACACCAGAAGAACCTAAAGTAGTTACTGGAAATTCTCTTACTGTGTCCAGAAAAGCACTAATTGAAGCTGAATTAGCTAGAAATGGTATTATTCTCTCAAAAAGACATGCTTCTAGGCGTCAAATTGATCAAAAATCAGCTCTAGCTGGTTTTACTGCTGGAAATCATGCTAGATTTGATAGACCTGTTGAGGCTGGTGGTCAATTAAAGTTAAAATAATTGCTTGACAATCAATTCTAATCCCTTTAATGATTAATGTGTCATAACAAATGGAGAATAAGAAAATGGCCATAAAAGATATTGCAAATGGACGTTCGGATTTGTATCGGGTAGACCCGGCTATTATTCAAATCAAGCCTGATTGGAATAGTCGGGATAGCGATGATCCTGCTAATACAGAACATATTGCGGGGTTAAAGGCTTCAATTAAAGAGATTGGTGTTAAGAAGCCTTTGATTTGTTATCAAGAGAATGATATTGTTTATGTGTCTGATGGGCATTGCCGATTGATTGCTGTTCAACAGCTTATCAAGGAAGGGATGGAAATCAAGACTGTCCCGGTAATGGTTGAGGACCGTCATGCTAACGAAGCTGATAGGATTTTTAGCCAGATTGTTCACAATCAAGGTAAGCCTCTTACTGGTATTGAGCAAGCCAAGGTCTTTAAGCGTTTAATTGATCTTGGATGGGCACAGAAGGACATTGCAGCCAAGGCTGGTATGTCTGGTGGTCGCGTTAGTCAGTTGCTTGATTTGCTTCGCTTGCCAGTAGTGCTTCAGAAGTTTATCGCTGAAGGTAAGGCTTCTGCTGGTATGGTGCTTACTTGCTATAAGAAGCATAATGAAGATGTAGCTTTGACTGTTGCTGAATTGAATGGAGCCGTTGTCATAGCTGAGAAGCAAGGCCGCAAGCGAGCTATGCCAAAGGATACTGAGAATGGTTCTGAAAAAGCTCCAAAGGGGCAATCCTTGAAAGCATATTTGAAAGAGCTGGTAGCTATTGCCTATTCAACAGAGCGTGTTGATGATACTGAGAATATGGTTACTATCTCATTTACTGAGGATGAATGGGCTGATTTGATGGAGAAGATTGATTATTGAGTTAGTCCCGCGTATAATGGTGGCGCAAATGCCACCATTAATTATTAAAGGAGGGATGAATGATTAAACGTCAATGGGCAGATAAATACGGTTCGCAATGGTATAAGCATTATGATGGTAAACCGCCTCATGATGAGGAAGAAGATTACTATTGGGATGGATTTTATTGGGTTAATATGTGTTATCATCCAGATTATAATGAGGACGAGGAAAATTATTAAAGGAGGGATGAATGATTTATCATGATCTTACTTCATATAGAAATAAATTAAAAGAAGTTAACGCTTTAGTTAAACAACATTTTCCTAAAATTAATGTAGTTCAAGATTGTTGGACTAATGCAATTGGTAGTATTTGGACATTCTGCGGTCCTGATAAATTTACATGGTGTGGGGAAGCTTCTAATGGTTATGATTGTCGTTGTAAGGGATGGATGGCTTATCTAAAGCATAAAGGGATTGAGGTATGAGCAAACGATTAGAGCATATAGAAGCAGCTAAAAATGAAGCTATTCGGTTAGGAGCAAGATTTGAATTACTACAAACTAAAAAGAGTTTTATAGGTATAATTTATATCAATGGTAGATATCGGAAAACATCTTTTTCAGTTACACCAAGTCGATTAGCTAATTATCAAACGGTTAAATATGTTAGGCAAGCTGTGAGGGAGATGACAAAGTGACATGGGTTGATATAGTAATTATGCAAAGTGATTTTGTAATACTTGTGGTAATTATTAATAGATGTGCAGATATGATAATTAATGAAATTAGGAAATTAAAATAAGGCAAAACTATGACTAAGCAACACACTTTTGACTATTATATGGATGGTCATATAGCTGTGCAATTTTGTAAGGTCTGTTCTGCTGAAGAGTTAAAGCTCACAGAAGAATGTTCTGGAAAAATTGTTATTCATGATCCTGATTTTGACTTGACTAATAACAAGAAGCGATTAAATAAGAACTATTGGAATAGGGAATAATCCCTGATAAATTTTATAAGAGGATAATTTATAATGGTTAAGCCTAAGAGTACTGCGGTAACTGGCGTAGATCATCAGTTGCTTGCTCAGGTGGTCGTAGCTACTGAAGCTGGTGGTCATCACTATGTTTCACAAATACAGGGACAGCCTATGTTGTCTCATGTACCTCCTTTGATTATGGTTAATACGTCTATGCTTGATCCTAATGACGGTACAAAGGCTGCTGCCAAGGCAACAGAACATGCTAAAGCTTATTTGGCTGCTAATGGTAAAGCTGCTGAATGGACAGCCCTAGCTACCGAAGGTTCAAAGTATGCTATTCTGACTGGAGTGGTCTTACCTGAGCCTAAGAAGCGTGGTAATTCGTTTGGTTCTGGTGCTCCTACCAAGTATCCCTTTGCTGATATGCCTATTGGTGGTTCATTTTTCTCTGCTAACAGCGAACACAAAAAGGGAGATGCAGTTAAGGCATTGGGATCAACTGTATCCAGTCAGAACCGCAAGTATGCAGTTGAGACTGATACGCAAAAGACTGTTACTAGGGCTATTCGTGATAAGAAGTCTCACAAGGCAATTCTTAATGCTGATGGTTCTAAGCAGACTGAAACTGTTACTTTACCAGTATTGAGCTATGAACGTAAATTTACCATTCGTCCGGTTACTGGTGGTCAGACTTATGGCTTATGGGTAGCGCCAGAAGATGGAGCGTTGGTAGCTAGAATTAAGTGATTGGTCATAAAGTAGCAGGACGTGATAACCCTGTAACATATATATTCCCTAGCTAGTCTTATCACTAGTAGGTTTCCTATATATGAAAAAACTTTTGGCCTTACAGCATGGGAATAGAGGTTGCAAACTCTAGGAAACCGTGCTATTGATTTTAGTTATTGCAAGGTGACGTATTGATATTAAAGGGGATTGGGTATCTTCGCTTATCCAATCCCCTCTTTAATTCTTAATGTGAGAATGTATAATGATTGAATATAAGCGCGGAATTGAAAATGTTCCGTTAAAAGAAGTAAATAAAAATCTTCCTATTCTAGTAATCATATATGATTTACGCAATAATGATAATGTGGTTACTGAGGTACGATTAAACTATGGTGATTATGAGGAACGAAAATATTTAGGTAGGCTTAGCTTTTGGGCATTAACTAATCATTGTAGTATTGAAACAATTGCTATTATAGATGCAGAAGCAGAAAGGATTTAAATGACAATCTTAACTCATGAATTTAAAAGTACAGCTCTCCTATCCTTGGATTCAATAGCTAGTGCTTCATATGATACAAAAGAAAAGGAGCTAACTGTTACTTTTCTTACTGGTAGAACTTACACATATGTTAACGTTCCAAAAGAAACATATGATGATTTAGTTGCAAGTAAATCAGCAGGTAAGTACTTTGCTACTATTAAAAATACATTGGTGATGAAATGAATATTTATACAAATGGTTTTAAGCTTCACATAAATGAAAATGCTAGAATAATCTTTTTAGATGGTATTGATCCTTCTGAAATGAAAGTAGTTGGTACTGTTATAATGACAATGGAAGCTCTAAAGCAATTGAGTAATAATATTAATGTGATTATCGAACAGTATAATGCTAAATTAGAGAATGCAAAAAAATCGAATTGAGTTTAAATATTTTACTTTCATTTTCCTTTGCGTTCTGCTATGGCCCTTCCACCTCTCATGCATGAAAGGGCTACCTCTATGAATGAAGTTTTGGATAGACCTAGAACTGATCCTTTTATTCCTGAAGCACGTCCTATTGTAGATGAACATAAACCTCTTAGTCCTGAAGAAGTAGCTGCTAGGAATAAAGAATTAGCTGATAAGAATGAAGCTGAAGTAAAGCGTAAGGGTGAGGAAGCTAGAGCTAAGTACAAGATTATTGATAAAGCTGATTACAGATTGACTAAAACTGAGTTTTTGTATCCATTTGAAGGATTGGCTGTAGGACAAGGATTTTTTGTACCTCTAGAGCATCCTAATACTATGGATATTCTATCCTATAACATCCATAGGCAAGTTTCACAATTTAAGCTCCAAAATTCTCAAGCTGAACTTAATGAAGATGGTGATGATGTTCTAGAGAATGTTACTATTCGTTCTAGGATTAGAAATAAGGATGGTTCCTTTGCTCTAGATGGGAGTGGTAATCCTAAACTCTCAGCTAGCTCAGTATCACGTCCTAAGCTTATTGGACCTTCATTTATTGTTAAACATGTACTAAAAGATGATTTAGTTGCTGAAAATACCAAGTCAGAAGCAGATGGTGTATTGGTAATTCGTGTAGATTGAGTGTGAGTATGTCATGGACGCCACCAGCAGATAGCTTCACTGTAGAAAAGCCTGAGGTTTTTGCTCCTGCTGGTGGCTGGAATGATAAAATTGATCCTAAGTCACCTTGGCAGAAAGGAGCTATTCAGCAAGCTCCTATACCAGCTTACCAGACTGATGAAAAGTTAAAGAAGCTATATGGAATAGAGCTTGCTAAAGTTTCTAATCCATTGGATGCTGCTGGTAAGATATTTCCTGATGATAATAGCAAGTCTTTATGGATCAGCTTTAATTGGATAGCTGATCCTATCGTCATTGCAGCTAGAGATATTTATTTAAAAACTTTAGAATTAAATTCTCCACCACTTGACAGGGAACAACTTGCGGCTAAGGTGCTCGCCTTGGCCGAGGAAAAAATTTTAAGTCCTAAGTTTGGTTGTCTTGTTCCCACAATTGAAGCTAAGGATAGGGTTGCAGCTTACAAGTTGTATTCTGATATTTTAGGATTTACTGGTAAAGTTGAAATAGATAATTCAATTAAAAATATAACTAATAATGAATTGACAATCAAGCTTGTAAAACCTGAAGCTAAGGAAGTAGCTAAGGTGATTGACCAAGCTCCAAATGTTAAATCAGAAATAGCTAAAGAAATTCGATCATTACCAATTAATTTAAAATTGGTTGGTGGGGTTTCACGTTAAGTCTGTTTTAACTGTTTCAAATAAGGAGCTTGTTATGCTTAAAAAACTTACTTTAACTGCTGCTGCTCTTACTGCATCTATTGGTATAGCAATTGCTGGGGGTGCCTTTAATGGTTTTCCTATTGTCGGTGATCCGGGTAATGATGTTTGCTTGAGTTTTGGTAATAATGGTGTTTGTAATCAGTTTAGTCCTGCTGGTCCTAGCACTATTCCTAATGGTGCTGTTATTCCGGCAGATACTGGTAATCCAAGTGGTCAAAATCCTCAAACTGTATTAATTCCATCTGGCATTCTTGGTACTGCCACCAATCGTATTATTGGTGGCGATATGAGCGTTAATCTTGCTCAGAGATTGAGTACAGCTAAAGGTGTTACAGCTCTTGCTACTTTATCTCCAACTGCTGCTGTAATGACTGCTGATAGGTGGTGGGTTATTGCTCCTGCTGCCGGTGTTACTGTTACAATTGATAGCACTGCTTCAACTGCCGTTATTCCCGGTCAGAATAATACTAAGGCTTTGCGTATTGCTAGAACTACAAGTGGTGCTGCTGGTATTGTCTGTGTAGGGCAAACGCTTGATAAGGCTGCTGCTGCTCCATTGATTGGTAATAACGCTATTTTCTCATTCTATGAGTTTAATGGTTCTACTCAATCTGCTACTAATGGTAACATTACTGTAAATATTGATTATAGTTCTGCTGCTGATACTGCTGGTACTCAAGCCACTCTTGGCTTTGCTGGGGGTAATGGCTCGTTATTTGCTCTAGGTGACGTAGGCTTGCTTTCTGCTGGTCCTACCAATATGACTAGAGGAGTTTCAGGCTTCTCTGCTGGCACTACTGGTACTTTAGCCTCTGGTGTAGCGACTATTACAGCTTCTACTACTTGGACACGCTACTCTATTTATGCTAACATTCCTACCAATATTCCTTCTACCACTACTCCAGTTACTAATGTTAGTGTTTCAATTTGTTGGACACCAACAGCTACTACTGCTGTGACAACTGATTATATTGAATTGAATTTTATGCAACTTGAGGCTAAATCTTCTCAAGTTACTTTAACTACCCCTAATGGTATTACTGCACCAAGCGCAGTTGCTAGATCATTAGCAGCAGTTGAAGCTCTATATCAATATAGTTATCTTTATTTCGTATATGAAAATCAATCGCTAGTTACTCCTGTCCCATTTACTAGCTGTACAACTACTACTTCCACTACTGCTGCTGTATGTAATATTAGTTTCCCTGTTCCAATGCGTATTGCTCCAGCGATGCAATATACAAATGGGTTTCAATTGTTTACATCAACAGCTTATACTACTCTAGGAGCGGCTGCTGGTTTAGCTACTTATTCTAATACTTTGGTTACTGTACCGGGTAATACTGGTGTTATGATGACTGCTACTGCTTCAGTTTTACCTGCTGTAGGAACAGCTAACTTCTTGATGCAACTTGGTACGTCATCGGCTACTGGTATCATTTCAGCTTCGGCAGAACCATAGAGCTGTAACCCTGTAACAGAAAGGATTACAGCCATGTCATTCCCTAAAGCACCAAATCAAAGATATACGACTAGCAGACAGTTGATTGCTGGTCTTGATGTTAATAATTTAACTGATAGTCAAAATTCGTTTGCATCTATTACAGCAGTAGGAGCTACTCAGGTTGCTGCTGCTGCTATTGATGCTGCGAATATTGAAATTAAATCAGGTTCTGCAAATAATGCAGGAGCTAGGTTACCAGTATCGTATCCCGGTGCTGAAATTTGTGTTTTAAATAATAGTCTTAATACCACTAACATTTATCCTAACGGTACTGATCAAATTCAAAACGCTGGTAATACTTTTGCTGCGGCTAGTGCTGCTGTTGCAATGGCTACTTTGGTTTCTTGGAAACTAAGGTGCATCAAGCAAGGCTTCTGGCAACGCTGGATTACAAGTTAAAACAGTCCTCCCTAAACTAGCCAGCTAAGGAGCTGGCATTCTTTTTTAGGATTTAAAATGAAAAAGATTATAAAATTTATAAGTATAGTTTTGGGATTATTTTTACTACTATCGTCTCCTTTAAATGCTCAAAGTGCTATCTTTAAAGCTGATAGTAAAATTAAAGTTGTATCAGTTATTGCAGCTAATAATGTTACTCCTATAGTTATAAAAGCTACAAGTGGTACTGTTTATTCCATTGATGGTTTTAACAATGGAACTACTCTAGCTTATATTAAATTATATAATGCTGCTTCTGCTACTTGTGGTGTAGGAACTCCTTTTGTTAGATATTTAATTCCGTTTGGTAGCTCTAGTAGTGGTGGAGGATTTAATATATCTAATATTAATGGAGATGCTTTTGGGGATGGTATAGTAATGTGTATCACTACTGGTATTGCAGATAACGACGCAACGGCACCAGCAGCAAACGCTTATATTGTAAATATTCATTACTACTAGCATGAAATTTATTTTTCAAATTTTAATTATTTTATTGATTGGTATAGGTTCATCATTTGGCGCTAGCAATATGCTAACGCTTCATGTTGGTAATCAAAGTGGCACTACTGGTCCTGATCCTTGCGCGGGTACAGCATTAGATTTATCTAATGGTTGCCCGTTACCCATGTTAGGGGTTTTTTAAAATGAAAAAATTTATATTAGCTGCAATTGCTATTATTAGTATTGGCTTAGGAGCTAGTATTGCTGCTAATTATAATGTTACTCAAGGTTCTGGTACTATATTTGGATCAATACTAAATGGTGGTATAAATTACGCTCAGCAACTATTTTGTGATGCTACTACTCCTTCTCAGTGCGCGGCTGTTTCTTCTAGCGGAGCAGTTAAAGTAGATGGGTCAGGAGTTACACAACCTATTTCAGCAACTTCTTTACCTTTGCCTACAGGTGCATCTACTGCGGCTGGGTTGACTACTATTAATAATACTCTTGGCTCCCCATTTCAAGCTGGTGGATCAATTGGTAATAGTAGTTTTGCTTCAACTCAATCTGGTACGTGGACAGTACAGCCGGGAAATACAGCAAATACTACAGCTTGGCTTGTAACTGGAACTGGAGGTACTTTTCCGGTAACTGGTACTTTTTGGCCGTATTCTCTTGGTCAGCAAGTTGCAGGATCATCTGTACCTGTTGTTCTGACAGCAGCTCAGCTTACTACTTTAACTCCTTTGTCAACTGTAACTGTAACTCAAGGGACAGCATCTAATCTAAATGCAACTGTAATCGGGACTGGTACATTTGCTACTCAATTGACAGGAGCAACAAATAACATAAACAATATTGCTGGTACTATATCTCTACCTACAGGTGCTGCTACTTCTGCACTTCAAACAACAATTAATACTACTTTAGGTTCTCCATTTCAGGTTGGAGGTTCTATAGGTAATACTACATTTGCGTCTACTCAATCTGGTACTTGGAATATTACAAATGTATCGGGAACTGTTTCATTACCAACTGGAGCAGCTACTGCTGCTAATCAGACTAATGCTAATCAGAAAACTCAGATAGTTGATGGGTCTGGTAATGTTATTGCATCAACATCTAATAATTTAAATGTTCAATGCGCGAATTGCTCAGGTTCTGGTGTTAGTACAACTGATGAAGCCTCGTTTACAGCAGGAACATCATTATTTGCTGGCACTGGTGGCTTTTTTCAAACTACTGCAACTAACAATGCTCTGATTAATGGGCAGCAGGGTATGTTGCAGTTGACGGCTAATCGTGCTGCTTTTACTAATTTAAGAAATGCTAGCGGTACAGAAATCGGTACATCATCTACACCAGTACAAGTTTCAGTAGCTAATACTGGAGCTAATGGTACAGCTATGCTTGTTACTGGTACAGGTGGTGTATTTCCAGCTACTCAATCTGGTATATGGACTACTAGAACTGTTGGTAATGCTGGTGGTATTATGGATGCTGTTGGACAGAATGTAGCAGCCCCTGCTAATTGGCTTCAGACAGGTTGTCAATTTAATACTTCTCCTACTACAATCACTTCTACTAATGGTTCTCCTCTTGAATGTGATAATGCTGGGAATTTATTAGTTAAAGCTTTACAATCTGGCACATGGAATATAACTAATATTTCTGGTACAGTGTCTTTACCTACTGGAGCTTCTACATCAGCTAATCAAACCAATGCTTCTCAAAAGACGCAAATTGTAGATGGGTCAGGGAATGTAATAGCGTCTACTTCTAATAATCTTAATGTACAATGTGCTAACTGTTCCGGATCAGGAGTATCTACTGCTGATGAAGCTACTTTTACTGCTGGTACTTCGCTTTTTGCAGGTACAGGCGGTTTTTTTCAAACAACAGCTACCAGTAATGCTTTAACGAATGGACAACAAGGTATGTGGCAAATGACAGCTAATAGAGCTGGATTTGTCAACTTGCGTAATGCTTCTGGTACTGAAATAGGAACATCATCTGCACCAGTACAGGTATCTCTTGCTAATACAGGTTCTAATGCTACTGCTGTTTCTGTATCACAATCTGGTACTTGGACAAATATAGTTACTCAAGCTACTGGCACTAATTTACATGCTGTACTTGATACAACATCAACTACAGCAGTAACACAAGCTACTGCTGCTAATCTTAATGCTACAATTGTGGGGACAGGTACACTAGCTGTTCAAGCTGCTCAATCAGGCACTTGGCCTATTTTAGGTGGTACGACTACTTCAACTACTATGCAGAGTGCAGCAACTGGAAATGCTAATGGTACAGTTTTAACAGTTACTAATTATAGTACAGCTTTAGTAGATGTAAATTGTTCTGTTGCATGTTCTGGTGGTACAACTATTAATTTTGAAGGCACTGATAGTGTAGGCACATATTTTTCTGTTGCAGCTTATCCTATTGCTGGAGGAGCTTCAGTAATTACAACTACAACTACCGGACAATTTCTTATTCCTGTAAATGCGTTGACTTCTTTGCGAGCAAGAATTTCAGCATATTCTGCTGGTACTATAACAATTACAGGTACTCCTTTTTATGGTAGTTTTGCTAATAATACTGTTTCTGCAATTCAGTCCGGTACTTGGAATATAGGTTCTATTACTACTTTACCTGCATTAGTTGCAGGATCAGCTATTATTGGTAAAGTTGGAATAGACCAAACTACAGTAGGAACTACTAATGGTGTCTCATTAGCTCAAATTGGATCAACTACTGTATCAACTGGTACTGGTGCTCAAGGAGCTGGTACGCCTAGAGTTACTGTAGCTACAGATACTGCAACAATTGCCGGTAGTGCTCCCGGTACAGCAGGAACAGCTTCTAGTAACGTAGTAACTGTTCAAGGTGTCGCATCTATGACACCAGTTTCTACATCTACTGATCCATGTCAATCATTAACAAAAACTAATGTTGCTATAGCAACATCTTCTGGAACTGTTCAATTAGTTGCTCCATCGGGATCAACTCAAGTTTATATTTGTTCGTTTTCACTTGTTGCTGGAGCTACAGCAGTTATAAATCTTGTTGGCGGTACTGGAGCAAGTTGTACTACAGGTACTCCAGTTGCGGCTATTGGTAGCACAACTGCTGCTAGTGGTATGTCTTTAGCGGCTAATGGTGGTTTAACTCTTGGTAATGGTGGGGCTACTATTGCTAGAACTACTACAGCCGGCCATGGAATATGTTTAATTCAAAGTGGTACAACAGCTCTTGCTGGTAATGTGACTTATATACAACAATGAAAAAATTCTTAATATCTTTAATTTTATTGTTATTTTTAATAGTTCCATGCGAAGCTACAATTTCGCGTGTTGGTACTTCTACTGGTACTAACACTTGTACTTTTACAACTCATGCTATTGGTGATGTATTAATAGTTGCTGCATTTCGTGCTACTACAGGTACTCCAGCTCTTGGTTCTGGTTTTCAATCTATAATAACTAAAACTGGTACTACTAGCTCTATGAGAGTTGGTTTTAAGATTGCAACAGCAACTAATGATGCTGCTGGTACTTGGACTAACGCTACTGCTACAGTTTGTCATGTTTATAGATCATCTAGTTATGGAACAGGAAGTTCACTTTATATAGGTTCTAGTGCCTCTGCTGCACAAACTACTAATACTATAAATTTTCCAGCTTTAACTATGACTCATGCTGATACTACATCATGGGTATTAGGATTTGTTGGAGTTAATAATTTAACTAATACTATTGCTGCTAATCCTCCTAGTGGTATGACTAATGAAAGTTCTGAAACATCTGCTACAGATCAGTGTGCAGGGCATGATACTAATGGTGCAGTTTCAGGTTGGTCTAGTACTAATGCTACAACTACTGGTACTCCCGGTGGTTCTGTTTCAGTTACAGTAGAATTAATTGAAAATCAAGCTGGAGCATCTATTACTAATATTATTCAGCATGTTATGTATGCTGGTAATAGTCAAGCTGCTGCTAGTTCTGATGCTGGTAATAATTTTATTTATAATCTTCCAAATCCAACACTTTCTGGAGATGTACTTGTTTTAGCAGTTTCGTATCCAATTAGTAATACTCCATCTATTACTGATAATAAATCTAATACTTGGCCTGCATCTGGAGCTACTGGTACTAAAACAGTTACTGGTGGCACTATGGCAATACAAGTTTTTGTATTGACTAGCGTTACTACAGGTACTCAAACTATTACAGTTGGGTTTGGTTCTGTAGCAATTATTCCTGTTCATGTTTGGATAACAGAAGTTACTGGCATTACAGCTTTAGCTAATGGGATAACAAATCCTACAGTAAATACTGGTGGTATTATTTCAGCAGGATCATTTACTCCAACTGCTAATAATTCTAATGGTGGAAATTTAGTTTTAGCTTATATGGGAGAAGATGCAGTTACTGGTACTACTAATCCTGCACTTATAGTACCAGAAACAAATTTTTCACTTAATGATGCTGATATAAGTTGGACACAAGCACAAGGTTGGCCTAAAGCTTCTGAATTTTATTTACAAGCTACATCAGCGGCTATTAATCCACGTTTTTATCTTAATACAGGAGGGACTGATACCTATAATATAGTTGCTGTTGCTCTTGCTTTAGGTTCACAAGGTTCATCAAAGCCTGCTGGTATTCATATTGATAGAATGCTTTATTTTGGGGATAGCACAAATCCTTCAGCAGCATTATTAGAAATACCAGCAACTGGAAATTTAGCTGTTATAATTGGTCCTGAAAGTACTGTAGCTACTCCAGTTATAAATACAGTAAAAGATAGCGATGCTATTTCTTGGACACAGAGAAATACAACAGCAGGTCAACCTAGCCCTTGGGATAGAGTTAATTCTACTGCTAATCCAGCTAGAACACTTACAGTAAATTTTGCTACAACTGGTAGTTCTTATCAACTTGTATATTATGACATTTCTGGTGCAGCTACTTCTCCATTTGATGTAGTTGCTGGAGTAGGAACCACATCAACTAATAATGTAAATTCTATTGCAAGTCAACCTTCAATAACACCAAGTCAAGCTAATGAGTTAATTATAGGATGTTTGCAAGTTGGCGATGGTCCTGCAACTGGCATAACCGTTCCATCAGGAGCTATATTTGATATTCCTACTTTTTCTGTTGCAAATTTCTCTGCAACAATTGCTACTACTGTTTTAACAGCATCTGCTCCTAATTGGGGAACAATTCAAAATCAAAATCAAGTAGTAAGTGGAGCTGGTATTTCAGCAGGAACAATCATTACTACAACAGCAGGTACAGGAACAGGAGGAGTTGGTACTTATAATATAAATCCATCTAATACTGTCTCAGTTGCAGAGACAATGAATACTAGCATGGATGATAGTAATACTGTTGGATGGGGCAATGGCTTATTTCATTGGTATAATGGAGCAACTACATCAGCTCAAAGTGTTACATGGAGTATTGCTAATAATTCTAGTAACTCAGTTAGCTCTGTAGCTGTAGCATATAAAGCCGCTCCTATTGCGGCTGGTGGTACTCCACAACGTACTTTAATTGGCGCTGGTCAATAATGGAAATAGAATTTCTAGACAAACTTGCTTTTTTATTCGAACCAGCTCGATTAAAAATTGCTTATGGTGGTCGAGGTGGCGGTAAAACTGATGGATTTGCTATTGCTTTAATTATTCTATCAATGAAGATGAAATTAAGAATACTTTGCTTACGTGAAATACAAAGCTCTATAGAGGAAAGTGTCAAAGAGACAATTGAAAATTATATAACTGAATATGGATTAGAAGATGAATTTGATATTAAAGATAAGTCTATAACTTGCAAAAGAACAGGCTCAAGATTTATTTTTTCTGGATTGCGTTATAAAATTAATTCAATTAAATCTCTTGCTAAAATTGACATAGCTTGGTTAGAGGAAGCAAATAATACATCTAAAAATTCACTTGATAAATTAATGCCTACAATTCGTGGTAAGCATGATCCTAATGATTTAGGAGGACCATTTAAAAAAGGGCCTGAAGTCTGGATTAGTTTTAATCCTGAATTGGATGACGATGAAGTCTATCAGCGATATATAATTAAAAAAGATAAGTATGCTCCTGATTTTATCAAAAATGAAGAAACAGGAGAGATGGAACGATATGCTTATGTAGTTAAGATTAATCATTCTGATAATAAGTGGTTTCCGCCTGATTTAAGGCGAGAAATGATCTTGTTAAAGAACAACGATCATGTAAAATATCTTGAAGTGTGGGAAGGTTTCACAAAGCAAACATTAGATGGAGCTGTATACGCTGAAGAAATTAAAAAGACTTTATTAGATGGAAGGCGCGGAAAAGTAAATTATGATCCTACTAGACCTGTTTACACGTTTTGGGATTTGGGCCATGCTGATAAAACAGCTATTTGGTTCATTCAGCGAGTTGGAATGGAATATAATGTAATTCATTATCATGAAAATAGATTAAAGAAAATTCCTTATTACACTGAATATATGGAAGAATTAAAATTTAATTATGGTACTCATTATTTACCTCATGATGCTGATAATGAGACTTTAGCTAGTAGATCAATATCTAAATTAGTTAGAGCTGCATTTCCTAATTCTAAAGTTATAGTTGTACCACGTCCTGCTAAAAAGGTAGTTGGAATTAATGCGGTGAGAACTGTTTTTGAATTTTGTAATTTTGATGAAGAAAATACTGCTGATGGTTGGCAATGTTTATCTAGATACGCTTTTAAGGTTAATCCTGATACTGGTAATTTTAGTAAAGAACCTGACCATGATACAGCGTACTCACATGGAGCTGATGCTTTTCAAACATTTGCTCTATCTTTAAAAACTGAAACTGCCGCTACTAAGCATAAGCCTAAAGAAGCAAAAGTATTACATTTACCTACACAGCGTGGATGGATGGGATCACTTTAAAATGGCTTGGTCTACTAACTTTGATGCTCCTAATCCTCAGTCTGAGGAAGATGTAGAAATTATTAAAGAAGCTAAGAAGCGTTTTGAGATTGCTCAGAAATGGGAAGCTCAAGCTAGAATATTTTTTGAGTATGATTTAAAATTTGCTAATGCTGATAGCAATAATATGTTTCAATGGGATAATTGGGTAGTTGGAGATAGGATCGTAAATAATAGACCTTGTTTAACAATTAATAAAACTCAACAACATAATCTTCAAATTATAAATGATGGGAAGCAGAATAAACCGGGAGTAAACATTAGACCTGTTGGAGATACAGCTAGCTTTGAAGCAGCTCAAGTATTTCAGGAAGTAGTTAGACATATTGAATATATTTCAAGTGCTGAAAATGTTTATGATAATGCTTCTGTGTTTCAAATTAATGCTGGTTGGGGTTATTGGAGAATTATGGTAGAACCAATAAGCTCTATGTCATTTGATCATGAAATCTATATCAGAAGAATTAAAGACCCTAGAAATGTTTATCTTGATCCTTACATAAATGAAGTAGATGGATCAGATGCTAAATGGGGTTTCATTTATGACAATATTCCAAAGGATTTGTATCAAGCTGAAAATCCTGAATTTCAAGATGTTGGAGGAGCTATAGTATTTAATAATATGTCTGATGGTTGGTATCAGAAGGATACTATTAGAGTTGCTGAATATTATAGAGTATCACAAAAGAAAGAAACATTAGTTGGTTTTAATATGCCTACAACTGGAGAGCAGATTGTAGCATATATGAGTGATTTACCACAAGAAGCTAAAGATATTTTTAATGAAATAAAGAAACAAGAAAAAGGTTTAAAAGAAAGTGAACGCTCTTATAAGGAACGAAAGGTTACAAAAAATAATGTAGAATGGTTTAAGATAGCTGGGAATGTTATTATTGATCGTGCTCCTTGGCTTGGTGAAACTGTACCAATTGTTAGGTTGGTTGGTACTGAAACAGTCATTGATGGTATTTGGGATTGTAAGGGACATACTAGAGCACTTTTAGACCCACAGCGAATATATAATGTGAATAGTTCGGCCAACGTTGAATTTGGAGCACTCCAAACTAAAGTACCTTGGCTTGCTCCCGGTCAGGCAATTGAGGGATATGAAGAATATTGGCGAACAGCTAATACAACCAATCATTCATTTTTGCCTTGGAACCATGTTGATGATGAAGGAAATCCAATTCCTCCACCACAAAGACCTGCTCCACCAGCAGCATCGCCAGCTTATGTAGAGCAAATGAAGATTGCTCAAGAAGAAATGATGATGGTATCTGGTCAATATCAAGCCCAGATGGGAGAAAATGAAAATGCTAAATCAGGCGTAGCTATTAATGCTAGACAAAGACAAGGCGATAGAGCAACTTATCATTTCATTGATAATCAAGCCATTGCTATCAGAAGGACAGGTAAAATTTTAATAGACCTTATTCCAAAGGTTTATGATACACAACGTATCATTAGAATTGAAGCTAAAGATGGTACAATTATGAATGTGACGATTGATCCTAATGCAGAAGCTCCATTTACTAAGCTTCCTCCTGATCAAAATAACCAACCTGAAATGGATAATCAGCAGCAGATAGTACACGTCATATTTAATCCTAATATGGGTACATATGATGTTCAATCTGATACAGGACCAAGTTTTGCAACTAGAAGGCAAGAAGCTTTTAATGCATTAACTCAAATTGCAGCTCAAAATAAAGAATTTATGAATATTGGTGGCGATCTTCTTTGGAAAGTTGCAGACTTTCCTGAAGCTCAAGAACTTGCTAGACGTTGGCGTAAGATTATTCCGCCAAATATTCTTGGTGATGCTCCTAATCCACAACAGGAGCAAATGATGCATCAAGCTGCTGATAAGATTGAACAGCAGTTAGCTATTATTGCTAAGCAGCAAAAGGAGCTTGATGATAAGAATAGGGAATTAACTGTTAAAGAACGTGATATGACTTTAAAAGAAGCTATGGCTGGTAATGAAGCTACTATTGAAGCTATTCAAGAGATTAGAGCTGATTTTGATAGTATTAGTAAGCGAATTACAGCTTTGGGGAACTCTGGTCCTGCCATTTCGGTAGAGCAGATACAGCCGCTTGTTAAGCAAGTGGTCATGGAAGCTCTAAAGAACGGTGGGGAGTTGATTAATTTACCGGGGCCACATGAAGGTGGCACTTCTATAAACTCTCTTGAGCAGCCTTCTAATGAGGCTGGAGAGGCATCAGAACAAGGTCAGGATAGCTTACCTAGTCCTTCCTTGAATATGAAAGCTCATAATCAATGGAGACAAGCTAATGGAACCTGATCTAACTAATCAATATAATACTCCATTAAATGCTCAAGAGCAGGCTGACTATAATACTAAATTTAAGCCTTCTGATAGTTATGATTATGATATGCAGGGATGGTATAAAGCTAATCCTAACTCTAATCCTAATGCTGCTGGTGTTCATTACCCAGATACTTTTAAAAAACCAAATCACCCTACTTTTTCTAATCAAAGTCAATATAACGGTAATGGTAATCAAGGTGGTAATTGGCAACAGCAGCAAGACGGTAGCTATACATTTCAACCGGGAGCTACTAATTTACAAAATTTTCAACCTCAAGATTTGCAGGATTATTTTAATAAAGTAGAACCCAATAATAAATTACAATTACCAAGTATACCAGATGTTCCGGGTAGCCAATTAGCTCCTGATGGTAATCATTATGTTCAAAATACTAATGGACAATGGTTACAGGTACAACAGGCTGAATAATGCTTGAATTTAAGGATATGGTTGAAGTAATAACACCTTTAGGATATGGTAGGGCAATATTTGTAGAAGCTTGTGCTAGGGATAATTATTGGACTATACAATTAGAGAATGGAGCTTTTGTTACATTTCCACAAAAGAAGCTTAGAGGTACTAGAAATTATACTAGCAGTTTAGGAATATCTGACGAAGAAATGAGAAAAATCATTGCCTAGCCTTGCTCAATTAACTGATGCTTATCAACAGCCGGACAATATAATGCCGGTTGAACCTATTTATACACCTCTTCCCAAGCGTTTGATTATGAATATGAGCCAAGAAGGGGAACCTAGATTAGAGGATAATAGACCCGAACCAATTCCGCCACAAAGTACCCTTACTGATGGTGGATTACCGGGGACTGATCAATTTATGAGTAGATTATCTGATATTTATAATAATTTAAAAGCTGGAGCTAAAAGTGTTTCTGATTTTGATCAGAAATTTACTAGTGATGTTTTGAATTTACCTAAGAATATAGTTAATAATCCAGAACTTTTAAAGAATGCTTTTGATAAGTTAGGGATAGCTCAAGCTAGTGGAGGTTCTGTTCCGGGTAAAACTGGTCAACCTTGGCAAGGAAATTTAAGTGGCGAGGAGCGTTATCAGCTCTGGCCTGAGAAAGTTGTTAGAAGTGCTTTATCAGCATTACCTGAAGCTGCTAGTGGTAACTTGCCTACATTCATTACTGATCCTAATACAGGTGAGACTATAGCTAATCCAGAAGTTATTAGTCGTACCTTGGATATGGCATCATTAGGTGGGGCTGGTGGATTAACTGCTGGAGCTGAAGGTACATTAGGCTCTGCACCATTTCTCAGGCCAGCTTTGAAGTATGGCGATAAAATATATAAAGCTCCTGCTGGTGGTGAACACTTAGATGCTTTACCAGCTCACTTAGCTGATGAATTCCATAAGCAAGCTATGAGTGGTGAAGATATTTCTAATTTTAATTTTGGTTTCATGAACCACAAGGGGCAATTCTTGGATAGAGAAAAAGCTTTGGATTATGCAATTAAGGAAGGATTGATTGATCAACATGCAGGCAAGTATGGAGCATTAACGTCTACATTGCTCGCTGATAGCTCTAAACTGGGAACTGCAATAGAAGCTATGGCTAAGATAGGACAACCTTTCTATTCAGCAGTAGAGCATAATGTTAATGCTATTCCACAAGCAAAAATGACTGGTGATCAATGGTTAGGTACACTCGCTAATAAGCCGGGAGTGAAGCCTGAAGAAATGGATTGGACTGGATTGAAGGATTTCCTGAAAGAAAAAAGTAAGGATATAGTTACTAAGGAAGAAGTGCAGCAGCATTTACAAAATAATAAGGTGGAGTTAAAGGAAGTTAATAAAGGTACTAAAGATTGGAAAGATTTAACTCCAGCTCAGCAAGATAGAGTTGCTAATGATTTTAGAGAACATTTTCCAGATCAACATACTTCTAGAAATCCTGATTGGGATGCTGTTCAAGATTATTATAAACTTAGGTCTACTGAAGGTGATTATAATTTAGGTAGTGGAGAAGGTGGAACTAAATATCATTCTTATCAGCTACCGGGAGCAAGTAATTATAGGGAAATGCTTTTGACGTTGCCTAGTAAAGTAGACACTACAAAGCTTCCATCTGGTTATAGAATTGAACCATCAATGTTGAATGGTCATCAGCGCTATGAAGTATTTGGGCCGGGGGAAGGTAGATACTCAAGTGGATCAACTGAAGAACAAGCTATCGCTAGGTTTCATCAGCAGCATCCTTATCAATCTAATTCTTACAAATCCTCTCATTGGGATGAACCTAATGTATTAGCTCATATCAGAATGAATGATAGGAATATTGAAGGTAAGAAATCATTACACCTAGAAGAAATTCAATCGGATTGGCATCAGCAGGGGAGGGAGAAGGGGTATGCTCCTGAAAGAGAAAAGTTATTACAAGAAGTTATAGACAAAGAGAAAGCTTCAATTGTAGCTCATCAATTAAATAAGCCTAATAAAGCTGATTATTTAGCTGCTTTTAATGAAGCTAATGATAGATTAAATAAATTTGAAAGTGCTGGCAGAGCTGTTCCTAACGCTCCATTCAAAAAAACAGAAGCTTGGACTTCATTAGCATTAAAGCGAATGATTAGGGAAGCTGCTGAAAAGGGTTACGATAGGCTTAGTTGGACACCCGGAGAAGCACAAGCGGCTAGATATGATTTGAGTAAGCAAGTAGATCATATTTCTTATAGTGATAAAGGAACATTACAAGCTAAGAAAAATGATAATACTGTTTTACATGAAGAGAATGTACCTAAAGAAAAGTTAGCTGATTATATTGGTAAGGAAGCTGCTAAAAAGTTATTAGAAAGTAAAAGCGATATTAAAGGATTGCAATATTTAGATGGAGAAAATCTTAAAGTAGGTGGTGAAGGTATGAAAGGTTTCTATGATCAAATCATACCTAAAGCATTAGAAAAGATTACTGGAGAGAAGGTGCATTATAACTCTGGTAAAATTGGACGTTCTTTAGAAGAAGAACTTAAAAATAGAGGATTATCGCAAAAATCATTTAATGAATTATCTCTTAGTCAACGTAATAAAATATTAGAAAAAGTTAATGCTGGTAAGCCTGTTCACTACATAGAACTTCCTCAATCTTTAAAAGATAAAGCTCTATTAAAAGGCTTTCCACTTTTCTCAGGAAAATATATGTTTACTCCTGTTTCAGGTGATCCATTTGAGGAGAATAAGTAATGCCACTGATTAAATCAGCTTCCAAGAAAGCATTACGTATGAATGTTGAGGCACTAATGAAGGAAGTTGGCAAGTCTCCTCATGTGCAATCAAGAGTACAAGCATTAGCTGTAGCATATTCAGAGCAGAGGCAAGCAAAGAAGAAGAAAAAGAAATGAGTAAATTAAAAATTATTACTCCTGAAACTAATATTATTGAAAAGACAGCCGCAGAATTTGCTGGTGTATGGTTTGACGCTGCTAGAAATAGTGGAATTAAAGTTGCACGCTTACAGGGGCAAGTAATCAATCTTTTAAAATATAAGAATAATCCAAGACTTTTTGCTAAAGCTCATCTTGAAAAATTTATTCCGGCTGCTACTCATGCTTTAATGGAAATTTTATGCCGTGACAGTACGCCTCTGGATCAGAAAGAGATCATTTATAAAGCTATTACTGAGCGTACTGGAGATGAACAATTAAATACGATGGGTAAGGCTGCTGGATTACCTGCTTATGAAAATACTGTTTTATATAAGAAGGATGATGTCAAACCTTTACCAGTGATCATTAATACTCCTAATATAAAGGATGTCTTAGATGGCTAAGAAAAATTTAAAGATGGCTGTTGAAGGTGTAGCGACAGCAGCTCCAGAAGCTAGCATTGCTATACGTTCCAAAGAAGATAAAGCTAGGGAACGTAAGTGGAAAGCAGAAGATGCTTTGCGTGATATTGAACGCGCCGAAGGTCACAAGAAAAATAAAGAATTGATGCGGGACGTAAAGCAATGTGCGAAAGAGAAAATGCAAACTATGAATAAGGTAGTTGCTGGTAAATGAACATATCATTACGAAATATAACTGAATATTCTCCTGCTGATGATAATCATATTAATAGATTAGATGTTTTATTTGGGTATACGCATATTAGACCTGAATGGATTATTAGCAATGAAATTTATATTCCTTCAGCTCCAGCTATTATAGGAGTAAAAGAATTAGTTGTTTTAGGAACTGCCGCTTTACTAATTAAAAATCCAATTATTTCACGTCGCTTTTGGATTGGTTGGACTAAATGAAGCTACACGGAAAAGACCTTGGAGAAATTCCAACTGAGCAGCTAAAAGCAATTTTAGCTCATATGCAATCTAGACTTGATGAACGAAATAAAGTTAAATCAATGTTTGCTAGTAGTAGGACTGTTAAAGGTGCTAAAGTTAAGAAAATGCAATTTCCACCACCTAATCCAAATTTTTTAAAATTAAAAGATACAATAGAGAATGAATTGAAAGTGAGAAGTTAAAATGCTTAAAATATATGATATTAATATAGATGAGTTTCGAGAGGCAACTCAAGATGATTTGGATAATTTACAAATAGCTTTAAATAAGCTAGGTTCTAAAGATGCAATAATTAAATTTATTTCAAATTTAAATTCAGTAAAAGATCAAGAATTAATTAAGGAGATTTATGATTTACTAACTCCTTATTTACATCCTGATGTTAAATTTACAAGTTTTGATAACCTTTCTAAAACTTGGCTAAAAGCTAATAAGGTAAATACAAATGCTTAAACAATTTATGAATAGTGGTTCTTTAAAAGCTTTAATGGTTTATGACGCTGAAAAATCTGATATTGAAAAGGCTAGAGAAGCCATTGCCAAAAATACAATAGTTGGCGATCCTCCTAAAAAGGAAAGTGAGGAAGAACCAAAAGAAGAAGAACTTGATGAAGAAATTGAAGGTGAGGAAGAAGGTGAGAAAGAAGAACCTGAATTAGATGATGATGGTAATTCTATAGAAAAAAAAGAAGAAACAGCAAAAGAAAAAGCTGCCAGAGAAGCTAAAGAAGCTGATGAACGAATTAAGGCTAAGGAAGCTCGTAAGACTGAACGTATGCAAAAGCGTATTGATACGGCTATTGCAGCTCAACGAAATGCTGAAGCTGAAATAGTTAAACTAAAAGCACAGTTAGAAGCTAATCCAGATAAAAAATTAACTGAGGCTGAAGTACAGTCTAGAGCTGATGCTATCGCGGCTGAAAAGATTGCAGCTAAAGACCTTGAGAGATTACAGAAAGAATTTAATGAAACTTGCGATAAGCTTCAATCTGACGCAACCAAGATTGATAAGGAATTTACACCTAAAGTAGTTTCCATGACTAATGATCTAGGGCCAATTCCATCTAGACTAATTGGCATTTTGAGTGAGTTGGATAATGGTGCTGAAGTCCTAGCTTTTATGGCTAATGATATTGATGAAGCTGAAAAACTGTATGATCTAAAAGAACGTCCTGAAAAGCTTGCGATAGCTATTGTAAGGATATCGGATAAGCTTGCTGATGCTAAGAAACCTAAAAAACCTGCTTTATCCAGAGTACCTAATCAAGGTGAACCTGTTAAACCTAGAGGTAATGTTAATTCAGATACCATTACTGGTAAGGAAAGTACTGAGGAATATATTCGTAAGCGTAGATTGCAACAGGAGCAATTGCGAAAGAATAGGGGATATTAATAAAGTGCGGGGATAACTTTTCCCACACTTTTCTATTTACAATTCTAAATTTTTAAAATACTGATATTCTATATAGCGTTTCTTGGTTCGCTTGATAAACCATGCTTTCTAGTTCCCGCCTTGGTCCGGTATGGCCATTGATTGCTTGTTAAATATTGCAGCCTCAAGCCCTGCATATTCATCACAATCAATTTTAAAATTGCGCTTTTTGCGCGGGAGCTTTTAGAAATGGCAAATACTTACCTCACTGTGGACATGATTACTAATGAAGCAGTAATGCTTTTCATTAATAGTAATCTTTTTATTATGAATATGGATAGGCAATATGATGATCAATTTGCAGTAGATGGTGCCAAGATTGGCGATACTCTGCGTATCAGATTGCCTTCTGATTTTATTGTTAATTCTGGTCCTGCTATGCAGCTTCAGGATAACACTCAACAGTTTACTACGTTAACTGTTTCTACACAGTTGAACGTAGCTACTCCTTACACCACAGCAGAACGTACTATGAGTATTGATCGTTTTTCGGAGCTTGTTATGGCTCCGATTGTCAATAACCTTTGTGCGCAAGTTGCTGGTACTATTATGGCTGGTGCAGAAGGTGGTGTTTGTAACTTGGTTGCAAATACTGATGGAGCTGGAAATATTATCTCTCCTATCTCTGATCAATTCTTGCAAGCAAATGCTATCCTTGACGACAATGGTGCTATTGATGATGATAGGCGTATTGTCAATTCTCCTACTACTGATGCAAGAGCTACTACCGCACTTCAGGGATTGCTTAATCCAACTCCTGAAATCTCAGCTCAATTCCGTAGTGGTAAAATGAAATCAGGTCTTGGTTATGGACGTTGGTTCCGTGATCAGACTGTGATTAATCATACTTCAGGTTCATGGGCTGGCACTGGTACTGTAAATGGTGGTAATCAATTTACTGGTACTGGTGGTGGTAACATTGTTATCAATGCTGATACTGGCACCTTGAAGAAAGGTGATATTATCACTTTTGCTAATGTCAATGCTATTAATCGTTTGACCAAGAATAGCCTTGCTACCTTGCGGCAATTTGTTGTGACTGCTGATGTTGCTGCTGGCGCTCTTGCTATTCCGGTTTACCCCGGTCTAATCCCTCCTTCAAACTTCCTTGCTGGTGGTCCTCAAGTTCAATATCAGACTGTTGATAGTTCTCCTATTAATGGTGCTGCTATTGTCTTGGTTACTCCTGCTAGCTCTGTCTATCGTAAGTCTCTTGCTTACACGCAAAAGGCTATTACGATGGCAACTGCTGACTTGGTTATGCCAAGGAAAGCTGTTGAGGAAGCGGCACGCACTAATTATGATGGCGTATCAATGCGTATTTTAACTGATTATCTTCCTTTGACTGATCAGTTAGCTACTCGCGTTGACGTACTATTTGGATTTAAGTATATTAGGCCAGAGTGGTTGGTTTGTGTTTGCGATAAGATATGATTGATTAACATACAATAATTAGGGGATCAAAAATCCCCTAATTAATTTAAAATGGAGAATATATGTTAAGTTTTCCAGTACCCCCTCCCCTCAAATTACCAGTTAAAGATTTAATTGGAGATGGACAAAATAACATGAACCACATTGAATATACTCTTGATAATCCTCATCCCGGTTTTGGTAAAGACCCTAATATTATTAATTATCTAGGACACACTAAGTATCCTTGTTACGCAACTAAGCCTGATGGTGAAAAAGTAATTGTAAATAATGCTGAAGAAGAAGCTGCTTTAGGACATGAAATTAAAGCTGAAGCTGCTCATGAAGGATGGAAAAAACCAACTCTTAAACATGATGGTCCTACCATCAAGGAATATGTAGCTGCTGGTTATAAAGCTAAGAATTATCCTCCTCATGGATATGCTTCCAAGAGTACACAAGTTGAAATTGATGAAGCAATAAAAGCTGAAACAGAAGCTGAAGCTAAAGGTTCTTCTGGTTGGGGAACCTAAGTGAGTACTGCACGCGATTTTATTACACTCGCAATGCGTGAAGCTGGCGTGTTAGGCGTCGGTCAAACTTTGCTTGCTGAAGATGTTAATGATGGTTTTACAATTCTACATCGTATGCTTGCAGCATGGCAAAAGAAAAGATGGTTAGTACCAAATCTTTATGAAATTCAGGCTAATGGTAATGGGAATGTATCTAATCCAATTGGTCCCGGTCAATATTATAATGCTGCTAGACCTGATAAAATTCAAGCTGCTTATTTTAAACAATTAAATGCTGGTAGTGGTCCTAGCACGATAGTTAGTTTTCCTCTATCTCCTATTTGGAGCTATGAGGATTACGCTTTGGTGCAATTAAAAGGATTAGCTTCTTGGCCACAATTCTTTTTTTATGATGGTAAATTTCCTAATGGGAATGTTTACATTTGGCCGATACCAGATGCTACCTATGAAATTCATTTAGTTCTTAAAGGACCAATTGGATTTACAATTGAGATTGAAGCTGGAAATATAACTGCTGGTGGTGCTCTTTATACTAATGGTGTTTATAATAATGTAGCTTTCACAGATTTAACTGGTTATGGTTCTGGAGCTACAGCTACTATAACAGTTGCTGGAAATACTGTAACAGGAGTAGTTTTAGATAATGCTGGTGATGGTTATGATATTGGAGATGAATTAACAGTAAATCCAGCTTTAATTGGTGGTACTGGAAATGGTTTTATTTGGACTGTCACACAAGTTACTGATAGTCTAGACGCTGTTTTTAATATGCCAGAAGAATATGAAGAAGCTATTCATTACAATCTATGTAGACGCCTAACCAGCATGTATCAATATCCTGTTAATATGGAGCAGACTAAATTAGCTAGAGCTGCATTAAATGTTTTGCGTATGGCTAATATTCAAGTACCTCAACTCAAGATGCCACCAGCACTAAGGTTCAATAACAATAATTCCTTCTACATTTTCAATGCTGATGCGAGATAAGTAATGCCATTAAAAAGAGTACAATTAATTAGTACTCCTTATGCTGGCAAAAGTAAGATTGCTTCTGGACAGGAATGCGTAAACTTGTATGCTGAAATAAATGCTACTCTTGATCCACAAGCACCATCTACTACTACTTATTATCCTACTCCCGGCTCAACTATTTACTCTACTCCTCCTAATTTTGTAGGAGAAGTAAGAGCTACTTATAGAACAAGTGCAGGAACTGCATTTGTAGTAGTTGGCCAAAATGTTTATTTTTTAACACCAACCGCTAATTTAATATTCTTAGGAGCAATAGCTAATCTTCCAAGTCAAGTTTATTTTAGTGATAATGGTATTGTTGCTGTATTATGTGATGGAGAAAATGGATATGTTATAGATTTAGCTACTAATCAGATAGGATTTATCAATGATCCTAATTTCTATCCTGCTGATTATGTTAGTTTACTAGATACATTTTCTATCTTTAATAGATCAGGAACAGATCAATTCTTTATATCAGCTTCTAATGCTGATTTTGGTATGTTTACCAATAGTGGTATTAGCGGTGGTGCTATAGTTGGAGGAGCAGCTTATACAAATGCTGTTTATAATAATGTAGCTTTAACTGGTGGTAATGGTATAGGAGCTACGGCAGATATAACAGTAACAGGAGGAGCTGTAACAGCAGTTGATATAGCTACTTCAGGTAAAAATTATCTTATAGGTGATATTCTAACAGCTCCAGCAGCTAGTATTGGAGGGACAGGAGCAGGATTTACTTATACCGTAAATGCCACAAATAGTGCTTTTGACCCATTAGATATTGCAGCTAAATCTGGTTTTAGTGATCCTATTATAGGATTAGCCGTAATACACAGAGAACTTTGGTTAATAGGTGCTCTGACTACTGAAGTTTGGATTGATACAGGAGCTGCAGATTTTACATTTCAAGAGCAACAAGGAGCTTATATTAATCATGGTTGCTCAGCTATTTATTCAATAGCTACTATGGACGTTCTAGTTTTCTTTATGATGGAAGATCAGCAAGGAAATGGAATAGTTGTTCAAGGTCAAGGATACGATGTAACAGAAATTTCTA
>Ga0210405_10000918_pt1 | contig 36029 bp, 43 predicted proteins | sample IncBWH11MmetaG_FD_155492 | JGI IMG/M metagenome (GOLD analysis project Ga0210405, IMG submission 155492) | Forest soil microbial communities from Barre Woods Harvard Forest LTER site, Petersham, Massachusetts, United States - Inc-BW-H-11-M | ecosystem: Environmental > Terrestrial > Soil >... | reverse complement strand
CCATCGGCACCACAGCTCGCTCTTCTGCACCGCAGAAAGCCCAAACCGTTTCCCTTGCCTCATGCAACACCATCCTTAGAGAGAAAATCTATATCAGTCGGTGTTGCGTCGACCTATTGAGACCACCGCGTTTATCAGGACGTAGACCGCTTTGCCTGAGCTGTGCGAGTATTGACGCCGCCATGCCCAGGAAAACCGCACCCGATAGTTAAGAAATGGGTGTCTCATGAAAGCACATCGAAAAATCATCGTGTACATTGCGACAAGCGCCGATGGCTACATTGCTAGGCCAAACGGTGATGTCGAGTGGCTGAATCGTCGACCCCGCAAATTCGATTACGGCATGACCTCGTTCTATCGGACGATTGACACCATTCTGTGGGGCCGAAAAACCTACGACTGGGTTCTCTCCTATCACAAAAAGAAAGACCAGAAAGAGGGGATGTTCGACAAAAAGGTCAGCAATTACGTCTTCTCAAAGAAGCCGCCGAAACGGGCAGCACCCGGGGTCGAATTCGTGTCGGAGCCGGTGAACGCATTCGCGCAGCGTCTCCGAGCGACCCCGGGAAAACACATTTGGATGATGGGAGGGGGTGAACTGTTTGCCTCGTTTCTCAACGCTGGCGAGATCGACGAGTTCGATATTCACGTCATTCCGAACTTCATCGGTGAGGGAATACCGCTGATGGCGCCGCGCCATCGGGACATCGCACTTCGCTTGCTTTCAACCAGGAAGTATCCGGACGGCGTCGTCGAGGTGCGCTATGAGGTCGCGAGGTAAGCAAATTTCACAATTGCTCATGAGGCTGTTTTCCACTGGAATAGACCTTAGGTCCCGATTTGTCGTCTTACCGGAAAAGTCGTTTTGAATCGTTTTCACTTGGACGGTAACCGCGTTAATCAGGAGTTAGCCTACCGGAGGACTCGTCGTATGCGCGCGAGGGTTGCCACGAAGCGGTCATGGAATCATCTTTCCACCTGTGTACCAAATTGAACAGAATAATCTCGGTTTTGATGCAATGTTGGGAGATGCTCACGAAGAGCGCGGAGAAAAAGTCCTGGGAAGCCACATTAGCCAGAGTCAAGAACGAAATGGCAGTGCCAACGATGGCCGAATCCACACGCCATACAATATCCCAGCATAAGTGGAGGTCCAATCAACCCATGAGGTCTAACCTATTGGCCTTACCTAAAATCTCATTTGATTTGGACGGAGTGGTCACGCTGAATGAAAGCTTCGCGCCAGGAAGAACTATTTTCTCTCATGGCGATATCGCCGAGACGCTCATGTACGTTCAAGCAGGTCGCGTGAAACTCTCCGTGGCCTCCAAGAATGGCAAAGAGGCGATTGTAGCCATTCTTGGGCCGGGCGAATTTCTTGGTGAAATGTGTCTTGGAAGTCGGAATATTCGCGTGGGAACCGCCACCGCGATTGCTCCTACGGCTCTACAAGTCATTGAAAGGAACGAGATGGTCCGAGCGCTCCATGCTGACCATGCGCTTTCCTACGCCTTCCTGTCCTATCTGCTTTCGCGCAATATTCGACTGGAGGAGGATTTAGTAGACCAGGTCTCTCACTCCAGCGAGAGGCGACTTGCCCGCGTTCTACTGTTGCTCGCAGGGAAGGGGAATCAGCGCAAGCTGCATGGATTTGCCGGAGTATCGCAAGGGACCCTGGCAGCGATGATCGGCGCTACACGCGGGCGCGTGAACTTTTTTATGAATAAGTTCAGAAAGCGTGGATTCATCAAGTACGATCACCGTCTCGACACAAACGGCGGGATACAAATTAACACTTCCCGTTTAGCAAAGGTTCTCCGCTAATAGGTTCAGCAAGGGCGCCTTGGCACTCTGAGAGCCTTGAATGCCGCTTCAATATCCTTTCTTGAATGGTAGTTGTTTTGGATGAACACGCGAATCACACAGTATTTGGTCCGCGAGTGATTTAGCTAAGCGGGATTTTTTGTGGTCCTTGGATGCTCTGCACAGACATGAGTTTCGAACTCCTTATCGCGCTGCTCTCCGAAGTTCGTCTTCATCTCGTCGATGGATTTGCCAGCGAGCGGCCATGAAGGGTTGAACTCCCAAGCACATTCGCTGCAAGCCCAGCCCTGAAAATTTTGGCTTTCGACCCAGATCAGTTTGCGACGCATCGATTCCATAACCCCTCGAATTGAATTCAAAAGGTCTGGAGATTACGATGGCGAAGGGCTGTTGTCTGTTGGGTATCCCACACTGGTGGGAATTGCAATTTCAATCCGAGGTCATCTTGCGGTTCACACTCGGCGACTCCGAAAACTGTTAATAAATCCGACCCCGACATCTGTCCGTCGGGGCAGTGGCGTCCTAACTCCTGGTAAGTCGCCTTACCGGAGATGTGAAGTGATACTTCACTTGGACGGTTACCGCGTTTATCAGGACTTGAGGATTACTTCCCGTTAGCCCGTCATTCGCCCAGAATTGGGTCGGATTATACCTAGTCGAATCAAGACCAATTTCCCCCAACAGGAATTCTGGGGAATCACGTGGCGCTTGCACGATAGGCCCTAATCAGGTACTTAGTCCGACTGACCCCGTTACAGTGCGGCTTGCGAGTGGCATGACATGTTGCTTCAGGCACTCGGATCGCTTGAAATTTCAGGGCACGATTGGATACAAGCTGATCTGGAGAGTATGCATTCTACTGACCAGGCCCGAGGCGATGTTGAAACCTAAACATGTCACGCAGGCTCGTTTGCCGAAGCGTAGTTGGCATAGCAGGGCCGATACAGCTGGGGTCGAATCATACGCAAAGTTCCCCCCCGATTTACGTTAAAGCCGAATTTGCACAAGCTCCGTTGGAACCGTGCTCTTCGAGAGCAAGTTGACCGACGGTACTCCAGTCCGCGCGAAGGACTTTTCGCAGTCCTGTGTGGAAGGCCCGCGCATATTGCCTTCCATATAGGCCAAGCCGGGGCAACGGCTGCAAGCGGAGACATGACCGCAGTGAGAACACGAAGAAAGGTCGCGCAGACGGATGGAGCGCACTTCATTCAGCGCTTCCGAATGCTTCCAAATATCCAGGAAGCGGCTCCGGCGAACATTGCCGCTAGGAAGAGGAAACTGGACGCAGGGATAAACGTCTCCATAAGGAGAAACATAGCAGGCCGTGTGTCCTGCGCTACAGGGAACATCTTCCAAGATGTCCGCGTCCGCGTTTGCGGGGAGAGCGCAAGATTGCTCGGCATCTCCGACCAGGGCGGGGTCGCGAAACAAGTCTTTTAGCACTGCGTGGCCCGCATTGAGGCTCAGAATCGAGCGGTCGCCATCCATTTTCGGAGTGACCGTGGGATCGAGGGTGAAGTCGACGCCGAGTTCGATGGCGAGAGCGCGAACTCCGTGATAATCCCCACTATTCTGTGCCATGAGGACACTTGCGACGATAACCTTCAGGCCATGCGCTTTCAGGAAGCGGATGGCGTCCAAAGAACGCTTCAGCGAACCTGGGATTTTGGTGATGGCATCGTGAACTTCCACGAGATGGGAGTAGATGCTGACCTGAATCGAGTCCACACCAAGCGCGCGGATGCGCTCCGCTTCGGGCTGCCGAATCAGAATGGCATTTGTCTTGAGCTTAACGCAGAAGGTCAGCTCCCGGGCGTATTCGAGAAGCTCGAAAAAATCTTTGCGCAGCATTATTTCGCCACCGCTGAGAGTAAGAATAAAAACGCCAGCAGCGGCGAGTTCGTCAAGGAGCCTTTTGATTTCAATCGTGGTCATCTCGCCGTGGTCATCATGGTCGAGGTAGCAGTGGATGCAGCGTTCGTTGCAACGGTAGGTTAGGTCGAGCTGAACGCTTAGCGGAATGCCCAATTTGAGAGCTTTCGCGCTCACCTCCTGCATGAGCGAGCTCACGGCGTCACCTGTCGAGAGGGATTCGCAGCGGCGAGCGGTTCATCGGAGAGCAGCAGGATGCCGTGGCCAGCCAATTGCCGGACCATCTCTTCTGCATCTTGCAGAGCCTCGCTCTCCACTACCTCAAACCGCGAGCAGATCTTGTGCGTAACAATATCTTCGAGCGAGGTCGACCCGTCCGCAGCCTCCCAGATGAATGTGGCCGTCTCGTTGAGAGTGAACAAAGTCGAATCGACCGCAGACATGATCATCATCTCATCGTCAAGCCTGCGTGCAGCGATCTGAGAACTTCGCGCCACATAAAGTTTGTCGCTCATCCGATCAACCCCCATACGCGCGAATCCGGCACGAAAGTGAGGCGAGAAACGGGAATGCGGCCCACGAATTCGCAAGCGGAATGAAGCAGCGCCCCGATCATTTCCTGGTCCTTCGCAAAGAAAAGTATATTGGAGAGGAGCGCGCGCGCGGCTTCTGCGGCAGGCACGGGGTCGATGCGATTCGCAGAGCCCTTTGCCAGCAAATAGAGCGCCGCAATTGGCGCGGAAATATTTTCGCCGAGCTGTTCCAGTTCCCCGGTGAACGGAGTGCCGCATGCGGAATAGCCGTGTGCATGTTTTCGAACGTACGAGATCTCGTCTGTCAGGAGCGAGGCATCTGCGGGAGCCAGCCCTGCCATTGTGGTCTTGCCTGCGCCGGAAACACCGGCAAACAGAAAGGCCTTTCCGTTTCTGATCGCACTCGCGGCATGTAAAAGAAACCCTCCTCGCTTCGCAAGCAACATCGAGTGCAGAATGCGGAGGACTGCATCGATTGCGTACGGGTTGGGAGACTGGCGAATTCTGCCTCGGCTCGTTTCGGGTTCCCATTCAGCGCGAAAATCGCCGCGCTCGACCGACCAGCATCCCATGCAATTCGCTACAGACACATCCGCGTCGGGGTCGGCCATTCCCGGTTCGCCCAGGTCGACATGGAAATCAAAATCGACATCCGTCCGTGAACTGATAAATCCTGCGTAGCGGTTCTCCAGCATCTGAAGAAAAGCGGGGTCCGCTGCAGCCACTCGTGCGGCGATGCCGCCGATTTCAATCACGACGTTCGAACAATCCACCAGGGGTGCAAGCTCTAGCAAAGGGCCTCTCGTTTCCGCGAATTCCCGCCTGTTACGTGGATGTGCACGAGCATGCGTGCGGCAATTGTCGAATACCGCGCGACATTCGCGACCAACCTATTCGGAAAACTAAGGACGGACGCCGGCTCGCTGCACTTTCCCGCACGGACAATCTGCGAAACCCTCCCAAGGAACTCCGAGGCGGAAATCGGGAAATCCGGCACAGGCATTGCGTCACCCTGGGTTACGAGGCGTGACCCCTCGACGTCTGCAGCCGCGCAAATCACGCGATGAGCGAAGAGCTTCCCTTCGCGAGTGTACAAAACGATTTCGCCTCCAGAGACTTGACCGAAACCGCATCGCTCGATGAGAAGGACATCACCCGGCCACACGGAGGGGAGCATGCTGTGCCCGGTGACTTGCAATCGCAAAGTACCGAACCAACGCAGAATTTCTCCAGCAAGTTCGCATTTCAGCGTGTTCTCCTCGCTCAGCGGCCTGTCGTCCAACTGCCTCATGAGACCTTTCTGTTGTGCATGCACCCGCTCTGTGTTGCGTGGACCTTGCCGCACCTAAGCGCCGAAGTTTCGAATACGCGCTGGAAACGAAAGGCTGGCTTCTTGTAGGGCTTTTTTGGTCGGGGTTGCTCAGTCGATGTGTCACTCGGTGCGCGCTCATTCTGATCACGCGTCGTCATACTAGTTCAACCCCGCTTGCGAGGTCTGCACGGCGCAGCCGTTGCCCGAGCCGCACGTGCTGAATCCAAAACTGAGGGGCGAGAAGTACACCTGCGAACCGCCCGCAAGCGTTCCCGACGACACTGTGTTGTCCACTATGATGCCGCTGGTGCCGTTCGCTACAACGAGGTAGAAGCTGTCGAACGGTCCGGCGTTTGTCCAGACCACCGTCCCGTCGGTAGTTTGTGAGCCAATTGCCGCTGGCCACATGGGTTGCGTGGCTCCGGTTTTTTGGTTCGTGAAGGAGGAGGTTACTACCTCCAGATTCTGGTGAGAGTCCAAAATTGTCCATCCCTGAGAGTCGGTTGAATTGGCCACCCAGCTCGGGGCGCTCAGCGTCCCCAGACCTTCCTTCCAGACCCATTCGACGGACCCATCAAAGGTAAAGATGCTGGTTCCAAATCCGGGCGAGGGCCAGGTCGGCTGAGTGGATCCCGAAAACCCGCCAAAGACGACAACTTGAACATTAAGGTTGGTGTCCAGGATCTCCTGGCCGACGGAGTAAATCTTGGAAGACTGCCATGTAGTGACCGGAAAGTCTAAAATGCAGCCACCCGTCCCATTGTTGAAACAGGGGTTGGTCGTGCCGGGCCCGGTCGTACTCACAAAGATCTTGTCCGTACCTGTCGGGCCCCCACTGTTGATGCCACTGTTCTGGTTGGGATTGAAGACTTCCGTTACCGGCCCGCAAGGGAGGCTACCCGGCGATGCGGGGCTGGCAAGGACGGGCCCCGGAAACGCAGACGTGCTCATCACGCCGCTGCTTACGGACACTCGGAACAATCTCGCGATGCCTGTCAGATTTCCGCAGACGTAGAGGGACCCGGTGGAGTTAGCCGAGGTGTAGTACGCATTATCGAACGCGCCGATGTGCATCGTGAAAGTGCCCGTTCCATTTCCGCCGTCGCTCTCACTTTTGCTTCGATACCAAGCGGAAGTGAAGCTGGTTGTGAACTGATAGACCGCGGCACATGGGTGTCCGATTCCATTGCACGTGGATCCCCCTGTGCCAGTGGTGTTGTCGGATCCCACAAAAGCGTAGACCTGTCCTGCGGATGAGTCCACCACGGGACCGTCCACCAGGCCATTTCCTATGCCGAGTTGAGAACTCGTCCCTACGATGGTCCCACTCGAGGAATTGATGGAAAACAACTGCGCACCAGAGGCGCCATTAAAAGCTGTGCCGACAAACACGTTCCCACTCACGGAATCGAGGACCGGGCTAGAGAGTTTATTGAATCCGCCGCCAATGACGACCGGCCAGGGACTTCCAACTTCCGCGGGCGTACCCGGGCCGAATACCGGGTGGAATTTATGGAGCGACCCGCTGTCGTCGCCAACATAGAGGGCATCGTTGTCGAAGTCGTAAAAGGGGGAGGAGTTCGTGTCGTTGTGGCCTCCACCGAAGGGGAGGAGCACCATACAAGGGGCGATGCAGGTAGGGTATTGAGCGGCGGTGGTGACGATGTTAATCGAATCCGGATTCGTACTCGTGGCGCCGTCTATAGTCGGTTTCCACTTTAGCAAGACCAAATTTGCGGTGGGGACACTGGTCGAAGTCTGAACGAACGCCACCTGGGAGCCATCCAACGACAGCGTCACCGAAGTGACCACGGAGCCGGTCGTATTGTAGGCCCAATAAGTCGACGGCACGGAGCCGCTACTGCTGCATCCGCTATAGAGATTGTCGTACGCCACAATGCTGGCCTGGGAGCTCGTCGCGACACCGGTGTTGAAGACGACGAAATCAGGCTGGGCCGCACTGGCGCAGTTTGCCGTACTTATATCAAAAGAGAATTTAGCCGGATAATTGCCCGCGCCGACCGTGGCATTCGGCCCGAGAGAGATGGCCCAATCGCGCTTCAAGGCATTCCGAGGCGGGCGAGGGTGATGTTTCCGGGGAAACCAGTAGAACCAGCCGAACCAATCGCCATCCATCCAGGGCAGATTTTCATTCTGATCCTGAGACTCCTCGAATGCCGGTTCGGAGACCGGAATCGCTCGGCGGACATTGCGCCGATACCATTGATGCCAAAATCGCAAATCCTGCCTGACTCGCAGGGACTGCTCTAGTGTCATAGGATTCGAGAATACGACGTGGTGGTGGCTCCAGTCTTCAGGCAGGGAGATTCTGGCGGGAGAGGAAAAAGATTCGTGACCCCACAGAACGAACGCCAAAGTAATCATGCCAACGAGCCCGACACCAGACGCGACAATACGTGAGGAGCTAAGCTGCATCCAAACGCCCCCAAGTTTACAGCGCGCCTAGTCTACTTCGGGCACTTCGCAGTTAAGTGAACAGCCCGCGCTTTACTTGGTGAATGTGCTCAATTGATACCCCTACCCCGTCCCGGAAATAGTCATGGGACGCGGTTTGTCTTGCAACCCCATGGTCATGTGCTTGGTGTTACTGGATAAGCGCCGATCACTGTCCAGAAAACGGCGTTGTGGGGAGTGAAAGACGGGGTGCCGGGTGGATTGTCGGCAACTCGGAAGTTATGCAGGCAGTGCAAATTGCCAACTCCTGGTAAGTCGGGTTACCGGAGATATGGAGCAATACTTCACTTCGACGGTAACCGCGTTAATCGTCCAAGTGCCGCGACGCCATGCTTCGATTACTTCCTTGAAGGCGGTTTCGGGATAACTTCCGTGTAGCCGACTACACGGCAACTGACCGCTTGCGCCTCTCATCGCGCGCTCCCAACCTTGCGGATGCAAACTGTTTTCAGCCGAACCTGAACACGATTCCAGCGCCGAACCTGAAATTGTTCTGTCGGTTGTTGAGCGCATCCGGAATTTTTGTAGTATGGAGGAGGCTACCGCCGTTTCGAGTTCCGAACTAGTCGCTCAGGACTACGCTGCGGAGGCCGCTGTGGACCGTCATTTCTCTGCTGTTGTAATCGATAAAGCCGAGCTTCCTGAACTTATTCATGAAAAAATTGATCCGTGACCGCGTTGTGCCGACCATTTGTGCCAAGATTTCCTGACTGATCCCGGGAACTACAGTTTCGGTCATGCTCTCCTTGCCAAAATGGGACAGCAGTAGGAGCATCCGAGCCAGGCGCTTCTCGCCGGAGTTGAAAAGCTGGTCGATGAGATCCGCTTCGTATCGGATGTTGCGAGTAAGCAGATGAGTGACGAACATTTCCGCGAGTCCCTGCTCTTCGCGGAGCATCCGTGCCATGGCCGGCTCCTCGACCTTGATAATGGTGCAATCCCCCACTGAAATAGCCGTTGCCACGCGCAACGGCTGACCTGCCAGGCATCCTTCACCGAAGAATTCACCCGAGCCCAGAGTGCCGACAATCGCTTCCTTGCCTTCGAGGGATGAAACCGAAAGCTTCACCTTGCCTCGTCGGAGAAAGAACATGGATTCCGCCGGCTCTCCTTGCATGAAGATGTTGCATTTCTTACGGTATTCCACGACAGCTTTCCCAGTGGAGATTCCAGCCAGGAAGGTTTCCCACGCGGCAGTCGGGCCATTCTTGTCCGCGATGACGAACGCGATCTTCTTATCCACAGGCAAGCTCTTCCTCCGAGCCATAACGACCGTACTTCCCATAACCAACTCCTGCTGATTTCTAGTCGCGAGTTGCATCGTCAAAACCAATCGTCTCCTTGACGTGACGGGCTTGAATTAGTCCAGCGGGAGTGAGAGAAAATCACTCTAAAGGAGAGCTGGACATGCCGATGAAGAAACACAAGCCGGAGCAAATCGTGGCGTTGCTGCGGCAGATTGAAGTAGAAATAGCGAACGGGAAGAGCACACCACAAGCCTGCAAGGAAGCAGAGATCACCGTTCAGACGTACTACCGCTGGAGGAAAGAGTTCGGCGGCCTGAAGCTGGACCAAGCAAAACGGATGAAGGATCTGGAGCGAGAGAACGCGAAGTTGAAACGTTTAGTCGCGGAGTTGTCTCTGTAGAAGCAGATCTTGAAGGATGTGGCCTCGGGAAACTTCTGAGCCCTGAGCGGCGGCGTTGTGCGGTGGAGCATGCGCGCGAAAAGTACGAAGTGAGCGAGCGCCATGCCTGCCGGCTGCTGGGGCAGTGGCGAAGGACACAACGCTATGCCGCGATCCAGAAGATCGACGAAGAGGCGCTGACAGAAGCGATCGTTGTCCTGGCCAGTGAATACGGTCGCTACGGATACCGGCGAATTACGGCGCTGTTGCAACGTGATGGCTGGCACGTGGGCAAGGATCGGGTGCAGCGCATCTGGCGTCGTGAGGGATTGAAGGTGCCGCAGAAACAAAGGCCACGCAGGCGGTTGTGGCTGAACGACGGGTCGTGCGTGCGACTGCGGCCGGAGCGTGCGAATCACGTTTGGAGCTACGACTTCGTGAGCGCGATGACGCATGACGGAAGAACACTGCGGATGCTGACGCTAATCGATGAATACACGAGGGAGAGTCTGGCCATCCTTGTAGCGAGAAGGCTCGGAAGGTATGAAGTGATTGAAGCTCTGGCAGATGTGATGCTGTTCCGGGGAATCCCGGAAAACATTCGTTCGGACAACGGCCCGGAGTTCGTAGCGAAGGAGTTGAGGCAGTGGCTGGCGAAGGTTGGTACGGGGACGCTGTACATCGAGCCGGGAAGTCCTTGGGAGAACGGCTACTGCGAAAGCTTCAACGGGAAGCTACGAGATGAATGCTTGAACGGAGAGATTTTTTACTCCCTGAAGGAGGCGCAGATCGTGATTGAAAAATGGCGCGTGGAATACAACACGAAGCGGCCGCACTCGGCACTCGGCTACAGGCCGCCTGCCCCGGCGGCCTGTAGCCCCTGGGAAGCAAATCCATCTTCACAGCCCATGGCTCTGGTATAAAAACCCTCTCACTTCCTTTGGACTAACAAATCGGGCCGGTCACCTGTAGGCCCACTTTAGTTCAGATTTGCGCATCATCTGGCGGTAAGCTTGCCAACGGCAAGGACATATCCATCTTGTGTCGTCCGTAGGTACTCAACGAGTAGCCGCCAACCCTAACTCCTGATTTGTCGCGTTACCGGAGATGTGAAGTAATACTTCATTTGAGAGGGCACGCAGGAAGACTACACCCTCAGAACTGACCTGTCCGCACGTTCAGGTTCCGAACTATGCAAATGCAAACTATTTCTCGGTCGCTTCGCTTTGCCGCTTGAATCTACAGTAGAGGTCTATTTGGTCTCCCAGCCGAGGACCAAATCATCTCTTTTTGTGAAGTAATGGAGGAACTATGTGGACTAAGCCGCAGACTCTGACCGAAACGCCGGGCCAGTCCCCCGCACAGCCGTCAGCATCTACAGTCACCCCTTTCACAACCTCTGATCGTTCCACCTCACGCTCGGCAATTTCCGCGTCCCGCTCTTCCGCGCGACTGGGTTCCAGCCTGCAGATTAAAGGAGAAATCACTGGCTCTGAAGACTTGCAAATCGACGGCATCGTGGAGGGCCCGATTTCCCTCGGCGGCCATGAGCTTACCATCGGCTCCACAGCGCAACTCAATTCGGAAATTCGCGCCGGCGAAGTAGTTGTCTATGGCAAGGTCGTCGGCAATGTCCATGCCCGGGGGCGCGTCGAAATCACTAAAGACGGCTCCATCACTGGTGACATTGATTGCGCGCGAATCAGCATCGAAGACGGTGCCCTTTTTAAGGGCCGTATCGAAATCGATCCCGCGAGAGCCAAAACCGCCGTCGATTAGCTCGTTGGGCCCCACATGACTGCATGACAATGTCGTTTTGGCAGAAATTCCACATCTCCGGTAACCGCGTTAATCGGGACCTGGCTCGTGGATACGGCATCCTGCACTATAATCACACCGTGTCCATGTTCAAAAATCTTCTGATCCTTTCGGTTGCGCTGTTGCCAGTGCACCAGTCACAGGCGCAGCAGCATGTCACGTTTGCAACTGAGGATGGCGGGAAGATTTGCGCGGATGTGTATGGAAAAGGGAAACGGGCTGTCGTCCTGGCGCACGGGGGAAGATTCACGAAGGAGAGCTGGCGACCGCAGGCAGAGGTGCTTGCCGCTAAAGGATTCAAGGTTGTTGCATTTGATTTCCGGGGGTTTGGGTGCTCGACGGGACCTGGGGATAAAGATATGTTCACCGCTCCGATGGCAAATGATGTTTTAGCGGCGGTGCACTATTCGAAGAAGCATGGGACCCAAACGGTTTTTGCGATTGGCGGGAGTTTCGGTGGCGCAGCAACTGGGGATGCTTCGATTCAGTCGAAACAGGGTGAGATCGATCGGATCGTCTTTCTTGGCGCTGCCCCAAATCTTCCAGCGGATCAGTTAAAATCGCGGACGCTTTTTATCGTTGCACGCGATGATGCAAACGACGATGGCCCGCGACTGCCGGGGATTAGAGCTCAGTATTTGAAGGCTCCGGAACCTAAAGAGCTGATAGTGTTGGACGGCGACGCTCATGCGCAATTTCTTTTTCAAACGGACCAGGCTGACCGCGTGATGGATGAAATTGTCCGTTTCCTGTCCGCTCCTTAATCTGCCACGGCGGAATCGGAGTAGTTCTTTGGCAAATCGGACAAGTCCGGCCCAGTACCCACATGGACGATTACCGTGTTTACCAGGACCTAGAAATTTACTGCTGACGATTATCCCAGGCTTGTTGCATTGATTTCTCTAAGCCTTCAGGATCCTTGCGAATAGAATCCCAGGTTTCTTCGGATCGCTCGTCCGCGCGCACGTGGTGGACACCGTCTCTGATTCCCTGTAGCGTCCGCTCAGCAACCTGGCGGGGAGAGGTCTTAGGTTGATCCGCACCTGCCAGTTCGGAGGCCATATCCGTATCGATGAAGCCCGCATACACGCCCAGAACCTGTGTGCCTTGCGCCTTGAGTTGAATGCGGGCAGCATCGGTAACCACCAGGGCGGCGTGCTTGGAGGCACAGTAAGTTGCATTGAATGGGTATGTGAACCAACTTACGACTGAGAGCATATTTGCAATCGCGCCTCCTCCGTTTCTTGCAAGGATGGGAGCAAACGCCTGGATCATTGCAAGCGTTCCGAACACGTTGACATTCATTTCACGGCGCATGGATTCGGCCGATTGTTCGGAGAGCATCGTTGTTTTCAACATGATGCCGGCATTATTGATGAGGATGTTGACGTCGCCACACCTTTGCCTCGCTGCTTCGATATCTGCGGACAACGTGACATCGAGTTTCAGAGGTATCACACGAGAGTCGGCCGCACCCGGCGGTTGTCGAGCTCCTGCGTATATTTTCTTGGCCCCTGCTGCAAGCAAGGCATCGACATAGGCCTTTCCAAGTCCACGGTTAGCCCCAGTCACCAGAGCAACGCTGCCCTCGATGTGCATGGGCACCTCCTGACTTTTTGATGTCAATCCAGTGTCAGAGATTACAGGTCGCCTGACAACTCCTGATTTGTCGGATTATCGGAAAAGTGGTTTCAGTCCCGACGCGAGCCTCCTCCGCGCTAACCCTTCGACTTATACCCTTTGCATTTGCAGTTTGGATATCCGCACCTACTCAAGAGCTTTTTATCTCCAGGTTTAGAGTAATGGATGGTTTTCCCGTGGGTGCAACGGCATGGTTGGATTTTTGGCATCGCGGAAGCGTATCACTCATCCAGAAGATTTCGCCAACGCGATCACCTCCTCTGGAACGTCCTTTAGCTGAATGGGGCTAATAGGTTGTCGTAAAATCGACTGGAGACCCGAAGTCTCGGGGCGGATTGCTCTAATATGCAAGATGAGGTCGTATGCCACTTGAAAAGAGGCAGATACTCCCGAACCGGTTTCGATACGCATGTGATTCCTGTTCATTCGACTGGCCAAGGACGCCTGTGGAAGAAAGTGAGTTGCCGCCTCCCCCGGCCCACTCATGTCGGAGTCAGAACCGGCCTGAACCGAAGGCAGTCGTCGTAGAACGAGAAACGAGAGACAGCGGGACGACGAGACCTAAGCCGGTGGCCGTCTGTACGCGATGTGGCGCTGTTTCATACGCTCCAAGCCTCATTAACGGTCAGTGTGGACAGACAGTCGCAGGGAAGCGATGCGTAGGAGTCAATGGAAGTGCTCTCAACGCTGATGATTGGAAACAATGTGATGGGTGTGCAGGTGCGGGGAGCAAAGGAACGACTCGTTGTGGCCCTTGCGACGGCGCAGGCTGGTTGTACGCCCGCAACAGAGGACGGCGCTAGGAAAACGTGAAGCTAAACTCGACCCTAAACGTATGGACGGAAACCAGAGCAGACGGTTATGCTCTGTCTTATGACACTATCTGCTCGCAACAGGCTCGAAGGAAAAATTACAGAGCTTCAACTCGGCGGAGTCATGGCCCACGTCGTACTCCGGGTTGGAGACAATCTGATCGAGAGTGTAATTACCAGACTAAGTGCCGAAGAGATGAACCTCAAGGTGGGCGACACGGTTTCCGCGGTGATCAAGTCCACGGAAGTCTTGTTGGAAAAAAAGTAAAAGCGATTTTCCGACCCAATAACGGAATTGACCGGACACCTGCCTACCAGTTTTTGTCTCTGAATCCACTTCTCCGGTTACCGCGTTAATCAGGAGGGTGTGTCAATTAGGCGCTCCCTGAAGCGCTACCTACGCCTTTCTATTGTGGAACTTTCTGCGGCATGTCAGACGCAAACTCAAAAGAAACGCTTACCATCAATCGAGAGTCCGACATTCATATGACTGTGACAAACCCCGAACGGTGGAAGGAAATCGTTAGACGGCTTAGGTTGAATGCTGCCTTTACAGTCACAGTAACATGGCTGTTCGGCGGAAATGTTGCAGTATCCATGTGGAAAAAACACGCCGACTCTTACCCCATCCAACTCATCGTATTGGGATTCCTCACGATTACGTACGCTCGCGCGTCATTCCTGTATCTCGCTGGATTGACTTGATCGGTTGTGGCAGAAGAGTCAAAAAGAAAAAAACTGAAAGCTCGTCGACTGATGGCATACATTCTTTGCGCGATGCTCGTTTGGTTCTGCTCTGCAGTATGTCTGGCAGCGGCCATGATTTTTGGCAAGTTCTACGTCGTCTCCGCAGTAGTTATGGTGGTATTTATGATTTACATTGCCCTTCAGACGGACAGAGAGATAAGGCGCCTAGCTAGCTACTTCTTCAACGGTCACCACAAGTCTTTCGGTGACATCGTTTCGCAAACTCCTGATTAGTCGTGCCAGTTCAGACGGTCGATGCAACACCATCCATTGCATTGATTCGACAGCGTTTCCCCGGCGGAAGTGATCTGTTTGACTGTCCTCCCTCAAAACCTAGACAAGGTAGTGTTCCGGCTGATCTAACCCTGGAGAGGGATTTGGCCTTTGTTTTCAATGCAAGGTCGCATGCGACTTGAGTGTTGCGTCGACCTATTGAGACCACCCGTCTAACCGGACATGTCCTTTCAGGCCGGATTCGAACCCGTCGCCCACACCTTACACCCGTCGGGTTATCCTCTTCTTATGCTAGGCGAACTTGAATCCGCCCTTGTCACTGTCTGGGAACAAGCTTTGGTCGATAACAAGAAAACGGTCGATCTCGACGGAGAATCCTATCCCATTCGGCAAACTGCAAAAAGCAAGCTGAAGCAGATAGACTTCCGTTTCCAAGATCGAGAATTGCGCGGCTTGGAACAAAATCCGAACACCAAATCCAGATGGGCGAAGCTGGCCAGGGAGGGCAAAAAGGTCATGCAGTTTCTGGAGAGTGGAAAATACACCGCGGTAATCGTTGATGGAAAAGTTCACCTCTATAAGTAGGCGCGTCACGCGCAAGAACTAGACGCATTACTTCGGCCTTGACTCAGCGAAATGGCGGCGCGTAGCATTCACGTCAAGGTGTACACATGAATACGTATCCTGCGGGGTTGCGACTCCCTCCAGGCCTTACGCGCCGCAAACTCTGAAATCAGAGGCTCCAACGCCGTGGCATCACACATGCAAGCACCTGGGAAAAATGGGCCGTCCCGCCTTCTCAAAAACTGGCTGAAGACTAGTGCTTTTCTAATTTTGCTAGCCGCGGTCATTCTTTTCGGCACGATACTTGCGGCCAGGTTTTACTACCTTCCACTGACCTCTTACTTTCTTGCGGCTGTCTTGGTTACCCTTTCGTTGGCAATCGTCCTCCATGCCCGATTCCTGGTCCTCTTGCGCCGCGATAACAAGAAAACGGTCACTGTTCTCGATTCCACCGGACGCGAGTTCAAATCCATTTTCCAGAACGCCCTGGACGGCATTTTGATTTTGGACGACCAAGGCATCTGCATTGAAGCCAACCCGGCAGCTTCTGCGATTCTTGCTATGGAGCAAGAACAACTCCTCGGACAATCGCTTGGCGAGTTCTACTCGAATCCCCAAACCTTCGTCGAAAATTGGGCTAGCTTTTTGGTGAGGAAGTATCAACGCGGGAGCGCCGAGTTTGTTCGAACTGATGGCTCCCCATTGTTTGTGGATTACACAACCGCCGCGGATTACATTCCTGGTCGTCACGTCGTCATCCTCTGCGACGTCACGCAGAAAGTGAATGCCGAACGCTGCCTCAAAGAAAGTGAAGATCGCTTCCAGCTCATGGCCAACAACATCCATGAAGTGTTCTGGATGATGAACGCCAACACGAAAGAAATTGTTTACGTCAGTGAGGCATACGAAGCCATTACAGGTCACTCGCGCGCGGAAATCCGCGAGAATCCTTCTTCTTACAAGGAGATAGTCCATCCTGAGGACCGCGCGCGATTCCTTACAAAATTAGAAGAGGCGGGCATCACCGGAAAATTCGACGAAGAGTTCCGCATCGTGCGGCCAGACGGAGTGTCTCGCTGGATCTGGAGTAAAGGCTCGTCGGCAGCCGACGCTGGCGGAGCTGCCCCATGGCTTGTCGGCATTGCGCAAGATATCACCTCGCGCAAACATGCCGAACAGGAGATCGCGAAGCATTTGGCCGAAGCCGAAGCCGCAAGAGCGGAAGCCGACGCGCTCCGCAAAGCAACTCTGACACTGACCCAGAACCTTCGGATGGATGAGCTGCTAGACACTTTGCTCCAGACTCTTCTTACAATCGTCCCCTACGATTCAGCGTGTGTGCTCCTGACAGACACGGAACATTCGTTTCTCGTCGCGAGGCAGATGCCCCGCGAAACAAACCGAAAGAATGTCGTCATCCTGGAAGTAACCCATCATCATTTTCTGCAGAAGGTTCTCATGACGCGCAATAGTGTCTTTCTTGAGAATACAAAGAACGAATCAGAATGGCGGGACAGTCCGGCTTTTGGAGGCGCACGGTCCTGGATTTGTATTCCACTGGTCGTGTCAGAAAATCTCGTCGGATTGCTTTCCGTCAGCAGCAGAGAATCGGGGCGATTCACTCGTGAACATTTGAGACTCGCTAAGTCCTTAGCTCTTTCCGCCGCCGTCGCAATTCAAAACGCGCGCCTCTATGAACGCGCCGAAATCTATGCCTCCGAACTAGAGCTCCAAGTGAAGCTCCTGAAAGAAACACAGGCAGCACTAGAACAAACTCAAAGCCGCCCAGGCGATACATGATAGTAGGTTTTCCAGTACCCTCTCGAACTTCAGAGACCGACTCCGCACTTCCCACAAGCCCCTTTCTGGCCAACTTCCGGTTCGCCGACCATTCGATCACGACGTCGTTCTTAGCGGCAATGCGACCTCCACAGGTCTCATGGGAAGGGCAGTTCTGTTCTCGCGAATCTGGGCACCTCATCCTTTCCACGTCCAAGGAGACAATCCGGAAACAAATAAGGCACCGCGCAACCGAGCTGCAAATCGCCCATCATTGGCGGAAAAACGGCGGCTCTCAGACCGGTAGATAGGCTAGATAGAGTATTGTCGCTTGACGTACCCGACGGCGCAGCTCACACTGCCCCGCACGGAGGGATTGTTGGGAGGACGGCGGCCAGCAAATACCGAATCCTAGAGGAAAGTGCTCGGCCGATTGATATTAAAGGCCCCAAGACTACATTTCCTGAGGAGGTTCATGAATGAACTTTCTTGACCGATTCGTGGCCGCTAGATTTTGGCTTGCGCCAGGTTTTATCACTCTCTATTACGCGCAACTCGGTTGCTCGTCCCCTACCCTCACGCGAAGCGCGCGTGCCTTGCACTTTTAATTGGAATGCTCTTGATCGCGATTTGTGCAAACTTCCAATGGATTCCTGATTACGCGAGTCGCCTCTCGGGGGGAATTGATTTTCTGGGAAAGGAACAAGGTTCCTCGCGCGACGAAAAGCAGTTGCTTGAACAAATGAGGTGGGCTAATGCAAAGATATTGGCAATCATTGCGATGATTCTGGCCCTTCTCGCTCACTATGAAAAACTCTTTGCTTTGGACCCTGCGCATAGAGTTCCTGCGATGATAGTCGTGCTACTAATTTTGGTTGCGCTCTTTGATTCGGCCCTAGACCTCGAAGCCGAATGGACGATCAGCGTGTTGTCTGCATCGAAGTCGATCGACTCAGGTGCGCCCAAGCTGCAACTCGCTCATGCAATCTGGAATACCAACCAATTTCGAAAACAGCGAAAACTACTCTACGAAAAGCTAGTCCAAGGCCAGCGCCCGAAGATTAGCTTCTATGCGTTCACTGCCACTGCTCAAAATCTCATTTCATTCGCCATTATCGTTGTGGGCGGTACGGCCGCGCTGACTCTCAGACTACTGTGTCTGCAATGGTAGATTGTGACCGCCAAGACGTAGCTTAATCCTTTTGCTGAGCATTCATACGAAACACCATATAGCCAGGCGGCTTGTTGGATCTCCCGGCTTCAAATCGTGGTGTGAGTACGCGAATTGGAGCATAGCGTGCCTTTGTCAGCCTGACCATTTGCCCTATCCCCTTGTAAGCGTCGTTCGCGATTGGTCCCGAGCCACGGGCTAACTGGAAGCTATTCCGGGCCACAAGTCCCGTTCGAGGGAATGTGACTCAGCACTGGTCTTATCGCCTTCAGTCGCCCCTCTCACCGGAATATCTCCGCTTGGACCGCTATTCGGTCATCTCGTCGTCAGGGTCTTGACCTCTGCACTGCTCCTATTTCTGTGAATTCTCCGCCCCGTTCCACGCATGCCCCGGCCTCACTCTTGCCCACTGTCCCGCCCTCCGCAACTGACTCATCAACGGGCCCTTGTGGAGGGCTCTCCGCCAAGAAGGCGCGAACCGGGCGCCGATCTCGTTTGCCTCAGACTCTCATTCCTTGTCCACCGTGCCGTCGTGTCGAGCAAGTCCCGTAAGCCGCAGAATGCAACTCCAGTGTCTCCCGAACGCCAATTGGACGATTCGATCCGCCTTCCATTTCCGCCACTCATTTTCATGGGCACAGCTTCGGGATAATTCCTGCGCCCGGCGTCTTCGCGTCTTCTGCTTTCCCGGTTCCTCACCAAACTCTTCTTGAACCGTGCAGAACAGTTTGGGTCCCTCCCGGAATGCAGCCGCTCGCCTTGGGAGCAGTATCCACTCGCTCTTGAGTGCCCCAAGAAAATGGGGCAGAAAATGGAGAAATAAATCATGTATCTCAATCACGTCCAACTCATCGGCTTCCTCGGGAAAGACCCGGAGAAACGCCAAGTGCGCGGCAACGGGGACACCTTTACGGTTCTCTCGGTCGCCACGCAGCAGTCGTGGAAGGACTCGAACGACGAGTGGCAGTCGAAAACCGAATGGCACCGCGTTGTTGCCTTCAATCGCCTCGGCACGGCAATCGCCGAGGCTCTCCACAAGGGCGACCACGTTCTTGTCGATGGAATGCTCGTCAGTTCCAGGTACGAACGCGAGAACGGCAAGAGCAAGAAGGCCAAGGCCGCGAAGATCACGTTCTGGAGCGTGCGCGCGAATTCCGTTCGCAGGCTGAGCCGCGCCGAAGCAGAACCGCCAACGGCTCCGTCCGGTTCTGACGCCGGCGATGGCGCGGAACCGAGCAATGCGCCGTTCTAACCGGCGAATGCTCTGGGGGCTCCCCGACCGGGTCGGGGAGCCTTTTTTTGTGGTGTACGCAATTCCGGTCAACAGAAGAAAAAATACCGCGCGCGGTAATATGCTACTCAGTATATGCCCCTCACGCGGAGCTTCTTTAACGGCCCCGTGCCATCGCCGCGTGAACAGCGGCACTGCCGAAGCCAGCGGAGAACTTGTCCCGCTCCCGGCCACGCCGTGCTGCGCCCTCGACCGGAGGAATCGCGTCATGGGCAAACATCCTCATTGCACATGTACCATTTGCGATATAGAAAAATGCATCGGGCTGGAACTTGCGCTTCATGAGAGCAACACAATTTACCGTCAGATCGTTGTCGAGAAACCTCTCTTCGCAGGCTTCCCAACCGTTTTCGATCTGGTGGCGAGCCTACACGCGTGTAGGGGCGCGAAAGATGGAACCACTTTCCCCGATCTGATATTCACCCAACTCCTCTCCGGCCCCACCGCCGCTGGCCATTGGGAGTACGTCGAAAAGGTTTTGATCCTTGTTTTCGTACCGACAGCCCATGCCGCCGTGCGGCATGCTTCCCGCCATTACCAATTCCTGGCGCGCGAAGACCTTTCGCAAGTCGCCCTCACCACCCTCATTCAGTGCTTCCGGTCGAGAGCTTGGCAGGCGCGGCGCTCCCATTTCGGCTTTTCTGTGGCGAGGAAACTCAGAAGAAGCCTCTTTCAATGGGCGCGTGGGGAATTCGAGGCCACATCCCAGTTTGCCGCTCGCAGAATTGGCGAGGGATTCCCATCCACCCAAACAGCGGAGGAATCCTTTGAGCGACATGCCATGTTGCGGCATTTCCTAAACCTCTGTCAGCAAAGGGCTCACCTCAGCCCGGGTGAAATTAATCTGCTGATTGACCTCAAGCTGGAGGAGACGATTCATCTTGGAGTCTCCGCCTCGCAAGACCGAACCTCGAATCCCTTCCGCCAAAAACTGAAGCGCTTGATGACCAAGCTCCGACGTCTAGCGCAAACACCAGCCAACAACGCCCGCCATACGCGACGATCCGGACACTAGGGAGAACACCATTCGGTGGCCGGTGTTACTCCGCACCCTTCTCCCAGACAACCATTTGAGAAAAAACCTAATATTCTTTGTTTTGTCGCGACACATTTTCCGATTTTCGCGCTGATTAGGTATATGAGGGAAGGAGTTCCCGCCAAGAGGGGCCACGCGGCACGGGGAAACCTCAGCCGTCCATTCTCTCTTTCGCTCGGACAACGCCCGCACCCACTGCATCTCTGCTCCTGAGGCTAGTGCTCCTAGTGTCTCCGAATGCTGGAAACACTCTTTCAGCAATAGATTCCGGTGGGTCAGACGGCATTACCGGCGGACGAGGGATCTGGCGGGGACTCCGCTTATTCGCAACCCGAATCCAGTGAGGTCTACACATGAAACGCCTGTTTCGCAACACGCTACCCGTACTCCGCCAGTTCCCAAGACTTCTAACCATTGTCCTAACACTCTGCTTCGCGGCGCCGGCGTTCGCGCAAGGTGCGTCCCCCTGGGAAAACGCAGTCAACGTTTTGATGACGGCCTTCACGAGCACCATCGCTCGCGGCCTCTCGCTCGTTGCCATCGTCGTAGCCGGCCTTACCTTCGCCTTCGGTGAAGGCGGGTCGAAGCGTGTGCTCGCCGGCGTGCTCTTTGGCGTCGGCATGGCCATCGCCGCGGTGAATTTTCTCGCGTGGCTTTTCCCAGGGAACTGAATCGCGCAAGTTCCACGCGAGCAGCACATGGCGGAAACAAGACGAATGAACAGAGTGCACCGATCCCTCTCGCGGCCCCTCACGATCCTCGGGGCCGAGCGAAAGCTCTTCTTCTTTGCCATGTGCCTCGGCGCCGCCACCTTCAACCTGCTCAACAGTCTGTTTGGCGGCTTGCTGATGTTCTTGTTGCTCTATGTCCTGGCCCGCTGGGCCACCCAAACCGATCCACAGATTCTGCGATTTCTCCTGACGGCGGCAACACTACGCGCGGAATACGACCCGATGAAGTTCACTCCCATTGCAATTCGAAGAGATAGCTCATGCTGAGACTTAGCCGAATTTTCAAGAACTACAACCAGACCGGCTCTCTCAGCGAGCAGATCAACCTCTACGGCTTCATCGGTCCGCACACGTTTCTAACCAAGACGGGCGAGGTTGGCGTCATTCTCGAAGTTCGCGGGGTAGATTACGAATGCCTCGACGGCGTATCGATTGACGGCTTTACCAAGCGCCTTGAATCGGCGCTGAAACTATTCGACGAAAACTACCGCCTCTACCAATACCTGTTCAAACACAACAACGAAGCCATCCCCTACAAGCTCTACGACAACCCGATCGTTGATACCGCGATCAAAAATCGCATCGCCTATCTCGCGAGCAAAGCTGACACGCTCTTTTCCCTGTCGGTGTATTACGTCGCGCTCTACCAGGGATCCCTGGCCTCACACAAGCTCGGAAGCGCGCTCGCCGAGTTGCCCAAGAATCCCAAAAAGGCCCTTGCGGATCTGCGGGCCCAATTCTCGGGTCAAAAGCAGACCGTCATCCTTGGGCGGCATGTCAGCAATGCTCAGGCGGCGCTGCTGCAAAAAGCACGCAGCTTCATTCTTCAGGTGAACGACTTCCTCTCTGTGCGAATACTCGACAAACAGGAAGCCTTCCGCGTTCTCAAGAAAACGCTCAACTTCCATCCCGACAAACTCGAACTGGCCAAGCTCAAGTACGACACCTTCCTCGACTACTACCTACCCGAATCGGCGCTCGAATGCCACCGCGGGTACCTGCGCGTGGACGACTACTACGTCAAAGTTTTGACGCTCAAAGAGCCTTCCGCCCAAAGCTTTCCGCTCATTTTCAAACGCCTGCTCGAAGTGGAAGCCAACTACTACGTGGTGACCGAGTGGAAAAAAGAGGATTCCGGCAAGATGCGCCGGGTCATTCAGGCCAAGCGCCGCCATTTTCATAACACCAAACGTTCGTTCGCCAGCCAAGTAAGCCTCAACGACGCCCCCACACAAGACGTGCTCCTCGACGATTCCAAGGAATCTCAGGTCCGGGAACTCGGCGAAGCCATTAAGGAAATCGAGCTGCACGGGAATTACTTCGGCCAGTTCTCCCTAACTGTCGTGATTTATGACCTCAATCTGGCCAAGGTGGACAGGGCCTGCGCCGACTTCTATAAAGTCTTCAGCGTTCACGACGCCCAGCTCTATGAAGAAAAATACAACCTCCTGAACTCTTTCCTCGCGGCAGTTCCCGGCAACCACGCTCACAACCTGCGTTCCCTGTATCTGCTCAACACCAACTATGCCGATTTCTCGTTTCTCTTCACCCTGCACTGCGGCCAGCCGCTCAATCACCATCTCCGTCAGGAATATCTCGCGGTCCTCGAGACCAACCACCACACTCCGTATTTCCTAAACCTCCACTATCGCGATGTCGCCCATACCATGATTCTGGGGCGGACCGGCGCCGGCAAAAGTTTCCTTTTGAATTTCCTGATCACCAATCTCCAGAAATACGCTCCGCACACTTTCATCTTCGATCTGGGCGGGAGCTTTGAAAGCCTTACACAGCTTTTCGGCGGTTCCTACGTTCGCGTGGGCCTGGAATCCGAAGCCTTCAAGATCAATCCCTTCTCTCTCCCGCCGACGAAAGAAAATCTCGATTTCCTCGCTCTTTTCTTGAAGGTCTTGATTCAGGGGCAGCGAGCCGGCGACCTCGACCCCGACACGGAGCGCGATCTTTTCCATCAAGTTGAAAACTTGTACGCGGTCGATCCGGCGCTGCGCACGCTGGGCGTGCTGACGAACACGCTGGGGCGTGACATTTCGACCCGCCTCTCGAAATGGACCCGAGGTGGCCAGTTCGGATTCCTCTTCGACAACGCCGAGGACACCATTTCGTTCTCGCAATTTCAGTGCTTCGACTTTCAGCGCATGAGCCAGTACCCGGAACTCTTGGAACCCCTGCTCTTCTACATTCTGCATCGAGCCAACTCCGTCATCGCGGACCGTCAGACTTCGTCCGTTTTCAAAGCCTTCTTCATCGACGAAGCATGGGTCTTCTTGAAGAACCCTGCCATCCAACGCTACGTGGTCGAGGCACTCAAAACTTGGCGCAAGCACAACGCCGCGATGATTCTCTCGACGCAATCCCTCGACGAACTCAAGCGCTCGGACATCCTCGACGTCATCATCGAAAGCTGCGCGACAAAAATCTTCCTCGCGAACCCTGATATGGACCGCGACCTCTACCGTCGCCAGTTTCACTTGAACGAAAACGAAGTCGAACTCATCTCTGGCCTCATCCCCAAGCAGCAATTCCTAATCAAAACCACTGAGTTGGCCAAGGTCGCCAATCTCACCGTGGATGCCAAGAGCTATTGGCTCTACACAAACGACCCCTACGACAACAAGAAACGCAAAGAGGCATTCGAGACCTACGGCTTTGAGAAAGGCCTGGAATTCCTGGCGGGAGCACAACCGTGATTCCTCTCAACGAGCCGGGTCTTCGTGGTCAGTTATCTCTGTTCCTGCCCCTCCTCGTAAGCGGGGTCTTTACTGGCTTCGTTCTTGCCGTGCAGTGGTTCGTCGGGCTCCGTTCCGAGCGGGACCAACGTTTCCAGCAACACCAATCCATCTCAAAAGGAGCATCTCGATGAAACATCCGTTGCGCACTCAGTGTCACAACCTCTTCCTTCGCGTCTTCGCGTTCTTTGTTCTTGGCGCAGCCGCGTTCCACGCTTCGCCCGTGAACGCCGCGACCGACGCCGCGGCGCGTGTCGTGAAGTATTCGAAGGAAGACATTGTCCCCATTCGCGCCAAGCTTCGCTTTTCGACGCTCATCATCCTGCCGGATGACGAAGAGATCCTCGATTTCACCACCGGCGACAAGGAATTCTGGATCATTAACGGGGCGCACAACCTCTGCTACGTTCACCCGGCGCAGTCGGGCATCCGCAGCAATCTGAATCTCATCACCGCCAGCGGTCACGTCTATTCGTTTCTGCTCACAGAAATCAGCGACCAGCCGAGCCTCGATCCGGATCTCAAAATATTCATCGAACCAAAAGAGAGCTCGGGCTTCGCGGCCAGCACGCGACTGCGCGGTTATGTCAGTGCCGGCGAGGTGGAAGCCTACAAGAAGGAACTGGAAACCCTCCGGTCACAAACGGCGGAGCAAATCCACGCGGCGCAAGACAAATCTGCCGAGCAGCTCAATCATTTCCGCTCCGGCTACGCAACCAAACTCCAATTCGACTATTCGCTCGATCCGAAGGCGGTGCGGGAGCCGTTCTTGGTTTCCGTCATCTACCACGACGACTCTTTCACGTATATCAAGTGCGCCGCGCGCGAAAAGCCCGCTCTGTATGAAGTCAAGGACGGTAAGCCGAACCTGATTTCTTTCCAGCTAGAGAACGGCGTGTACATCGCGCCCAAGATCATCGACTCCGGCTACCTCATCGTCGGCAAGAAGAAGATCGCATTTGCGCGCCGCGTTTCCGCGAACTGAGGAACAACAATGAGCCAAGCGCCCCTACCCGTGCAGGTGCAGGAAAAAGCGGCGAAACCCCAAGGCCTTCTGCCGAAGAACGTCCAGTCCTGGCTTCTCATCGGACTGGCATTCCTCATGGTCGCCATCATGTGGCTGACCGGGGGCAAGAAGCCCCCGACTCCAACCAAAGCGGCCTCGTCCGCGCCCCCGGTACTCGCCCCACTCGAAGTCAACGAAACCAAGATCAGCGAGTTGCAAAACCGCATCGAGCAAATGCAGCGCGATGAACTCGCTGCCCAGAACGCTCTCACCCAGCAGACCCGCTTACTTGGTGGCACTCCTCAGGATTCGCAGCAGGCCCAGCAAAGTGCGCCCAGTTACGCGTCGGATCAGCGAGCGGAAGACCCTATTCAGGCGGAACGGAAACGGCGTGCCTACGCGTCCTTGTTTGCCTCGAATGTCGCTTTGACCTACCGGAAGACTCCCTCAAATCTACCAAGCGCCGCGGCCCCTGAGCCCGAAGCAGTTCCCGCCCTCACCAGCCTTGTTCCCGTGGGGCCCGACAGCCCGCAGGCCGCGCAACTCCTGAAACAATTGCAACCAAATCCGGCTTCGCCCGAGCCAGCGCGAAAAGACTCCCCGGAACCTGCCAACGAACGAAAGGGAGAACCCAAAACTCTTGCCGCCGCGTCGGCCGCTTCCGCCAATACGGCGGCAGGAAAAACGTACCTGCTCCTAGAAGGAACCACCCTTGAAACCGTTCTCATCAACCGCCTCGACGGCGGCTTCGCCGGCCCCGTCGAGTGCTTGCTCTCAACCGATGTCTATTCCAACGACCGCCAGCATCTGCTCGTTCCCTCAGGGGCAAAGTTGCTCGGTGAAACCAAGAAGGTGGACGCCCTCGGCCAGACACGTCTGGCCGTCGTCTTCCATCGCCTGCTCATGCCCGACGGGTATTCCATCAGCCTCGACGGGTTCAAGGGCCTTAACCAAATTGGCGACACCGGGTTGCGCGATCAGGTCAACAACCACTATCTCCGCATCTTCGGTGTGTCCCTCGCGGTCGGCGCACTCGGAGCCGTCGCCGAGGCAGGAACAGCCGGTTCTCTCAATGCATCCAGTTCGGACCTCATGCGCCAGGGATTCGCAGCAAGCACCGCGCAGTCTTCGGCGCAGATCCTCGACAAGTTCCTCAACATCATGCCCACGGTGACCATCCGTGAAGGCCACCGGGTCAAAGTCTATCTCTCGGGCGATCTCGCGTTGCCCGATTACAACAACCATAAAATCCCTTCCGATTTCTGAAGGCAAAAAAGGAGAGCGGTCCAATGAAAAGAACGGTTCTGATTTGTTTGCTCGTGTTGGGAGTGGGAGTCGGCACAGCCACCGCCCAACTCGGGAGCGGTATCGTCTACGACCCCACCAATTACCAGAATGCTTTGCTTCGTTACGCCCAGCTGCAACAGCACCTCATTGAACTGCAAAAGAGCTATACCCAGATCACCAACCATCTCAATCTTGCCCTGCAAATGGCCCAGTTCATCAAGAACATGCCCGCTCGTTACCGCGCGATCTTTTCGCAATGGCGAAATGTGACCTCGCTCAACACCTTCGGAAACACGGTCTCGTGGATTAACGGCATCAACACCGGCGTACTTCCCAACATCAACACCGGCTATCTAAAGGCCACGGCCCCGCTGTCTCAGTACGACCCCTATGAACTCTCGGGGATGGACGCCTCGGAACTCGGGCGCGTCCAGTCCCAATACGCGTCCGTACAACTTGTGGACGGCGCAAATATCAATGCGATGGCCACGATCGGCGCCATCCGCGGAAGCGCCGACAACATCCAGACTCAAATAGGAAATCTCGAACAAGACTCCTTCTCAGGCGACTCAACGCTCAACACCGAAGTATCCGTCCTGAACAAGATCAATGCGGCAGGGGTTTTGACTCTCCGCACCGTCCAGGACTCGAATAAACTCCTTGCGTCCCTTCTCGAACAACAAACTATCCTCGCAAAGCAGCAGCGCGACGCTACGACCAACGCCATTAACACCGATATAGCTCGCCAAGCCAGCATGGCCGGAAACATTTCCCAGGTAACGGGAACCATAACCGATTCGCTGCAAAACTTCCGCATGCCGTAAGCGTGCGCAGATGGATGCCCGGCGTCGAAGGAGCTCATGGCCATGCAAACCGATTTCCTGCAGTACATATTTCAGGCGATCAACAATTTGCTTACGCAAAATCTGGGCTTCTTCGACGCAATGGGCCAGAATCTCTTCCGCTCGTTCGCCACGATCCTCGTGGCTTGGTTCGGAATCAAGTCCGCACTCGCCTCCGCCAGCGGCAGGCCTTCCTTCCAGTTCGATCATTTTGCCAGTTTGCTTCTGACTATCAGCTTTGGCTTCGCGATGGTCAATTACTACAGCACGCCCATTCCCGGCGTCGGCGTCAGCTTCCACAACCTGGTCACCAACGAAGCCCAGTTTCTCTCAACGCAAATCGATCAGGCGCAGCTGCAAACCGTGGTCACCCAGGTTGCTGACTTTGAAATTCGTATGGACTCGCCCAGTTGGGGAGATCTGTTCGGAACGGCCATCTACATCATCGTGACCATCCTGCTCTCGGCGGCCCAAGCCATAGCAATTGTGGTCATCGCCTATGGATTCATCGCCACCGCGGTTTGCGTCCTGCTAGGGCCTGTTTTCGTACCTTTCTTCATCGTCCCGAAAATGGAGTGGCTCTTCTGGGGCTGGTTCCGCTGCTTCATCCAATACGCCTTCTACCAGGTGATTGCAGCAGCGGTCGTGTACGTCATCGGAAACCTCATGCTCGGCGCTTTGCGCCTCCCGCCCGCTGGCACGCTTTCGACCGTTCAGCTCATTGCCTGGTTTCCCGTCCTCTTCATTACGTTTCTAGCTTCGATTTATGTGCTCCTCAAAATCCCTTCGCTTACGAACCATATCTTCAGCGGCACGGCCGGTGGGTCATCCGCCGGCTTGCTCGATGCTCCCGCCGCCCTTCTCAGCAGGGTGATGTGATGGACCGCGATGCCACATTCCAAGATGCAAAGAGGCTTTACCTCGAACAGTACGGGGATCCTATGGTGACCAATACCTATCTCAAAATTGCTCTCGCGTTGCTGTCCGTCGTCTGTCTGGCCCTCGCGCTCATCGACCTCAAGACCATTCGCACCTTCCAGAATTTCCGCCCCCTCGTCATCCGCATCGACGATCTGGGCCGCGCCGAGGCCATCAACTACCACAACCTCGAATACAAGCCGCAGGACGCCGAGGCGAAGTATTTTCTCTCCGAGTTTTGCAACCTCTATTACCGCCGCAATCGCTACACGATCCAGGATGATTTCTCGAAGTCCCTTTACTTCCTTGACGGCAAGCTCGCCAACGGCATTTTCGATGCCTACCGCAAGGACGACATCATTAAGAAATTCATCACCAATACCGCCGCTCCCGAGATCGATGTGGACGTGCAGAAAGTCTCCCTCGAAGAGATGCAAACGCCGCCCTTCCGCGCGCGGGTGGACTTCTATATGGTCTATTACTCGCCCGCCGACCATACCGAGCTGAAGCGCGACCTCTACACTGCGAATTTCGTCTTCGTCTTCAAATCCCAAGTGCCCAACGAACTGATTCCGATCAACCCGCTCGGAATGACCGTCACGTACTTCCGCGAGGACCAAGCCTTCAAATGAATTCTCCGGCCCGAGTTCGAGGCGAAGAGGTCGCGGTCCGGCACCGGGCAACGTCGGCCCAACCTCCGCACGCCACTTCTCTCTTCCCCCTATGGTCCTCCTCCCAACGCGCGCCACATCCCTTCCCATCGGCCGTAATCCTCGACACCCCAGGCGTGCTGCTGGAGGGCCTCCGTTGCTTTCCGGCTGCCTACCCGCTCCCCGTGAGGGTTGAGAGACAAGGGAAAAACACCGTTCGGTCTCTCGGAAAATTCCAATGATTGCCAACGTCCTGCTCATCACCATCGCCATTCTGCTCGCACTTGGATTCTGGCTCATGGGTGAGCTGAAATTCTTTGTTCCCTACAAACTCGTTCTCTGGCGCGCCTACGCGACACCCATCCTGGCCTATGTCGGAATCCTGTCCATCAACGTGTTTGCAGCTGCGTTCGTTGCTATCCGCAGGTTTTTCCTCAAGGACACGGGTCGAAAGCTTTCCCATCTCGACAAGCAGCTTCGTGTGGGCCAGATCGATGTGCCCGCTCCGTCGTTTGAAGAGGAGTCGGATTGAAATGTCCCGAGGATACCAACCCGAAGACCAACTCGACCCACGAGTGTCCTCCGAGGCGCGGGGGGCCGGAACTGGTGATCTACCGAACACCGGTGCGGTGCGTGAACAAGGCCCTGCCGATGGATTGCAGTTGCCGGGCCGCGAGCCAGACCGCCAGGGAACGCGCACTGTGGAGGCCCGCGCCGTCTACGAAATTCGCGGCCGTACCTACCGCCTTCGGAACTCCGAAATCGCAACGATGGTGGAACTCGGCACATTTCGCGCTCTAGGAAAAAAGGATCTCGCGGAGTTTGTCTATGGCGGCAGCGACGATCGCATGAGACGCGATCTGGAAAACCTCGTTCGCCAGGGCCTCGTTGAAATGAAATCCATTCCGCACGAGGAAACCGGCTCCCGCCAACTGCTGACCTTGACCAAGAACGGCCATCGCTTCCTTACGCAAACACAGAGCGCTAGTAAAGCGCAAGCGCTTCACTACGGCTTCGCCAAGCCTCGCGAAGCCCATCATGATGCCGACCTATATAGGCTCTATCAAAAAGCCGCCGCAAAGATCGAAGGCCAGGGAGGCCGCAACCTTCGCGTCGTTCTCGATTACGAGCTGAAAAAACGGGTCTACCACGACCTCGCGAAACTCGGTCCGGATCGCAGTTCCGCCGAAAGCAAACGCACCGTCGCCGAACGGCATGGGCTTCAAGTGGTGCGCGGAAAGATCCCTCTTCCGGACGTGCGCATCGAGTACGACACCCCCGATGGAGAGCGGGCTCGCGTGGATCTTGAACTTGCTACCGGTCACTACCGAGGCAGAAATCTGTCCGAAAAAGTACGCGCCGGATTCTCCCTTTATGCCCGTGCGGAGGATGTTTCAAAACTCAGGAGAGTTTTGGACCAGCGGGAATTGACCGCCGAGATTCTATCGCTATGAAAATGCCCCAGGAACACGTCGAACGAATTGCCGCTTTGGGCTACTCCGAACCTGAGGCCCGCTTCCTGTATCTGGTTGCGACGCATTCTGGCTATTTCACTCTGCGTCAATTCAACGCCTTTGCCGGTGTCCATCGGGGAAAGCGTTCGATGGTCTTCGCGCAGAAGCTGCTCAAGCACGCGCACGCGACCATGCGCGACTACATGGGCACGGGATCGGTCTTTCATCTCTTCTCCAGGCTCATCTATGGACCGATTGAAAAGGATAACGTCCGCAATCGCCGCCGGCACTCGTTCGACTACATCCGCACGCGTCTCGTACAAATGGACTTTCTCCTGGAGAATCCCGGGCACGACTTTCTGGAGACCGAACGCGAGAAGGTCAATCTGTTCTGCGAATCTCTCGCCGTTCCAAAAGAAGTTCTTCCGGCCAAAGTCTACGAGGGCGGCCCTGGCAGCAGTCCGACCGTCCGCTATTTCGTCGATAAGTTCCCGCTCTTCCTCGCGGCCCCTATTTCAGGCGCGTCGCCTGTGGTCACCTTCGGCTTCGTGGATTCCGGTACGGGGAGCCTCTGGAGTTTTGTTGCGCATCTCGCGGCTTATCAAGGGCTTTTTCGCCATTTGAAGTCTTTTCGCTTCCTTTACATTGCACCGCGAGCCACCGAATTTCGACGCGCTGAAGATCGCTTTCGCGCGAGCGTCAAACTGCCACTCGAATCCGACGTATCCGGCGAAATTCTGCGCTACTTCGCGATTCGCCGGAAGTGGGAAAAGCATGAGTACGTCGTACCGGTGACCGCCGACTTTGAGTTCCTGAACGAAGCCAGGCGGCGTTTTCATGGCGAGCGATTCGAGAGTCTTTATCGGGAATGGATCGCCGGCCGGATTGCCGAGCGCGAATTACGACTCGAATTTTCACAACTCACCCCGGAACGAACCGTTTTCTTCGACACCTATCTCGTGAGGAATGGACACTCACCCCTCGACGAGAAACGCAGAAACGGGGTGAACGGCGCATGAAAGGCCCGGTTCACTCTGCAGTTCACCGTTCCGTTCACCTCCGCGGTGAATGGAACTTACTGGGAATACTGAGGATGCATATGGCGCGACGATGGATTTTGGACACGGGCAAAACACAAAACTGGGCTGGAGCGACCCCACTTCGTTGCCACGGAAACCGTGGCGGTCGCTCCAGCCCAGCGAACGGCGAAAGCCGCCGTTCGCCCCGTGTTTTGCCCGTGTCGAGTTAGGACTAAGAGAACGAAAAGGAAAAAGGAGAAACACATGTCGATCATCAACAAACCGCCAGAGATGGTGAAACGCGAGTACGAATTGCAGGAGCCGATTGCAGTCGCCGTCGAGAAGTACGCGGCGTTCATCGCCAGCACGCCGGATCACGTCGTGAACTCTGCCCTCAAGATGGTGCTTTGGAGGGACGCAGACTTTCGTCGCTGGCGCAAGCAACAGCAGGCACCTGCCGACAAGAAGGACGGTCACTCGGCGGTGAAGGCGGCACGGGCATGATCCAAAGAATCCTACAAGCGAGGAACTTCCTCGCTTGCCTCCTCGCAGCGGCCACGGGAATGGCGCTCTATTTTCGGGCGCCGTTCCCCGAAAACAATCTCTTTGTCCACGTCATGGAAATTCGTTCGTCCTCCGCCTTTCTCTTCTTGAAGTACTCCTACACCCTCTTCCTCTATACGACGCCATACATCGCCTTCTCCGTTGTACTTTCCGCGTTCTACATTTTCGCGCTGAAGGCCACGCGGAAGATTCGGGCCGGCAAGTTGCCCCTCTACCCGGACCCCGCAAAACGGACGGAACTTTCGCTGGTCGTCGGTGAGTTGCACCATCCGCGCACCCAAATGCCGTCCGAAACGCCGCGCTGGCTGGTCATCCCGGAACGTGGCCTTTTTACCGGCATTGCGATCGTCGGCGCAGTCGGGTCGGGAAAAACGGCGGCGTGCATGTATCCCTTCGCTGAGCAGATTCTCGCCTACAAAGCCGCTGACAAAGACCGGCGCATCGGCGGCCTCATTTTGGAAGTGAAGGGTGATTTTTGCGAGAGGGTCCACGAAATCCTCAAACGGCACGACCGCGCTGACGACTACGTCGAAATCAGTCTCAGTTCCGAGTACCGCTACAACCCGCTCCACAACGACCTCGACGCTTACGCACTGGCGTACAACATCGCTTCGCTGCTCAATAATCTTTTTGGCCGGGGGAAGGAACCCTTCTGGCAGCAGGCCTATACCAACCTCGTCAAATTCATCATCCTGCTCCACAAAGTCGCATTTGATTACGTCACGCTCTTTGATGTCTATGAATGCGCCATCAATCCGGACCTGCTCGCAAGCAGGATCAAAGAAGCTGAACGGCGCCTGATCGAAGCCGATTCCGTATTGCTTTGGGAAGAAGAATATCTGAAGTATCCGAAGGATCTCGAACCATTCCAGTTCCGGCTCGACAAAGAATCGAACCGTTACCGCGCACCCCTCACGCCAGGGCTTGCCTCCATATTGAAAGCCAAGGCTATCCAATGGGAAGCGGAGAACGCCTCCCGCAAGAACCCGGTTCCGGCTCAGAAAAAGGCCCAACTCGAAGCCGTCCGTAGGTGGTTCGATCACGATTGGCGAAGGATCGAGCCCAAGTTGAGGACCTCGATCGTTGAAGGCATTTCCGTATTCCTCTCGCTCTTCGATGACAACCCGGACGTAAAGCGCACGTTTTGCCCGCCTGCAGAGTGTTATGACCGCAACGCCAACGCCGACTTCCAGCACGGCAAGCCGCTGCCTTCGTTCTCGTGGTTGATTGAAACCGGAGGCCTCTGCGGCCTGAACTTCCCGATCGGCATGAATCCCGGTCTGGCGAAGGCCATCGGTGTGATGATGAAACTCGACTTCGAGCGGGCCGTGCTCACTCGCGTCCCGGTGATGGAGAAGAATCCCCAGAGCTATTTCCGGCAGGTTCTGTTTCTCTGCGACGAATACCAGCACTTCGCCACGGTCGGCGAGAGTGAACCGACCGGCGATGAAAAATTCTTCAGCCTTTCCCGGCAACCCAAATGCATCCCCATCATCGCCACCCAGAGCATTAGTTCGCTCAAGTCCGCGCTGCCGGGAGAATCCTGGCGCACCTTGCTGCAAACCTTCCGAACGAAAATCTTCCTCTCTCTTTCCGCTGACGGCACGTGAGCTTTGCGGACGCGAGGACCGATTGAAGGCCAGCTACAACCTCTCGGAGAGCGGACACGACGCGCGGGTCAGCTTGCTCACCGGCAAAGCCATGTCGCATAAAGCGAATATCACTGCGTCGAAAAGCTACAGCCCGCACCACGATTTGCGTTTCGACATGAAGGACTTCATGGAGCTGCGCAACGCCCAGTCCGTGACCATCGCCTACGACGGCACGAACCCGATGCCACCGACGTTTTGCTACCTCAAGCCCTACTATAACGACGTCAACAAATCGTATTTCCGCCAGCTCGCGGACGGAGAACTGTAATGAATGGATTTGAAACCATACTGCCGTTTCTCAAGCCCATTGAGCACCTGATTCTCGATGACGCGATCAGCGAGGTCATGGTCAACGGCCCGGACCACATCTTCATTGAAAAGGCGGGATTCATCGAGCCGGTGCAGGGCATTCATCTCGGCGAGAAATCCCTGATGGTCGCGGTAAAGAATATTGCCCGGCGACTCGGCGACGACATTTCGGAAGCAAAACCCATCCTCGATTCGCGGCTTCCGGATGGCAGCCGCGTGGCCGCCGTCATTCCGCCGTGCAGTGTGAATGGCGTGACGCTGACGATCCGCAAATTCAACGCTCGGCATTTCGGCATCGAAGACCTCGTCGAGGCGGGAACAGTGGAACGCTGGCTCGCCAATCAATTGGAAGCGTACGTGCTGGCCCGGAAAAATATCCTAATCGCCGGCTCCACGGGAAGCGGGAAGACTTCGTTACTCAATGTCCTCGGGAAATTCATCCCTTCGGATGAACGTGTTCTCCTCATTGAGGACACCTCCGAGATTCACCTGGGCCAGGACAACCTCGTCCGTTTCGAAGCACGGCAGCCACAGAACGGCCTACCCGCCATCACCATTCGGGATCTGCTTAAAGCCTCTCTTCGTCACCGGCCCGACCGAATTATCTTGGGAGAAATTCGAGGAAGCGAAGCCTTCGATCTGCTGCAACTTCTCAACACCGGACATTCGGGAAGCCTTTCGACCGTCCATGCCACTTCCGCAAAACAGGGCCTCTCTCGCTTTACGAGTTGCGTTCTGCAGAGCGGCGTGGACCTTCCCTACCGCGCCGTGAAGACGAATGTAGGTGATTCCGTGAACGTCGTGGTGCACCTCGAACGCCGGCCGGGCCGGCGGTTCGTTTCTGAAGTCGTGGAAATCCACGGCTACGATCCCGATCGCGATGAATTCAACTACGGGTCCATTTTCGATCGTCACAAGGAGCTTGTATGAATCCTGCTGAAAAAGCGGCACCGTTTGTTCCCTCTGCTTCGGAATACATCCTCGACAATTTTGGACCCACCGACCGCATCGCCATGCTCGTGCTCAACCGGGATTTTGCCGAGACTGTACAGCGCATTAGCAGCGCGCAGAAGGCCGCGAGCCCCGAGTTCCAGGCCTGGCTTCGCTACAAGAACGCGAATGGCTCGGACATCTATATAGGGATGAACCCGCTCAAGAAAGATGCCGCAACTCGGACCAAGGAGGATATCGAGTCCGTTCGGCATGTCTATCTTGACTTGGACCATGGCGGCGCGGAAGCCCTTCAAGCCGTCGAGAATTCAAGTGTGGTCCCCACGCCGAACTACGTGCTGAATAGTTCACCCGAGAAGCATCAGGTTGTCTGGAAAGTCGAAGGCATGAATCTCGAAGAGGCCGAAGTTCTCTTGCATGCTATGGCGCGCGAATTTGGTGGCGACCCCGCGGCGACCGACGCGACCCGCGTCTTACGGGTTCCCGGCTTCGCCAACAAGAAGTACGAAACCGATTTCTATGTCGAGGCCCGCCGAGAGTCCACCGAAACGTACCATCTCCGCGATTTCAAACTGCACATCGATTTCCAGGACTCGCCGCGCCACAACCACGACAACCGCGCCAAACACGAATCCGCGCCACGGACGAATCTTAGCCAGTCTGAACACGACTGGGCTTTTGCCAAACGCGCTCTCGCCCGCGGCGACGATCCCGAAGCGGTCATCCGTCAAATTGCCCGATACCGCAATTCTGACAAATCTGACCCGGAAGGCTACGCGCGGCTCACGGTCACAAAGGCTTTGGCGGAAACGAAAGCCGCAAGGATGCAATCAGGTCCCGATCGTTCGCCCGACGCTACTTCCTCAGAAAATCCCGCACGGACGGTCTAGCTACCGGGCATGGCGATTTCCGACGAAGAGTTTCGGTGTAACTGGTAATTGTTTATGAGCCAATCTGAAGTGATAGACTCGACCGAGCTGGCGAAGCGGCTCAACGTTCCAGAAACCTGGGTTCGCTCGCGAACCAATTTGAAGCGTACTGCCGATCCCATCCCGCATCTCAGGTTGGGACGATATGTGCGTTTTTCCTGGGGTAGCGAGCAGCTGGAAGAGTGGCTGCGGCGTCAGTTGGTGAGTGCGAACGGGGCAGGTCATTAAGGAGGAT
>Ga0210405_10000917_pt1 | contig 36029 bp, 26 predicted proteins | sample IncBWH11MmetaG_FD_155492 | JGI IMG/M metagenome (GOLD analysis project Ga0210405, IMG submission 155492) | Forest soil microbial communities from Barre Woods Harvard Forest LTER site, Petersham, Massachusetts, United States - Inc-BW-H-11-M | ecosystem: Environmental > Terrestrial > Soil >... | reverse complement strand
GCCTGGCCGGCATTCGCTGCGGATTCATCATCGCCCGCCCGGATCTCGCGGACAGAGTCCTACAGCGCGGCGGATTAAACTTCATGCCCGTCACCGCCGTCGTCGCCGCCACCGCCAGCTTGAAAGATCCAGGCCTCGTCTCCGAACGCCGCCGCATCAACGCCACGATCCGCCAGCAAACCTTCGACTGGCTCACCCGTAACCGATATTCGTTTATTCCTTCCGAGTCCAACTGCTTCATGCTCGACACCAAACGTCCCGGCGAAGAAGTCCGCGATGCCATGGCCAAAGAAAATGTCCTGATCGGCCGCATCTGGCCCATCATGCCCACCTATGTCCGCATAACGGTAGGCACCCAGGACGAAATGTCAAAATTCCAATCCGCCTTCCAAAAAGTCATGCAAGCCTAAGTGTGGAGCGGGCGCTTCCGCCCGCTAAGGTTTCCTTCGTGTACCTTCGTGTCCTTAGTGGTTGAAGCCTTTCGGTCCTGCCCCGACGACCACTAGTCACTCCGCCCACGATTACCAACGTAAGCTGCCACGCACGTCGTTGCTTAATTAGCTTGATGAGAAGGGACCCAGTATCCACGGTCCCTGCCAAAGCCTCCATGACCTCCGTTGCCGTAGCCCTCGGTGCGCTCAACCTCGCAGGCGTTCGCCTCCTCTGCACAATTGGAAGCTGCGCCGGATTGATCGTCGTGCTATTCGGACTCCGGCTCAATCGCAAAGCGCTCAACGCGTCGCAAGAACCCCCTTCCGCGCCGACTGCGGCTAGTCCCATCTCTCAAGAGCCACCTGCTCAATCTCCCGCGGCAGCCCAACCGATCATTCACCTCACCACCACGAACCCCGGCGCCATCAGAAGCTCCGAGATGAGCCAGCAACAGAAGATCGCAGCCGCGCTCGATCGAGCGGGACTCGCCACTTCCGCCGCGTGGTCGAATTCGACCCCGCCGAGCGAGCCCATAACAAAACAGCAAACTCCCACCGTTGCCCCGGACCAGGCCCCCGCCCAGACCCACTCTTCAATTCTTCGAAAAATGTTTCTGCTGGGTGGGGCGATGCTCGCCCTGATCAGCCTGATCGTATTCCTGGCCATTCGTTAGCTCGCGCGCGGCGACCAAACCAACAAGCACCAGGCTCTCGCATGCACCACGCTCCTAACCATTCCCGCGTCGCTCGTTCCATGGTCCACACGATGCGCTCTAGTACAATCGAACCCGTGAGCGACAAGGTCCGCATCGGAATTCTGGGCGACTTCAACGCCGATTTCCGCTCACATCACGCCACCAACGACGCCCTGCAGCACGCCGCCCGCAAACTCAAGATGGAAGTGCAGGGCGAATGGATCCCGACTCCGTCCCTCGACAATCCCGACGCCGAGAAGACGCTCGAATCCTTCGACGGACTTTGGGCCTCACCCGGCAGCCCTTACAAAAGCTTTGACGGCATGCTCAAAGGCATCGAGTTTGCCCGCCGCCGCGACTGGCCCTTCCTCGGTACCTGCGGCGGATTCCAGTACGCCTTCATCGAATTCGCGCGCAACGTTCTTCAAATCGCCGACGCCGACTCCGCCGAAAACAATTCTGGATCGAAGAACATCATCATCTATCCGGTCGCCTGCGCCGTCCCCGACCGAAACGGCAACTCGCCCAAGCTTTCCGGCGCCATTCCCGAGATTCGCCTTCGGCCCGGCTCCTACCTGCAGACGTACTACGGCAAAGATAAAGAAGTCGTCACCGAAGAATTCTTCTGCAACTTCGAAATCAATCCCGACTTCGAATGGACTACGATGGAAGCCGGATTCCCCGTAGTCGCCCGCGGCCCCGAAGGCGAAATCCGCGCCATCGAATCCCCCACGCACCGCTTCTACCTGGCAACGCTCTTCCAGCCGCAACTGTCGTCGACGGAAAAGAATCCGCACCCGCTGGTCCTTGCCTTCGTCCAGGCTGCCTCCGACTGGGGCAAGAAAAAGCTAGACGACAGCGTCCTGGAGTAGCGTCGACCGAGAGTAGCGCCGGAGTCTTCGCCCGTTCTCGTGGTGGACCTTTCGGCCGAGCAGATCCGCCGCCGACACAACCGTGGAAGAGCGGCCCTTCAGGGCCGCGTTAAATGACCCGGAATAGAAGGGCTTCAGCCCCCGTGGTCCTCCTCCGCCAATTACCAAAGTCCAGTCACACCACGCATTACCGACCACTCCCCAACTGCATCTGGAGCACTCGACGACTCGCCGCTACACTCGCTTCCGTCGGTCGCCCTCCCCAAGCCGCGCCCGCAGGAGCCAATTCCGTCTATGCACATGCAGTTGATTGACTCGTTCCGCCTCCCTTTCTCGACGCTGATGAGCTACATCCCCGTGATCGCGACGATCGTGACCACGTTCTTCAGCATCGTGCTCGCGCGCGCCACCCTGCGTTACGTCGAGTCCACCGACAAAGGGCTCGCCCTCGCCCGCGAAGAATTCGAGCGCGAATGGAATCCCGACCTGCACATCAAGATGGAGCGCGTCGCGAACACCGAAGCCCAACTCATCGTCACGAACCTGGGGAAGACCTCGGTGCTGCTGCAGCTCCTGCAACTGCGCAAGCTCTCGCACGCCACGCCCTTTGAGCGATGCCGCCTCAACGACCCGCTAGTCGGAGGCCTCACCTGGACGCAGGAAATGGGCAAGCGCCTTCTCGCCTGCACGGGATACGAATTCGAAGGCCCCATCGCCGCAGCGATGACCTTCTACGCTGCCGGACGCATGTACCGCACCGACTGGTTCCGCTCGCAGATCGTAGTCCGCGAAGGCCGCATCGTCAGCCTGGAGCCAAGCACCATGCCGACGCGCAGAGTGCGTCAGGTAGAACGCAAAGGCCAGCCAGAACGCCGCCGGGAATTTGTTCAAGACCTAGCCGCGGGATCCGCGCGCGAGAAAGAAGCCGACAAGCCCGAAGAAAAATCCTTCGGCGCTGGCGCTTAATTCCCATTTCGAATCGTAGAGCACAAAAACGGGCGGCAAGGGCCGCCAAATACTCCCAGATTCTGTCATCCTGAGCAAAGCGAAGGACCCCGCCAACGCCGGCAGCACCCCACTCCCGGCAAGGCGTTCTCTCGATGCTGCAGGAAGAATGAACGTGAAAAACCACCAGTACTTCGTCTACATCATGTCCAGCCACTCCGGCACCCTCTACATCGGCATGACAAACAGCATTTACCGCCGCGCCCGGAACACAAAAGCGGACAAATCGACGGCTTCGCCTCGAAGTACGGTTGCACCCGCCTGGTCCACTACGAAAGCTTCGACTACGTTCACCTCGCCATCGGACGAGAGAAAGAACTGAAAGGCTGGACCCGCGCGAAAAAGATAGCCTTAATCGAATCCAGAAATCACAGGTGGACAGATCTGGCAGAACATTGGGGAGCACAAATGCTGTTCGCCGGTGAATCCGTGCACAGCAAATAGGTCCAGTTTCGAAATAACCCCGCCAAACCCTGTCATCCTAAGCGAAGGACCCCACGACCGCCCTCAGCGCCGCAGAAGTTTCAAGGCGTTCTCCCCATGCACCCGCCACCATATTGAGAACGCCCACCAGCAACGTCTTTGCAACAAGCACCTGCGGGATGCTTCGCTTCGCTCAGGATGACAACGCAAAAATGTGACGTTACCCCTTCACGCACACCACCTGCCGCAAGGTATGCATGATCTCGATCAGATCCTTCTGTGCCTCCCTCACCGCATCAATGGAAAAAGGCGCGCCCTTGTCAGGAAGAATTACGTTGTAAGTCTGATCAGTCATACATGTTCTCTTTCTGCTCTCTTGTCATCCTGAGCGAAGCGAAGGATCCCCTGTCTGCCCGGAGCATCACAGGCGTCTCGAGGCATTCTCTCGATGAACTAAAACACGGTAACCACTCATCACGCGGGTAACGCTTACCAACGTTCCCGCAGCTAGGCAGCGAAATTAAAGTTCACGGCTTGGTTGCCGATCCTATCTTTCAGGAGACCACTATGATCACTCCGATCAACAGTCCGCACGCACCCGGTCGATATCCACCAAGCCGCGCATCCGCCCCTCGGAGCCGAAGCCCGATCCCAGAGCCCAGACTCCACCCGTCCATAAAAGCGGAGAAGTCTCGCAAGACCAGGTCACGCTCAAAAGCGCCGGCCAACCCGATACCGACCGCAGATAGCGCCGGCAACCTGTCGGATGTCGCGGGGCGCCCCGCCATTCTCAAGGGTGCCCCATCCTAACGTCGCAAACGACGCGACGTTAGGGTGGGGACTTTGACTTTCTCAACGCGTCATCACGCCTTAGATTCAACACGTCGGATCTCCGGCGCGAATCCAATCTGCACCAGCCGAGGCACCGCATTCCGGTTCCGGTAATCCGTGCAGTAGAGCACATCGAGCTTCACCTCACGTAATCCTCCACCGAAGGTGCAGAACACAGTATTGCGCCCCGTCGCACCGTACTGCATGTGGACAAAGGTGCACCGTGCGCACAGCCCGCGCTGGGCTCGCCGCGGAGGCTTCGTTCGGACGTACCGAACCAGTCGCGCCAAGGCAATTACAATCGCCCACCACAAAATTGTCGTCACGGAAGCCTCCTTCCCCGGTGAACGAGTTCACCGAATTTTCCACAGAACAAAATCAAATCGTGGGACATCTGACCTTGCTTTCCACAGCCAGAACGTCCGATCACGGCGTAGGCCGAAAGGCCTTGGGCTACTACTATGTGGCCGAGAGCTAAGTGCTTATTGCGCAATATTGCGTATAAGTGCAACAGGCTCAAGATTTTGCGAGCATGTCGCGAGATCAAATTAACTTAAGCTCTAGCTCTTTGAAATCTATATTTTCGGAATTTAGGGTCCAGAAAGTCGCAAGCCTGTCGATCTTCTAACCCCAATGTTCTAACCCCAATGTTCCCAAGATTTTGCCCGCAAAATATTGAGCGCCAATGATTTGCGCGAAATTTCCCCATGACTCGATAATTGCAAGGGACCCCAAGGGGGAGGGGTACCTACCCATTCACAAAAAGGTAAACACCCCTTTCCCGATTACTCCGCCCGCTCCAGTTCGCGGATGTACTCGACGACCGACTCGCTCCAGCCGTCGATGTGCGTCCACTTGCCGTAGCCGACGCCGTTCTTGTAGCTGGCTACGTTGATCACGTATCCCTTGCCCCGCGGCGCCGGAACCGTGTCGTGCGCCTGCTCGTCGGTAATGACGATCAGGCGATCGTAGGCCTGCTTCTGATTCATCGCCGACTCGTTAAGCTCGGCGACTGCGTTGCCGAGCATGGTGCTCGAGTGCGGCTGCGAGGCGTCGATCGCGTCGCGCAGTGCGAATCCGCGGCGCGCCGGGACCTCGACCAGTTTGTCGGAGAAGCTGAACACCCCGACCTTCTCGCCGATCTCGCGCAGCAACACCGCGAGACCGTAAGCCGCGTCGGTGCCCTGCATCTCGGAACGCTGCGAGAGCGAAGCAGTCATCGAGCCGGAAACGTCGACCAGCACGATGGTCTTTCCGCACAGCTTCTCCGCACCTGCGACGCACTTCAGCATCGCCTGCTCGAGCGCCTCTTCCCAATACGGAGCGTATCGCGCAGCAGCCAGGAAGCGGAATGGCAGCACGCGCGCGGTGCTCATCGAGCCGAGCGCGGCGAGAACGAGATCTTCGCTCACTCCGACGTCGCGCAGGTTGCGCAGGTTGCGGAGCAGAGCCAGCGCACCGAGCTTCTCCTCTCGGAGCAGCCGCTCCCAAGCGTCGCGCTTGTCAGCGCCAGAGCTCAGCGCCACTTCCCAAGTGTCAGGAGCGGTGAGTTCTCCGGCGATCAGGCGCTTCCACACTTCGGCCTGCGCCTCGTCACGCGGCTTGGCGTGAGCGAGGAACAGAACGTCGCGCAGCTTGATGGGTCCGCCACGATCGTACTTCGCGAGCGCGTACGCATCGAACTTCGGGAAAGCCGCAGCCAGCCCCTTCTTCACCTGCGCGGAGAGCGGCACGCGGCCGTCCTTCCAGTAGATGGCGACGAACTCGGCGAGTTCGTCGGCACGCTGGATGACGCGCGCCAGCGTCTCGGCCACCAGTCCGCGATGCGTTGTGTGACGCGCCATCTCACGGACGAGCAGAAGCGGCGCGTGACGCAGCTTCATCTTCTCGCGAGCTTCGACGGCAAGGGATGCCACCTTCTCGGCCGCAACCTTGGGGACGAGTTCCGCGATGCGGCCCGCGATCTCGACTCCGTCCTCGTAGAACTGGCTCTCCCAGAGCAGGCAAGTCAGCACCGAGCGCCGCAGTTGCAGCTCCGTGGAGATGTTGCGCGCGGGAGCACCTTCGTGCGTCCGCGGGCCAAAGTTCAGGTTGAGTAGGTTGAGTCGAGCCATTTGTGGTCTCCTTTCGATTCGAGCAGTGAGCTATGAGTTAGGAGCAATGAGCTATGAGCCGAAGCTTCTAGCCGCTCGCTCCTCTCCCAATGTTCGCGTTGTCATTCCGATCCGCGTAGCGGTGAGAATCTACTGTCCTGATTGCCGCGCCTCATAATTTACTTTGGCCACACAGCAGCTTTAGAACCTTCGCGTTCCTCGGTCTTGCCGTGCTTGTGGCTTGCTATGATGAATCGTTTCCTTTTTTGAGGTCGCAAATTGCGACCTCAAGTTTGGTTATCACCCATGAACAAAACTGAAATCGTCCTCGCCAAGAGAGTCAGTTCGAAGATCGTGATTCTGCGCAATCAAAAGATCATTCTCGATAGCGACCTGGCCGAACTTTACGGCGTTCCGGTCAAGCGTCTGAACGAGCAGATCAAACGGAACCATGAGCGATTCCCCGCCGACTTTCTTTTCACTCTGACGAGCGAGGAGTACCAAAACTTGAGGTCGCAAGATGCGACCTCAACTTCAGAGCATGGCGGACGCCGCTATCTGCCGAACGCCTTCACCGAGCACGGCGCGATCATGGCTGCCACCGTGTTGAACTCGAAGCGAGCGATCGAAATGAGCATCTTCGTAGTCCGCGCCTTCGTGCAGATGCGCCAGGACATGGCCGTCAATCAGCACGTCGTGTCGAAGCTCTCCGAACTCGAAGCACGACTCGACGGCCACGATACCGAGCTTCAGGACCTGGTCGGGGCCATCCAAGAACTCATCGCGCCGTTGCCGGCCGGCAACCGGCGCATCGGTTTCGAAACCCCCTCACTCGTACCGAAACCTTCAGAGGATTGAACGTCCACCACGCGTTCGCATGTACCGTTATAGTTACGAAACTCGCCGGGGAATTCGCGGCAACGGTCTTGCTCTGCCAACTGAGCTACATGCTCCTGGTCGGGAACATGGCAGGACTCGAACCTGCGACCTTCGAAGGAACCGTTGACTTCACCACCGGCGAACTTTCTGGCGCTGCCTAGGCCAGCACCGATTCCACTTCCTCCTTTGCTCCGCATTGCGTCGTAACTCTGCGTCGGATGTCCAGAGTTGCGGGATCTTCCGCCAGGCCCAGTAGCAAGCCCTGGAACTCTGCCATCGTCTCGGCGTGGCTGCAGGTTCTGACGAACTCTCGCGCCTCTGCCTCCGACGCATCTGGAAAAAATCGCAAGTACAGATCTGCTTTCTGTGCATCGGACGCTTTGCCAAGATACAGCTTGTAGTCAATTCGTCCTGGCCGCAGCAACGCCAGATCCAGTACCTCCATGTGATTCGTCGTCATCATGAACAGAACTCCCGTTGGCGCGAAGAAGCCATCGAGCACGTTCAACAGGCCGGAAAGCGTTACACCGTTGTTGGCGCTCTCCTTCTCTCTCTTGTCGCCGGGCTTGTCTGCACCGTTCGCGGGCTCGCGCTTTTGCCCGCCTTTCATACAGTCGATGTCTTCAAACAGCAATACCGAGTCCCTCGGAACTTCACTGACTGCAGCCATCAGACTTCGATCGTTGAACTCGGTCAGGTTCACGCAATACACCGACAGCGCGAAGTGTGCAGCCACCGCGGATACCAACGAAGTCTTGCCTGTTCCCGGAGGCCCATAAAACAAGTAGCCTCGATGGTACGGAACGCCAAGCCGCGAGTAGCGTTGCTTCGAACTGCGGAAACGCGTAATGTCTTCGACCAGTTGCTCCTTGTCGCCGGACTGCAAGACGACCGACTCCAGCAAGCGCGGCGTGTAGTTCTGCGAATAGTCCCAGCCGTCGTTGTATGTGTATAACCACGACTGTACTCCCCGGCGCTTGTTGTGACTGTGTACGACGTCGTCGACAAACCGCCGGAGAAACACTTGCTTTCTGCCAACCGTACGGAACGTCAACGACTCCATTCGCTTCGCTGTTCGCTCACGGGTGTTCTCGGTGCGCGTGAACCACACCTGAAACGGCCTGCCTGCATACCAGAACCAATGAACGCCTGGAGCCGGAATGAGTGCGACGCGTTCTGACTGCAGGGTCGTATCGAGATCAATACGCCGGACGCGCTTCAGAAACTTCTGATCGAGGAACCACTCCTTGACCCAGACGAATACTGCGTCGTCGTCCTTCACCGTAATCATCATCGTGGTCTGGCCGACGATCCAGTACCACAACTTCTCCGGGATCGATCGAAGATACGCGCCCACCGCGCCAATCGCCATCAGTAGTAATCCGCCGGAGGCAAACTGGTTCTGGCCGCCGAGCACGTGTTTGATAAATTCGATCATGTCGTTCGTCAGTTATTCAGAGGGCAAGATTTCAAGTTCGTCGTCGGCATGGGGAACGAATGGGAGCCTCTTGCCCCACTTGCGGTTCTTCCATGTACTCCTTCCTCGCTCCCGCTCCACCACGACCTTGTGCATGTCGACACGCATTGCTTACGAATACTTTCTAAGGTGCGCAATGAGCACCGGTTGTTGTTTCAGTTGCTCTCGCCGGGGAATAGCGAAAAGAGTCGAGGCTACGTTCTCCAGGTACCTTTTGTTTCGGGACTACGCCCCCGTCCCTGCAGAGTTGCACCTCGGCAGGTTACGCATACCTGCTTTGTCGTTTGGGGCGAAGTAACTCTTCTCTTCGCCACCGGCGAAACCTTCCTTTCGACAATTGCCCTCAGGGGCTAAAGCCCCGATTCATGGGGCCGACAGACGCGGCCCTTAGAGGGCCGCTCTTCCACGGCGATGCACCTGTACGGAGATGCGCGTGGAGTCTCCCCTGCGTGCAGCGCGGGCAAAACACCCGCGCTGCAACTGCGGTCGCAGCCAGGGAACTGGGATCACGGTTGGGGGCTCGAACCCCGGCCTGTGTTCATAGGCACGCCGCGAAGTTGCCGTGAACTTCACCACTGACTGAATTTCGGTTGGCGCGGAGTCTTCCGCGCGTTTTACGAACCACTTTGGTCAGGGAACAGTCGGTTACGGATTGGGCTTTCGCCCTGAGGGGTCGAACCTCGCAGCACGGTCTCCGGAGAGAGCGGGCTGTTCTTACCAAGAGAAGTATCCGTCGCCTTTCACCACTGACCGAACTCGTCGGCTGTGTGATCCGAGCTTCGCTCGGAGGGCGGACGAAGGCGTCCGCCCCTACACAATCCATGCACACGAATGCGTTTTGCTGGGGGAATGAACGGCAGCGGCAATGGTTGATTCTCAGTCGAAGGAACCGCGGCCTTCGCCACCCAGCGTACTTTTATTTTGTTAGCTTTGCGTTAACGGCGCCGGGGAACTAATTAGCGCAATCGGACGACGCCCTGAAACTGACTTGGCATGGATAGAGCCTTGTCAGCCCGCTAAGCGATTTGTGCGTGTTTATCGACAAATTTGGGCGTCCTTTCCTTTGAGGATGTCTGAAGATGCCATAACTTTTAGTTTTTAGCAAGAGGAAAAATCGGCATCGACGAAAATTATTTTCGTACTAACGATGCATCAATTACCTCAGTGGCTGAAGCCCAAGATCTTTTCCGTGCTCAGCGGCACGGCTAAAAGCCGTGCCCTTTCAAGACTCCTCTTATAAGTGAGTTGTAGATCCGCCTATCGAAAGAGCAGTCCCGAAAACTCCGCCAGATTTCTGCGCCACACCATCCATGTATGCATCCCGGGAGTTTCGATATCCGTGTGTTGAATGGCTTTCGTTTTCAACCACTCGCGCAAGTTTCGATTTGCGGTGATGAGCCGGTCTTCAGTGCCGCAAGCGATCCACAACAGACGCAGTTTCTGATTCGCAGTGGCATCTAATCCGGGAAAATCTTTGTCGAACGAATCCGGCAGCCCTCCAGCGCTGAACGCTCCGACCCACGCGAACTTATCCAGATTGTTCAGGCCAGTGAGCAGCGATTCCGATCCGCCCATCGAGAGACCGGCAATTGCGCGCGAGTTGTGGTCTTTGGTGATGCGATATTCGCTTTCGACGTGCGGCATGACCTCGGTCAGAAGCGCCTCACGGAACTTCGAGAGATTCTGCTCGCGCACCTCGGGACGATTGGAGATGCCTCCCCAACCGGCGCGAATCACTTCCATGGTGCCGTAGCCGAGAGGCATCACCACAATCATCGGCTTGGCCTTTCCTTGCGCGATCAGGTTGTCGAGGATGATGTTGGCGCGGCCCACGGCGGTCCATCCGCTGGCATCGTCACTGTAGCCGTGCAGCAGATACAGAACTGGATACGTCTTCTTCGCGGCAGGATCGTAGCCTGGTGGCGTGTAGACATGGAAATCGCGATCGTCGTTCGCCACTGCCGATCGGTAGAAATGATGGTGCACTTCTCCGTGCGGCACATCATTCAACTCCCACGGCAGCGATGGCGGGCCCTGCACGTGCACCATGTTCTCCGTCGAGAGGAGATTGGGCTTCAACAGAGAATTGTAGGGATCGATTGAGCGTTGCCCGTCGACGACAATCGAATATCCGTAATAGTCAGGTGGCAGAGGCGCCGTGTTGACCGTCCACACGCCCGCATCGTCCTTTTGCATGGCGAGAGGTTGGGTGCCTTCGCGAGTGAGTTTCACCTCTTGCGCATTGGGTGCGCGGAAGCGAAACGTTACGCTGTTGTCGGAGTGTACCTCGGGCGTGATGAGTGCAGGAGGAGGCGCTTGCAGAGGTGGAGACGCGGGCTTGGCATCTTGCGCAAAACTCAAGCTGGACACGAGAGATAAGCTGGAAAGAATCAGGGCGAGGTAAAGCTTCATGCTGCAATCTCCTCGGGTGGATAGTGCGAGGCAATTGTATCGGGTCGAGAGGAGAAGATGAAAGCAGCCGGAACCCCTCGCACCCTTCGGCGACGCTGCAGGCAGAGACGTAGCCGAGCTACGTCTCTACGAATGAGATGGAAAATACGACAAGATCTATTTGCCTGAGGCTACGTCGAGACGCACTTGTGCGCGGTGGAGGGCGTCCAGGGCACGATCGACATCGACCGCAGTGTCGCCGCTGGTGAGGCGCTGCTCGGCGCGCTCTTTCGCTTGGCGTGCGCGCTCGATATTAATCTCGGACGGACGCTCTGCGGTTTCGGCGAGAATCGTCACTTTGTTGGGAAGAATTTCCGCGAAGCCCCAAGCCACGGCGAGTTTTTGTTCTGTGGAATTCTCCCGGAACGTGATCTCGCCCACGGAGAGTTCGGTGATGAGCGGCGCATGTCCGGGAAGAATCCCCAGATACCCGTTCTTGCCGGGAATCTGCACTTCCTCAGCCGTCGCCTCGACCACCTTCTTTTCCGGCGTGACGATCTCGAGTTGGAAAGTATCGGCCATTTACGCGTTATTCGTAGAGACGTAGCTTGCTACGTCTCGGGTTGCAGCATTCGACAGGTGGCGAGAGAGACGGTGCAAGCAACGTCTCTACGCTGCTGCCTTCATCTTCTCCGCGGCTTCGAGCACTTCCTCGATGGGGCCCTTCATATAGAAGGCCTGCTCGGGGATGTCGTCGTACTTGCCTTCCACGATTGCTTTGAAACCCTTCACGGTGTCGGCGATCTTCACGTAGCGTCCCTGCGCGCCCGTGAACTGCTCGGCGACGTGGAACGGCTGCGAGAGGAAACGCTGAATCTTGCGGGCGCGGGCGACAGTCAGCTTCTGATCTTCGCTCAATTCGTCGATGCCGAGAATCGCAATGATGTCCTGCAGGTCTTTGTAAGTCTGCAGCGTCTTCTTCACCATCTGGGCGACGTCGTAGTGCTCCTGGCCGACAATGCGCGGATCGAGAATGCGCGAGGTCGAAGCCAGTGGATCGACCGCGGGATAGATTCCGATCTCGGTCAACGCACGCGAAAGCACCGTGGTCGCGTCGAGGTGCGCAAATGTGGTTGCCGGCGCGGGGTCGGTGAGATCATCAGCGGGAACGTAAATCGCCTGCACCGACGTGACCGATCCTTTCTTCGTCGACGTGATGCGCTCCTGCAGTTCACCCATTTCCGTCGCCAAGTTCGGCTGATAGCCCACGGCACTGGGCATGCGGCCGAGCAGCGCAGATACTTCCGAGCCTGCCTGGGTGAAACGGAAAATGTTATCGATGAAGAGCAGCGTGTCAGCACCCTCCGCGTCGCGGAAGTATTCGGCGACCGTCAGTCCGGTCAAAGCGACGCGAAGACGAGCACCTGGGGGTTCCGTCATCTGTCCGTAGATCAGTGCGGCCTTCGACTCGGCGGGCTTGCCGGGCTTGATGACGCCTGACTCCGACATTTCCAGCCAGAGGTCGTTGCCTTCGCGGGTGCGCTCACCGACGCCCGCAAAAACTGAAAAGCCGCCGTGATTTTTGGCGACGTTGTTGATCAGTTCCATGATGACGACGGTCTTGCCTACGCCCGCGCCGCCGAACAATCCGATCTTGCCGCCCTTCAAAAAGGGCTGGATGAGGTCGATGACCTTCACGCCGGTTTCGAACATCTCGGCGCTTGTCGCCTGCTCATCGAACGCCGGAGCGAGGCGGTGAATCGGCATTCTCTCCTTGTATTCGATGGGGCCAAGTTGATCGACCGGTTCACCGATGACATTCATCACGCGGCCGAGCGTGCCGCGGCCTACGGGCACCGAAATCGGTCCACCCTGGTCAATGGCCTTCATGCCACGCACCATGCCGTCGGTCGGCTGCATGGCCACGCAGCGAACGCGGCCTTCGCCGAGGTGCTGCTGCACTTCGAGGATGACCTTGATCGGCGTCGGAACGTTGAAGCCGTCGCTCACAACTTCGACCGCCTCATAGATCGGAGGCAGTTGTCCTTCGGCAAACTGGACGTCGACCGCGGGTCCTGCGATTTGAATAACGTGTCCTACGTTTTGTGGCATATCTTTTCTCGTAGAGACGCAACTTGTTACGTCTCCCTCTCCGGATGCAAAAGACGTTGCAAGCAACGTCTCTACAGCTACATCGCCGCGGCGCCGCTGACGATCTCGATAATCTCTTTCGTGATCTTCGCCTGGCGAGCACGGTTCATGACGAGCGTCAGGGAATCGATCATGTCAGTCGCATTGTTGGTGGCCGAATCCATGGCGGTCATGCGGGCCGCATGCTCGGCGGCTACCGACTCCAACAGCGCCCGGAAAATCTGGATGCTTACATACTTCGGCAGGAGCGCGCGGAACAGCTCCGCCGGCGGCTGCTCGTAAATGTAGTCGACTTGGGAAGTGCCGAACTGCGAAGCCGATATCTCGGAGCCGTCGGTCGCGCGCAGGCCCACTCCGGCGCTCACGGCCGCCTCTTTAGCTTTCTTCTTTTCTTCTTCCGTCATTTCCTCGGTCAGGCGGACTGCTCGCTCGCCGACCTGCTCGATGGGAAGAATCTGCTCGACGATGAGGCGCTGGGCGATTACAGATTTGAATTCGTTGAAGACCAGGTAGACCGAATCGATCTCTTCTCTGCAGTAGCGCCGAATGACGCTTTCCGCCAACGCCGATGCCTGCGCGAACTCTACCTTGCCGAGAATGCCGACGTGCTCGCCGGCGATCTGTAGCGCCGCAGCGCGTTCCCCGGCCGGCTCAACTTCTTCGAGCAATTCCTCTGGTTCGGCCAGGCTGTGCGTCTGTATCGCGGCTGCAGCATAACGACGCCGTAAGAAATCGCGCCCCTTGCGGCCAATCGCTTCGATGTCAATATTCTTACCGGCTTTAGATTCCAGAAACCGTGCGGCCGCCTTGAGAATATTTGCGTTAAACGCGCCCGCGAGCCCCTTGTCTCCGGTGACGATGATCAGCAGGATCGTCTTCTCTTCCCGCTGGGCCAGCAGAGGATGTTTCGGCTCGCCGGTCTCGGGATCGTAGATCTCGGCGCGGGCCACAAGCGACTTCAGGACATTCGTCAGCATCTGCGCGTACGGACGCGACGCCAGAGCGCGCTCCTGGGCGCGGCGCAACTTCGCGGCCGAGACCATCTTCATGGCCTTGGTGATCTGCCGCGTGTTGATCACGCTGCGGATGCGGCGCCGGATGTCGAGAATGTTAGGCATTTCTTGTAGAGACGTAACTTGTTACGTCTCGCTCTCACCACGTGGACAGAAGAGACGTTGCAAGCAACGCCTCTACGAATTACTTCGCTACTGCTTCGCGCGACGCCACGAACTGCTGCTTGGCTTCCTTAATCACGTTCTGCATCTGCGTCTTCAGCTGATCGTCGAGAATCTTCTTCTCCATGATCGCGCGCAGGATTCCGGGATTCGTCGAGTCTACGTACTTGAACAGCTCTTTCTCGAATTCGCGGACCTGAGCGACCGGCATGTCGTCGAGGAATCCGCCTGTGCCGGCCATGATGATCAGAATCTGCTTCGAAAACGGCAACGGCGAGAACTGGTTCTGCTTCAGGAGTTCGACCAGGCGTTGTCCGCGATTCAACTGGGCCTGAGTGGCCTTGTCGAGATCGCTACCGAACTGCGCGAATGCCGCCAGTTCGCGGTACTGCGCCAGTTCTAATTTCAGAGTGCCGGCGACCTGGCGCATGGCTTTGATCTGCGCGCTGCCGCCCACGCGGCTTACCGACAACCCGACGTTCACGGCGGGGCGTACGCCTTGGTTGAACAAATCGGTTTCCAAATAGATCTGGCCGTCGGTGATTGAGATGACGTTGGTCGGGATGTACGCCGAGACGTCGCCAGCCTGCGTTTCGATGACGGGCAGAGCTGTCAGGGATCCGCCGCCGTTTTTATCGCTCAATTTCGCCGCGCGCTCAAGCAGGCGAGAGTGGAGGTAGAAAACGTCTCCGGGATAGGCTTCGCGGCCCGGCGGACGGCGCAGCAGCAACGAGATCTCGCGATACGAAGCTGCGTGCTTCGACAAGTCGTCATAGATCACCAGCGCATGACGCTTGGTGTCGCGGAAGAACTCGCCCATCGCGCACGCGGCATAGGGTGAAATGTACTGCATGGGAGCTGGCTCGGATGCTGAGGCAGCGACGACGATGGTGTACTCCATCGCCCCGGCATCCTCGAGAATCTTGACGACCTGGGCGATCGACGAGCGCTTCTGGCCGATCGCGTTATAGATGCAGATGAGGTCGTTGCCTTTGCTGTTGATGATGGTGTCGAGAGCGACGGCAGTCTTTCCGGTCTGGCGGTCGCCGATGATCAGCTCGCGCTGGCCACGGCCGATCGGGATCATGCTGTCGATGGCCTTCAATCCAGTAGCCATCGGTTCACGCACCGGTTGACGATCAATGACGCCGGGGGCGAGGCGCTCCAGCGCAATAAACTTGTCGGTCGAGATGGGACCTTTGTCGTCGATGGGCTGGCCGAGGGAGTTCACCACCCGTCCGATCATGTTGTCGCCGACGGGCACGCTCATGATGCGTCCGGTGCGCTTGACCTCGTCGCCTTCCTTGATCTCGGTGAATTCGCCGAGGAGCACGACGCCGACCTGGTCTTCTTCCAGCTTCATCGCGATGCCGGCCACGTCATGCGGGAACGACAACAGCTCGCCGGCCATGACTTTGTCCAGACCGTAAACACGCGCGATGCCGTCGCCCAGGGTGATGACGGTGCCCGTCTCGTCCACGGAGACCTTGGTCTCGTAGTTCTCGATCTGCTCGCGGATTAGCTTGGTAATTTCGTCTGCCTTGATTTGTGCCATAAGAAAGCTTTCAGCTCTCAGCTTCGAGCCACGAGCTTCGAGCAACCACTGCGCACGCTCGTAGCTCAGAGCTTGAGGCTCACAGCTAGGAGCTTATCGCCTCTTTAATCCTCTCCAACTGGCCCTTCACGGATCCGTCGTAAATGGTGCTGCCGATGCGGACTACGGCTCCGCCCAGTAACGACGGATCCAATCCATAGCTTGCGCGCACTTTCTTGCTGGTCGCCTTTTCGATCTGCGTTTCCAGCGTGCGCTTTTCGGCGTCGCCCAGTTCGCGGGCACTGGAAATCTGCGCTTCTGTAAAACCCAGCCGTGCGTCGAGTTCTTTCTCCAACTGCTCGACGATTCGCGACAGAAATGGCAGGCGGCGGTGGTCCATGAGCACAGCGACCAGGTTGCGAACGGGTTTATCGATTCCGTTTCGCTGCACGATGGCATCCAGCAACTTGCGTTTCTGATCGCCAGGAACGGCAGGATTCTCCCAAACCCGTCGCAACTCCACACTCTCACCATAGAGTGTCACAATCTGCCGCAATCCGCCGAGGGCCCGAGCCGCGTCGAGGTGCGCATCGAACACTACGTCAGCGAAAGCGCGGGCGTAGGTGCTGGGGACGGAGGCCATCTAGTTTCCGCCCTTTCCTGACGTCTCGGAAGCTGACCCGAGCTGACCGGCAAAATTGCGCACCAGAGCCTGATCGGTGGCGGGATCGACGTGAATCTGTTTCTGGGCAAGACCAACGGCAAGGTCGGCGGCGTGGGCCGTCAATTGGCGGCGTGCGGCTTTGACGGCGGCGACAATCTCCTGCTCCGCCATGGCGACGATCTTCTGCGCATCTTCTTCCGCGGCAGCTTTAAGGCGTGCTTCCTCCGCCTCGCCCTCTTTTTCCGCGGTATCGCGCATCATGCCGATTTCGACATCAAGCTTTTGCAATCGCGATTCGATGTCTGCGAGTCTGCGACGAGCTTCTTCGCTGGCTTTCTGCGCCTCTTGCATGGCCTTCTGGATGGCGGCGGTGCGGTCGCGGAAGATTCCGGGAAGGAACTTGCGTCCGGCCCAGATAAGGAGAGCAGCGATTACCGCAAAGTTGAAAACGAGGCAGGCCCAGTACGACTGCTGCGTATTCAGTCCCGTAATGCGCGAGATCATCTGGACGGAAGCCGAGTGCTTGAACTCCTCCCTCTCATCGCCTTCTCCAGCGGCTTCCCGGCTCTCATGGACGAGTTGCCGTCCTGGACCCCTTCGCGCCTCATCTACGCGGCCCTGCTTTGGCTGGGGACGAGCGGGCGCATCTTGCGCTCGCAGCGGAACGACAATGCAACTGACCAGCAGCAGCGCGAGAATCCCGATCCGCAAGACCCGAGTCGATTTCATCAACGCCCCGCTCCCGCCGGCTGCAGTACGCGGCGCACGATGTCCCGGGCAAGGGCAGCCGCTTCCGCCTGCAATCCCTGCTCGGCCGCAACACGATCTTTTTCGATGGCGACCTTGGCAGCCTGAACGTGCGCCTGTGTTTTGTTACGCGCCTCGGCGACTGCTTTGGCGCGAGCCTGCATCGCCGCCTGGCGCTTCGCTTCCTGGGCGCGGAAGACCGCCGCCCGGGCCTCGCGCAGACTCTGCTCGTATTCGGCGGTACGTGCCTCGGCTGCCGCGATATCCGCCTTCGATTTCTCGATGGCGCCCTCGGTCTTGTTGTGCCGCTCCTCGAGCACGCGCCGCAACGGCTTGTGCACGATCGTCGTGTAGAGTGCATACAACAGGGCCAACATAATTACCGTCGGAACCGATCCGAGCAGTAATTTGCCTAGTTGTTGGAGTGTCTCATCCATGGGATGCTGAGCTAGATCGAGAAAATGAGGGCTATGAAAACTGTTAAGTCTAACGTCCGGATAAGTTTAATGTCAACGCAAGAAGATCGGTTTAGGGCGCGCGAGAGCAGGACGAAGTGCCGTGGCAGGAATCCAGGTGACCACCGGATTACCATTGAAAAATAAGGGGTTTACCTTACTGAGCTCGGTAGCATCGGGAGAGCCGCATATTTCTGCACATATCCCTTGACTTCATAGTAAAGAGGATTAGCATAGATACATCACCTCCGATCCAATTCAGGATCGAATGGGCCGATAGCCAAGGAATGTCACCGCTTCTTGGTTGCCGGCCCATTTAAATTGTTCGATTCTCCAGACTTTCGTAATCTTCTTCCGAATCTTCCAATGTTCCCTTCTCGACGCATCGTGCTCTAATTTCACCTATCCGCCCTAGGAATCTCCAGTAGAGGTATCTGTGAATCGGACATTAGCTCTCTTGCTCTGTCTAATCGCTCTGATTGCGGGATGGGCGGCCTATTCAAGAGTAGCGCCACAACCCACCAGCGCGTGGCGTCGATTCCACCCAAGGTTGAGGGTCTCAGGATCTACTTTGTCCCCATCGGGGGTTTTCCTGTCGAAGACCTGCAGCCGCTGGTTCAGTTCTACCGCGAGAAATACAAACTCGAAATTACCGTCTTGGACCGCATTCCCCTGGACCCCGCAACGCTGGACACATCCCGCAGGCAACTGATGGCGGAGAACCTCGCCGCCACCCTTCGAAAGGGTGTGCCGGAGCCTGCCAGAAACCCAGACGGCCTGTTGATCGGATTTACGACCGAGGACATGTACCCGGTATCACAAGGGTGGCGGTTTGCTTTTGGCTGGCGACTTAGCAGCGCGCGCGCAGCAGTCGTTTCAACCGCCCGTTTGAGCCTGCCTGCCGTCAGCCAAACCTCGGACCAGGATCTGCTGGCCGCCCGACTGCGGAAGATCGTCACCAAAGACATCGGCATCCTTTACTTTGGGTTGCCCCAGAGTGAGAATCCGAAAAGCGTGCTCTACAACCAGATCATGGGAATTGAAGAACTCGACGCGGTCGGCGAGGATTTCTGATTTCTCCAAAAATTGTATCGTCTACTTCTCTGCTGCAAACACAACTTTCCCCCCGACCATCGTCGTCACGACTTTGGTTTTGGAAATCTCTTCGGGCTTCACCGAGAAGATGTCCTGCGACAGCACCGCAAGATCCGCCTCTTTTGCCACTTCGAGTGTTCCCAGTTTGTCTTCCGAAAACCTGGCGTAGGCTGAACCCTGCGTGTACGCATTCACCGCTTGTTCGACCGTGATGCGCTCCTCCGGTGTGTAGACATCGTTTGTGGCTAAGTATCCGGCCTGGCCTGCGCCATCGAATACACCTCCAGGAAAATCGCTGCCGCTGACTGGCTTCCAGATTTGGCGTGTGACGGCCTCCTGCATCGCGATGAATGGATTTGGAGGCCAGATACACGGCCAGTCGCTGCCGAAGGCCAATCGCGCCCCACTTTTTTCGATGCTCTGCCAGCGGTCGGTCGTGGTCCGGTCCTTGGGATCGTAGTTCGAGCCATTCTCATCACAGCAGAAACTTGGCTGCATACTCGTGATGAGCTGAAGTTTGGCCACGCGGGGGATATCAGCCGCGGGCAGGAAGTCTCCATGCTCGATGCGGAAGCGGCGGTCGCGCGGGCCGTTGACGCGCTCGGCTTCTTCGTAGGTATCGACCACCAGGTGTGTGGAGTCGGGACGATACGCGTGGGTCATGATCTGGAATCCCCGCTTGTCCAACTCGAGCACCAGTTTCTTATACTCGGCGGGCTGGTAGGTCAGGGGCGGGATGAGTCCGGTGCCGCCGTCCACGAAAAATTTCACGAGATTCGCCGAAACCCAGTCATCGTGATAGAGCGTGCGCGCCTTCTCGAGGTCCGCTAGAAACTCCGGCGTCAGGTGATGATTCACCGCGACCGCTCCAAAAGATGTGCGCGTGCGGACGGTCAATTCGCCGCGATCGCGCAGCGCTGCGTAGAGCTGTATCTCAGCCAGGTTCCCCGTCGCATTCACCAGGCTGGTGATGCCGAACTGGTTCAGGTGATGAGCGGCTTCGCGCAGGAACTTGAGCTTTTCCTCTTCTGGAAACAGTGGCTGCAGCGCGCGTTCCATGATGGCCATGGCGGCTTCGAGCAGAAGTCCGCTGGGATGTCCGCTGGCATCGCGAATGATGTTCTTCTCTTCCTCCGGATCGGCGACCGATTCATCCGTGATGCCTGCCAGGGCGAGTGCCTTCGCATTGAGCAGAAGAGAATGTTCCGCCGTGTGATGCACGATCACCGGTCGATCTGGGACGGCCCGGTCGAGCAATTCATGCGTCGGAGTGGAAGGAGGCGTGGTGCTGAAGTCTGCACGGACAATCAGCACCTTCCCGTTGGGATGACTCGCAGCATACGCCTTGATCTGCTCGACGAACTTTTCAGGATCGTCGGGAGTAATCGTCCCCTCGGGGGTCGACAAATTAAGGCCCTGCAGTTCCAGTCCGCCGAACCACATATGAACATGCGAGTCGGAGATGCCCGGGATCACAGTCCGGCCCTGCAGATCGATCACTTTCGTTTGTGTTTGCTTATGAGTGAGGATTTCCTGATCTGTACCCACGGCTTCGATGCGAGTCCCTGAAATGGCCAGAGCCTGCACCCATGGCGCCTTGGGATTGCCGGTGTAGATGTGGCCGTGAATCAGAACGGTGTCGCTGGCGAAAACTTCCGCTGACAAGAAGACTGCCGCTGCTGCACAAAGGATCACGACGGATCGACGTGCAAGCATCGTTTGCCTCCGGTCGAAGAATAGCGTCCGCCAGTGTAACCCTAGTATGGGCTTATTTGGTTCTTATCAGCTCAGGATAAGTTCGACGAATCCACGTCTCAACATCCGTACGGAGACTCTTGGCAAGTCGCAGCATTTCTTCAGCCTCGCGGTCAGAAATGCTGCCCGCAGCATCATAATTGCTCAAGTTGCGCTTTTCCGAAAACCATCCAAGGTATGAATGAGCGTTCGATCCGGCGCGACTGTGAATTCGAGGGCTTGAATGACGCGGTAGTGATGATTATCCCGCGATGCTCGATAGCCTGGCCGCGAGTGCCGCTGACTGCAAGGCTGAGTTGTAGGCAATGGCGAGCCGCCAGTCTGCAGGCAGACCTTTCACCTGGGACGCGGCCAGGTCACGGTCCGCTATCCCCAACAGGTCTGCGATCTCTTGAGCGCTGGTGACATGCTGGACGAGCTATTTAGTCGCCAGCTTTGCAAGGTCATTTCGCGTCCCGATTACAAAGAGATTCTTGCCAGTCATGATCGATTTCAGGAAGTGATGACCGGCCTTCAGCTTGGAGCGAAATTCTGCAACCGGAAACACCGCGGTGTTAATCTCGCGGCGGATTGTCTTCTGGGCCGGCGCCAATGCTGACACGACTTCGCCAAATGTAGCTTCTCCCAAAACCATCAGATCGACGTCACTATGCGCTTGTTCCCGCTGCCGCGCCACCGAGCCGTAAATAAAGGCGACTTCCACCTTTGTCCCCAGGATTGCCAACGCGGATCGGATGGAGTTACTGACCCCCACAGTTTTTGCAATCAATCCTCTCATTTCCGAAAAAACGGGACTCTGCGAATTGGCCTGGTACAAAACTTGAATGCCTCGCGCACTCCGAACGATGAGGCCGAGATCTGTAAGATGACTTAATTCACGTTGCAAGGCTCCATGACCGCCCCCTATGGTCCGCACGAGTTGTCTAAGATGAAAGGACTCGTCCGTATGGCCGTACAGCAAAGCCAAGAGGGAACTTCGAGTCCGGCCAAATAAGCCGGTTCCTCCCGGTTGAAGCGAGATCGTACTCATATTGGGTACGTATGTACCCTATCTGGGTACATGCCTCAAGCGGTGGATTTCACTGCCCATCCTTTGACTTTTCTGATGACCGACTCTGGACCTTCCACTTCGAGCTCTACCGCACCGTCTTGATACGTCCGTGAGTAAATGCGCGCTCGCGCTTCGAGCATCGCCAAGGTCTTGCCTTCTTTCTGTGGGACCCGCAGCTTGATGCGGCTGATCTGATCTTCCTCGACGATCGTGTCGATGCGCTTCAGCAAAGTATCCAGGCCCGTGCCTTCGACCGCTGAGACGTAAACGGTTCGTGAACTCTCGCGCGCGGCATCGGCGATCAAGTTTTCCGCCACTTCCTCATCCAGCAGATCGACTTTGTTCATCACCCGCAGGCGCGGCTTCTTCTCAGCTTCCAGTTCCTTCAGAACAATTTCCACCTGCGCGTCCTGTTCGGCGGAGAGGCGGCTGCTGGCGTCGGACACATGCAAGACGAGCGATGCTCGCTGCACTTCTTCAAGCGTCGCGCGAAATGCCGAGACAAGAGTATGCGGCAGGTTGCGGATGAAACCGACGGTATCCGACAGAAGCACTTTGCGTTTGGATGGCAGATCCACTGCCCGAAGTGTCGGATCCAGAGTCGCGAACATCTTCGGCGACGACAACACTCCAGCCCGGGTCAAGGCGTTAAATAATGTTGACTTGCCGGCATTCGTGTATCCCACAAGGGCGACGGTGGCCACCGGAGCGGACTCGCGGCGCTGCCGCTGCTGGGCGCGAATGCGCCGGACATTTTCCAGTTGTTGTTCGACGTGCCGCACCCGCCGGGCGATCTTTCGGCGGTCGGTTTCCAACTTGGTTTCGCCAGGCCCGCGCGTGCCGATTCCGCCGCCGAGCTGCGACATCTCGACGCCGTGTCCTGCCAGGCGCGGCATCATGTAATGCAACTGCGCCAGTTCGACCTGCAACTGGCCTTCCCGGGTTCGCGCGTGCCGGGCAAAGATGTCGAGGATAAGCTGCGTGCGGTCGATCACTCGTCGCTCAATGATTTTTTCGATGTTGCGTTGCTGCGATGGACTGAGATCGTGATCGAACAGGAGAACGTCGGCATCGAGCGACGCTGCGGCCCCGGCAATTTCCTCAAGCTTGCCGGCGCCCACTAAAGTAGCCGGATCGGGCCGATCCCGCCGCTGCAGGATTTCGCCCACGACTCTGGCTCCCGCGCTTTCGGCGAGGGTCCGCAACTCAGCGAGCGATTCTTCGGCGTCGAACTCGGGAATGCTGGGCCGCCCGTCGGATTTCGGCGCCGCGGCGGAGCCAGCCACGGCATCGCGGGCAGCTGCCGCTTGAGCCGTAACTGCGCGCTTGGCAGCGCCTCGGCTGCGCGTCCGCGCATCCAGTCCGACCAGGAACGCACGTTCCGTCTCAGGGTTATCTCTGGTCGCGACCGTGCCCAAGGGCGCACGGCCTCGCTTGCGCGCCAAGTCGCGGGATTTCTTGCGATGAGAACTTCCCAAAGCCGAAGAGCCTGTCTCTATCCCTATCCCTCGGTGCCCGAGGCGCTCGCAACCGTACCAGCAGCAGACGCTGCAGCTTGCGCTTTCTCCGGGTGCACCGCATGGGTCACGTGAGTCGACGCCACTCGTCCCATGACCACTGTGGAGATGGCGTGCTTGAAGATGAGTTGCTCCTGACCGTTCGCCTCCAGCACCACGGAGTACTTGTCAAAAGAGCGGATGCGGCCCGTCAGCTTGACCCCGCTGAGCAGGTAAATCGTAATGCTGGCTCTCTCTTTACGGGCCGTGTTAAGGAAGGAATCCTGAATATTTTGCGCCGGCTTATTGCTGTCCATAGCCGATCTCCTCAATTGTGTAGACTGCGACTTTCCAGCTGCCGGCCCACGAGCGCAATGGGCGGGCTCAATCAACAGCCTGTTCCTGGAAGCCTTCCCGCTGCCACAGGAACAAGGGGGGACAGTCCCACTGGGCCCACACTTACAGGTTCGGCCATCCCAGCGGAGTAGATGTCTGTACCATACGGCGATCCGCCGCGCATTTCAACCGAAAGTTGCCGGGAAACGTTGTCGCAGTTGACATTACAGCTGTGCTAGAGCAGACTTGCGGTCGAATTTAACAACAGGCCGGTTTTCGGAATGCCCTTTCTGCCGTTGGCGTTGCGGAATCCGCAATCTGCACATCGAATTTCCGGAGGAGATCGATGCACTTCGTCATGTCATTCCTGGTCCAACCCACGATTTCAGGAGCGGAGGCCGCCAAGTTCATCCTGCGCTGGTTTCACCTCATTGCCGGTATCACCTGGATCGGTCTGCTGTACTTCTTCAACCTGGTGAATGTGCCGTTCATGAAAACGGTGGACGCCGCTGTCAAACCCAAAGTCTTCGAGAACATGACCCTGCCTGCACTGAACTGGTTCCGCTGGAGCGCGCTGGTGACGGTGTTCCTGGGCTTCTGGTATTGGGGACAATTTCTGGTCGCACCGGACGCGCAACGGGACGGCGGCAGTTCGGGTAAAACCCAGGGCCTTTTCCTGCTGATCTGGATCGTGGTGTTCTTTCTGCTCTACTTCGTAATCAAGAAAGCGACGCCCAACGGATACGTACTCGGCGCGATCGTGGCCGTGCTTGTCTACGCAGCAGGATGGGTATTCGTCCACTACACGCCCGTCGGCGGAGACGACAACCATGTGTTATGTATCGGCATCGGGGGCGGCTTCGGCATTGTGATGTTGTTCAATGTGTGGGGCATCATCTGGCCGAACAACAAGAAGATCATCCGTGGAACATTGGCCGGGACGCCCCCGGCGAATGCGGCGGCTCTGGCGCGACAGGCCTTCCTGGCCTCGCGGACGAATTTCTTTTTGTCGGTGCCGATGTTGTTCTACATGGCGGCGGCGTCGCATTTCGCAAGCACGGTGATATTTGGGAAGTAAAGAGCGGATCGCCTCCTTGCAAGAACTGAAACCGGCATAGGGGAAGTGGTCCTCCACTCTCCCCTCGTCGGACTTCGCCAGCAAGCGGAAGGCATACTACCGAAAGATGTGATCGATTCGACAAACTGAGGCAGATCGAGAAATCGCCCAAAGGCCAAGCCGCCGTTTTTACGGAGTAGCAATCCGGCCATACGATGGACGCGTGCCCATCACCCTAGTATCGGTCAGCAGTTTCATCTTCAGATCGTCGGTCACAGCAAAGATTTGATATTCCCCGCTCCACTGCTCACACCGCGGCTTTTCCTCGCCGGGGACGATCCCCTGCGATCCCAACCGGTTCAGCGAAGAAACAATGATCAGCTTGCCATTCGGCGACCACGTCGGGAAACAGAAGTCCTGATTCTTGGAGTGAACCAGCCCTTGCGGCTCGGCGCCGTCGGCGTTCATCACGAACAAGCCGCGGCGATCGTTGGAGGTGGCAGAGATGTAGGCGATCGTTTTCCCATCCGGTCCCCATGCGGGATTAGAGTCTTCCGCATTGTGCTTCGTAAGCCGCCGGACATTCGACCCATCGGAATTCATCGCATATATCTGAAAAATGCCGTCGCGGTGCGAGGCGAACGCGATCTGCTTGCCGTCCGGCGACCATGTGGGATCCATGCCATGATCGGTCAGTTTCTTTGGATTAGTTCCGTCCGCATCCATCAGCCAGATTTCGGGATTGCGGCTAGGCTGCGTCTGCGCAAAAGCGTAATACGCAATCTTCTTTCCGTCAGATGACCACACCGGGCCACACGCGTCACCGCTCTTGTGGTCGGTTATGCGCTTGGGGCTGGATCCATCTGAGTTCATGACGTAGATCTGAGAGTAGATCGTGTCCCGCAACGAGCAGTAAATGATCTTCCTACCGTCGGGAGAAAGCATGGGATCGGACCCAAACACTTTCAGCCGAGTCACGCCCGAGCCATCCGGATTCATCAGTGCGATTTCGCTCGTTCTCGGGTTCGCGACCGCGCGACTTTGCATGTCCGGAGCGTCGTGGGTCACGGTCACCATCCCACCCGCGTTAGCCGCACCAGTAACTTGGTTCGACTGGTCGCCGATAGCGCCTGGGCCTGACTCAGCTACCGTAATGCTTCGCATCGAGGACACCCCGATGGAGGGATCGGCTCGCACGAAAACAATCTTGTCCTTAAGGGCTCGAGCAGCGGGCGACGAAGTAGGGGCAGTCTGCCCGAATGCAGCAGGCGGCACCGCAAATGAAGCGATCAGGATACTCGCAAGAAAAGTCAAACGCGACATGGGATTGTCCCCCGCGAAATAGTAGTCCCGTCGTCTGCAGGTCGCAAGGCCCCGCGAAACGGAAACTCTGAGCAACGAGAAAAGGCCATCAGCCTATGGGCTGATGGCCGTGTTGAAAAGACCGAAGTTTAAAACACGAACCGTAGACCGAATTCAATCTGCCGTTGCGCACCCAAACCATAAACGCCCGTGCCGTTGCCGACGCGGAACGACTCATTGTCGAGTTTGGTCGTGCCATTGATGGAACCGTTGCCAGTCCCGAAAAGAATGCCGTTCATCGTGTTGGGTGGCAGATTGAAGTTGCTGAAGTTCGGCAGGTTGTAGAAGCCCACGCTGGGTTCGATCGTGAACCTGTCATGGAACGTATGCCGCCATGCCAGTTTCAGATCCATAGCGCGGAGCCAAGTGAAGTTCACCTGGTTTCCAGGAGAATCCGGAGCGCTGCAACTGGGATCCGGATCTACTGCCGGGGGTGGCAAGCAAATGTGTGGTGCTACAGCGCCTAGTGATGCCAGCTGCGAAGCTGTCATCAGGCCGTTCTGAACCAGAACCTGCCCAGCTGGCGTGGGCTGGCCGGCAACACTAGTGTTGTAGTTACTGATCAGCCCAGACAGACCAGCGGCATCGGTGCCACGATCAAACTGACCCAGGTGCGTTCCCGGTACCGGATCACCAACGGTTCCGTCACCCGTAAAGTCCGTGCGGAAGATTTCGCCGACGCCTCCAAAGTTCGGCGCCACAATCGCGCTGGACAACGGGCTATAGAAGTGAGCGATCAATCCCAGGCGGAAGCCGCCGGGAACGTCTGCATAACCACCAAAGGAAATTTGATTGGTACGATCCAGCAATGCTGGGCCGAAATACCTGCCCGGCTTGTTGTTGTCTGCCGCCGACAAGACGAAGTCCTGGTCGCTGTCGCCCGGCGTACCCGTCAACTGTGCTCCGCCCGTGTTGCTGAACCGGGAAAGGCTATAAGCCACCTGGAAGTTCAATGCCTTTACACCACGGACGGGGTTGGTGACGTTTTGCGCGAGCTTCATCTGCAATGCGTTGTAAACGGAGCGGCCAATCGGCTTCAAGAAGAAGGCGGAGTTCTGCATGGAGTTGACGCCTCCGAACGCGCAGGGGTATCCAAGACCACCCGCCGAGGTCGGTTGGGCGCAACCGACTCCGTTCGCGTCGTTCGGCACTCCGAGGCCGTTGCCGACATAGTTGTCGATGACAGCTCCGGCCGCGATTGCACAATCGACTGTTGCACATGAGAATTGCGCGTTGGTGGCCGCAATGGCTGCCTGCGCCCCTGCCATGCTGAAGGTGGAAACATCCCCCACCTTATTCACGTCAAGGGCAAGTAGGGTGCGAGTCTCGATGTTACGGAGGTAGTCGGCACTGAACACCATGCCATGCCGGATTTCGCGCTGAATCCCAAAATTCATTTGCACCGAGACCGGACTCTTGTAATTAGGGGCAAACAGAAATGCAGGTTGTCCAAGGCCCAGTCCCAGAAGGGTACCGGCATAGTTGGGATTCGGAGTGTGAGGATCAAAAGTATTGCCCGCCAAAACCTGCTGCCAGAACGTCTGGATCTGCGGAATGACGTTGCCGATGTAAACGTTGTTGCCGCAGACTCCAGCCGGAGGGCTGATAGTACCGCTGCTCACGGGAACGGGCTGGGGATTGCCTCCCAAGCAGGCGTTGGAAACAGCATTGAATGCTCCATTCTGCAGGCGTGCGGGGCGATCGAACAGAACGTTGTTCCAAATTGCGTTTTCGTAGAAAAGACCGACACCGCCGCGCACCACAGTCTTGCCGTTCTTTTTTGGATCCCAAGCGAATCCAATTTGCGGCGCAAAATTCAGGTTGGGCTGGTTTACCCGATTTCCGTATCCCGGGAAGGCAGCGTTGATGCTGGCATCCGCCGGCAAATCGCTGTCGCTGCGACCCGTATCGCGGTCGTAGCGCAATCCAATAGTCAGAGTCAAGTTCGGTTTGATCTTCCAGGAATCACCCACGTACAACCCGATACGGTTATCTGGACCCAATCCACCAGCCGGGAATCCCAGGGCAGGTTCCAAGGTGCTGAACCCTTGACCGTTGCCGACGCGGAGCCGGCTCATATCCCAGTTCAACGGATTGGCTGCGCCCCCGGAGAATGGCCCAGCGTTCGCAAAGGTAAGGCACGATTCGCTACCGCTGGCCCCGCAATTTGACGCCGAGGTACTGAAAGAAACTCGCGGTGCGGTTCCATAAAAATTAGCAAATCCGCCGCCTTGGATGTGGTTAAAGGCGATGCCGTAGCGGATAGTATGCGAGTGATAGATCTTGCTGCCGTCATACTTGATTTCGCGGTTCGATTGCGGTGTGCTTTGGGGAGCCAACAAGTTCGGACCTACAAAGAATGATCCGGCACTGATTTCCAGCCCAGTGCAGCAATATGGGAGGGAAGAGTTGCTCAGCGTCGAATCGACAATTTGGTTCTGGAATTTCAAGTACGAAAAGCGGATGCTGTGGCTGAAACTGCCAGAAGCGAAATCAAAACCAACGACGTGCTGCCGAGTAATATCCTTGTTGTCGTAAACAGAAAACCCTAAACCGAAGGTCGCGAGTAAAGAGTTCTTGAAATACGAGTACCGATAGAAAGCCTTAGCGCCATTCCCCAGGTTGTAATCCAGTTTGCCGATCAGATTATCCTCGATGAACGGTTGGCCAAAACCAGCGCCGTCGCTGACGAAGGGCGTACCAGACAAAATCACTGGGGCGAAGGAGGCTTGCTTGGTTCTTTCGCCATCACCGAAGAAGAAGAGCTTGTTCTTGATTACGGGACCACCTAGCCGCGCTCCGTACTGATCGCGCTGACTGTATAAATCTTGGCCTCCGGACGCAGCGGCGGCCATGGAGTGATCACGGAAGAATCCGAACGCTTCGCCATGGAGTGCGTTGGTTCCAGAACGCGTGGTCACGTTGACTGCGCCGGAAGAAGTTAGGTCCTGCGACAAATCCAACGACGACTGGCTGAGTTGGAACTCATCAATCGCGCTGGCGGGAACGTCTGCCGTAGTCGTTCCGACAGTCTCGTCGCTCACGTCCACGCCGTCCACGTTAATGCGCGCCGTCCGTCCGAAACGTCCTCCGAAGGAGATGGACGAATAGCCTGCTTTGGTGGGATCGAAGTTCTGCCCATCCTGAATCTGAACGCCCGGCTCGAGTTGAGCCAAATCAAGGAAGTTGCGCCCATTCACAGGGAGGTTTTCGATCTGCGCGGAGGTGAGAACCCCCTGTACAGTCGCCTGTTCGGTATTCACCTGCACTACTGATCCCTGAACCTCAACAATTGTGCTCTCCTGGCCGACAATCAAACTTGCGTTCACAGTCGCCGTGTTGCCGACCTGTACAGTGACCTGTTGGCTGACCGTGCTAAAGCCCTTTGCCGAAATCTGCACTTTGTAGTTGCCCGGCGAGAGCGGACCGGAACCGAACGCTCCGGAAGCATTGCTTGTAAGCTCTGTTTTTTGGCCGGTTGAGATGCTGGTGATGAGAACCTTCGCGTTGCTGACAACCGCCCCAGTCGGGTCGGTCACAGTACCGACGATACTCCCAGTGCTGAGGGTGGTCTGAGACATCAAAGTTAAAGAGGTGAGTAGCGTAACCACACAAACCAGCGTCAGAAGGCCACATCGAATACTGCGGGAAGGAGCGTTGCGGTACGACATCGTGCACCTACCTTTCGGAATCGGGAATGTTTTCCTGCGCTCTACTCACACACGAAATCGTCGGGAAGGCCAACCGGAACCTTGAATTGCTGCATGAATTGAACGTGTGCAGCAACCCAAAACCTAGCGCCATGCGCCCCAAAGGCATCAGCCTTCATCCACCAATGAAAAAACGCACAAACAATAACTCATAGGGCATCACATAGTGCAACTTAAAATCCAAACAATGCTGATAACAAACACTTTGTTATCAGCGTTTAATGGTGACCTCGAACTTTCTTGAGTACCAAATTCTGTAGAATCTCAGGTTGCGGCCTATGGCATTCGGTAGGATACACTGGGGGAACCGCCTTCGGGGAGCAAGGTGATATTTGGGAAGTAAAGAGAGAATCTAGGGCGTGCTAATCTTCGACCGCTTGCGACAAACTGACCTGTGGACAGGCGAACTCCTGTCTTGGCGCTGCTCCAAGAGAAATAATGAGGAGCCGGATGTCCCGACTCCCTTTCAAGCGGACGCTGGACCTAAAAGGTAAAACGCGCGCCAAACCGCATGCTGCGGCCGAACTGGTACAAGAACGGCTTGCCATACCACGAGCTGGTGATATTCGCTGCAGCTGGGCCGTACGCCCCTGTTCCTCCGTTGATCCACTGCTGCGGGTTGTACCCGCCCTCGAGTACCTGATAGAGTTGCGCACCCTGTCCGAAATTGGCTCCGTTGGGTTGTAGCGGAGTGTTGTCGTAGTAGATGGAGTTCATGCCGCCGTAGTATGCGGTTATGGCTCTTTGGTTGAGCAGATTGATCACGTTCACAGAAAACCCGAGAAGCTGGCTTTCGTTGTTCTTGTTCACTTTGATTTCGTGGGACAAGTTGAAATCACTCTGGTAGAACCAAGGCGTACGGCGGGTGTACGGATTGCCGAACGTTAGGTTTCCAGTAGTGCCAGTCAGATTGGCCCACTGACCGCGGCCAAACAGATACGTGGACTCCAAAGGTGCACCATACGATGCCAAGCCAAGATCCATGTATGAACTCATTGGCGTACCCTGGTAGGCATACGAGAAGATGCCGAAAGTGGTAGCGTTAGTACCGCCCTTCCACGGCAGGCGATAATATGCGTCGCCTTTGAAGGTGTTTGGGCGATCTGTCGGCAGTGGTCCGTTGTTCGATTTGCCATTCGCTCCGAAGTAGTAGAACGGCTCGTCGAACGAGCGAGTTGTGTCAGGCGAATTGCGTCCCGTGTTGCCCCCGTCGATCTGATCGGTCGTGGTCAGACCCGCGTAATTACCCCACAGGCTGCTATACGTGTAGCTGAACATTCCCGCAAAACCATGGCTCGTACTTTTCGTGATCCGCAGCTCCACGCCGTCGTAGTTACGTACCGCTTTGGGCATGGCTGGGCACGTGGGATAGGTACCAAACGGACTATAGAAGTTGAACTGCATCCCGGGAACGCCGAAGGCTTGTCCCAAGCCCGTAAGATAATTGGCATAGCCGTCGATGGTCTTGTTGACACCTTCTCCAGGGTTGACCACCGTGTACAGTTCGAACAGAGCTGGGTCGGCCAAACCTCAGTGATCAGCTCAGGTTTTGCCTGATCGCTGAGGGCCAAAGACGCATCTTCAATGACGTGATCGAGACGGCGGCGGTCATACCGTGCTTCGAGCGCCAAATTCTTGGAGATCTGGTAGTCAACACCTGCGACGTACTCATGCTGACGATAAGGCTTCACGCCAGGAGCGACCGGCTCCCTCGGTGCCGATGTTGTTCTATGGCGGCCGCTTGCATTTTGGGAGCACGGTGATATTCGGGAAGTAGGCCGACGATCAGTTGCGGAGCAGGAATGAATAGCCCCACCCCTTCAGGTGTGGGGCTATTCTCTTGTGCACAAAAAGAAAGGGAGCTCCCTATTTGTTTTCTGAACTTTCCGTCAGAAGGTGAACTTCACCCCGAGACGGATGTTGCGCGACAGTTGGTAGTAAAGCGGTTGCTTGTACGCGCTGTTCAGAGCAGCCGAAACGCCCCGGCCCTTGAAATTATTCAGCTGAGCCTGAACATCGTACGGCCTCTCGGCAGCGGCGTAGAACGAATTGCCGTCCCCGATATAACACTGGGTCACGAACCGGCAAGTTGGGTCGGTGCTATTCAAGGCGATGTATTGGTTCGTCACCGCCAGAGAGGTAATATCCTCGTTGAAGGCGGTCACCGCGCGCTGATTCAGCAAGTTAAGGGCATTTGCAGTGAACGTCAACATCTTCGATTCGCTGATTTTGTAATTCTGTTGCAAGCTGAAGTCAGTCTGGGTGTACCACGGTGTACGTTGAGTCCGCGGGCTACCAATCGTGATAAAGCCGGTAGCCGGGTCTCGCGACACGTCAACCCACTTCCCGCGATCCCAAGCCTGCACCGCCCAGGCTCCGTTTCCGGCACCCACATCCAGGTAGCTGGTCATGGGAGAGCCGCTATAGAGGTACTGGAAGATGCCGAAGTCCGTGCTGAACTTCTTCAACCAACCCAACTCGTAGTATGCATAGCCCTTAAACGTGTTGGGACGATCCGTTGGCAGCAATCCACTGGAGGAACCGCCGAACGAGTTGTACGAGAAGAACGGCTCGTCGAAAGCCCGGCTGTTATTGGGTGAACTGCGTCCGCCCAGCTGACCATCGGACTGGTCGGAGCTCGTCAGACCAGTGTAGTTGCCGCGCAGCTTGCTGTAGGTGTAGGAGAACATCCCGAACCAGTGCTGGGTGCTGGCCTTGGTTAGACGGAACTCTAACCCATCGTAGCTCCGTTCAGCATGGAACATTCCGTTGATGGGGCAAAGGTCGCCAGCGCAAGGTGGCGGGGCAGAACCATAAAGGAAGTTATAGAAACTACTGAACGTCTTTTCGGTGCCTTGACCAGGGTTGCCGACGACAAACGTCTCGTTGCCGCCCGTGAACGCTTGAACGATGGACGAGTCCTCGATCGCGTGATCCAACCTGCGACGATCCCAGCGTACTTCAAGTGCCAGGGTCCTGCGGATCGCGTAATCTATGCCGAATACGCTCTCGTGCTGGCTGTAAGGCTTGATTCCAGGCGTAACGCCGGTTGAGGTGGGACTGCAAGTTGAGCAACTGGTGGGAAAAGCTCGCAAGTTCTGGTTCTCGATAAAGGTCAAACCGGCAGGGGTCGTGCCGCCCGGCCAATTGGCCCCCGTCGCTGCGTCGCCAACGCAATAGCGACCCGCGCTGTTCAAAGCAGGAACGATAGTGCCCAGGTTAGCCGTGTCCAAAGTGTAGGTGCAGTTATTCCAGTACTGGCCACCAAAGGAGCTGATAGCCACGTTCAGCTTCATGATGTCGAAAAACTTGCCATAACTGCCGAATATCTTCATTCTTCCGTCCTTGAAGACATCCCAGGCAGCGCCGATGCGGGGAGCGATCTTGTCGCCCCAGCCATAGTTGATGGCATGAGTGCGCAGGCCCGAGGTGGTGCTGTTGGGCAAGTATTCTTTGTCGAACCGCATACCAAGGTTGAGGGTTACTCCGTGGCCAATCGTCCAGGAATCCTGGGCAAACAGACCGTGGTTGAAGCTCGTTACGTTGCCGCCAGTTCCGAAATCATAGACTGTGGCAGTTCCGTACAGACCTTCGCATGCGCCATACTGAGCCACGAACGGCGCACAGTTAGCGGTACCAGAATTGCTGAGCGGGGTGTAGGAACCACTGGGGCCCACGAACAGTTGGACATAGGGTTCGTTGAAGCTCTGCAATATGTCGTTCTGCAGCCGGTTGAGCTGGTAGCCAAACTTGAAGTTGTGCGTCCCTCCCCATCCGCTTTTGAACCAGGCCATATCTGCATCGTATTGAATTGCCTTATTCGCATTCTTGTGCGTGTACGTTCCGCTGTTGGCGGCGTTAAGGAAGCCATTCGTCTGCTGCAGCGAGGCAGGCAACGGGTTGTGTTGCGGTGAATTGTCCGTTGCACCAACGCCGTTGGTCTGCCACCCAAACAGGGTGCCGCCCACCGGGAGGCCGCGGTCGCCATAGTTTTCGAAGTAATAGCCAAAGCGGGTTGTAGCGACGAGGCGGGGAGTGAGAGTAAAGTCCGCACCGAAGTTCGCGGTAACGTTAGGAGCTACATAAGCAATATTGTGGGAGTAATTGGCGGGATCAGTTGAAGAGCTGATGTTGACCAAACCATACGCCGAGTCAGAGAACGGCAAATTCACGCCACTCTCGCGCTGGTACTGGTAAAGCCACGAACCAAAAAGGCGAACCTTTTGCGTGACAACCGCGTCTATTCGAGCGGTTGAGTAATAGGTCTGTTGGTTCTGGCTGAAGTTGATGCGCCCGCCCGCTACGGGAACACCCACGAAGCCACTATTAGACGGATAGAGAACCGAGCGCTCCGTGTTATGCCACTCCGGGTTGAACCCGATGAAACTATAGATCTTATCCTTCAAGATGGGCCCGCCAAAGGTAAAACCAGGGAAAATATCAGTTCCCTTTCTCGGCCGAATCGGTTGGTAGATTTGGGTCGCGGCATCAACGTACCCATTCGCTGTGTTCGTCGAGCCGTCCGGCAAGGTTCCCCCAGGCGCTGTAAGGGTAGAGCTCGGATCGTAACGCGAATAAGCATTCGGCGATCCCTCGAAGCTGTTGTCCTCGAACTGGGTGAACAACGAACCATGATATGCGTTGGTGCCTTTCTTCATGACGACGTTCACCACGCCGCCCAGTGCGCCACCGTGCTCGGCTTCGATACCGGAACTCTTGATCTGTACTTCCTGGATGAAGTCAAAGGGCACGTTGGTGTGCGAGTAGCCGCCAATCAGGTTCGCGGTCTGCTGACCTTCTACCAGGTAGGAATTCTCAGCATCAGAGGCTCCACCGATCGAATAGCCGTGGTCGCCTCCGTTGGTCGTGCTGCCCGGCGCATTCCCGCCGCTGCCGTTCGTGGCGGTGCTTCCCTCCAAAGGTTCGTTGCGAGCGGACGGGGCAAACTGGATCACCGACTGGAAAGATCGTCCATGCGGAACATCCTGCACGATATCGTTGGTGACGTTCGTCAGCGTCGTTTCCGTAGTCGTATCAATCAGTGGCGCCGTGCCACTGACCTCTACGGTTTCAGCGTTGCTGCCTACTTCGAGGGTGATGTCGACGGTAGGGAGGTGGCCAACCTCAAGCACCAGTCCCTCGCGCCTCACGTTCTTAAAATTCTTCGCGGCGACGGAGATGCTGTACGTTCCGGGAGGCAGGTTCGCGAAGCGGTAATATCCGCTCGAGTCGGTATTCAAGGCTTTTTGGCCGACCAGAGTGCTTCCGGTCACCTCAACGTGCGCGCCAGCCACGACTGCGCCGCTCGGGTCTTTTACCGTTCCCTGCAGGCCGCCGGTTGTTTCCTGCGCAAACAGTAGCGTCACTGAGAGAGCCATCGCCAGCAACGCGAAAAGCATGCTCCATTTTACGAACCGCATGTCCTGCCTCCTATAGAAGTCGCTGCAATCGAAAACTCAGAATCCGATCAATGCCCCAAGCACCGCGGACTGAAAGACGCGACAGACGAAACCCCTACCTGCTCATTTTCAAAAGAGAAAAACTGAAAACTCCGGGAATACTCCAAGTGACGAATCCCTCCCCCTTGGAGTACGGCCTTTGTTACGGGAAAAGCGGACAAACAATACTCTAGAAGCACAACGCAATGCAACTCTTGATCCAAACAATTCTCAATACAAACAGTTTGTTATCAATGTCCGATCTACGTGATCGGCGGGCGTTGGTACTAAATTTTATAGAATTGTGGCGTGATTCTATGACATTCGGTAGGCAGGGCTCTGTTACGAAGATGGCAGCGCAATCATCAAAGCGGGGTAGTCAGCGCCGTTTCCTGCTCGGCCGAGCCACCACTTCCCCCGGTGCCAGCACCCGCCGAACGATGGGCGTATTCAGCTTGTACTTGCGCTGCCTGACGTTGCCGGCATCGTCCTGCACTCGGAGGATGAAGACGGGCAGGGTTCCTTCCTTGTCGAAGGTCTCCTGGGTGACGGTCACAGGCAGGACTCCGTCTAGCCCGTGCTCGCGGTAGGCGGTTTCGTAGCGGTGCTTGCGGACGTTCCAGGTGAAGACCCGGATCTGGTCGTAGTCGTGCGGTGAGCCGTCGTGCGGCTCGGTGAGGACACAGAGATATTGCGAGACCTTCTTGCTTCCATCCTGGACTTCGTTCAGTACGAAGAAAGCGACGAAGCGCTGGCCCTCGGCGTACTGCGCGACCTCGAGCGGGACATCGACGTCGACCATGCGCGACAGCACCCATCCCACGCGGCTCTGATCATCACGCACCAGCCACCAGTCCTCCAGCGCCGGACCCGCGGCCTTGGTGCCCGGCTTGGTGGCAACCGGCC
>Ga0210405_10000916_pt1 | contig 36071 bp, 29 predicted proteins | sample IncBWH11MmetaG_FD_155492 | JGI IMG/M metagenome (GOLD analysis project Ga0210405, IMG submission 155492) | Forest soil microbial communities from Barre Woods Harvard Forest LTER site, Petersham, Massachusetts, United States - Inc-BW-H-11-M | ecosystem: Environmental > Terrestrial > Soil >... | reverse complement strand
CTCCTGTTCCGCCGCCGAATAGCTCTCCGCCTCTCCGCCATGGCGCACCTCCTGGCGGGTCAGGCTGGCAGATTGGGGGGTGCAACGGAAGGTGCAGTTCGGAGGACGCTTACTTATGGCCTACTCTAAACGGCGGTTTGGCTTCCTGAATTGGCAGGCGAAGATGCTGATGGCCCGGCGCTCCCAGCACCGGGCCATCTGAGGGGCAAGACGCGGACCGTCCGACCCCAAGCGCTTCGAGTCTACACGATTACCCAGGCGGTCCGCGTCGCATTCCCTCGAAGGAGGATCGATGCGGCACGTCTTCCCTGCTCTACCGCTACCAGCGTCCAGGCAGGTGCTCGGCCTCCTACGGGCCAACTGGCCCCGTTCCCTCATACCGGCTCGCTTCGGCTACTTCCCGCCGCGCGGCGCGAATGATGCGCTCCCGTAGCCAGTCGGACAAGCTCACCCCTGCCAGGGTCGCCGCCTGCCGGATCAAGGCGTCGTGCTCTGGCAGGAGCCTGATTCGGAGGGTGGCGGAGTGGACGCGGGATTCTTCCTTCCTGGGTCTAGCCATGCTGCCAAGGGTAAGCCCATAGGGCCTACAAGTCAACTCAAAAAAGTTGCTCGGATCTCTTGACGCCGTAGGCCCTATGGGCTTACAATAACTCTAGCGTCGAAAGAGGACGAGGCACCCTGAAACCAAACGGCCCCGGCAAGAGCTGCGAACTCCCGCCGGGGCCAAGAATCCGCCAGCCGAAGCCAGCGAACCCCTCATGTTCATTATGGCACGGCAGGCGGGCTCGAAGGAGAGCCGCCATGACCTGCCATCTATGCCAAGCCGAGAACGCCAAGAAGTTTGGCCGCACCCGTGACGGCCGCCAGCGCTTCCGCTGCCGCACCTGCCGCAAGACGTTCTCTGAGCGCCGCACCCGCACGCTGCCCAGCGACATGCGCATCGCGCCGGAGAAGGCCGAGCTGATCCTGTCCCTCCTCTGCGAGGGCGCCGGAATCCGCAGCATCGGCCGGACGACGGGCGCCCACCAGGTTACGATCCTCAAGCTCCTTGCCGAGGTCGGCGCCGGCAGCGAACGCCTGCTCGCCGAATCCATCAAGGGCGTGGCCGTCCGCGACGTACAGGCCGACGAGGTATGGGGCTACGTGCATTGCAAGGAAGGCAAGAAGACCCGGAGAGGGATCACCGACCCGGAAGCCGGCGACGCCTATTGCTTCATCGGCCTTGAGCGCCATTCCAAGCTCATCTTGGCTTGGCACCTGGGCCGGCGCAACGCTTGGGACACGCACGACTTCATGGAGAAGCTGAGCGCGGCGACGGCCGGCAGCTTCCAGCTGACCACGGACGGACTCAACACCTACCCGGATGCGGTCGAGTACAACTTTGGCACGCGCGTTGACTACGCGCAGCTGGTCAAGGAGTTTGGCGCGGAGGGCGGAGAGGAACAGAGACGCTACGCCCCGCCGCGCCTCATAGGCGCCGAGAAGATCGCAGTTGCCGGCGACCCGGCGGAGAATCGGATCTGCACCAGCCATATCGAGCGGGCAAACTGGACGCTTCGCGGCCACCTTCGCCGGATGACGCGCCTATCAAACGGATTCAGCCGCAAGCGCGCCAACCTTCGCGCGGCGCTGGCGCTCTACTTCGCCTATTACAACTTCTGCAAGATGCACAAGAGCATCCGTATGACTCCGGCGATGGCGGCCGGACTCACCCGGAAGCCGTGGACGATGGGCGAGCTGCTTGTGGTGGCGGCGCAGAGAGCGGTATAGCGATAGGCGACTTCCTCTATATTGCGCAAGCGGTGGTAGCGTTCTTGCCAACAATCTAGCAGAGCCTTTTTCGAGGCAGAGAGGAGATTCACAATGAACCGGAAGTTGAGGGTCAGGAACGACCGCGCGGCGATGGCAAGAAAGGCGCTGATAGCTGGCGGTTACCTAGAGAAGGATCGAGCCATTGGGGACCTCACTCCGCTTGGAGGTGAGATAGTGAGCGCCGAAGCGGCATCAAGCTCTAATGCCGCGATCCATGCCGCGGTTGACGCCAACACACCGGCGGCAGTCCTGGGGTATCGGGCAGCAATCGCGAGCCTGCTTGTGGACTTGGTTTACTTAACTGAGAAGGAAAAGCTCAAAATCCCGGACAGCTTCCTTGCCCTCGCCGCTAGCAACGCGCGAGAGATCATCACCGCTGAGACCGGTCCAGGTTGGATCTTCGGCTAGAGCTTGTTATACAGCATATTCGCGATTCTGTTTAGGTTCTGGTCGATCCTGGCAAGCCGCTGCCTGGTCGGGAAGAGGCGGTTCCACAGCATCAGAAGTCTCTTCATGGTTGCGATCCTCCAGCACCGGCGTACTCGCTGGTCAGGACAGGCCCAGGCGAGGCACAATGCCGCACACGCGACATTATGCCATATAGTGCGGCGAAATAGGGCATGCGAAGCGCTGACCTGGAACCGCCTGGTAGAGTTTCACCTAGAGCCATTAGGGGGGAATGCCTGATGTCCGACAAGCAGAACAGGCAGTTGGAGCAGAAGCTACTTGAGGAAGCGCGCAGTCTTCTCAGTGCCGACCTAGAGTCACCCAACGGCAGACGAATGCAGTCCTTGATCCTGGTAGCCCAGGCGATCCAAGCGGCTCGCCAGACCAGATACATCTATTGGTCTCTTATAGTTTTAGCGGCTGGCACGGTGGCGAATGTCGTGATCGCCTTGTGTAAGCACTAGGCGATCACGAGGTGGGGGCCTCGGCGCGCCTGGCGATGACCCTGCCGCCCTCAATCCGCAGAACCTCCACGCAGCCGACTACTGGCCTTCGCTCATACGGGTTCTCAAGCTCGAAGGCATGGCTGAAATGGCTGGTGACGGTTACGACGGCCCCAGGGTACACGACCATAGGGCTCATGGGATCTCCAACTGTGTAGAGCATGCTGTAACTCCTCGCCTTGGCCGGTGGCGGTAACAAGCCGTAGATGACTCTAGCCTAGAACCGCCAAGCCAGCAACACACTGATAGAGCACTACCCGATGCCGGGTAGACATCGCGGCGCTGGCGCTGGCGCCCCCCGCCGCCGCCACCGCGTGCTGCCGCCAGGAGCCAGCACCCGGCGTCGTACGCCGCCGGCGCCGCTGACGCTACACCGCTTACGGGCCGCCGCTCGCGACGACGCTCAGGGCAGCCGCTTGACCAGCCACTGCCGGTAGCAGTCGATCCAGGCTTTGGACCAGGGTCCTCGCGGCGGCGGCGGCATCGGGTTGTCGGGATCCTCCAGCCGCGCCAGGATCAGGTCGCCGTTCTGCTTCACGACCTCGTAGTCGGACAGGTCCATTCCCACCATTTCGTTCATGTGCGCGACGTCTTCGTCGGTGAACTTCGGGCGGATGTCGGCCCTGAAGCTCGTGCATGCCGGCGCGTCCTGCTGCGGGTCGCTCATGGTCTCTCCCTGTGCCAGGCCCTCGCCGTCATTTCAGTTGATCGATCAGCGCCAGGAGCTTGTTCTTCGTGTCGCCGTCGAGCTTGCGGTCCTGAGGCATGTTGCCACTCCTCACCCGGGCGGCGATGCTCGCCTTCCTGGCCACCACCGCTTTCCGGTCGAAGACGTGATAGGCGATCGAGCTGTGGCAGCGGAAGCAGTACTGGTTGAGGACCGGCAGCAGCTCCTGATCGGGTACCACGCCCGCCTTCCACACCGGGTCCGCGCCGAAGCCGCGGTTGAGCGGCGGCACGTGCTGGTCGCCGCTGCCGGCCGGGTGGAGCTCCAGCCATTTCCTTGCCGCCAGCAGCGCGAACGGGGGACCGCTGCCCACCACCGCGCTGTTCTGCTGTTCGATCTCGGTGTTCAGCTTGCGGAACGTGCCGTAGGACGCGGTACCGTCCACGAGCACGTCGGCCGGCTTCACCTTGCGGAAATCGTCGCCGGTGCGGTCGATCCAGTGATCGGTGTCGAGGTAGTTCACCTTCGCGGCCTTCTGATCGCTTGCCGTCGTGCCGTGGCACTGACCGCAGGATCTGGGGATGTAATAACGGTCGTCGGGCACGACGCCGGCAAGATCGAAGGTGGCGACGAGGAACGTGCCGACACGCTCGGGATTCGGGCCGCCCAGCGACTCGAAGACCAAAAAGTAGACGTCGCGGTGCCTGCCGCCGTGCGGATAGATGGGCACCAGGATGGCCTGGATCTGCCCGGCATGGGTGCCCACCGGGAAGGTCGGCTCCTGCGAGGCGAAGTTGAACAGCAGATAGAAGTGGTTGAGACCCGCCCCGCGGGCGGCGGATCCGTCGCGGGCACGGAAGCGGAGGACTTTCCGCCAGCCGAAGCCGCCCTGCGGCACGCCGTTCACCTGCGGGTCGCGGACGTTGATGATCTTGGGCGCGAAGAAGCGGGTGGCCAGGATCTCGTCGGCCCGCAGCGGCTGGCCCCTGTACGCGGCCTCGAACTCGGCGCCGTTCGACACCTGCTTGCGCAACTGCTCGAAGTCCATGATGACCGCCGAGTCCAGCCGCTCCAGGTCGCTGGCCAGGAGGGCAGGGAAGCCGTAGTAGACGAGCATGTCGCCGATCCTGCTCTCCTGCAGGGTCGGCTTCGAAAAGCCTACGAGCGCCTTGCGCACGTCGTTGTAATACGCCTGTGCCTCCGCCTCGGAACCCGGGATGACCTTGAGGGGGGCCGCCGTCGCCGCGAGGCCCTTGCCCTTCGTGGCCACAGTCTCGAAGAGCCTGAGCTCTGTCTTCGCCCCGCCGGCGGCAGCCGGCCGCGCCGGAGCCAGGCTCCGCGCCACCACCAACCCTGAGCTGATCAACAGCAGCCAAAGCATGAACCAGGCAGTGCGATGCATGTCAGTCCTCCCATCGGTAGACGGTTGGTCGCAACCGGCCTTGCCGTTGCGAGACGGCAGAGGCGGTGCCATGGCACGCGGAAATTGGAACCTGCTTACGGCTCTTATAGCCAAGCGCCTCGAACCTTGTCAAGCCCCGGCGGCCCGGTCCTTCCGGCGGCGATATGATGCCGCGGACGATGGCGGCATCGACCGCGCGGGGAGAGGCAATGACGAAGAAAAAGCAGCGGCTCGCCGCCGTGCAGGTGGTGGCGGGCGGCGAGGGCGCCGGCACCATCGTGCCGCTGGCAGGCGGCACGATCGAGGAGCTGCTCGCCGGCTGGCGGGTGGTGCAGATGCAACCGCTCGGACCGGTGGCGGCGGAGGCCGGCCCGGCCGGACGCCATCTGGCGCTGTTGCTGCTCGAAGAAGCCGCCGCGGAGGAGAGCGCGGGGCGCCTGGGTTTCGGCGCCACCTGAGCTCCCGCCGCGTCCTCGTCTCCGATCTCGCCCGTACCGCCGGCGCCCACCCGCACGCCCGACGATCGCTCGTGCCCGCCACCTCCTCGCCGCTTGGCCGTCTCTCTCCCGCCGCTTTCCGGCGCTTCCTCGCCGCGGCGGGGATCCGGCGCTTCTTCCTCGCCTGGGACGACGCGGCAGGCGAGGTCCGCGCCTCGCACCCGGAGCTGGCGCCCCTGGCGGGCATGCTCGGCGCGGACCGCCGCGACTTCGATCGCCACGAAGGGGTCTTCGTGCAGGTGGCGCCGGACACCGGTGTGCTGCAGGGCGCCTTCATCCATCGCACCTGCCGCGGCCAGGCGGCCGGCGGCGTGCGCTTCTGGCGCTACGACACGGTCGAGGACTACTTGCGCGACGGCCTGCGCCTGGCGCGCGGCATGACCCACAAGAACGCCCTGGCCGGACTGTGGTGGGGAGGCGGCAAGGGCGTGATGGTGGACGAGGGGACCGGCGGCGGCGGGGGCTCGGCCCCTGGGGAGGGGAGTCGCGGGGCGGCGGCCGCGAGGCGGCGCCGGCGGCGGATCTACGAGGAGTACGGCGAGCTGCTCAGCAGCCTGCGCGGGTGCTACGTCGCCGCCGAGGACGCCGGCACGGCGGTCGCGGACATGGCGGCGGTCTTCCGCCGCACTCGCTTCACCACCTGCATCCCGCCGGCGCTCGGCGGCAGCGGCAACCCGTCGGGACCGACCGCACGCGGCGTGGTGCGCGGCATGGAAGCGGCGCTGGCGCACCTCGGCCGCGGTGACCTGGCCGGCAAGACGGTGGCGGTGCAGGGGCTGGGCCACGTCGGCGGGCCGCTGGTCGGGTTGCTGCGTGAACGCGGCGTGGCACGGGTCGTCGGCAGCGACCTCGACCCGGCGCGCTGCGCGGCGCTACGCCGGAGCCTGGCGACCGCGGGCGGCGGCTTCACGCTGGAGGCGCGCGTCGCCGGTCCCGACGACCTCTCGATCCTCGAAGAGCCGGCGGACCTCTTCGCGCCCTGCGCCACCGGCGGCGTGCTCGGACCGCGCACCATCCCGCGGCTCGCCGCCGGCATCGTCTGCGGCGCCGCCAACAATCAGCTCGAGGATCCGGAGCGCGACGATCTGCTGCTCGCCCGCCGCGGAGTGCTGTACATGCCCGATTTCCTGGTCAACCGCATGGGCATCGTGAACTGTGCCGACGAGCAGTACGGCTACGTCGGCGACGAGGATGATCCGCGGCTTGCCCAGCACCTGGGCGGCGCCGGCGGGGACCTCTGGGACAACAGCATCTACAACCTGTCGCTGGCGATCCTCGCCGATGCCGATCGGAGCGGCGAGCCGCCCGCCCGCGTCGCCCTGCGCCTGGCCGAAAGCCGCTCGCGCGAGGCGCACCCGATCTGGGGCCACCGCGGCGCGGCGATCATCCGCGGCCTCGTCGGCCCGGGTCCCGACGGCACACCTGCCTGGATTGCGGCGCCCTGACCAGGCGCCTGCGGTCATCTCTGGTTCGTGAGTCTGGTTCGTGAGCTGGCGCGATCACCGCCGGCGCAGCACCACGACCGTGGTGTCGTCGTCGGGCGGACCGGCGCCGCGGTGGCGCCGCCAATCGGCCAGCAGGCCTTCGAGGACCGCCGCCGCCGGCCGGCCGGCGAGCTCGTCGAGCAGCTGGCGCGGGCGGTCGTAGCCGTAGGGCTCGGCGCTGCCACGGCCGGTCCCGGCGGCTTCGAAGAGCCCATCGGAGCAGAGGACCAGGGTGGCGCCGGCGGCCAGCGCGAGCGGCAGGTCGGCGTAGCGGCGAGGCGGGCCCTGGCCCAGGGGCAGCCCGGGCAGCGCCACCTCGCGGGCCGCCTCCCCGGGCGCCGCCAGGATGGGATAGGGATGGCCGGCGTTGGCGAGCAGCGCCGCGCCGCTGGCCGGATCGAACCGCAGCAAGGCCAGGCTGGTGAAGCTCCGGCCGCCGCCGGCGGTGCGCAGGATGCGGTCGGTCTCGGCGAGCACCGCGGCAGGGGAGCGCCCGTCGCCAAGCAGGGTGGCCAGGGCGGCCTTGACCATGGCCTGCGCGATGGCGCACGAGTAGCCGTGCCCGGCCACGTCGCCGGCGGCGATCCACCAGCGGCCGGCGCGGTCGCGCACGAAATCGTAGAGGTCGCCACCGGCGCGCTCGGCGAGCAGCGACCGGGCGGCGATCTCCCAACCCGGCACCACCGGCACCTCCCGCGGCAACAGGCCGCGCTGCATGCGCGCCAGCAGCTCCATCTCCACCTCCAGGCGCCGCTCCCGCTCGAGCCGCAGGACGAACGCCGGCGGCACGACCAGCTCGTCCTCCTGCCGCGGAGCCCGGCGGGCCGCCACCGCTCCCACCCCCACCAGGACGGCCAGCGCGCCGGCGGCCAGGGCGAAGCTGCCGGGCAGCCACGCCAGGTGTCCGGCGGTGAAGACGGCCGCCGGCGCCAGCCGGTACGCCAGGGCCGCGGCAAGCAGGGTCGCCGGACCGCCCATCTCGGCCGCGGCGACCAGCACGCCGGCCACCGCCGTGCCGGCCGCGAGCTCGAGCGGCCAGGGTTGCAGCTGGACCGGCGAGAGGACGAGGGCGGCGGCCAGGGCCGCCGGGTAGAGCACCCACCGGCGCGGCGACACGCGGCGTGCGCAGGCCAGCAGCAACGCGACCAGCGCGCCGGCGGTGATGCCCGCCGCGAGCGGGCCGTCGAAGCCGTCGATCACCGGGAGATCGACGCTCAGCGCTTGCAGGCGGCCCCCCGGCAGCGTCGCCGCCAGCGCGGCGGCGCCGAGCCCGAGCCCCGCCGCCGCCGCTCCCAGACCGACGCCGAAGAGCAGGGCGGCGCCGGCGCGAGCGGGCAGGCGCCAGGTGCGCAGCAAGTCCAGAACGCCGTCGAAACGCGGGTCCGTCGCGCGCCAGAGGGATTCCGCCGTCGCCCAGAGGACCGCCAGCCAGGCGCTCTCCAGCGCCACCTTCGCCACCGCGACCGCCGCCGCCGCGGCGTCCGGCTGCCGCAAGGCCGCCGGCAGCACCGCCAGACCGGCGAGGGCAGCCAGCCAGACGGCGTTGGCGATGCCCAGGCGGCGGCGGATCGCCAGCACGCAGAACAGGATCGCCACGCCGAGCATGGCGAGCTGCTGCTGAACCGTCTCGTGCGTTTCGTTGAGCGGCGCCAGCCGGTCCCAGCCGCCGATCGCCGACTCCGCGCTGCCGGCATTGCGGCTGGCCTCGACGGCCATGCTCACCGCGACCGCCGTGAGATGCCGTGGCGGTCCGGCGCCGGCGACGTCGAAGAGATCCAGCGGGAATCCGGCGACCACCAGCGGCACGGTTGCGCCGCGCCTCTCGCCCGGCACGAGCAGCGCGGCGGCAAACGCCGCGGCCAGCTCGCCGGAGGAGGCGCCAGGGCGGCGCTCGAGAGAAGTCAGGGCCGTCAGTCCGGAAGGCTTCCACTCGATCGCCAGCGGCCTGGGGCCGGCGTCGAACCAGACCTGCAGCGGCTGCACGATGCCGGCCGCGCCGGCCAGCACGGCCGGTTGCTCGACGCGGATCGCCAGCAGCGCTTCCGGCAGCACGCTGGTGAGCGGCACCTCGTCGCGCACCCGCCGGCGCCGCGACATCTCGACGATCTCGAGACTCGGCCGGGAACCCGCGAGGCGCAGACCGCACCGCGCCGCGACGGCGGCGAGCTCCCGCTGCAGGAGCCGCCGGTCCGGGAGCGGCCCCGGCCGCCACTCGGGCAGCCGCGCCCGCGCCAGGCCGACGCCGAGCGCCAGCAGCACCGCCCCGGCCGCCAGCGCGGCGGCGGTCGGCAGGTGACGGCGCTCCAGTCCGGTGCCGGGCATGGCGAACCTCTCCATGGGTTACGGCGGCGGCGCGCAGGAGTTGCAGGGGCGGCTCCGCCGGTCGAAGCTAGCACGGACCGTGCGCGCCCGGGAGGAGCCCGGGAGGCGCCCGGGAGGAGCCAGGCAGGAGCCGGGCAGGAGCCTCGCGAGCACCCCCGGGCTGGCACTGCCAGGGCCGCCACCGCGCCGAACAGCTGGCATATGATGCCGGCGAAGTTGACGGCCGGCTGGCGCCCTCCGACTTCGCCGGCTTCCGGGTCCTCGCGCATCCGCCGCCATCCTCCACTTCCGCCGCCATGCCAAAACCTGTCCTGTTCACCATCGACGACGACCCGGAGGTGCTGCGGGCGCTCGAACGGGATCTGCGCCAGCAATATGCCGAGCGCTTTCGGGTGATGCGCGCCAACTCGGGCGCCGCCGCCCTCGGCGCGCTCCATCAGCTGCGCGACCGCCAGAGCGCCGTGGCCCTGCTGCTGGTCGACCAGCGCATGCCGCAGATGAGCGGCGTCGAGCTGCTCGAGCAGGCGCTGCCGCTCTACCCCGACGCCAAGCGGGTGCTGCTGACCGCCTACGCCGACACCGAGGCCGCCATCCGCGCGATCAACTCGGCGCGCGTGGATTACTACCTGCTCAAGCCCTGGGATCCGCCCGCCGAGCGCCTCTACCCGGTGCTCGACGACCTGCTGGACGACTGGCTGGCCTCCTACCGGCCGCCGTTCGAGGGGGTGCGGGTGGTGGGCCATCGCTGGTCGCCGCGGTCCTTCGACCTGCGCGACTTCCTCGCCCGCCACCAGGTGCCCTACCAGTGGCTCGACGTCGAGGAGAGCTCCGAGGCCCGCCGCCTGGCGGCGCTGGCCGCGGCTCCGGCGATCCCGGAGAACGGCTCTCCCGCCCCCGCCCCCGGAACGCCTCCCGCCGCCGCCGGAGCAGGAGCCGCCGACGCGGCGGCGGACGCCACGCCGGCTGCCGCCTGGGCACCCGCCGGCCGGCTGCCGGTGGTGTTCTTCGCCGACGGCAGCTTCCTGGTCGAGCCGACGCGCGCGGAGGTCGCCGAGCGGGTGGGGATGCGGACCCGCGCCGAGAGCCGGTTCTACGACCTGGTGATCGTCGGCGGCGGCCCGGCCGGGCTGGCGGCGGCCGTCTACGGCGCCTCCGAAGGGCTGCGCACCCTGATCGTCGAGCGCGACGCCCCGGGCGGCCAGGCGGGGACCAGCTCGCGCATCGAGAACTACCTCGGCTTTCCCTCGGGGCTCTCGGGCGCCGAGCTGGCGCGCCGCGCCGTCGCCCAGGCGCAGCGCTTCGGGGTGGAGATCCTGAACCCCCAGGAGGCCACCGGCCTGCGGCGGGAGGACCCCTACCGCATCGTCACGCTGTCGGACGGCAGCGAGGTGAGCTGCCACGCGCTGGTGGTGGCGACCGGCGTCTCCTACCGCAAGCTGGGGATCCCCGGCATCGATCGGCTGACCGACGCCGGCGTCTACTATGGCGCGGCGATGACCGAGGCCATCTCCTGCCGCGGCGAGGACGTCTTCCTGGTGGGCGGCGCCAACTCCGCCGGTCAGGCCGCGATGTACTTCTCGCGCTACGCCCGGCGCGTGGTCATCCTGGTGCGCGGCGACTCGCTGGCCAGGGGGATGTCACGCTACCTGGTCGACCAGATCGCGCAGACCCCCAACGTCGAGGTGCGCCTGCACGCCAGCGTGGTCGGCGTGCACGGCGGCGAGGTGCTCGAGGCGATCGACGTCGCCGATGCGCAGACCGGCACCGTCGAGACGCTGCCGGCGCGGTCGCTGTTCATCTTCATCGGGGCCGAGCCACGCACCGCCTGGCTCGAAGGCGTGGTGGAGCGCGACGAGCACGGCTTCCTGCTCGCCGGCAACGACCTGGTCCGCGAGGGCAAGCTGCCGGCGGGATGGAACCTGGAGCGACGGCCGTTCCTGCTCGAGACCAGCGTACCCGGGGTGTTCGTGGCCGGCGACGTGCGCCACGGCTCGGTCAAGCGCGTCGCCTCGGGCGTCGGCGAGGGCTCGATCACGGTGTCGTTCGTGCACCAGCACCTGGCGCAGCTGTGAGCGAGGGGCGTGGCCAGGAGCTGCGGCGGCATCACCCCGGCAGCAGCTCGACCTCGTCGACGTAGCACCAGGCCCAGTCCTCGCCGGGTTCGAAGGAACGGACGATGGGATGATGGCTGGCGTGGAAGTGCTTGGTGGCGTGCCGGCCCGGCGACGAATCGCAGCAGCCGACGTGGCCGCAGCTCAGGCAGAGGCGCAGGTGCACCCAGTGGCCGCCGGTTGCCAGGCACTCCTTGCATCCCTTGCCGCTCGGGGTGACGTCGCGTATCTGGTCGAGGTGGGTGCAATGGGTTGCGGGCATGGTCTCTCCTTATGGCCGGGGTCGGTCGCGGTTCCGGTGGTCCAATCTCTGCCACCCACCCTCGGGCGGTCAAGAGGGGAGGATAGAATGCCGTCCGGGAGGCAGGGATGAGCGAAGCCGGCGGCACCGGACGCGCGCAGCTCGTCGCGGTCGCCGCGGCGGCGTTCCTGGTGCTGTTCAAGGGCGGCGCCGCCTGGCTCACCAGCTCGCTGGCGCTGGGCGCCGCCGCGCTCGATTCGGCGGTGGACGTGGTGGTCTCGAGCGCCAGCTACTTCGTGGTGCGGCGCAGCGCGGCGCCGCCCGACGCCGACCATCCCTTTGGCCACGGCCGCTTCGAGTCCCTGGCCGCGCTCGGACAGGGCCTGCTGTTGCTCGGCGCCGCCGCCAGCCTGATGGTCGCCGGCGTTCGCCGCCTGATCTCGCCCGAGCCGCCGCGAGCCATTGCGCTGGGCGTCGCCGTGCTGGCCGCGGCGATGACCACCAGCTGGCTGGTGAGCTGGCACCTGGGACGCGCCGCGGCCCGCAGCGGCAGCCCGGCGCTGCGGGCGGACAGCATGCACTATCGTGCCGATCTCTGGGTCAACGCCGGCGCCGTGATCGCCCTGCTGCTGGTGCGCTGGGCGCACTGGCCGGCCGCCGATCCGCTGCTGGCGATCCTGGTCTCGGCGGTGGTGGTGCGCTCGGGCGCCGTGCTGGTCTTCGAGTCGGCCGGCGACCTCTCGGATCGCGCGCTGCCGCCGCAGGAGCTGCGCCGCATCGAGACCGTGGTCGCCGGCTTCGCGCCGGAGGTGGTCGGCATGCACGACCTGCGCACCCGCCGCAGCGGCAGCCGCCGGCTGATCGAGATCCACCTGGAGATCCCGCGCACGGTAAGCTTCGAGGAGGCCCACTCGCGCGGCGCCCGGGTGCGCCAGGCCATCGAGCGCGACCTGCCGCGCTCGCGCGTCCTGGTCCATACCGACCCGGTATAGGCTGAGGCACGCAAGAGGAGGCTACCAGGCTGATGCAGGCGAGTGCAGTGACCGAGGGCGTGCCGGCCGGCCCGGCCAGGGGCGGCAGGAGCTCGCCGCTGCCCGGGGCGATCGAGCGCTTCCTGCTCCAGATGGGGCAGTTCGTGCAGATGCTCGGCCGCGTCTTCGCCTGGACGCCGCGGCCGCCCTACGACTGGCGGGAGCTGCTGCGCCAGATGGTCAAGGTCGGCGTCGCCTCGACACCGGTGGTGCTGCTGACCGCCCTGTTCACCGGCATGGTGCTGGCGCTGCAAACTTTCACCGTGCTCAAGCGCTTCAATGCCGAAAGCTACGTCGGCTCGCTGGTGGCGCTGTCGATGGTGCGGGAGCTGGCCGCGGTGCTCACCAGCCTGATCGTGGCCGGCCGCGCCGGCTCGGCGATGGGCGCCGAGCTCGGCACCATGCGGGTCACCGAGCAGATCGACGCCCTCGAGGTGATGGCGACCGACCCGATCCACTACCTGGTGGTGCCGCGGGTGTGGGCCGCCGTGCTGATGATGCCGCTGCTGGTGGTGCTCGCCGACGGCATCGGCATCGCCGGCGGCTACGCCGTCTCGGTGGTGCTGATGGGCTCCAACCCGGTCAGCTACGTCAACACCTCCTTTCAGTTCATGAACCTGAACGACCTGCTGTCGGGCCTGATCAAGGCGGCGGTCTTCGGTCTGCTGCTGGCGACCATCGGCTGCCAGCAGGGCTTCCACACCACCGGCGGGGCCGAGGGCGTGGGACGTTCCACCACCGCGGCGGTGGTGCTCGCCAGCATCGCCATCCTGGCCGCCGACTTCCTGCTCACCAAGCTGCTGTTCTGAGATGGCCGCCCCCAGCCCAGCCCGCCCCTCGCCTGGCGCGCCGCCGCCGGCCGCCCAACCGGCGCCGGAGCCGCGGATCCGGCTGCGCGGGCTGGTCAAGTCGTTCGGTCCCAAGCGGGTGCTCGACGGCCTCGACCTCGAGGTCGCCGCCGGCGAGTCAATGGTGGTCATCGGCGCCTCCGGCACCGGCAAGAGCGTCACGCTCAAGCACATCATCGGGCTGATGAAGCCGGACGCGGGCTCGGTGGAGGTGGACGGGGTGGCGATCGAGCGGCTCGACAACCGCGCCATCACCGAGTTCCGGCGCCGCTTCGGCATGGCCTTCCAGGAAGGCGCCCTGTTCGACTCGATGAACGTCTTCGACAACGTGGCCTTCCCGCTGCGCCGGCTGTCGCGCAAGACACCGTCCGAGATCCGCCAGCGGGTCGAGGAGTGCCTGGGGGTGGCGCGCCTCGAAGGGATCGGCGAAAAGGCCATCTCCGAGCTGTCCGGCGGCATGCGGCGCCGGGTGGGCTTCGCACGCGCCATCGCCCACGAGCCGGAGATCCTGCTCTTCGACGAGCCGACCACCGGCCTCGATCCGGTGACCACGGCGTTGATCGGCGAGGTGATCCGCGACATCGGCGAGCGCCTGCAGACGACCATGGTGATCATCACCCACGACATGCAGGTCGCCTTTCGGGTCGCCGATCGGATCGCCATGCTGGACCGGGGGAAGATCATCGCCGAGGCGCCGCCGGAGGAGTTCAAGCAGCTCTCCGACGCGCGGGTCCAGCAGTTCATCCACGGCAAGGCGGAGGGGCCGCTGTCCGAGGAAGTGGCCGGCGGGTAGATTTCTTGCTTCGAGAGTGGAGACTCTATGTCGCAAATGATCAAGGTAGGCGCGTTCGCGACCCTCTGCCTGGTGGTCCTCGCGGTGCTGATCTGGAAGGTCGAGGACATCAATCCTTTCCAGAAGAAGGGCCGCCGCCTGGCGGCGGTCTTCCCGACCGTCGCCGGGCTCGACGACAAGTCGGCGGTGCGCATGGCGGGGGTGCGCATCGGCCGGGTGGACGGCATCGGCCTCGCCCCCGACGGCCGCAGCGCCATGGTCAAGCTGCTGCTCGAACAGCCGGTGCCGCTCACCCAGGGCGCCGCCGCGCGCATCGCCAACCTCGGCCTGCTCGGCGACAAGTACGTCGAGATCGTGCCCGGCCCGCCGACGGCGCCCGCCCTGCCCGAGGGCGCGGTGCTGCAGGGCACCTCGCCGGTCACCTTCGACGAGGCGATGGCCAAGCTCGACAACATCGGCAGCTCGATCGAGAAGGTCACCGGCTCGTTCGGCGGCGGCAACCTCGGCGGCAACATCAACAACCTGGTGGAGGACCTGCGGCTGACCAGCGCCGAGATTCGCGCCCTGGTCGCCGAGAACCGCGCCAACGTCGCCTCGACGGTGCGCGGCTTCGACGCGGTGGCCGCCACTCTCGCCAGGGAGCTGCCGCGCATCGCCGCCGACACCCAGCGGGCGCTCGACCAGGTCGCCGGCATCATCGCCGAGAACCGCGGCGACGTGTCGGCCAGCATGGGCAACATCCGCGAGCTCACCGGTCACCTGCAGACCTCGGTCGACAACCTCAACAAGATCACCGGCGAGATCGCCAGCGGCCAGGGCACGGTCGGCAAGCTGGTCAACAGCGACGAGGCCTACAAGAGCGCGGTCTCCACCCTCGACAGCATCAAGTCCGGCGTCGAGAGCCTGAGCGGCACGATCGGCGCCATCCAGCGCTTCAAGATGGACCTCGACCTGCAGGGTTACCTGCTGCAGAAGCAGCAGGGGACCTTCTCGCGGTCGCACTCGCTGTTCGACGTCGTCATCGACCCGCAGGACAGCCAGCGGCTCTACAAGGTCGGCATCGCCGCCACCCCCAACGGCGAGTACCGCACCCGCATCGACCGCGTCACCTTCACCAACGAGGCCGGCCAGACCTCCACCACCACCACGGAAGACCAGGTGACCGAGGACAAGCTGGGCTGGACGGCCCTGCTGGGCTTCCACACCGCCACCGGCGACCGCTGGAGCGACATCCGCTTCTGGGGCGGCCTGATCGAGAGCAAGGGCGGCGTGCAGCTCGAGTACCCGCTGGACGTCAGCCTCCGCCGCCCGATCTGGCTGTCGGCCGAGGCGTTCGACTTCAGCCGCCCGCTCAACCAGCGGGCGCACCTGCGCTTCACCGCCAAGTGGCAGTTCCACCCCAACCTCTACATGCTCGGCGGCTACGACGATCCGCTGGAGCAGCGCTCGTTCTTCCTCGGTGCCGGCATCCGCTGGAAGGACGATAATTTGAAGTATCTGCTGGGGTCGGCGACGAAGTTCTAGAGCCAGGCAAGGTCTCGTCAGAAGCCGACGTAGACCCGCTGGACGCGCGGGCCGAGGCGCGCCAGCAGCTCGTAGGCGATGGTGCCGGCGCGGACGGCGACCTCCTCGGGGCGCAGGACGGCACCGTGATGGACGCCGAACAGCAGCGCCTCGCTGCCGGCTGCCGCATCCGGGGCCGCGGTCAGGTCCACCACCAGCGAGTCCATCGAGATGCGGCCGACGATCGGCGCCGGCTGCCCGTCCACCAGCACGACGCCGCGGTTCGACAGCGACCAGGGGACGCCGTCGTGGTAGCCGAGCGGCAGCACTCCGACCCGCAGGCGCTCGGCGGCCACGGTGTAGGTGCCGCCGTAACCGATCCGTTCGCCGTGCGCCACGGTGCGGACCTCGGCGATGCGGCTGAGCAGGGTGACCGCGAGTTGCAGCGGCAGGGCGGCGGCGACGGCGGCGGACGGATAGAGCCCGAACAGGCCGAGCCCGAGACGCGCCATGTCGTAGCGCGCCTCCGGGAAGCGCGCGGCGGCGGCGGTGGCCGCGGCGTGACAGAGCAGCTCGCCGTAGCCGGCGGCGGCCAGCGCCGCCCGCGCCTCGTCGAAGCGCGCGAGCTGGCGCCGGGTGTCGCCGTCGGCCTCCGGGTCCTCGGCGCTGGCGAGGTGGGTCATCAGGCCGGTGACCCGCAGCGCGCCGCTGGCGCTCACCGCCTCGGCCAGCGCCAGCGCCTCGCCGGGAGCGACGCCGACGCGGTGCATGCCGGTGTCCACCTTGAGGTGGACGGCGAGCCTGCCGCCCGCCGGCAGCGCCGTCCGCGCCGCCGCGGCGAGCGGCTCGACCAGGGCGAAGGAGTAGACCGCCGGCAGCAGCGCGAAGCGCGCCAGCTTCGCCGCTTCCCCGGGAGTCGGCAGGGTGACCAGGATGGGTAGCTGGATCCCCGCCCGGCGCAGCTCGACCCCTTCGTCGGCGGTCGAGACGCCGAGATGATCGATGCCGGCCTCCGACAACCACGAGGAGAGCCGCACCAGGTCGCTGCCGTAGGCCAGCGCCTTGACCATCGCCAGGATGCGGGTGCGCGGGCCGGCCCGGCGATAGGCGGCGATGTTGCCGGCGACCGCGCCGAGGTCGACGATCAGCCGGTTGGGCGCCATGGCGTCCATCAGGTCGACGGCGGCGGCGGCGATGCCGCTGTGGCGAGGTCCCTTGAGCAGCACGGTGTCGCCGGGGGCCAGCAGCGAGCGCAGCCGCCGGCGCACCGCCTCGACGCCGGCGAGGACGGCGGCCTGCCCCGCCGGATGGGCGGCGAGGTAGGCGTCGCGGGTGGCGGCCAGCTCGCCGCCGCCGCCCTCGCGGTCGGTCAGCAGCAGCGAATCGAAGCGGTACTCGCCGGCCAGGGCGCCGATCGCCGAGTACTCGGCCCCGGCATCCGGCCCGAGCTCGCCCATGCCGCCGAAGACGAAGACCTTGCGGCCGCCCGGCGCGGCCAGCTCGGAGGTGGTGCGCAGGGCGGCGCGCACCGAGATCGGGTCGGCGCTCACCAGGTCGTTGACCAGGACGACGCCGGCGGGGGAGCGCCAGACCTCGAGCCGCGTCGGCGGCGGGGCGTAGTCGGCGAGGCTGTCGGCGATCCGCTCCTCGGGCACCCCGAGCAGGTGGGCGGCGCCGACCGCCAGCAGCACGTCCTCGACGATCTCGGCCGAGCGGGTGCGGACGCGCAGCGCCCGCACCGCTCCTGACGGGAACCGCACCTCGAGCCGCTCGCTCATGCCGGCGGCGCCCTCGCCGCCGCTGCCGTCGATCACCGTCCGGCCCAGCAGCCGCGGCAGGGCCGGGTCGTCGGGGAAGCGCACCAGCCGGCAGGGCAGGCGCGCCGCCGCCGCGGCCACCAACGCGTCGCCGTCGGGCAGCAGCAGCCAACCGCCGTCGGCAGGCAGGTCGGCGAACAGCGACAGCTTCTCGCGGGCGAGCTCGGCGCGCCCGGCGAAGGCGGCGATGTGGGCGAGGCCGACGTTGGTCAGGATGCCGCGGTCGGGCGCCAGCACCTCGCGCAACGCCGCCATCTCGCCGGGCGCGGAGATGCCGGCCTCGAAGACCGAGAGCGCGGTGCCGGGAGGCGCGGCGAGCACCGCCAGCGGCACGCCGAGCTGGCTGTTGAAGCTGCCCGGGCTGGCGGCGGCGGCGAAGGTGCCGACCAGCTGCGCGTAGAGGGCGTCCTTGACGATCGTCTTGCCGTTGCTGCCGGTGATCGCCACCACCTGCCGGAGGTGGGCGCGGCGATACCAGGCGGCCAGCCGTTGCAAGGCGGCGAGCGGCGAGGCGACGGCGATGGTGGGCAGCGGGGCCGGCGGCGTCCCGGCCCGCACCAGCGCCGCCGCGGCGCCATGGGCCGCCGCCTGGTCCAGGAAATCGTGCCCGTCGGCCTGGCGGCCGCGCAGGGCGACGAACAGCGCGTGCGGCGGCAGCCGGCGGGAGTCGATGGCGACGGCCTCGACCGCATCGCCCCCGATGCACCGCAGCTCTCCGCCGACGATCGCGGCCAGCTGATCCAGGGGCAGGCGAATCATGGGGGCAGCCGCGGGCCGCCGCTCAGAGGTCGGGCTCGCGGCCAGTCAGGCGGCGGAACGCCTCGACGTAGCGATCCCGGGTGCCGGCCACGACGTCCGGCGGCAGCTCGGGCGGCGGCGACTGGTGGTCCCACCCCGAGGAGTCCAGCCAGTTGCGGACGAACTGCTTGTCGAAGGAGGCCGGCTCCTCGCCCGGCCGCCAGTGGGCGACGTCCCAGTAGCGGGAGGAATCGGGGGTGAGCGCCTCGTCGACAAGCAACAGCCGGCGCCCGGTGTCATCGCCGGCGCCGGCCGGCAGCAGCCCGAACTCGAACTTGGTGTCGGCCAGGATCAGGTCCCGCTCGGCGGCCCAGGCGGCGGCGCGCTCGTAGAGGGTCAGGGTGAGCCGGCGGAGGCGTGCGGCGATCGGTGTCTGCGACATCGCCGCCGCGCCGCCGTCCTCCTGCACGGCCGCCGCGACGCCGCGCGCAAAGGTCTCGTAATCGACGTTCTCGTCGTGACCCTCGGTGGCCTTGGTGGCGGGGGTGAAGATCGGCGACGGCAGCGCGCTGGCAAGCTCGAGGCCGGGCGGCAGCTCGATGCCGCAGACCTTGCCGCGCTGCCGGTATTCGCGGAAGCCGCTGCCGGCGAGGTAGCCGCGCGCCACGCACTCGAACGGCACCACCGCCGCCTTGCGCACCAGCACCGCGCGCCCGGCGAGCAGCGCGGCGTGCCGGCGCGCGGCGGCGGGGAAGTCCGCCGGGTCGGTGGCCAGCAGGTGGTTCGGCACCACCCCGCCGAGGCGCTCGAACCAATAGCTCGACAGCTGGGTGAGCACCTTGCCCTTGCCCGGGATGGCCGGCCGCAGCACGTGGTCGTAGGCCGACAGCCGATCGGTGGCGACCAGCAGGAGGGTCTCGCCCAGGTCGTAGACGTCGCGCACCTTGCCGCGGCGGGGCGGCGGCAGGCCGGCCAGGTCGGTGGTCCAGACGGCTGCGGATTCGGCTTCCGGCACGGATCGGTCCCTCGCGGGTTCAAGCCCCTTGCACGGTCAACGGCCGGCTGAACTCGCGGTCGGCGGCCGCCACCAGGCGCTCGCCGCGCAGCGGGCGCAGCGATGCCGCCGCGAGCGTGGCACCGTCCACGATCTCATAGACCGGCAGCCGTTCGAGCCCCTTGAGGCGCGCGGTGCCGAGCTTGCGCAGGCCGACCGGCAGCCGCTCGCCGCCGTCCTCGACGTGGAACACGACGTAGGAGCGGATGCCGCCGGCGCCGCCGGCGCCGCGGGCGAGCGGCGTCGAGCCGATCTCGCGGTCGAGCCGGGCGACGTAGGCACCGGTCGCCACCAGGCCGTTGTTGAGCAGGGTGCCGTTGCGATTGATGTAGGCGTAGAAGCGGCGCGACTCCTCCACCTTGTCCACCACGTCGAGGTCGGTCGCGGCGAGCGGCGCGAAGAAGCGGTGCACAGTGGCCTCGGGGTAGCCCTGGCTGATCAGCATGGTCTTGACCTCGTCGACCTCCTGCGTCGCCTTGCCGGTGACCAGGCGCGACAGCTCGACCATGCCGTGGCCGAAGAACTCGTAGCGCTCGCCCTCCTGGCTGCTGCCGCTGCCCATCGGGATCAACCGGTAGGCGCCGAAGTTCAGCGCGATGCGCATGCCGCGGTCGAAGGCGAAGCCCTCGTGCACCGCCTGCTCGTAGTAGCGCTGCAGGTGGATGGCGCAGATCAGCAGGTTGAGCGCCTCGCGGCTCGAGTAGAAGGCGCCGTCGCCGAGGTACTTCTCGAGCTTGACGCGGCGCGTGGCGGCCAGCCGGTTGATCCGGCGCTGGAAGCGGAACATGGCGCGGAAGGCCTCGTCCTGGCTCTCGCTGGCGGAGCGCTGCAGGTAGGAGATGGTCTGCGAGAACTCGCTGATGTCGTAGATCAACCCGAAGCGCTCGACGCGCGGATCGACCACCCAGGGAGCCATGAAATCGAGCGGCCGGGTCACCGGCGACAGCACCAGCGCCTCGCGCGGGGCGCCGCGGGCGGCGAGCGGCGAGCGCGCCACCATGCGGCCGTCGGCGAGCGCCTCGACGCGCAGCATGGTGCGGCGCAGGGCCTGGAACAGCTCGAACTCCTTGAGCTTGATCAGCAGGCTCTCCCAGACCTGCACCATCACCGGCGGCAGCAGGCGCAACGGGCTGTAAGCCGGGCGGGTCGCCAGGAACGCCAGGTAGCCGGGGCGGCGGAGGAGGTCCTGGGTGTCGACCGGATCGCCGCCGGCGAGCAGCTTGGCGGCGATCTCGCGCAGCTCGTTGTCGGCGGCGAGCTGCTCGCCATGCCACCGGCGCAGCTCGTCGAGGCGATGGCGCAGCTCGCGGCCGTCGATCTTCAGGTAGCCGTTGAAGTAGCTGCCGAGCTCGGCGAGGTCGGGACCGATGTGGTCCTCGGTGAAGACCAGGACGTTGTCGCGCATGTGGGTGAGCAGCCGCGGGAACAGGGCTTCCTCGGCCTCCTCGGTGGCGCCGGCGACCTTCTGGACCAGGTCGTAGGTGGAGGCCAGGACGCGGTCCAGGAAGCGGTCGCAGACCCGGTACTTGATGACGTCGCCCAGGCGCCGCCCGATCTCGAGGTCCTCGCGCAGGATGCGCTTCGGGGTCTCCTTGAGCAGGCGGGCGAGGTCGGTCGAGTGGTGGAGCCAGAAGACGGCCGGGAAGAGGCGGCCGTAGTTGGAGATGGTGGCGTTCTCGACCGCCCGCGACAGCAGCGCGCGGTAGCGTTCCCAGGCAGTGCTGTAGAGTTTGCGGTCATAGGTGTCCCGCCGCTGGATGGCGAGCTGCACGTCCTCTTCGCAATGGATGTACTGCCGCAGCGCCGCGGCCAGCGCCAGCATGCCCTCCGAGAGCAGGACCGGAAAGCCGCGCAGGGGGGTGGCGCCCTCGTCTTCGAGAAAGACGGGCTGGGGCGCCGGCAGGGCGCGTTGCAGGTCGGGCAGCAGGCGCGCGATCTCGTCGGGATCGCGGCGCAGGAAGTTGAACGGCCCCGGCAGCAGCGGTAGGAGCGACGACGGGTTCATGCGCTGGCGCTACCGCTCTGGCGTCGTGGCAAGGTCGCGGGTGGAGAGCAGCGTATAGCATACCGCGCGGCGGAGGGTCCTGAGGCGTACCTGCTAGACTCTGGCGCCGTTACGGGTCGCGAGGAGACGAATCGATGAGCGAGATCCCATCGCTGAGGGTGGCCGCCGGCGGCCGCGCCGATGCCGAGCTGCTGGCGATCGGTTGCTTCCAGGGCGCGCCGCCCGACGTCGAGGCGCTGCCCGAGGAGCTGCGGCGGGCGGCGCTCGGGATCGCGGCGCGACCGGGATGGAGCGGGCGCGAAGAGCAGCTCGGGCAGACCGACGGCGTGCCGCAGGGCGGCCCGGTGATCGCTCTCTACGGTCTGGGGGGGCCGGCGGATTTCAGCTTCGCCAAGCTGGCGCGCTGGCTCGGGCGGCTCGCCGACGACGCCCGCACCAGCGGCGTGCGGCGGCTGGGAGTGGCGCTGCCGCGGCACGCCGAGACCGCCGGCGCCGTCTCGGCGCCGCGGCTGTGGCGCACCCTGGCGCTGAGCGGCTACCGCTTCGAGCGCTACCGCAGCGATCCGGAGAACGGGCGGCTGGAAGCGGTGGAGATCGTGCCGCCGGCCGGCGCCGAGGCCGACTACCGCGCGAGCCTCGGCGCCGCCTTCAAGGTGGCCGGGGCGGTGGCCTATGCCCGCGACCTGGCCAACACCCCGGGCAACGAGGCGACCCCGGCGTGGGTCGAGGAGCGGGTGCGCGAGCTGGCAACCAGCCACGGGCTCGCGGTCACCGTGCTCGATGCCGCCGAGCTGGCGCGGCGCGGCATGGGCGGCCTGCTGGCGGTCGGCCGCGGCTCGCGGCAGGCGCCGCGATTGCTGCGGCTGGCGCTCGGCGAGGACGGCGTCGGCGAGCGCCCCGCCCGCTCCACCGGCCCCGCCAGGCGCCGGCTGGCGCTGGTCGGCAAGGGCGTCACCTTCGACACCGGCGGCATCTCGATCAAGCCCGCCACCGACATGGAGCAGATGAAGTTCGACAAGTGCGGGGCCTGCGCCGTGCTGGGGGCGATGCGCGCGGCGGCGGAGCTCGAGCTCGACCTCTGCCTGCGCGCCTACCTGCCGGTGGCGGAGAACATGCTGGGCGGCGAGGCCTACCGTCCCGGCGACATCGTCCGCTGCTACAACGGCAAGACCGTCGAGATCACCAACACCGACGCCGAGGGCAGGATGATCCTGGCCGACGCCCTGGCCCTGGCGGTGGAGGAAGGCAGCGAGGCGCTGGTCGAGCTGTCGACCCTGACCGGCGCCTGCGTCGTCGCCCTGGGCCATCTCGCGGCCGGGCTGTTCACGCCGGACGACGAGCTGGCCGCCGAGCTCGAAAGCGCCGCCGCCGCCAGCGGCGAGCGGCTCTGGCGTCTGCCGCTGCTGCCGGAGTACCTCGACGAGATGAAGTCGCTGCACGCCGATCTGCGGAACTCGGCCGGCCGCTGGGGCGGGGCGAGCACCGCGGCGGCCTTCCTGTCGCAGTTCGTGGGCGGCCTGCGGCGGTGGGCGCACCTCGACATCGCGGGAGTCGCCTATGCCCGCTCCGACGACCGCCGCGGCACCGCCGCCACCGGCTTCGGCGTGGCGACGCTGGTGGACTGGCTGCGCCGCGCGGCGGGTTGAGCGGCGGCCGGTGTCCTCCACATTGCTGGAGATCGAAGACCTCGAGGTGATGTTCCCGCAGGGCCGGGAGAAGTGGATCGCGGCGGTGCGGGGGGTGTCGCTCGCGGTCGGGCGCGGCGAATGCGTCGGTTTGGTCGGGGAATCGGGATCGGGCAAGAGCCTCACCGCGCTCGCGGTGCTGCGGCTGGTGCCGCCTCCGGGCCGGGTGCGCGGGCGCGTGCTGCTGGCCGGCCGCGCGCCGGACGCGGCGGCGGAAGATCTGCTGGCGCTGCCGGAGGCGGCGCTGCGGCGGGTGCGCGGCGCGCGCATCGGCATCGTGTTCCAGGAGCCGATGACGGCGCTCAACCCCTTCTATACCATCGGTTTCCAGATCGCCGAAGCGGTGGCGGCGCAGCGGCCGGCGAGCCGCCGCGCGGCGCGGCGCGAGGCCCTGCGGCTGCTCGACCGGATGGCGATCCCGGACGCACGGCGGCGCCTGGACGACTACCCCCACCAGCTGTCGGGAGGCCAGCGGCAGCGGGTGCTGCTGGCGATGGCGCTGGCGGCCGGCCCGGAGCTGCTGCTCGCCGACGAGGCGACGACCGCTCTCGACGTGACCCTGCAGGCGGAGGTGCTGGCGCTGCTCGACGAGCTGCGCCGCGACCTCGGCCTGGCGGTGCTGCTGATCACCCACGACCTGGCGGTGGTGGCCGAGACCTGCGAGCGGGTGGTGGTGATGTATGCCGGCCAGGCGGTCGAGGAGGCGGCGGTCGAGGATCTCTTCCGCTCCCCGGCGCACCCCTACACCCGCGCCCTGCTGGCCACTCTGCCGCGGCTCGGACAGCCGGCGGCGCGCGGCCGCCTGCCGGTCCTCCCGGGACAACCTGCCGAGCCGGCGGCGCGGCCGCCGGGCTGCGCCTTCCACCCCCGCTGCCCCGAGGCGATGCCGATCTGCGCCGCGGCGGAGCCGCCGGAGACCGGAGTGGCCGGCGCGCCAGACCGGCCCGGGAGCCGCCGGCGGAGGGTGCGCTGCTGGCTGCACGCGGAGGTGCCGCATTGAGCGCGCCATCCGCTCCGGCACCGCCCGCTCCGGCACCGCCCGCTCCGGAGGTGCTGCTGGCGGCCGCCGGGCTCGAGAAGCGGTATCGCGCGCGGCGCTCGCCGTTCGGGCGCCGGCGGGCCGCGGTGACGGCGCTGGCGGGCGTCGACCTCGAGGTGCGGCGGGGCGAGTGCCTGGCGGTGGTGGGGGAGTCGGGAAGCGGCAAGACCACCCTGGCGCGCTGCCTGCTGCGCCTCGTCGAGCCGACCGCCGGCCGGGTGAGCTTTGCCGGCGAGGACCTGCTGGCGCTGCCGGCGGGCGAGCTGCGGCGGCGCCGGCGGCGATTCCAGATGATCTACCAGGATCCCTACGACTCCCTCGATCCGCGCCAGCGGGTCGGCGCGGCGCTCGCCGAGCCGCTGCTGCTGCATGGCCGGGAGGGAACCGGCGACGGCGGCAGGGGTGGCGATGGCGGCGCCGGCAGCTGGCGGCGACGCCGCCTGGCGGCGGGCCGGCGGACGGTCGAGCTGCTCGCCACGGTCGGCTTGGCGGAGTCGGCGGTGCGCCGCTACCCGCATCAGCTCTCGGGCGGACAGCGGCAGCGGGTCGGCATCGCGCGCGCCCTGGCGGTCGAGCCCGAGCTGCTGATCGCCGACGAGCCGGTCTCGGCGCTCGACGTCTCGGTGCGCAGCCAGATCTTGAACCTGCTGGCCGAGTTGCAGCAACGCATGGGCCTCACCCTGGTGCTGATCGCCCACGACCTGGCGGCGGTCGAGCAGCTGGCCGATCGGGTGGCGGTGCTCTATCTCGGACGCATCGTCGAGCTGGCGCCCCGCGCCGAGCTGTTCGCGCGCCCGCTCCACCACTACACCGCGGGCCTGCTGGCAGCGGTGCCGGCGGTGCCGGCGGCCTGGATGCAGGCAGGCGCCGCGCCGGCGGGGCCGATCGCCGGGGAGGCCGCGCCACCGGCGCCGGCGGCGCGGCGTCATTTCCAGGCGCGCCCGCCGCTCGCCGGCGAGCCGCCGAACCCGGCGGTGCCGCCGTCGGGCTGCCCGTTCCATCCCCGTTGCCCGGCGGCGCGGGCGCGTTGCATCGCCGAGCGGCCGGAGCTGGCACCCCTTCCTGTTCCGGCGACCCCGGCGATCCAGGGAACCCCGGAAAGGCCGGAGACCCCGGAGACCCCGGAGAATACCGCCGAGCACCTGGTAGCCTGCTTCTTTCCGGGGCAGCAGACGCGCCTGCCGCGGTCGGAGGCCCCGGCGGCACCGTAAACTTTGACCGTGGGCGCGCGTAGAGGAGCCATGATCGGCTCGACGTGTGCCGTCCCGGCCCGGACGATTCTGACCGTCAACCGGTTCCGATCTCGAGGGGTTCTCCTCATGCGCAATGCCGACAGCTTCGATTCGCGAACGGCGGGCCGCCGGGCCGTGGCCTGGCTGCTGCTGCTCGTCCTACCGCTCACCGCCGCCGGTCCCCTGGCAGCAGCCCGCCCGCCTCAGGGCGGCGCCTCGCCGGCCCCGGCCCCATCCGAACCACCCGCTCAGGCGCCGGCCGCAGCCGCGGACCAGGGCATGCCCGCGGCGCCCGCGGCGCCCGAGCCGGTTGCCAACGGCGTGCCCGCCGGCGCCGTCGGCGGCCTGGCTCCCTCCGACCGCATCACCGTCGACGTCCTGCAAATGGACCCGGAGGTCGGCGAGCTGCACCTCGACATCGCCAACAACGTGCTGTCGCTGACCCTGGACCAGGCGGTCGAGATCGCCCTGCGCCGCAACCTCGCCCTCATCCTGCAGCGCTATCTCCGCAACGAGGCGAGGCTCGGGGTGCCGCAGGCGCTCGGCATCTACGACCTCAATCTCACCGGCAACGCCAGCGCCATGTCCAACCGGATCCCGATCACCGCCACCACCAACGGCAACGAAACCAGCCGGGACTTCAATCTCGGGCTCAGCCAGCTGGTCCCGACCGGCGGCACCGCCACCGTCACCTGGGACAACCCGCGGAGCTTCTTTCCCGAGCCGGTGACCCTCGCCAACGGCGTCACGACGACCGGCGGCGTGCCTTTCTACGAGCCCACCCTCAACTTCACCTTCACCCAGCCGCTGCTGCAGAAGTTCGGCACCACGGTCACCGATCAGGGGATCCTGCTCGCCCTCAACACCAGCACCAGCAACCGCGTCCAGTTCGAGCTCTCGGCGATCACCGTCTCGGTGCAGCTGATCGACTCCTACTGGAACCTGGTCAACGCCCGCGAGCAGCTGGTGGTGGCGCAGGAGAGCCTGCAACTCGCCCGGGACCTCAACAACCGCAACATCATCCAGGTGCAGATCGGCACCCTGGCGCCGCTCGAGATCGTGCAGAGCCAGGCGGCGATCGCCACCCGCGAGCAGGAGATCATCACCGCCCAGCAGGCCATCGGCGACGCCGCCGACGCGCTGCGCCTGGCCATGAACCTGCCGCAGGACCTCTACCAGTACGACATCCTGCCGACCACGCCGGCGGAATCGGACACCATCCAGATCAACCTGGACGAGTCGATCAAGACGGCGCTCGACAACCGGGTCGAGGTCCACCAGGAGCAGCTCAACGTCGAGCGCGCCAAGATCAACGCGGCGGTGGCGAAAAACGGCCTGCTGCCGACCCTCAACCTGACCGCCAACTACAATGCCGATGGCTTCTCCAGCACCTTCGGCTCCTCGCTCAACCAGCTCGGCGGCTTCGATTTCCCGGGCTGGAGCATCGGCCTGCATTTCGCCTTTCCGCTGCAGAACCGCGCGGCGCGCGCCACCGACGTCATCGCCAAGCTCGACGTCGAGCGCTTCAACCGCGAGCTCGAGCAGGAGCGGAAGACGGTGATCAACGAGGTGCGCCGGGCGGTGCGCGGCATCGAGACGGCGGAGAAGGTGATCGTCGCGGCGCACCTTTCGCGCGGCTTTCAGGAGAAGAACCTCGACGCCGAGAAGAAGCGCTACGAAAATGGCATGTCCACCAGCTTCCTGATCACCCAGATCCAGGACCAGCTGACCCTGGCCAAGCAGTCCGAGGTCAACGCCGTCGTCGGCTACCGCACGGCGCTCGCCGAGTACTATCGCAGCATCGGCAAGCTGATGCCGGAGCTGGGAGTCAAGTTCCTCGACCCGAAGGAGCAGGTGAACCGCTTCAGCTTCCGTCCCGCCAACCTGCTGCCATGAGCGCGATGACCGATACCGGCGCCGGGCGTCTGCTGGGGGTCCTGGCGGCGCCCGGCGAGACCTTCCGCTCGCTCGCCGGCCGGCCCACCTGGGTGGCGCCGCTGCTGGTGCTGGTGCTGTCGGCGACGGCGGTCGGCTGGATGGTGACCGCCCGGCTCGACCTGGCGCCGGTCATCCGCCATCGCCTGGAGGCCTCGGGCAGCCAGGTGAGCGCCGAACAGGCCGAGCGCAGCATCGAGATGGCGAAGAAGCTGGCGCCCTACCTGGCGCTGTTCCAGGGGCTGGTCGCCGCGCCGGCGCTCTACCTGGTGGTGGCGCTGCTGCTCTGGATCGGGTGCCGGTTGGTGGGCAGCGAGATGAGCTATCGCGCGAGCCTCGCCACCACCCTGCACGGCCTGCTGCCGCTGGCGGTCGGGGCGCTGCTCGCCATCCCGGTGCTCTGGAACCACGGCGCCATGACGCCGGAGGAGGCCCGCAGCGGCTCTTTCCTGATCTCGAGCCTGGCGGCGGTGGCGCCGGCGGGAGCCGGGCCGGTCGCCCGGGCGCTGCTCGGCAGCGTGGACCTGTTCAGCCTCTGGGCGATAGTCTTGCTGATCATTGGCTGTCGCATCGTCGCCCGGGTCTCGCGCGCCGCTGCGGTGGGGGTGGTGGCAAGCCTCTGGCTGCTCGGCGTCGCCGTCAAGGTCGCGCTCGTCGCCATCGCACCCGGTTAGGAGCGCCTGCCGATCCCGGCGGCGCGGGCTGCAAGGAGCTGCCGTGAAACGCATCCTGATCGTCGCCGGCGGCCTGCTGGTGCTCGCCGCGGTGCTGGTCGCCAGTCTCAGGGCGGGCGGCGCCAAGCAGGGCACGCGCGTCTACGCCGAGGCGGTGGCCCAGCGCGACCTGCAGCAGGTGGTCAAGGCGACCGGCGAGATCGACCCGCGGGTCAAGGTCAACATCTCCGCCCACGTCATCGCCAAGATCGAGAAGCTGTTCGTCAACGAGGGCGACTGGATCGAGAAGGGCAAGCCGTTCCTGATGCTCGAGCAGAACGTCTTCGTCGCCGACCGCGACCAGTGGGCGGCACAGCTGCGCAGCGCCGAGGCCGCCGTGCGGCGCCAGGAGGTGGCGGTCGCCGACGCCGCGCTCAAGCTGCAACGCGCCGAGCGGCTGTTCGCCGGCGGCTCCTTCACCACCGAGCAGCTCGAGAACGCGCAGCTCTCCGAGCGCTCCGCGCGGCTGCAACTCGAGGAAGCCGAGGACCTGGTGAGCCAGGACCGCGCCAATCTGCTGCGCGCGCAGACCGACCTCGGCAAGACCATCATCTACGCGCCGATCAGCGGCCAGGTGATCGCCCTCACCGCCAAGGAGGGCGAGGTGGTGGTCTCGGGCACCATGAACAATCCGGCGTCGGTGATCGGCACCATCGCGGACATGAGCGAGGTGCTGGCCGAGGTGGACGTCGACGAGACCGAGATCGTACAGGTGAAGATGGGCCAGCGCGGGGTGCTCAAGGTGGACGCGCTGCCGAAGCGCGTCTACCATGGCAAGGTGACCGAGGTCGGCAGCTCCGGCTACAACCGTCCGTCCCAACCGGACGTCACCTTCTTCAAGGTCAAGCTGTTGCTCGACGACAGCGACCGGCAGCTGCGCTCCGGCATGTCGGTGCGCGCCGAGATCGCGACCCAGGCGGCCCGCGGCACCCTGGTGGTGCCGATCCAGGCGGTGGTGGAGAGGCCGCCGCAGCCGGCGGCCGGCACCCCGCGCGGCGGCGCCGACGCGGCGGCCACCGACGCGGCGGCCACGGATGCGGCCACCGACGTCAAGGTGGTCTTCGCGGTCGCCGGCGGCAAGGCGCGCCAGCGCCAGGTGGAGACCGGCATCTCCGACGAGACCCGCGTCCAGGTGCTCCGCGGCCTGGCGCCGGGCGACCAGGTGGTGACCGGCCCCTACCGCTCGTTGCGCGACCTCAAGGACGGCGACCCGGTGCAGGTCGTCCCGCCAGGCCAGGCCGACGCCGCCGCCGGCAGCGGCGGCGCCTCCTCGAGCTCCTCCACCTCCTCCACGCCCTCCGACAACGGCGGCGGCCGGGGAGACGGCTGATGGCGGCGCTGATCGACCTGGCGGCGGTCTTCAAGATCTACGACATGGGGGCCGAACAGGTGCACGCCCTCAACGGCATCGACCTGCGCATCGAGAGCGGCGAGTACGTGGCGATCATGGGCGCCTCGGGCAGCGGCAAGTCGACCCTGATGAACCTGCTGGGCTGTCTCGACACGCCCACCTCGGGCAGCTACCGGCTCAACGGCACGGCGGTCGAGGAGCTCGACGATTCGCAGCTCGCCGGCATCCGCAACCGGGAGATCGGCTTCGTCTTCCAGACCTTCAACCTGCTGCCGCGCACCGACGCGCTGCATAACGTCGAGCTGCCGCTGATCTACGCCGGCCTGCCGCGGCGCGAGCGGCGCGAGCGGGCCCGCCGCGCGCTGCAGCGGGTGGGCCTGGGCGACCGCCTGCACCACAACCCCAACGAGCTCTCGGGCGGCCAGCGGCAGCGGGTGGCGATCGCCCGGGCGCTGGTCAACGATCCGTCGCTGCTGCTCGCCGACGAGCCCACCGGCAACCTCGATTCGGCCACCTCGATCGAGATCATGGAGCTCTTCGACCAGCTGCACGCCGCCGGCAACACGGTGGTGGTGGTCACCCACGAGCTCGACATCGCCGGTTACGCCTGGCGGCGCGTCAGCCTGCGCGACGGCAAGGTGCTCTCCGACACGCCGACGGAACGGGCCGCCCCCGCGGCGCGGGAAGCGCCCGGTCCCACCGGGTAGCGCGCCGGGGACGCTGGAGCGGTGGTCGTTCTCGAAAGCCTCCGCATCGCGCTGGCGGCGCTGCGCGCCAACGGCATGCGCTCGCTGCTCACCACCCTGGGCATCGTCATCGGCGTGGCGGCGGTGGTGGCGGTGGTGTCGGTGGTGCAGGGCCTGCAGCACCTGGCCTCCGACGTCTTCGAGGGCGTGGGCGCGGCCTTCGTGCACGTCGAGGTGAACCAGGACCGGCAGCGCGGCCCCGGCCTGATCGCCAAGCAGGTCAAGCTCACCGCCGAGGATGCCCAGGCGGTGCGGGAGCAGGTGTCCGGCATCCGCTACTTCACCCGCATCGCCGCCGGCAGCGCCCAGGTCAAGTACGGCGAGCGCCGCCATCAGCCGGAGAGCGTGATGGGCGTCGACGAGGCCTACCAGGAGGTGATGAACCACGCCGTGGACCGCGGCCGGTTCCTTTCGCGCCTCGACCTCGAGAACCACCGCAAGGTGGCGGTGATCGGCCCCAAGGTGGCCGACAAGCTCAAGCTCGGGCGGCAGCCGCTGGGCAAGGAGATCTACGTCGGCAACCTGCCGGTGACCGTCATCGGGGTGATGGAAGCCAAGGGCGAGGCCCTCGGCACCGACCTCGACGATCGCGTCTTCCTGCCGTTCGGCACCGCCCAGGAGCTGTTCGGGCGCGCCGCCACCGACCGCGTCGAGCTCGACCTGCAGGCCGTGGCGCCGGCGCAGGTGGATGCGGTGCGCGACGCCATCCGGCGGTTGCTGCGACACCGCCACCAGCTGCCGGCGGGGCGGCCGGACGACTTCCGCGTCATCGTCCAGGACGAGCTGCTCAAGCAGATCACCGGCTTTCTCTCCGGGGTCACCGCGGTGGTCGGCGGGGTGGTGGCGATCGCGCTGCTGGTCGGCGGCATCGGCATCATGAACGTCATGCTGGTGTCGGTCACCGAGCGCACCCGCGAGATCGGGGTGCGCAAGGCGGTGGGGGCGCGGCGGCGCGACATCCTGTTGCAGTTCCTGATCGAGGCGGTGGCGCTGGCGCTGGCCGGCGGCATCGCCGGGTTGGCGCTGGGCTACGGCCTCGGCGTCCTGGTGGTGGCGGTGGTGCCGGCACACCTGCCGCCCGCCCACGTGCCGCTGTGGGCGGTCGGCCTGTCCTGCGGCTTCTCGGCCGCGGTGGGGATCTTCTTCGGCATCTATCCGGCCGGCAAGGCGGCGCGGCTCGACCCGATCGAGGCGCTGCGCTTTGAATAGCCGCGGCGGGAGCGCCGGCCGGTGATCTGGCTCGAAAGCCTGCGCCTGGCGCTGGGGGCGATCGCCGCCAACAAGCTGCGCTCGGCGCTGACCACCCTGGGCATCGTCATCGGCGTCGCCGCGGTGATCGCGGTGGTGTCGGTGGTGCAGGGGTTGCAGCACCTGGCCACCGGCATCTTCGAGGGGGTGGGCGCGACCTACGTCATCGTCTTCCCGCTGCGCCCGGAGCTGCCGCAGGAGGCGCGGGCGCGCCAGGTCAAGCTGACCTGGGAGGACGGCCAGGCGATCCGCGACCAGGTGGCCGGGATCCGCGACATCACGCCGGTGGTGGCCGGCAAGGCCGACGTCAAGTACGAGGACCGGCAGCACCAGCCCGACTTCATCATCGGCACCGGCGCGCGCTGGCAGGAGGTGATGAATTTCAGCGTCGAGAGCGGGCGCTTCTTCGCGCCGCTCGACGTCGAGGCGCAGCACAAGGTGGTGGTGGTGGGCGCCAAGGTGGTCGAGGGGCTCGAGCTCGGACGCGACCCGATCGGCAAGGAGATCTACGTCGGCAGCTACCCGGCGACGGTGATCGGCGTCATGGAGCGCAAGGGGCAGGCCCTCGGCCAGGACTTCGACAACCTGGCGTTCGTGCCCTTCGACCAGGCGGTGCAGCTGTTCGGGCGCGAGGCCCGCGACCAGGTGCAGCTGCGGTTGCAGGCGATGAGCGCCGACCAGGTCGATCAGGTGCGCGACGGCATCCGCCAGGTGCTGCGCCGGCGCCATCGCCTCGGCCGGGGCGACGCCGACGACTTCCGGGTGATCGTCCAGGACGAGATCCTCAAGCAGGTCACCGCCTTCCTCTCCGGGCTCACGGCGGTGATCGGCGGCATCGTGGCGATCTCGCTGCTGGTCGGCGGCATCGGCATCATGAACATCATGCTGGTGTCGGTGACCGAGCGCACCCGCGAGATCGGCCTGCGCAAGGCGGTGGGCGCGCGCCGGCGCGACATCCTGATGCAGTTCCTGATCGAGGCGGTGACGCTGTCGCTGGTGGGCGGCCTGATCGGCCTCGGTCTCGGCTACGGCCTCGGCGCCCTGATCACCGCGGTGGTGCCCGCCGAGCTGCCGCCCGCGCACGTGCCGCCCTGGGCGGTGGCGCTGGCGGCGGGCTTCTCGACCCTGGTCGGCGTCTTCTTCGGCATCTACCCGGCCGGCAAGGCCGCCCGCCTCGATCCCATCGACGCGCTGCGCTTCGAGTAGCGGCCCCGCCGGCGCCCTGCCGCGCCTCGCGATAGAATCGCGGCGCACGCGCCATCGAGGGAGGTCCGTGTCGCGAACCTGGATGCCGGTCCTGGTGGTGGGCGCGCTCGCCCTGAAGCTCGCGGCGGCCGCCGAGCTGCCGGGCGCGGCAGCGGCCGCGGCGCACGCCCCGGCGGAGCGGCTGCCGCTGCGGGTCTACACCGTCGACGACGGCCTGGCGGGCGACGAGGTCAGCGCCATCCTGCAGGACTCCCGCGGCTTCCTCTGGATCGCCACCGACAACGGCCTCAGCCGCTTCGACGGCGCGCGCTTCACCGGCTACGACACGCTGCAAGGCCTGCCCAGCCCGCACGTCAACGTGCTCGCCGAGGACGCGGAGGGCGGCCTGCTGGCCGGCACCACCGCCGGTCTGGCGCGGCTCGACCCAGGCCCGGCGCCGGCGGGCGGTCCGCCGCGCGGCGCCGCCGCCGCGCCCGCGCCACCCGGAGGCAGGGCGGCCACCGGCCCGGCGCCGCGGGCCTTCGCGCCGGTGCCGGACGCGAGCGGGCGCCTGCGCCGGCGGACCGGGGCGCTGCTGGCGGCCGGCGGCGCGGTCTGGTCGGCGGGCTTCGCGGCGGACGGCGGGCTCCTCCGCCTGCCGCCGCCGGGGCGTGCCGGGGCCGGTCCGGAGGAGGTGAGGCTGGCATCCGGCGCGCCGGTGCCGTGGGTGACGGCGCTGGCTCCCGACGGCGTCGGCGGCCTCTGGGTGGGGGAGCGGACCGGCCTCCGGCACCGGCTCGCCGGCGGTCGGTGGATCGACTGCCCGATCCTGCCGTTGCCGCGGTGGGAAGCGGTGGCGGCCCTGCTGCTCGACGCCCAGCAGCGCCTGTGGGTCGAGACCACCAGCGCGGTCTACGTGCTCAAGCCCGGCCCCGCCGAGGCCGGCCGGCCGTCTGACGGCCGGTTGAGCACGCCGCCTGACGGCCGGTTGAGCCCGCCGCTGGCGGGACGCCCGGGCGCGGCGCCGGCGGCCGGAGCCTCGCTGCTCGAACGCGCCGCCGCCGGCAACTGCCGCCAGCCGGGCTCGGCGGCGCCGCGTCTGCCGGAGGCGCCCGGGGAGGTATGCCGCTTCGACGCCGCCTCCGGGTTGGCGGGACCGCGCCATGCGGCGCCGGCGACAGGCGGCGCCCATCCGTCGGGCGGCATGCTGCAAACCCGGGACGGCCGGATCTGGATCGCCGGCGGCGGCGGCCTCAGCGAGTTCGACGGTCACGGCTTCCGCGGCTACACCGGGCGCAACGGCCTGCCGGATGACGAGATCACCTGCCTCGCCGAGGATCGCGACGGCAACCTCTGGGCGGGCACCCGCTCGCACGGCCTCATGCGCATGGCGCATGACGGCTTCCTGACCTATGTCGTGCCGCCGGCCGCCGGCCTCCCCGAGCGCCTCGGGCCGCCGGCGCCCGCCGCGCGGATCGCGGTGGCGGAGTTCTTCGAGGCCGGCGGCTCGCGGCTCTACGTCTGGGGCAGCCATCGCGGCCATCCCGCCCTGCTGGCCTTCGACGGCGAGCAGCTGGCGGACGTGACGCCGGAGGTCCTGGAGCGCGCCGCCTACCCGGAACGGGGCCGCCACCAGATCCTCGCCGCCGAGACCGGCGGCGATCTCTGGTTGGGCGCCGCCGCCGGCATCTGGCGTTTCCCGAAGGTCGGACAGCCGGCGCTGCTGCGGCGTGCAGCGGGCACCTTCTGGCGGGCTCCCGACGATCTCGGGGAGCTGTTCCGCCTGTTCGCGGACTCGCGCGGCCGGCTGTGGGTCTCGGGGCGCGGCAGCCAGGAGCCGGCGGCCGGCGGCCGGGCGACGACCATCGCGCGCTGGGACCCGGGGAGCGGCCGGTTCAGCGGCGTGCCGGAGATCGAGCGCTTGGGGCGCGGCGCGCCGTCGGCGTTTGCCGAGGACCCGTTCGGCAGCCTCTGGATCGGTTTCTCCGGCGGCGGGCTGGCGCGCCTGCGCGGCGAGACGGCGGACCTCTTCCTGAGCGGCGGGGTGCCGGCGGGCGCGATCAACGACCTGATGATCGACAGCCGCCACCGCCTGTGGGCGGCCACCGCCGACGGCGGCGCGCTGCGGATCGAGGGGCTCGACGCCGCCCGGCCGCGCGCCACCGTCTACGGCAGCGCCCAGGGGCTGTCGAGCGACCGCATCCTGTGCGTGGCCGAGGACCGGCGCGGCATGATCTACCTCGGGCACGGCAAGGGCATCGACCGGCTGGATCCGCAGACCGGCCGCGTGCTCACCCTCACCACCGCCGACGGGCTGCCTTCGAGCATCGTCAACGCCGCCTATCGCGCCGCCGACGGCAGCCTCTGGTTCGGCACTCCCGCCGGCCCGGCCCGCTACCTGCCGGACCTCCCCCACAGCGAGGCGCCGCCGCCGATCTTCCTGACCGGCCTGCTGCTCAACGGCGTGCCCGCGCCGATGCCGGCGCTGGGGGCGCGCGGCCTGGCGGGCCTCGAGCTGCCCGCCGGCCGCAACCACGTGGAGGTCCGCTTCACCGGCATCAGCTTCGCCTACGGTGCCGGCCTGCGCTACCAGTACCGCCTGGACGGATCGGCGGCGGGCTGGAGCGAGCCGCAGGCCGAGCGCTGGGTGCAGCTGGCCGACCTGGCGCCGGGCAGCTACCGCTACCGGTTCCGGGCGGTGACGCCCGACCATGTGGCGAGCGCCATCCCCGCCACCCTCGCGTTCACCCTGCCGCGACCGCTCTGGCAGCGCTGGTGGTTCCTGCTCCCCGCCGCCGCGGCGGTCGTGCTGCTCGCCTGGGCGCTGCATCGCGCGCAGCTGGCGCGGCTGCTGGAGCTCGAGCGGGTGCGCACCAGGATCGCCGCCGACCTGCACGACGACCTCAGCTCGAGCCTGGCGCGCATCTCGATCCTCTCCGAGCTGGCCCGGCGCCGGCTGGCCGACCCGGAGGCGCTGGAGGCGACCCTGGTCGACCAGATCGGCGAGACGGCGCGCGAGCTGATGGAGATGACCGGCGACATCGTCTGGGCCATCGACGCCCGGCGCGACGACCTCGAGAGCCTGCTGGCGCGCATCCGGCGCTTCGCCGGCGACCTGCTCGAAGCGCGCGGCGTCAACGTCGCGTTCGCATCGCCGGCGGGCGCCGCCGGGATCGCGCTGCGCCCCGAGGCCAAGCGGGAGCTCTACCTGGTGCTCAAGGAGGCGGTCCACAACGCCGCCCGGCACGCGCGCGCCAGGGAGGTGCGCATCGAGGTGGCGGCGGCGGACGGCGAGCTGGTGGCCGTGGTGCGCGACGACGGCGTCGGCTTCGTTGCCGGCGGCAGCGGTGCGGGCGGCGGCGCCGGCCGCTCCGGGCACGGCCTGCGCAACATCCGCGAGCGCGCGGCGAAGCTCGGCGCCAAGCTCTCGGTGGACTCGGCGCCGGGCGCCGGCACCTGCGTGCGCCTGAGCCTGCGGCTGTGAGGGCCGGGGCGCATGATCATGCCTGGCGTGCTACCGCCTCCAGGCTGTAGCGTTCGGTCGGAGGGATGGTCGGCCGGCAGAAGGAGGGAGGGGGCGTCCCCTTCCCCCCGGCCGCGGCTCCGGTTGTCGCCAATCGCGGCATGCCCCGCAGGTCAGAGGGTGGGAAGGGGATCGAGGG
>Ga0210405_10000915_pt1 | contig 36081 bp, 33 predicted proteins | sample IncBWH11MmetaG_FD_155492 | JGI IMG/M metagenome (GOLD analysis project Ga0210405, IMG submission 155492) | Forest soil microbial communities from Barre Woods Harvard Forest LTER site, Petersham, Massachusetts, United States - Inc-BW-H-11-M | ecosystem: Environmental > Terrestrial > Soil >... | reverse complement strand
TGTGCCTTTGTGAGCTGCGCTTTCGTCACTTCCACCGGCAGTTCGTATCCTTCTCCCTGCCGTTCCTGCGTCACTTGCAGGATTTTTTCCGCGCTCTCCTGCTCCTTGCGCAGTAGCTCCAGGGAATGGCGCACCTTCCCCAATTCCAGATAAGCCATCGCCGTTCGCGTGATCACACTGTTCTTCGCATCTTCCAGCACAATCTTCTGTGCCTTGGCCTGCTCCTGCGTCTCCTTGGCCTGTCCCCGCAGTGGCTCGTTGAAAACTTGTTCCGTGTACGTCACGTTGAAAATCGCCGGCGCGCGCCCACCCGGCGTTTCTGGTATGCCGTTGGTATATCCCAGGCCGGAGCCGGCATAAAGATTCGGCATGAACTGCGCCTTGGTAATCTGCGCGGCATGATCCGCCACGCTCGCCTGAATCTTGGCCACTTGAATCTCTTTACTGTTCTGCAGCGCCAGCTCAATCGCGCGCCTCAATGTCAGCGCCACTGCCGCCCCGTCGTTCGGCGTCTCCTGCGCCGCGGGCCGGCTCACTTGCGGCGCGGACGGCTCTTGCGCGCGAACAGCGCCGCCGCACAACATCAGAAGAGCTGTCATCCCCGCAGTACATCGCACTAATTGCATTTTCATGCTCCTTCGTCGCATCTGGCGCGCTTTTCTTGACCATCCCGCATTCCCCATCCCCTGTTCCCCATTTTCCATCCCCTATCTGCGTCATTCATATCTCAGCGACTCGACCGGTTGCAGGCTGGCCGCCTGGCTCGCAGGCAAATACCCGAAAAAGAGCCCCGTCGAGCAGGACACCACGAACGCGATCACCACGCTGAGCCCCGAAACCGGCACCCGCAGATTTCCCGGCAAGAAAAACTGCGCCGCCACCGGCAACCCGATGCCGATCAAAATCCCTATGACCGCGCCCCCTCCACTGATCACAAACGATTCGATCAAAAACTGGTACAAAATTTCGCGCCGCGCCGCACCGATGGCCTTGCGGATGCCGATCTCCCGCGTCCGTTCCGTCACCGTCACCAGCATGATGTTCATGATCCCGATTCCGCTGATCAACAACGCGATGAACGCGATGATGATGAGCACAATCGTCAGCGCCAGCGATATATTTTTCGCCGCGCCCAGAATGGCCGTCAGCGATTGCACCTTGTATTCCGCTCCGTCCGGATGCCGGCTCCGCAGAAGTTGGCCCACCTGCCGCTCGACGCCTGGCACGTCTTCGGGGCGCCCTGCCTGCGCATCCAGCAGGCGCACCACTTCGATTCCCGTGTAGTACTTCATCAGCGTGAAGGGGATGAGGACTGAGATCTCCGAGATGTCGGAAAGCCCGAAAGTCTCGACGCGTTCGCGGAATACGCCGATCACCGTGAACGTCAGTTCTCCCAATCGAACGGATTTCCCGACGGGATTGTCCTGCCCGAAGACACGGTCCGAGAGTTGCGTGGTGATCAGGCACACCTTGCTGCGCATCTCCATGTCCGCCGCGTCGAAATACCGTCCCCGCAGGATCAGCAGCCGCCGGATCGTTTGATACCCTTCCGTGACTCCTACCAGGTTCGCCGGACGCTCCACCCCGCCGGCAATCACCGCCAGCGGAAGTTCCCGCGTTCCCGCCACCTCGATCACATTGGGGATGCTCTTGACCGCCTCTAGATCCGCCGTTGTCATTTCATAACTAAGCGGCTGCGGCTTGTCAGGCCTTTGCACTAGCTCCGCCCATACCAGGTTTGAGCCGACGCTCTCGATCTGCGAAAGCACGAATTTCTTGCTGGTCAGCGCCACCGTGACCACCAGAACGATAGAAGCGCTTCCGATAATCACGCCCAGCGAAGTCAGCATCGCGCGCAGTTTATTCGCTCGCAGCGCGTCGATCGCCACGGAGATCGTTTCACGGATGTCCATCATTGGCCTTTGCGCGGACTCTTGGGCAGCCGCTGCGCAAACTCTCAGCCCTTCTTCAGCCGCTTCAGCGCTTCCTGCGCCATCTTATTATTGGGATCCAATTTCAGCGCACTCCCGAATTCCTTCTCCGCTTCTTCCATCTTGTTCTGCTCTTCGTAGAGCCGCCCCAGCCAAACATGTGCCGCGGCCGGCCGTGGATAGCCCGTTCGCAAGGGCGCTTTCTTCGCGTATTCCCTCAACGACCGTTCGGCTTCCTCGGAATTTTCCTTCTTCAGGACCAGCGCTACGCCCCGATAAAACTTCCCCCGCGGGTCCCCAGGCGCCGTGCGCTCTCCGACGTCCGCGACCTCCAGGAGCCCCTCAGGTTGCCCTCGCTTCATGAAGTGATCCCCGATGTCGTAGATCAGCTCCGCGGATTTTGGATGGCTCTGCAGCGCTTTTTCAAATTCCTCGTCCGCTGTCACGGGATCCTTCTTGTGCCGCCGGCAATTCCCCGCCGCGTAATGCCATTCGGCGTCGTCCATCTCCGCCAGTTGCTGGATTTGCGGCAGCGCTTTCTCTTCGCCGCCCCCGACGATGCCTGGAGCGCTGCAATCAAATTCGATCAGCGCCTGCCGGGCCGAAAAATTCCTACCGTCCAGTTGCACCGCGGTCTCGAATTCCTTGCGCGTTTTCTTTGCCAGCGACATCGCTGAAAACCATCCCGCATGATCGGCCTTTTCTCCGAACGCCCTGCCCAGCCACTCGTGGTAAATCGAATTCTGCGGGTCGATGGCCACTGCCTTCTCCGCGCTCTTAATCGCCGCATCGCGCTCCTGCAGTTCCAGGTAACTCTTCGCGAGCAGCAATTGCACTTCGCCATTCAGCGGTTCTTTGGCCGCGGCCGCCTGCAGCAGCACGATGGCCTTCGCATAGTCGCTGGCTTCGTAAGCCTGCCGCGCTGCTTCGAGGCCCGCTTCCTGCCTCACATTTGTCACCGCCATCGCCGTGCTCGCCATGCACAGCGCGGCCAGCAGCCGCTTCTTCCGCTTAACCATTCCAGTGTCCCGGGAAATTGAAAACTTCCGTCGTTATCACCGTGACGGTCATTCCATCTCGTAAGTCCACGTCCCCCGGCAGCGCCACCAGGTCATCCTCCTGGAGGCCGCTCACCACTTCGTAGCGCGTCGCGTCCGCTATTCCCACGTGAATCTCGCGTTTCTCCAGCGTCGATTTGCTTACGCTCAGTTGGTTCCTTCTCACCACAAACACGTACCGCCTTCCGCCCTCCGCGGCCACCGCGCCCCGTGGTACCGACAGCACCCCTAGTCGTTCCCGAGAATTGATGCTCACGTTCACGTTGATATTGGGCAGCAGCTCCAGCTTGTCGTTGTTGACCGCGCAAAGCAGTTCACCCACGCTTCGCGACCCATGCGGCACAACTTGTTTGGGCACCGTCTCCGTCTTTCCCACCCACGTCTTGCTTGGCAGCGCGTCCCAAGTGATTCTCACCGCCTGGTTGGGTTCCAGCGCGCCTAATTCCGGCTCGTCGATGTACGCTCTCACGCGCACCTTGTGCAAGTCCGCCATTTCCGCCAGCAAATCGCCCACTCTCACGTAATCTCCCGCCTTCAATGGCGTAAGTTCGGCGCTTCTGCCAAGCGAATAGAGCGTCCCGTCGGTCGGCGCGGTGATTCGCCCTTGCCGCGCTTTTTCGTCCAGCGCCGCCACTTCGCTTTGAATCTGCTGCACGCGCAGCGCCGCCTGGTCTGTATCCAGTCTTACGCTCCGGCCGAACTCCTGCTTGGCCGCCGACAGCCGCGTCACTTCCGCTTGCGCCTTCGTCAACGCCAGGTCGTTGGCCGCGAGATCCTCTTGCGTCGCCGCTTGCCTCGCGATCAAGCGCAGCAGCACATCATGATTCTTCTGCAAGCGGTCGCGCTCCGCCTGTGCTTTCCCCAGGTCGCCGGCAACTTTCGCCGCCTCGTCCGCTCGCCCGCCCGCCCGGGCGGCCCGCAAATCGTCCTGCGCCCGCAGCAGCTTGCTCTTCGCCTCGGAAAGTTTCGCGGCCACCTCTTTTACATCCAATTCCAAAATCACTTGCCCCTTCCTGACCGTCTGCCCCTCCGTCGCCCGTACCTTTTCCACAAACGTATCCAGTTGCGCGCGCATCACGTACGGCGCCAGCGGCTCCACCTTCCCATTGCTGCTGATCGACGACACCAGGTTTTCCCGCATCGGCATCACCGCCGAAATCTTCGGCACGGGCCTTCGCTCGCTGTATCTGATCCCCGCATACGCCAGCACTCCTGCCAGCGCCAGGTACAGCAAAATTCGGTTTCGCAGCCTGCGATCCATGTTCTCCTGTTCTGCGCACTCCCGCGCCTCGGTTGGCGCAAGGACACATCCCTCGGGCGCAGCGTTTCTCTTTCTTGTCCGTGGCTTGCTTGACCCCTGTCAGGAAGGCGCCAAGGCACTTCATTCTAGCAAGAGCAGCGCGGCTTTCTCTAGATTCCTCGCCGGCGTTGTTTATCTTGCGCCCTGCTCTCTCTCAACCCGTCCCCACGATCCCTCATCCTCACAAAAGGAAGGATGCGCCTTTTCTGTCCCGGGGATGCCGTCTACTCCCTATCGACGAAAGACCCCGTCGTGCTAAAATCCGCCCATGTCCGCTGAAAACATCCCTGAGAAAACCGCCGCTTCTTCCACCAGCGGCCGGCCCAAGTCATCCCAGCATGGCGCGGTCATCAGTCCCGTAATCCATCGCGTCTGCATCCAGTGCAATAATATGTTTCGCGTCACTCCCGACAGGTTTGATGCCAAACAGTGCCCCATCTGTCACAAAGACTAGCGGCCCAGGCACCCTCCTTTTACCAATTTCTATTTCCCCTTTTCTATTTTCTCTTCCTCCGTAACATTTCCACCCGCCCCGCGTAGTACACTGTGAACCCGTGCCCTGTTTCACGATTTCCCAACAAGGGGTCCCTCGATGATCGAAGCTCGCGGCCTGTCCAAGCGCTTCCACGACAAGAAGCGCGGCGAAATCCGCGCCGTCGATAACGTCAGTTTTACCTGCCAGCCCGGCAAAATTTATGGCCTCCTCGGTGCCAACGGCGCTGGCAAAACCACCACCCTCCGCCTGCTTGCCACCATCCTCGAACCCACCGACGGCACCGCCCTCGTCTGCGGCTACGATGTCGTCGAGCAGCCCGAAAAAGTCCGCGCCAATGTTGGCTTCCTCTCCACCGCCACCGCTCTCTACCGCAGGCTCACTGCCCAGGAATTTGTCGAATACTTCGGCCGCCTTAATGGCTTAGACGAAGCTACCCTCAAAAAACGCGTGGATGCCATATTCAGCCGCCTGGACATGAACGGCTTCCGCGACCGCCGTTGCGACAAGCTCTCCACCGGCATGATGCAGAAAACCTCCATCGCCCGCACCCTTGTCCACGAGCCGCCAGTGATGATCTTCGACGAGCCCACCAATGGCCTGGACATCATGACCGCTCGCACCATCACCGCGTTCATCCGCGAGTGCCGCAACAACGGCAAGACCGTCATTTTTTCCACCCACATCATGAGCGAAGTCGAAAAGCTCTGCGACACCATCGGCATCATCCAATCCGGTAAACTCCTGGTCGAAGGCTCCCTCGACCAGCTTCGCGACAAGTACTCCGAGCACGAACTCGAAGAAATCTTCGTCAAGGTCGTCACTCCCCTTTACGCCGAGGAGGCCAACTGACATGTCTCTTCGCAACGTCGGCATTGTCTATCGCAAAGAATTGACCGAAGCCCTCCGCGACCGCCGCACGGTCATCTCTACAATACTCGTGCCTCTCTTGCTCTTCCCCGTCCTGAGCGTTGGCTTTGGCTCTCTCGCTGTCGCTCTCGTCGGCAAGGCCAAAGAAGAAGTCCCCAAAGTCATGCTTCGCGGTGGCGGAGATTCTGCCGAGGTTGTCGAAGGGCTAAAGAAACTGGACAAAATCGAGATTGTCGCCGAGACACCAGACTGGAAAGACCAGATCATCAACAAGGAAATCCGCGCCGCCGTAGAGATCCCTGCCGGTTTTCAGGCCGATGTCGCTCAGCAAAAATCAGACACTGTCAAAATTTTCAACTATCAAGGAGAAATGAAATCTGAATTTGCGTCGGACAAGATCGAAACATACATGAAGGAATATCGCGACAAAGTCGTGAAGGAGCGTCTTGCGGCGAAGAACCTGGCGGAAACCGTCCTCAAACCCTTTGAGGTCAACAGGGAAAACGTCGCGCCTCCTGAAAAAGTCAGCAGTGCCGCTTTCGGCGGCATCATCGGTTATATGGTCATTCTTCTCTGCATGACTGGCGCGATGTACCCCTCCATGGACCTGACCGCCGGCGAAAAAGAACGCGGCACGATGGAAACCATTCTCTCCAGCCCCATTTCCCGCATGCATCTTGTCCTCGGCAAATTTTTTCTGATCCTTACTGCGGCACTGGGCACCGCCGCTCTCTCCGTTTTGTCGATGGGCGTCTCTTTCTCAGTCTTAGGTCACTACACTTCACAATCTGCCGGTGGCCGCGACGCTGCCGCAGGTCTTATTCTCAAGCTCGGACCCAAGACCGTGATTTCGGTCTTCCTCATGGCCCTCCCCATTGCCGTCCTCTTCTCCGCCACGCTTATGACCATCGCGCTCTTCGCCAAAACCTACAAAGAAGCCCAGAGCTATCTCACGCCGATGACTTTTGTCGTCATCATCCCCGCCGTCGCCGCCATGCTTCCCGGCGTGGAGCTCACTGCCAAGCTCTCCCTCGTCCCGATTCTCGCCACCAGCCTTCTCTGCAAAGAGCTTGTCGCCGGCACCTACCATTGGAATCTCATCGCCATTATCTTTGCTTCAAACTGCGTCTACGCCGCCGTAGCCCTCTTCCTCGCCATCAAAATGTTCCAGCGCGAATCCGTCCTCTTCCGCTCGTAACGTTTTCTTTTGTAGGGGCGCCCGCCGCGGCGGGCGCCCCTACCCGGCAACATCTTAACCATCGAATCGGGCTGTGCGCCTTCGGTTTAATTTCGCATCTTCGCGCTCGAAACCGAAAACGTACAAATCTAAACACATCCCTTTATGCCTCTATCGTCAAACCGCAAAAGAGCGCACACTGGTTCCGAGGTTATACCCATGGTTGCTGCCGCCGGTGTCTGGAAAAAGAAACGCGACGACTTGAAAGCCAAGCGGAACTCGCTCTTTGCGGCCTACGCCAAAGACCCGCAAAATTTTCACCTCGCCCGCGAAATCAAAGACCTCGACGACGAAATCGCCGACTGCACCCAGCACGTCGAACAAGAACGCCGCGCCGAGCAGCGCGCCGCTTCCCTCGCCGACAAACTCGTCACCACCCATAAGCAATAGGCTCCTCCTTGCACCCTTTGCCCTTCTCCGGCGGCCCCGCCTACGCGAGTATCTTCTGGGCTACCTATCTTTTGTGGATCGTGCTGGAAACCATCGGCTCGCGCACCAAACGGTCCGGTGACCCCACAAAAGCCCGCGATCGAGGTTCCTTCCGGCTCATAATGGCTCTTCTCTGGCTCGCGGTGGGATCGGCCTTCGCACTCTCCTTTATCCTCCCGCAAGCAACCATCCTGTGGCATCGCGCGGTAGTCTTCTTCGTCGGCATCGCCCTCATGCTTGCCGGCCTTGCCTTTCGTTTCTACGCCATGTCGCTTTTGGGACGGTTTTTTACCTACGATGTGGCCGTTCATGCGGGCCAAACGGTCGTCGAGGCCGGCCCTTATCGCTTCATCCGCCATCCTTCTTATACCGGCGCTCTCATTACCTTAGTCGGACTCGGTCTTGCGCTCGGAAATTGGGCCGGGCTACTCGCTCTTCTTGCCTGCATGGGCGCCGCCTATGCGTACCGCATCTCCGTTGAAGAAGCCGCACTCGTCGCCACCCTCGGCGAACCGTACAAGCAGTACGTCCGCCGCACCCGTCGCCTCGTCCCCTTCTTGTTCTAGCCGCGTCCCGCCGCCAAACTCTCCAGGCCAACGCCGGTAACCTTTCCGCCAAAGCTGCATCCAACTATCTGTATACGTTTTGAGGATGATTGTTGACACGAGTGCTTACGCCTGCTCTTGACAGGGAGAAGCTGCGGCCCCGCGCGGATCAGCAACGAGACCCAAACGTTTTCAAGGAGAAGAAATGAAGAAAAGGTATGCAAGCATTTTGCTGGTGCTGATTGGTGTTCTCGGGCTGGGCATGGCCGCTCAGGCGAATAGCCGGGGTGCAGTTACTGTAACTTTGCCGTTCGAGTTTGTGGCCAGCGGCAAGACGCTCCCTGCGGGGACGTACACGCTCCGCGCCGTTTCGGATGATCCCGCCGAAGGACTGATCCTCAACAGCTATGAAAATCACGTCGGCGTGATCGTGCATCCCATTGAGATCGAAAATGCGCCTGCGAAAAAGCCCATCGTAAGTTTCCAGCGAGTTGGGGAACAACACTTCCTCGATCGCATCCAGACAACGGACACCGCTTATACACTGCCTGTGCCGCGCGCCGCGATCTTGTTAGCCGCCAAGCCGTCGCCCGATAGCTCTCCCGTTTCTGGGAATTCCGGAAGCAACTAACCGTCTCGACCCGGGCGGGGATTTGCCGGCGGAGTTCAAGCGGCAGGTTTCTCCCGCAGCCTTTGTTGCGAAGCCGCCAGGTGCCCCCGCGTGCCGGTGAAGTCCCCCGCACCGGCTCGGGGCGCCTGAGGCTTTTGTTTTCTCAGCCAACTTCACCAATACTCAAGCTCCTCCCCCTCTGCCTCCCCTTGTTCGCCACGCGCTTTTTACCAACAACTTGTAACTAGGGAGTGACAACTAACTCTAAGCGGCTTTTTGACTTCCCCTCCCCGGTCGGCTTGCCGCCCTCACGTTCCGCATTGCAATAGCCCTTGAACCCTTGCACGGCTGCACAGTGAGCTCTACCCCTTTGTTTTCTTCTCTTTACGAAATCTTTCGAACAAAAATGCGCATTTGCTAAATACTAGTACTATAATAATAATTGACAAATGATGTAATTCATGGTAGCATGGGTCGTGAATGTTCGACCGCATCTCCGCAAATCCATGCCGTTCCTCCTCGTGCGTCCCACTTTCCCCATTTTGGGCCCAGCCCCACTCGGGCTCTCTCACTCTCTTGACGCTCTTTGCTTCGAGAGTGTTCATCAACCCTTTTCCAATCAACCGCTTGCGCACTCTTTCTTAAAAATGCCGGGGTGTATGGGTTTTCTTCCTTCTGACATGCGTTTGAACGTTCAGACCTGCGGACGCTTCGACGTGTTTTCAACCTATCCCCTTTCTTTCCAGTTTCTTGCGCACTCTTTTGCAAAAGAGCGAAACTCAACTCTTTTCTTTTCATGGGCTTCCGCACTCTTTGCCAAGAACCACCCGGGGTGGGGGGGCCCCCCCAGATGACTTGGCACAGATCAAGAGGCTTGCACGAACGTTAATGACCTCAATCTCGTATCTTTGGATAGCACCCATGCGCCGCCGCCTGATTCGCATCGCTCTGATTTTGTTGCTTCTGCCTCCGCTCCTCTCGGCAGTAGCTGGCTGGCTCGCTGGCCCCGCCTTCCTCCATCCCATCCGTCGCGAGCTGACACCCGACCTCCTCCGCGAAGCTGACGTCTCCCTTGCCGTCACCGGCTCCACACGCGAGGACTTCGACGTTCGCGCCCCCGATGGAGCGCTTCTCCGCGGCTGGAAAGTCCGCCCGAAGAATGCCAACGGCAATTGGGTCCTGCTCTTCCACGGCGTCGCCGACAACCGCATCGGCGTCATCGGCCACTCGGAGTTCCTGCTGCGTGCCGGCTACAGCGTCGTCATGATGGACGCTCGCGCCCACGGCGTCAGCGGCGGCCCCATCGCCACCTACGGCTGGCTCGAGCGCAACGACACGCGGGCCATCATCGACGCGCTGATTTCCTCAGAGCTGAGTCCCTGCCTCCCGACGTCTTACCAGTGGTCCGGGCCCGGCGGTCCTCCTTGCCCAAGGTTCCAACATATCTTCGCGCTCGGCGAATCCATGGGCGCCGGCATCGTTCTGCAATCCGCAGCCGCTGATCCGCGCATCGAAGCGGTCGTTGCCGAAGCCTCCTTCGCCAATCTCCGTGAAGCCGCATACGACTACGCCGGATTGCGAAAATATCCCTGGCTGGGCAAGACGATTTTCGCTCCCGGCACCTGGACGCTGCTGTATCGCGACGAAAAGCTCGCCGGTTTTCCCGTCGCGGAAGTTTCACCGGTCAAATCCGTCGCCGCACGCCCATTTCCCGTTCTCCTCATTTGCGACGAAAGAGACGACGCGCTCCCCTGTCGCCACTCGGAAATGATTTACGCAGCCGCCCGCGGCCCCAAACAACTCTGGGTCGTCCCCGGCGCGTTTCACACCGCCGCCTATGGCTTCTTCCCCGAGGAATTCCGCCGCCGCGTCCTCACTTTTTTCGCGGAGCATTCCTCCGGAAACTGAGGGCCGAACGGAGCACGTTATAGAATGTTGCCAAACCCATCCGCAAGCGCGCCGAAGAAGCCATGCAGCAAGCCAAGGAAGCCGCGGAAGCCGCCAGCAAGGCCAAGAGCGAGTTCCTTGCCAACATGAGCCATGAGATCCGCACGCCAATGAATGGAATTATGGGAATGACGGAACTGGTTCTCGATACCGATTTGGATTCCGAACAACGCGAGTACCTGAACATTGATAAGAATCAACATCTCCAGCCGCCGCTAGTTGCGCGATGGATGCCGAGCGGGCACGCGCGGGAAATGCTGTGGCGGCCGGAATTCAATGGTGACGTCCTGTTGAGCTTGGACAGGCCTTCTGTTCAAGAGAGTGGGCTTGTAACGCCACAGGCGAATGGCGCTCATAGCAGCAGGAAGAAGAGAGCTCGAGCCGCTCACGAGCTTTATATCCAGCACTTGGCCGCGCTCTCCGATGGTGGTGCGGACCTTCACGGTTTCTGACGATCCATGTCGATCCCCCGGCCTTGGATAACGAGGCCAAACGAAGGAGACAAGCTCACCGGCTTGCAATCGAGCGGGTTCATGAGTCACTGCAGGGCCGGGCTCAGGAGCAACAAGAACGGAAAGTTGCGAGGTCATCGCAAACGAAGGGGAGGCGGCGATCGGTTTTTCCGGCAAAATCAGCCTGAACGGTTTGCTGCCATCGCCCGGGCCGGTGACAAGGATTGTGGGAGGCGATGACAGGTGCGGCGCTGCGCGCGTCGCAGGCGTTACTCTGCGCGGGGCGGGATTTGCCGGTGCGCCATTTATCGGGCCGACAGCCTTGGGTGAATGTAGCGGTTTGGGACTCGCGGGTCGCGGCGCGTTTCGCGCGATTAGCCCGCTCAAGCCCTTGCGCTCAGGACTGGCTTCGGGATTATCGGAATCAGTGGGGGATCGGGTCGTTATTGCTGAAGATGGTTCGATCGGCCCCACGCGGATAGCTGAATCGTCCGGTCGTGCATTGAGGGATTGAGCGGATGGGATTTCTGAGCGCGGTCCTGCCGTCGCCGACGCTGGCGGAATTACTGCAGGCGTAAGGAAGGTATTTGCCACTGGCGGAGTGGAAGTTCGCGAAGTCGCTTCGTCTGGGCCATTAGGGAGTGCCGGGGACGTGGCATCAACAGCCGGTATTGATTTCTGTGCGTCCCGGAGTCGCTTTCCGAGCGGGCCGCGTCCCACTGTCAGCACAACACTGAGACTGATCACCGCGAACAAAAACATTACAGCGGCGACCCGAAATCCGGATATTTCAAGAACGTATGAGCGTGAGGGCGAGTTCTCGATGCGATCCGCTGACGACTCGACTTTGCGTGTTCGAACTTGCGGTCCAATACCGGGGACGGGAGCGTGGCGGTGTTCTCTTTCCTGGAGAGCCGTGACAAACGAGGGCGGGTTCGCTTCCAGAGTCTCAGGCGTCACGATCTTAGATGCTTGAGACGCAGTGTGCGCAATCCGTTCAGGCAAGGAGAGTTGGTCTTGCTCAGGGAAAGCACTCCCAATTGGCTCTTCTGGGAAGGTTTCGAGGCTTGCGGGTACGAGGCTCTCAACAGGCGTCGGCGTTAGCCCTTCAAATTCCGTGGCTGGCTTTTCGGACGCGATCCAATTTGAAATTTGATTGCGGGCATCGGCGGTGAGATCAACAAATCGGATGCCTGCGCTTTTTTTCGATTCCGCTAGCCACACAATCTGCGCGGAAATTTCGATGCTCTGCCCGGAGCTGGGCAATTGAAAGCGAATGCGTGGAAGGTAGTCATCTACTACAAGGGGATCGGCTGCGGCAACGGCCATGCCCGTCTCACTTATATTTAGGACAGTGCCGCCATTGGCACCGCCGAGCTCGACGTACGCGCGGGAGGCAGGAGTGGTGCGCATCTGAAGACGGCGGTCGCGCGTGGGATGAATCGCCTCAACCGGCACATGACGTTCGGCGTCGGGTGCGGCTGCTTCCGCTTTTGCCGGTATGTGCGCTCCCTGCTCCGCCTTATTCCGCTGCGCGATTTCTAGGAGCGTTGCTAGCCTGCCGCCCGCCTTCGAAAGTCCGTCAAAGACGGACGCAACATTCTTCGGGTTGAACTGAAGCTGCCGGGCAGTAAGAGTCAGTCGGATGCTGTCGTCGATTTCATCTTTCTGGCTCTTGGAAAGATAGTCCTGCAGGCCAGAATAGCGTGTGCCGTTCTCGTATTTCTCCCTCCACTCAAGAATGGCCTGGAGACGGCGACTGGCGTCCTTCTCCAATTCTTGTTCTTGCTGTCCTGCTGCGGCACATTCGACGAACACTTCTGCTTGACCGTGGGGTAATGCCATGGTTATTTCTGCCAATCCACCACGCAGTTCCTGAACCTTGTTGGACGGTAAAGATGTTTTGCGGCAGACCCACTCTCCGCGCGTCTTGTCGAAATCAATCGAGGCGCGATACTCATCTGTCTCATACTTGAATACCGGCAACGGCTTGAGCGGTGGCCACCTACCGGCCAGGAGTAATTTCATCTCGGCCTGTTGCACTGGAGACGTGAGTCCAGCGATGTTGGGCCTGGCTCGTTCGTGTTCATTCCATTTCATGCTTCGGCCCGAAAAGTTCTACCTGCCACACGATTTTGCTGGCGTGCGGCCAGCAAACTTTTAGAAGCTGCCGTCGAGACGGGGATTTGAACGACGAATGTTTCGAAGGACGACAAGTGCGCTGAAGTATTCCTGCAGATTCGACATGTCCTCACCCCATCGCTTTGTACGGTGAGCGTCATCTGCCTTGTTCCCTTTGTTGTCGAGGCCCCTACAAGACCCCCCGGACCACTGCTCCCGGCCAAGAGGCCGCGGAGCTGTGCGCGTTTGTCACAGCGGTAGGGCACTTCTTCGCAGGCCAGAGAGACTTTCTGGAGATCGGTGCTGTTGGACTTAGGGCAGGGCACGTGCATCTCGTCACCCCTTGCAGCCCCACTTCAGTGTGGGAAGAATGCTTTCTAATCAACTTCCCTTGTCCGCTGTCGTAGCTTTCCTGAGTGTAGTCCACCCTAAACCCCGTCCGGCGGAATTAGTTGCTTGCCTCCGTTCGACGAGGCCTCGTTCCGGCCATTTTCTGAGCCATGTACAGGGGTAGCTTACGATCCCCTTCTTGCGTCTTGGCGAACCAAAGGCGAAACTTGTTCAGATAGCGCGCGTCTTTGCCCTCACCGCCCCAGGCGATGTCGTCAATCTCTCGTTGCAAGGCAAGGGTAGGTCCAGCCGCAAACGCTCTCGAGACATGCTCATGTCTCCTCCAAACTCTTCATTCTGAGCTACATGCAAGAGAGTCGCAATGGTGCTACCCGCTAAATGCCTGATTAGCGCCAATCGGACAATTGGAACTCTGTTGGCTTCGACAACCCGTTCGGCCCGAGGTTACCTATGTAGCCGGTACGTTCTGTTACCCATGTGTCCGGGTTGGACCCAGATAAGATGGCGCGCCAGGAGGGATTCGAACCCCCGACCCTTAGCTCCGGAGGCTAATGCTCTATCCATCTGAGCTACTGGCGCGCTGCGGCCGCACCTCCATTTTCATGAGGGCGGAATTCACGGGAACGGCGATGAACACTAGCATTCTAACTGGTATGATTCGCGGGCGCTAGCGGGGATTGCCGGTGGAAAGACTGGCGAGGCACTTCATCCTTTAGCGCGAGACTTGATTTCCTTGGCTAGTTTTTCGATCTCCTCGGCCTTGCGGAGCATGGCCACCGAGAGCACGTGGACGGAATCGGTTTTCTCGACCTCGGCCTTCAATTCGCTGGCAAGATCATAGAGCCTTTCGACATTTTTCTTCATTTCCTTTTGGTTGGCTTCGAGGATCAGCTTGGGATCGATCTTTGGCGAATTCGAGTCGTCGTCCTTCGGTTGCTGAGGGTTTTGCGGGCGCGGGTTGGGAACCTGGGCGGCCGTGAGGAGAGCGAGGATGCCCGCGGGCATTCCCGCAACAATCATGTTTGTCAGAAACTTGCGCCTTGATTTCATGGCTGAAAAACTCCCTTGCGTCCGCATGACCCCAAGTCAATTTGGACGACGCTTCCTTGAACCGCTTCCAATGTTATACTCCCTCTCTCTTCAAAATCATGCCTAGTTCCGTCCATCGGTGGTTGGATTTGACGCTTCCAAACGGCCTACATCTTATTGGGATTTTCGTAATCGCGCTGGTGGTGAACCGCATATTGCGCGCCTTTACGAACTTGCTAATCAAGCATGCCGCATCGCAGGCGCGGGCAGCCCAAATCCGCGAACAGCAGACGCGGACACTTGCCGGGGTGCTCTACGGCGCGGCCAGCAAAGTCATCTGGGGAGTCGCGCTTTTAACCGCCCTGCCGGAGTTCGGCATCAACGTCACGCCGGTGGCGACGCTGGCCGGCCTGGCCAGCCTGGCCATCGGTTTCGGCGCGCAAAACCTGGTGCGCGATCTCATCACCGGCTTCTACATCGTACTTGAGGATCAATACGTGGTCGGCGACACGATACAATTCGCGGACCACACCGGACGGGTGGAACACCTGACCTTGCGGCGCACGGTGATCCGCGATGCGCGAGGCGCGCTGGTAACCATCGCGAACGGCGAGATCCGCACGGTCAGCAACCTCAGCCGCGACTGGTCGCAGGCGTTCGTGGACGTCGCGCTGGCGCCGGAAAGCCCGCTGGAGAAATCGATGCAGGCGCTGGAGACCGCCGCGGCCGCGTTGAGGGGCGATCCCGCGTGGTCGCAAACGCTGGTGGACGGGCCGCGGATCCTGGGCGTTCAAGACTTTGACCGTACTTCCTCGACGATACGATTACAGGTGCGAACCGCGCCGACGCGGCAGGATGAGGTTGCGCGCGAACTGCGGCGGCGCATCCAGGCCGAGTTTCAAAGGCAGGGTATACCCGTAACGAGCGTGCACCGCATCGAATTGGCAGGCGTTTCCCCTGCCTCGCAGGAAGCAGCCCAGCCCGACGCGGCGAGTTAAAGCAGGGAGGACCGGCAATGGCCCAGATCACCTACGACGAAGTAAACCTGATGCTGCGCTTGTACGACATGAGGCGGGAGCCGCGGCTGCGGCAAGCACGGGCCTGGTTCGTCGAACACTTTCATCCGGAATCTCCGGAAGAGATGATCCAGAGGTACCCGCAAGGGAGCGAGGAAAACACGTACATCCGCATGGTGATCAGCTACTGGGACATGGTGGCAGGGATCGTCAACCGGGGGCTGATCAACGACGAACTGTTTTTCGACAGCAATGGGGAGATTTGGGTGGTGTGGGACCGTATGCGATCGATCGTTCCGACTTGGCGGTCGGCGTTCAAGAATCCGCACCTTTTCCAGAACATAGAGGAAACCTGCAAGCGCCTGGAAGCCTGGCGGGAAAAGCGCGCGCCGGGGTCCACGGCAGCGATGCGGCAAATGATGGTGCAGGCGAAAGCAGGAACGAAGGGCAATTAGGATTTGCGAAACGCGAAGCTTTTCAGGGAGCGCGTCCTGAGGGGATTAGTGCCGCAGGGGAGCAGGCAAATGGTCTTGCGCGTGCTCGTCAGCAGAGGAAGGTTTCGGGTGCGCGACTTTCACGCAGTTGCGCCCGGCGGCCTTGGCGGCATAGAGAGCGGCATCGGCATGCTGTAGAAGCTCTTCCATGGGCAGGGCGTCCCATTCCTGGCTGATCAAGAGTCCAAAGCTCATAGTAATGGGAATGGCGGCGTTGGCGGTTTGCACCGGCGTGCCGGCGATGGTTCTGCAAATTTGCTCGGCGCGGGCGAGCGCATGGGCCGGATGGCAATTGTTCAGGACGACCAGGAATTCCTCTCCGCCGTAACGGCCAACGAAATCATAGGAGCGCACGGAAGAGAGCAGGCGCTTGGCCGTTTCCCTCAAGACTTCATCGCCGGCCAGGTGGCCGTAGGTATCATTCACACTCTTGAAGTGATCCAGGTCGCCCAGCAAAATGACGGTGGAGATGCGCTCGCGGCGGGAGCGGACCAGTTCGCGGCCCAGCAGATCCAAGATCACGACGCGATTCCAGAGAGTTGTCAACCCGTCATGAGTGGCCTGGAAGCGCATCTGCTCGCGCGCTTCGACCAGGCGGCCTTCGAGATTGAGGATGCGCAGGCCGGTGCGCAGACGCGCTTTCAACTCTTCGGGGTCAAAAGGCTTGGTCAGGTAATCATCGGCCCCGGATTCGAGCCCCGCGACGACGTCTTCCTTGGACTCTTTGGAAGTAAGCAACACCATGTAGACATAGGATTGCCCTTCGCGCTTGCGGACCTCGCGGCAAACGCCGGGCCCATCAAGTTCGGGCATCACCCAGTCCAACAAAGCAAGCCGTGGCCCGTCCACCGGACACAGTTGATCAGCCGCCAGGCGGCCGTTTTCCACGGCCGTTACTTCGTAACCGGCGCACTCCAGGGTCTTCTGGAGCAGCGTGCGCGACATCAATTCGTCGTCGGCGATTAGGATTTTCACCCAGACACCTCAGCCATGCACGTGTCTAATTGCAGCAGGAGATCTTTGCTGATTTTCTCGAAGGAGCTGAAGGCCGCCTGAAATTGGGACACTTCTCGATTGCGGCCTAAGTGCTCGAGGCGGGCGGCGGCGGCGGCGGCGGGATGGGCAGCCAGGTTGGAAAGCATGCCTTTCAAGGCATGTGCCTCGGTGGCGATCTTTTCTGCATTCGTCGAACTCACGGCATCGCGCAAGGCCGCGAGATGCTTGGGAAATTCCTGCTTGAAAATCAGCAGGAGATCGCGCATGAGCTCACGGTCGTCTTCGACGCGCGCCAGAAGTTCGGTTATATCAATAGTCGCACTAGGCATATACTTTTCCCCCTCCAGGAGGAGACTCCCGACTCTCCAGGCGCAGAGTCATATCAGCTCTTGGCAGCCTCCGCTTGATTCACGACGTGGCGTGCCAAGGCCAGCAGACGCGAACTAATCTTCAAGTGCGCTTTGTTCGCGGCTTCCAGATTCACGTCGAATTGAATGGTTCCTTGCTGGCTGGAAAAACACAGAATCCCACCCGCCCCGAGGAATTCAGGTGTCTCTCGCACCGTAAACACCGTCAGGCTGCGCACGGCATCCAGCGACAAGTTGTATCTCTTCTGTTCCGAGCGGCTGACGAACAAAATCTGGCACGATGACAATTCCTGGACCTTGCGGATCCAGCGAATTTCAAGACGCCGCTTTTGGACGGTGGTGCCCCGGGCGATTTCCGCCAGGGAAGTTCCAAAGGAAAACTCCCCAAAAACACAGACCAGAAACGGCGCTTCCTCCGGCGGCAAGGACTCGGGAGGCCATTCCACAAAGCTGGGAAAATTGGCCAGATAGTTGGCCTTTGCGCGATATTCGAGCGCAGTGAAGGTCTGCGCCGGAAGGGGCAACGAAGCAAAGAAGAAAGACAGTGCAACGCCGACATGCAACAGCCTCCGGGAAGGCGATCCAGGAAAGGCGGTCAGAATTCCATCTTGGCGCTGAGGGCGGAACACGAGAATCTCCCCTGGAACGAAGGCACGCGAGTGCCCACGTTCAAATGCGCCAAATAAGCTAGGTGATTGAAAAGAAGTGAGTTGGGCTCGGCGTATTTGGTGCCGCGTGGGGGCAAAGTGCCCGTGATGGAACGAAACCGGAGAAATGGTTCAATTTGAAACTACAGGTTGAGCCATTTGAGGCGCGATCCTGAATCGATGAAGCTTGGAGGCGCGGGTGGGATTCGAACCCACGAATGGAGGTTTTGCAGACCTCTCCCTTGGGCCACTTGGGTACCGCGCCGAATCTCTAAGTATAGCAAATTCACGCGAACTCTTCGGACATCCCCGAGCGAGGCGTCATTCAAAAACCTCTACTTTTTTTCCGCGACAGCGGGAACCTTTGCTTCGCGCAAAAACCGCGCCGATTCTTCCGGAGGCGTTGGATTGATGTAAAAGCCCGTGCCCCATTCAAAGCCGGCTACTTTCGTCAGCTTGGGAATAATTTCGATGTGCCAGTGGTAGTGATCGTTAATCTCCTCACCGATCGGGGAGGTGTGAATCATGAAGTTAAACGCCGGGCGGTCCAGCACTTCATCGAGGCGCATCAGGGTGTCCTTCAGCATGCGCGCCAGGCTGGCGTACATGGAGCTCTGGTTGTTTTCGTAAGACGAACCGTGCGCTTTTGGCAGCAGCCACATTTCAAACGGGAAGCGCGGAGCATAAGGAGCCAGGGTGATGAAGTGCTCGTTTTCGCCGATGACGCGCTCGCCGGTGTCGCGCTCCTGGCGGATGATGTCGCAAAAAATGCAGCGCTCTTTTTCGTCGTAATAGTGCCAGCAGTTGTCGACCTCTTCGCGGACGCGGCGCGGGACAATCGGCAGGGCAATTAGCTGCGAGTGGGGATGATCGATGGTCGCGCCGGCGGCTTCTCCGTGATTCTTGAAAATGAGAATGTAGCGGAAGCGCTTGTCATTCTTCAAGTCCAGCATGCGGTCGCGATAGCCCCAGAGCACGTCCTCGACGGCACGTTCGGGCAAGTTGGCGAGCGTGGCAAGATGGTTTGGGGACTCAATCACCACTTCGTGCGCACCGATTCCATTCATTTTGTCAAAGAGCCCTTCGCCTTCGCGGTCCAGTTCGCCCTCGATGCCCAACGCGGGAAATTTGTTGGGGACAACCCGGATGCTCCAGCCCGGCGTGTTGGGACCCCCTCCGTTCCTTCCGTAGACGAGGATTTCCGGCGGAGTTCGCGCTTCATTGCCCACACAGAAGGGGCAATTCTTTTCTTCCCTTGGGATCACGCTCTCTCGAAGGAAATCGTTCGGACGCTTTCCGCGTTCCGTCGAAATGATTACCCATCGGCCCGTGATCGGGTCTTTCCGCAACTCCGGCAAAGCAATCCTCCTTGAAGGTGTTCTGGGTCACCCGCCGCGGGTGAGCACCCAGGGGACTACGAATTGTACCGCGTCTGGCGTCAGGGTGAAGATGTTCCGGTCAAGCCCCTCGCATTTGAGGGCTAAACGCGTCCTTGTGCAACCGTACCACCGGTGGCTGCCCTGGGCAGTTATCAATGGCCATTACATCAAACCGGCAGGGGCATTCGCCGACGTGACGCTCCGCCAGAAATCGCTGCGCTGTCCGAACCACCACGCGTTGTTTTTCCTTGGTAACGCTCAACTCCGGGAGTGCTGGCAAATCTTCCCGGATGGTGCGCGTTCTGACTTCCACGAATGCCAGCGTCTTGCCGTCGTAGCCGACGAGATCGATTTCGCCCTTGATCCCGTGCGGAGTGTAATTCCGTGCGACGAAAACATACCCGTGTCTCCGCAAATACCAGTAGGCGTAGGTCTCACCGCGAATGCCGGTGCGCCGGGCTTCGAGTTTTTTCGCTTCGCTCGAAAAACTCTCTTCTTCACGCAGGCCGCGCCGCGCCGCCCAGTGCACCGCCCGAAACATCAGTTTTGAAAAGATGGGCATGGTCCCGCACCGTTCTCCAGGCCTTCCGCGCAGTATAAACAAAAACCCCGTGGCTGCCACACTTCTTCTGCGGCAGCCACGGGTCTTGTCAGGGCTCCAAAGTGACGTCCTGGGCGTGTTTTCTCTTAGAACTTACCCTCGGCCTCATGGATGCATTCTTCAAGCGTACTCACAGCAAAGTCCGCCTGTTCTTCATCGATGACGAGCGGCGGACAAAACCGCAGTGTCGTATCGCCCGAGCCGAGCACGAGCAATCCCTTGTGAAATGCGGCTTGGATGAGATGGTTACGCAACTCGGGCGCCTTCTCTTTGGTCTTCTGATCACGCACAAATTCGATGCCGATCATCAAGCCTTTGCCGCGCACTTCGCCGACATTCTTGAACCGCTCGGTCCAATCCGCGGTGCGGCGCAGGATAAATTCGCCTACTCGCCCGGCGTTTTCCATGTACTGCTCTTCGAGCAGGCGCAACGTCGCCAGCGACGCCGCGATGCACACCGGATTGCCGCCAAACGTGGAAGCGTGCGCGCCCGGTTTCCAATCCATCACGCTGGCCCGCGCGATCACCGCACTCAACGGCATTCCCGAAGCAATGCCCTTCGCCGTGCAGATGATGTCCGGCTCTATGCCCGCGTGATCCACCGCCCACCACTTACCCGTGCGGCCCATCCCCGATTGCACTTCATCCGCAACCAGCATGATCCCGTATTTTCGGCAAATTCGTTGCAGACCTTGTAGGAATTCCGGCGGAGCAAGAATGTAGCCGCCCTCGCCTTGAATCGGTTCGATAAAAATCCCCGCGACTTCGTCGGGGTCCACGCGGCGCCGGAACAATTCGTTTTCGAGATAGTTCAAGCAGTCCGCGGAAGCAGTCTGCGCGCAGACGCCGTAAGTCCCGCGATACGTATCCGGATACGGCATGTGAAACACGCCGGAAAGCAGCGTGCCAAACCCCTTCCTTTGCACGGCGCGGCTCGCCGTCAAAGAAAGCGCGCCCATCGTGCGTCCATGAAACGCGCCATGAAACGCGATCAGCTTGTCTCGCTTGGTGTGATATTTCGCCAGCTTGATCGCCGCTTCGATCGCTTCCGCGCCGGAATTGCCGAAGTACACGCGCTTCGGCTCCGAACCGGGTGCGATCGAGCTGAGCTTCGCTGCAAGCTGCGGCATGCCCTCGTAGTAAAAATCCGTTCCCGACATGTGAATCAGTTCCGCGGCTTGTTTCTGAATCGCAGCCACCACTTCAGGATGGCAATGACCGGTGGCGCACACCGCGATGCCCGCGGCGAAGTCCAGAAACGTGTTTCCATCGACGTCTTCGATCATCGCGCCGCGGCCGCGCTTGGCCACCAGGGGATAGTCGCGGGTGTACGACGGCGAGACATACTTGATGTCCTGCTCCACAACGCGCTTGGCGTTCGGCCCGGGTAGAGCCGTGATGAGCCGGGGTGTTTTCACTTCCAATGTCGTTGGCATGTCTTCCTCCAGGGAAGAAATCAAAAGGTTGGGGTTGATCAAAAACCGCGGGGAGAATGCAGGCGCGCAAACGGACGAATCCGGAAGAGGCCTGAGAGAGAGAAAAAAAGAATTTAGTTAGTCAACGCCGTAAAGTTGAGGCCGCTGGGCGGCCGGCGGGCAGTTCCCCGGGAGGAAAGAAGGGCGAATTTGAAGGTTAAGGCTCACTTGCGTTTCCAGCGGACGCTGCCGTCTTTGGCATCCTCGATAAGTATACCACGATCCGCGAGTTCTTTGCGGATGCGGTCGGCGGTGGTGAAGTCGCGCTTTTTCTTGGCGGCGTTGCGTTCCGCGACCAACTTATCGATCTCCGCGTCGTCCGGTCCGCTATCCGTGCCGCCGTAACCGAGCGCACGCAGTTTTTCGCCATCGTTGTCTTCCACGACGGCAAAGATTTTGTCGAACGTAGCCAGAAACTCCAGCACCGTGGGGACGTCACCCTGGCGGAATTCGCCCTTATCAATGGCGACGTTGGCTTCGCGCACCAGGTCAAACGCTGCCGCCAGCGCGCGCGCTGTATTCAGGTCGTCGGAAAGTCCGGCGTCAAACTCATCCGCTGCCTTCGCCACGCGCGCGGCCATTCCTTCTTGTTTGCCACCCGGAAATTTTCCCCGCTTCAGCCGATCGGCAAAATTCCGCAAACGTTCCACCGAGCTTGCCGCCTGCTGGAGGCCATCGAACGTAAAATTGAGCTGCTTGCGGTAAGGCACGCTGGCCAGGGCGAATCGCAGAGCCGAAGGCTTGTAACCTTTCGCGAACAAATCGCGCAGCGTGAAGAAATTCCCCTGCGACTTGGACATCTTCTCGCCTTCGACCAGCAAATGCTCGGCGTGCAGCCAGTACCGGGCGAAAGGCTTGCCGGTGGCGCCCTCGCTCTGCGCAATTTCGTTCTCGTGATGCGGGAATGCCAGGTCGATTCCGCCGGTGTGGATATCCAGCGTTTCGCCGAGGTACTTCATGGCCATGGCGGAACATTCAATGTGCCAGCCGGGGCGCCCGGGACCGAGCGGGGTCTCCCAAAAATGCTCTCCTGGTTTCGGCGCTTTCCACAAAGCAAAATCCCGCGCGCTCTCCTTTTCGTAACGATCGTTGTCGACGCGCGCGCCCGCCTGAATGCCGGTGAGATCGATTTTCGAGAGCTTTCCATACTCAGGGAATTTCGCGATGCGGTAATAAATCGAGCCGTCGCCCGGATAGGTGAACGATTTTTTCTGGAGCCGCTGGATGAGCTTGACCATGTCGTCGATGTGGTCCGTCGCGCGGATCCAGTGCTCGGGATTCTCGATGCTGAGCGTCCTGCAATCGTCGAAAAACGCCTGAATAAACTTTGCAGTGTAGTCGCGGAGGCTCACGCCGGCGGCAGCGGCGTTCGCGATGATGCGGTCGTCCACGTCCGTCAGGTTCATTACATGGTTCAGCTTGAATCCGCGCAGCTTCAAGAAGCGCCGCAAAATATCCTGAAACACGAAGGTGCGGTAATTCCCGATATGCGCGTAGTCGTAGACCGTCGGCCCGCACGTGTACATGCGCACTTCGCCCGCGTTTTGCGGTACGAACTTCTCGATTCTCCCGCTCAACGTGTTGTGTAGCTGAATATCGGCCATGGGCTGTAGATGGTCTCTTTCCGCAAAGAATAAGCGCTCGATTGTAGCCGAGCCGTTTGAACCGTAGCAACGTCGAAGCGGCGCGATGTTGCGCGGAGCGAGCAGCAATGCGACCCGTTTGGTCCTAATTGACGCTGGCTGCTGGCGCAGTTACAGTCCTCCTTCTCATGAAGTGAAGGAGTTATCGATGAATCGCTCTCTTTCTGCTGGCGTCCTGTATGCTCTCATGGCGTTCGCCTCGCCCATCCTTGGTCAGGAGCCGCCCAAGGCCAGTGCGCCCAAGCTGTTGACTCCGGAGGCGTCTTTGAACCTGCGCAGTATCTCCGACCTGCAATTCTCTCCCAACGGTGAGCGTTTGGCGTTTGTAGTGACGGAACCAGCAAAGGGAGAGCGACGGGCACGCCACATTTGGATTTACGAGAAGCAATCAAGTTCGATTCGCCAGTTCACTTATTCCGCAAAGTCTGAGTTCTTGCCACGCTGGTCGCCCGACGGCAAACAACTCGCTTTCCTTTCCGACCGCGACGAGCAGCAGCAGGTCTACTCCATGCGCGCGGACGGCGGCGAAGCGAGTGCCTTGACCAAAGGAAAGCGCGGCGTTCAAAATTTTGGGTGGTCTCCCGACGGCAAACAGATCGCTTATCTTGCCCCTGACGCAAAGACGGAAGCCGAAGAAAAGAAGGAAAAAGACAAAGACGATGCTCACGTCGCGGACAAAGAAGATAAACACCCTCGCCTCTGGCTGCTGACTCTCGACACCGGAGAAGCCAAAGCTCTTACCGATCCCAAATGGAAAATCAGCGAAGCCGTCTGGCATCCTTCTGGGACGGGTCTGCTGCTCCGCGCCACGGATCACCCGGAGTCGGATCAGAACACCGAGCGCATTTTTTCTTTTCGTGTCCCCGGCGTTCCCTCTGGCGACCGCAAAACGGTCGACCTGAATAGCGACCGCAAGGCGGTTGACTCCATGACGCAGATTCTCGCTCTGCGGGGACCATTCAGCAACATCCGCATCGCGGTGGATGGTCTAAGGATGGCGTTCGTCGGCTGCCGCGAAGACGGCCCCACGCCGCACGACCTTCTACTCGCTCATCACGGCGACAAGACCACTCAAAATCTCACCGGCGCCAGCGTGGACCGGCCGGTCCTTGACTTCCGCTGGTCCAGGGACGGCGGCCTGCTCGCCGTTATGGAAGATGGCTTCCACACGAAGTTCGTCGCTTTCACCGTGGAAGGCGCTTTGAAAGATGTTCCTGCGTTGCCGACCAATCCAAACGCTTTCAGCATTTCCGGTTCCGGCGAAGTCGCCTTTGCCGGGCAAACCGCGACGACTCCTCAGGAATTGTGGTTTTGGGATCAAAAAGGAGCGCCAAAGCAGATCTCCCATTTGAATGACTCGTGGAAGGAGTACACGCTCAGCTCTCCCGAATTCTACAAATATAAATCCTTCGATGGTCTGGAAATCGAAGCGGCACTTCTGAAGCCACTCGTCCACGACGGCAAATCGAAGCTGCCGCTCATAACGCTGGTTCACGGCGGCCCCACTGGGGCCTGGCAAGACTCTATCGATACGTGGGGGCAACTCCTTGCGGCCCGCGGTTACGCGGTTTTTTATCCCAATGTTCGGGGATCAAGCGGCTATGGCCAGAAATTCATCGAGATGAATCGCGGTGACTGGGGCGGCGGCGACTACCGGGACGTGATGGCGGGCGTCGATGACCTGATCAAGCGTGGCATCGCCGATCCCGAAAAGCTCGCCATCGGCGGCTGGTCTTACGGCGGCTACATGTCCGAATGGGCGATTACGCAAACCACGCGATTCAAAGCCGCCGTCTCCGGCGCGGGTCTTTCCAATCTCATTTCCGAATACGGCACCGAGCAGGGACCCTCTTACGATGAATGGTTCTACGGCTTGCCGTACGAGCCGGAAAAGATCGCCGGCTTTCTGAATAGCTCACCGTTCGTTCACCTCAAGAACGTGAGAACGCCGACCTTAATTCTCCAGGGCGACACCGATCCTGTCGATCCGCTGGGCCAAAGCCAGGAGCTTTACCGCGGCCTGAAGCGCTACGGCGTCGAAACCGAGCTAGTCGTCTACCCTCGCGAGCCCCACGGCTTTCATGAGGAGAAACACATGCTGGATCGCCTGAACCGCATCCTCGCCTGGTACGACAAGCACCTGAAATAACGGTGATGCATGTCTGCCGAGAGGCTCTGATTCCAGTTGGACGCAGACGAGTGACTAAGATCGGCTTGTCCGCCTGCGTGAAGTCCTTACGATCTGGCGCTGGTCCAATCCCTGGCGAACCAGGGTTTTGATGACCGCCTGGCGGCTGACGTTAAGTTCCTTTGCTGCGTGTTCCAGTTCCTCCAGCATGGAAGCTGTGAAATCGACATTTACGCGCTGAATGGGTTTCCTCATTTCACCGGAATTCGTGAAAAACCGCGAGACGTCCTTGCCGCGATCCGCCATGCGAGCGATGGACTCCGCTGAGACGGCTTTCTTCTTACGGGATGTGCTCTTCATAGAGTTTTCGTTCTTCCCGGGTTGCCTTCCATAGTGTAACCAGGTGGTAGAACTCTCCTTCTGCATCTTCGCTAATCTCAAAGATCACCGCATACAAACGATCGCCTACCCAGCCAATCGCGCGGTGTTGAACGGGGAGATCGGAACGTTCGTCGACGTAGTGTGGATGGAAGAAAACCTCCTGCGCCTCCTCGAACCCGATTCCTCGCCGCGGATTTCGCCGCAGGCTCTTGCTTTTACGCTCATCGAAATGGAACCGCACGATGGTATAACTGTTATATCATACCCCACGATGGGAAACTAAAGAGAAGTTCCGAGAATGCACTCGCATCTCTCCCACCATAACCAGCCTCTTGTTGTGGCGCTGGCGAAGCGGCCACAAGTTGTAGCGTAGGTCTTTACACGGGCTGCGCATCGTGTTACTGTTTTTTCCCGTACCGCCATCCTTGCGCCAGGCGGCTGGGCCTCTGACTGAGAACCTGCCAAACGTTTTAGCAGGCGACCTGCAATGGGTTGACCTGTCGCTCCAAAGACCCTCCCCTCGAGGAACGAAACGTCGTCTCTCTCACGTGTTTCTGCCCCAGCCCTATGGGAAGGCTGGCTTTCGCTGTTTTCGGGCAGTCGGATTTAATGCTGCCAGCCGTGGAGCACTTGACGACCAAAAGGGGACATCTTGCTGAAGCTGCGAAAAGTGGAAATCCTGGGCTTTAAGTCGTTCTGTGAGCGCACCGTGGTCGCCTTCAGCGGCTCCGGCACGACCTGCATCGTCGGTCCGAACGGCTGCGGCAAATCCAACGTGGTTGACGCCATTTCCTGGGTTCTCGGGGAACAGAGCCACAAGTCGCTCCGCGCCGAGCGCATGGCCGATTGCATTTTTAATGGCACCACCAAGCGCCCCCCGCTTGGACTCGCCGAGGTCACCATCACTATGGAAGATCCCGAGCTGGCCGAAGCTGCCCGCTTCGTGATGGAAAGCGCGGCGTCCGATGCCGCGGCCGTGGTCACCGAAGGCGACGAAACCTCCGGCTTGACCGATACTTCGACCGAAATTCTCTCGCTCGACCCCGCGCCAGCCCCCGAAACGCAAGAAGATGCCGCCGACGGTTCAGTTCCATCTCCGGCTGAACCCGGAGGCAAGTCTAGGCGGAAGAAAAAGCAAGCAGACAAACCGGTCTTGGCCACGAAGCCGGGCGAAGTCGTCATCAGCCGGCGCCTCTATCGCTCCGGCCAGAGCGAATACCTGATTAACGGCCGCGTAGGAAGGCTCCGCGACATCCAGGAAATGTTCATGGGCGTCGGCCTGGGCCCGGACTCTTACGCCATCATCGAGCAGGGCCGCATCGGCTTGATTCTTTCGACCAAACCCATGGAGCGCCGCGCCATCATCGAAGAAGCCGCCGGCGTGACGAAATTCAAAACCAAGAAGCGGCTTGCGGAAGCCAAGCTGGAATCCTCAAAGGTCAATCTTTCGCGCGTCAACGACATTGTGGTGGAAGTCGAAAAGCAGCTTGGCTCGCTGAAGCGGCAAGCCGCCAAAGCGCGCCGCTATTCCGAAATCCGCGACCAGATGCGCGGCATCGTCCGCCAGATGCTGGCGGGAAAGGCTCGCGAGCTGGATGCCGAGGCTGAGCGCGTTTCCAAGCAGCTCGAAGAACTGAACGCAACCGAATTGCAGCGCGCCTCCGCCATCCAGCAGCAAGAAGGCGAGCAGGACCGGCTGAACCAGAGGATTTACGAAATGGATGCCGAGATCCGCCAGAACCAGAATGTTTTGAATCTTACGGCGCTCGAAGTGGACCGCAGCGAAAACCGCATCGCGTTTAACCGCCAGCGCGCCGGAGAGCTTGCCGGGCGTCATGCGCAGGTCAATACCGAGCTGACGCAAGCCACCGCGCAGGCCGTCGAATGGGAATCGCGGAGTGTTTCGCAGATTCAGGCGGTTACGCTGCTGCGCGAGGAATCGGGCGCATTGACCGCGCGTGTGGAGGATCTCGCGAAACGCGCCGAGTCCCGCGCTGCCCAAATTTCCGAATCCGAGGCGCGGCTCGAGGCGCTGCGCCGCTCTTCTTCGGAAGCGGGCGAAAGTTTGCTGCTCCTGCATGGCGAGCAGAAGCAAGCCGAAGAGGCGCTCGTGCACCAGGGCGAATCATTACGGAAGTTGGAAGCGGCCGAACACGGCTTCCTGGAAACTTCCATGCGCGCGCGCGATGATGCCGAGCGCGCTGCTTACGATCATGAATCCGCGGCCGGACGGCTCAATGCGCTGAAACAGAGCGCCGCCGAGCTTCAGGCCAGGATCTCTGGATTCCGCGAGCAGTGCGAGGCTCTCTCGAAAGAAGCCGCGGTGCTCCGCGATTCGCTGGCAGGAGTTCGCGCGCGGCATACGACGCTCACGCAAATCCTGAACGATCGCTCGTATACCGCCGACGCGGTGCAAAAACTCTTTGCCGCCAATGAGCGCGGCGGCGGGCATGATTTTCGCGCCGTCGGCGTGCTCGCCGATTACGCCGAAGTCGAAGAGCAGCACGAAACCGCCATCGAGCAGTATCTGCGCGACGAACTTGAGTATGTGGTGGTCGAAACCTACGATCAGGCGCGCGCCGGTGTTTCCATGCTCCGCGACGAAGTGGGTGGCCGGGCGACCTTCTTTGTGGATTCGCTCCGCAACCTGCGCCTCTCCTCCGAATACGAGCCCATCGTGAACTTCCGGGCGGAAGATGGCGTAATTTCGCGGCTCGACAAGCTGGTGGAGTTCCGCGACCCGCTAGGTGCGGCGGCAAAACAGTTTTTGCCGCGGCTCCGCTCTGCGTACCTGACGGATAGCTCGGTGGCAGCGGAAAAACTGGCGCGCGAAAATGCCCAATACGCCTTCGTCACGCCCGACGGCACTTGCTACCAGGGTCGCATGGTCACCGGCGGCCGTCCCGATGAAGTCGGGCCTCTGGGCATGAAACGCGAATTGCGCGCGCTGGACGCCGAGGTGATGCAGCTAGAGCACCAAACGAGCCAAAAGCAGGCCGCGCTCGAAACCATCGCCGGCGAGTTGCATTCGACGGAGCAGGCGCTCACAGAAATCAATGAAAAGCAGCGCGAAGCGGAACGCGAGGCCATCTCCGCCATGCACCGCCACGGCCAGATGCAAAGTGAACTGGCTCGCCTCGGGCTGGAACTCACCATCTGCCAAAACGAACTGTCGCGCACCCGCCAGGACGCCGAAAATGCACGGCAGCGTGCCGAACGCGCCAAAAACCAGCATGCCGCCGCCGCGCTGAGCCGCGCCGAAGCCGATGCCGAAGGCGTGCGGCTTGCGGAAGCGCTTGTTCAGCTCCGCGGCTCCATACAATCGGAACAGAACGAACTTGCCGCCGGGCGCGCCGGATTTGCTGCGCTGAACGAGCGGCTTATGGCCGCCGAGGCCCTCGCCGCCCGGCTGAACGAAGAGCGCGCCGAACTCGGGCGCCGCGAAGCCGCGCTTCAGCAGCAGGTTACTTCCATCAGCGACGAAACCGCGGCCCTCGCCAAGCAAAGCGAGAATCTCGCGCTGCAGTTGGAAGGTCTCCGCGGCGAAAAGCTGCGGCTGGAAATCCGCCAGCGCGAACTCGAACAGGAATGGGATGCCGCCCGCACGCGCGTCACGCAGATGGAAGACCACCTGCGCATGGGCCGCCAGTCGCTACATGAGCTTCGCGAGCAGCGCGGCCACGCGGAAGTCGATCGTGCCAAGAATGAATCCGACCGCCAGCACCTGCGCGAAACGTGCATGAGCGAGGTGAACGCTCAGCCCGAAGACCTTATCGCCACAGAAGCGGCCTTCATGTCCGGCGAAGAGCTGGCCATCGCCGAAACAAACTATCGCGAAATGAAACAGCGCATCGAGTCCATGGGCCCCGTCAACATGATGGCGCTCGAAGAGTTCAACGAGTGCGAGCAGCGCTTCACGTTCCTCACGCGCGAACGCGACGACCTGCTCCAGTCCATTGCAGACACCCAGCAGGCCATCACCGAGCTCGACCTTGCCACCAAGGAAAAGTTCGAGCACGCCTTCCACGCCATCAACAAAAGCTTTTCCGAAGCCTTCCACACGATTTTCGGCGGCGGCATGGCGGAAATGCGCTTGACCGAGCCGGACAGCTCCGGCGACGCCGGCATCGACATCGTCGCTTCACCTCCCGGCAAGCGCCTGCAAAACGTGCTGTTGCTCTCTGGCGGCGAAAAGGCCATGACCGCTCTGGCGTTGCTCATCGCTATCTTCCGCTATCAGCCAAGCCCCTTCTGTATCCTGGACGAAGTCGATGCGCCGCTCGATGAAGCCAACGTCGGCCGCTTCACGCGCCTCATCGGCGAAATGAGCGGCCAGACCCAGTTCATCATCGTCACCCACAACCGCAAGACCATGGAAATGGGCAGCGTGCTTTATGGCGTGACGATGCAAGAGCCCGGCGTCTCCAAGCTCGTCAGCGTCCGCTGGGAAGAATCGGACTCTTCCGCGCCTAAACAGCAGGCCGCGGCTGCTTCCGCCGCCTAAGATCATTCATTTTCATTGTAGGGGCGCAGCATGCTGCGCCCCTACGACATACCAGGTAAACTTCGACGTGCTTTGCCATCCGCATAATTTTTCCTTTTGCAAGTTTTGCAAAAATTTCCACCGCTCGCAGCTTTGACTTCGCCTTGCGCTGCGCTAGAATGCTTCTCACTTTGTCGGGGGAACTTTCGCTGTGTCATCCGCTGCTGCCATGAAAGTTTTGTGGGAAACGCAATTTGCCGGCCTAGCGCCCGCCGCGCGTGGAAAGGTCCGCGACATCTACGACCTTGGCGACAAGCTCCTCATCGTTGCCACGGACCGGCTCTCCGCTTTCGATGTCATCCTTCCCACGCCCATTCCCGACAAAGGCCGCGTCCTCACGCAACTCTCGCTCTTCTGGTTCAACTTGTTAAAGGACGTCATTCCAAATCACATCCTGAGCGCCACTGAATTTCCTGCGCCCTTCGACACGTTCAAAGACGAACTTGCCGGCCGCTCCATGGTCGTGCGAAAGACCCAGCCGCTGCCGATCGAATGCGTAGTGCGCGGTTACGTCTCCGGCTCGGCTTGGAAGGACTATCGCACCACAGGAAGAATCTGTGGCATTCCACTGCCTTCGGGGTTAAACGAAGCGGACCGCTTGCCGGAGCACCTCTTCACGCCTGCAACAAAAGCCGTCTCCGGCCATGACGAAAACATTTCTTTCGAGCAAGCCGCATTACTCATCGGCAAGGAACTTGCCGAAAAAGTGCGCGCCATCAGCCTGGAACTCTATCGCCGAGCCGCCGCCTACGCCGAGCCGCGCGGCATCATCCTCGCCGACACGAAATTCGAATTTGGCCTTCTCAACAACGAATTGATCTGGATCGACGAAGCCCTCACGCCTGATTCATCCCGCTTCTGGCCCGCCCGGCACTACAGCCCCGGCGGTCCCCAGTCCTCTTTTGACAAACAGTTTGTTCGCGACTACCTCGAGCGAATGCAGTGGCCAAAAACCCCGCCCGGCCCCGAGCTTCCTCCTGAAGTCGTCGAAGCCACTCGCGCCAAATACCGGGAAGCCTATCGCATCCTGGCCGGGCGCGAACTGGACTAGCAAGCCGGGCCCCCACACCATACGTTTTCGAGCGGAGCGTGCTGTCGTGAAAGATCAATTGGAAGGGCTTGTCAATCAGATGGTGGAGCGCGGAATACTTTTTGATGAAGCCGTCGGGGAATTCGAGAAACGCTTCATCAGGCGCGTCCTGGACCGCGCCAACGGCAACCAGTCCCGCGCCGCCGGAATCCTTGGCATTCACCGCAATACCTTGAGCCGCAAGATCGGCGAGTACAAGCTCGATTCCAACGGCCATCACCGACATTCGCGCTGACCTCTCTCCAGGCTCGTCGGCAAAAAGGGAAAACGGCCCGCCGGCCTGGCCGGGAGCCGTTTTCTTGTGGATCCGAGTCGAAGTAAATTACGGTTTGGCTGCCGGCTTTCTCGCTGCTGGTTTCCGCACCGGTGGCTTTTTCGGCCCCTTCTCCTTCGGGATGTCCTCTTCCTTTATTTTGGCCTTCTCCCAGTGCAAGAAAAAAGTCGGATCGGGATCATACGACGTCAGCGTCCCGGTAAAGTGCACGGCGCTGTCTTTTTCAACGCGTGCCGCTTCCGGCTGCCCGACCACCTTCACGTCCATGTTGGGCGTCGTGGCGGCGTCGAACTCCGCGTCACTCGTGACAAAGGCAATCTTAAGCAGGATGACATCCGTACCAGGCGTGATTTCGATCACCTTGCCCGGGACTTCGGGAAACTCCAGGCCGCAAGCAGCCAGCCAGGTCAGCTTGCTCTTATCTCCTCCGGCCTTGAGGTCGGTAAACACGGAAGCAATGGTCATATCCTTCTGGACTGCGGCGATATCCGCGGCACTCGGCATCGTATAACTCCCCGGCCGCTCCGCCGAACTCCCCGCGAGCTGCAACAGCTCATTCAATTCCGCATCCGTCAAGCTGTCGCATACGTTCCCGCCCTGGTAGTTCACGATCAGGTTCTTCAAATACTTTTTTACTTTGTCGGCTTGCACCTGGGTGGCGCCCTTGGCCGTCACCGCTCGCGCGATGGCCCAGAAAGCGTCCATTTGCTGGGGCGGAGTCGTGCACAGGTATGCCTGACCCAATTTATAGTTAAAGGTCAGATCATCGGGATTCAAAGCCAGCGCCGCTTTGTACGATCCCACCGCTGCGGAACAATCCTTGGCGTTCACGGCCGCTTGTGCGGCGATGCCGTTCACGGTCAGTTGCGACACCGTCTTTTGCTTGGCCCACGCGTCATCCGTCACGCCTTCCGGCTTCTTCACGTCGTCGAGGGCCTTGAGCGCTGAAGCGGCCGCGGCCTGGGCCGCCTTCGCCAGTGCGGGGTCCTTTGAATAGATCGGCCCATCCTTCGGGTCAGAGATCATCGCGTAGTATGCGGTCGCGTGCGTGTAATAAGCATTAAAACGCGTGAGCGCGTCGATCTTGTCGCCAAGCGCCGCCAGCTTGTCGGCGCTCTCGATCATCTTCAAGTAGTTTTTCTGCGCACTATAGGCTTGGTAATAGAGCGGATAAACATAATTGAGGAGCGTGGAATTCGGATACTTCGCCACAAAATCATCCAGGCACTTGATGAGTGCCGCCGGAGCTTTCTCCGCGGCGCACGCCTGATAGGCGTTGTACTCGGCCATGGTGTACTTGGCCGCTCCGGCGTCCTGGCCCGCTGCCGGCGCTTGCGCAAAGGCGCTCCGACCGCTCCCGGCAATCAGGAAAAGGGTGGCGACCATCGCCAGCCCCGCCAATCTTCTTGTTGCGTTCATTCGCATTTCTCCTCGCTCAAAGTTCAAGCCTGAGTTTTTGCTGCCGGTGCGCCCCGCCGTGCTTCCGCCGAGAATCGCTTTGTTTCGGAAAACCTTGGGATTATAGGGAAACCCGCACCCTGTCCGCAAGACGTTCTCATTCGTTGACTTGATGGTCTGAGGAAATTTTCTCATGAAGAAGACGGCATCTCACTGCTACCCTGGCGGCATCCAGGCGTTCCCGGGTGCCGCGCAAAACCCTGATGATAGGATGAGTGTCGCACAAAAAGAGTGGCCCGTACGAGGAAGAATTCTCATGGCGCGAATAAGCAGAACAAATAGTGAAAGTTCCAGCGAAAAGTACCTGTTGGCGGGCAGTGTGGCGCTCGTCACCGGAGGGAGCCGCGGCATCGGCCGGGCTATCGCCCGCCGGCTGGCCCGATTGGGGGCTTCTGTTTCGATTTGTGGCCGTGATCGCGCCGCCCTAGAAGACTCCGCGCGGGAACTCGCGGAATTCGCTGTGCCGGTGCATTCCCAAGTGGCCGATGTCACAAATCCAGCCGATGTAATCGCACTCGTCGCCAAAACGGAAAAGATCCTGGGCGGGATCACCATCCTCGTCAACAACGCCGGCATCGGCCTCTTCGGCCCGGCCCACGAAAAATCCGAAGCCGATTGGGATCGCGTCCTGGATACCAATCTCAAAAGCGTTTTTCTCGTTTCCCGCGCAGTGGCTCCTTCCATGATTCGCCGCGGCTCCGGCGACATCATCAACATCAGCTCCCTGGCTGGAAAAAACACCTTCGCCGGCGGGGGCATCTATTGCGCCTCCAAATGGGGTGTCCTCGGTCTCTCCGGCTGCATGGCCGAGGATCTCCGCGAGCACGGCATCCGCGTCAGCGTGATTTGCCCGGGCAGCGTGGCCACGGAATTCTCCGGCCGCGGCGCCAAGGACCCCTCGAAGGTGTTGAGCCCCGAAGATGTCGCCCACGCTGTACAAGCCATCGTCACCCAGGGACCGCGTAGTTTCCTGAGCGAGATTCATCTTCGGCCGCTTCGGAAACCTTGAGGGGGCCGCACTGGCCCACTGCCTATTTTCCTCTTGACAATCATCGTTATAACAACTATATTCTGGCCATGAGCTCGAGTTCCAAATCCTCCCGCCCCGCCGTCTCCCTGGAAAACCGTATTTTCGTCTCGCTCTTGCAGGCCGCCGACATCCTCGCTCAGCAAGCGGAACAACTCGTGAAAGCGTCCGGCCTTACCGGCGCGCAATACAACGTCCTTCGCATCCTCCGCGGCGCCGGGCCTGAAGGCCTCGCTTGCCACGCGATCGGCGAACGCATGATCTCCCACGACCCGGACATGACCCGCCTTCTCGACCGCATGGAAAAGCACGGCCTGATTACCCGTGAACGCCAGATTGACGACCGCCGTGTTGTGAAAACGCGCATCACGCCGAAAGGACTCGGCCTTCTAAAAACCCTCGACCAGCCGGTCCACGACCTTCACAAGCGCCAGTTCCGCCACATGTCCCCCGCGCGTTTGAGGATTCTTTTCGATTTGTTGGAGGAAGTCCGCGTCCGCAAGCCTGCCTAGCAGGTCTTCCGGGGCGAGTCTCGAATGTTCAATTCAAGAAAAAGAGGAGAAAACATGGGCCACTATCTATCTCGAATCGCAGTAAACGTCGGACTCGCAGCCGTTCTGTCGCTGCCCGCCGGCGCCGCTACTTCCGAGTGGAAGATCGATCCGCAGCATTCCTCGGCGCAGTTTTCCGTCCGTCATATGGCCATCTCCACCGTGCGTGGAGCTTTCAGCAAGGTCACCGGCTCGATTCTGCTGGACGACAAGGACATCACCAAATCCACCGTCGACGTCACCATCGACGTCTCCACCGTGGACACTCGCGAGCCGGACCGCGACAAGGATCTGCGCAGCGACAAGTTTTTTGACGCCGCCCACTTCCCCACAATGACGTTCAAATCCAAGAAGGTTGAGCAGGTCGCTCCCGGAAAGCTCAAGGTCACCGGCGATCTCACCATTCGCGGCACTACCAAGGAAGTCGTGCTCGACGTCGAAGGCCCGACGGCTCCCGTAAAAGACCCCTGGGGCAATGTGCGCGCCGCCGCTAGCGCTACGTCGAAGATCAATCGCCAGGACTTTGGCGTCAAGTGGAACGCCACCTTGGACAACGGCGGCGTCGTTGTCGGCGATGACGTCAATATCACCATCGATGCGGAAATGATCAAGCAAGCGCCCGCGAAATCCGGCGACTAAGGGCGACTTCTCGGTACGGATTGGGAAGGGAGCGGCCGGTGCAAGTGCATCGTCCGCTCCGCTTCCATCATCCAATCACCGTTGCCTGCGGAAGGAATCGATCACATGCAGAAACCTGCACCAAGTGAGTTCCCTGTTCACGATTTGATTCGCGAGCGTTGGAGCCCCCGCGCTTTCGCCGACAAGCCCGTTCCGCAGGACGTTCTACGCAGCATTTTCGAAGCTGCCCGCTGGGCGCCTTCCAGCTATAACGAGCAGCCTTGGGCCTACCTCGTCGCAACGAAGGGAGACAAAGACAATTTTGCGAAAGTGTTGAGCGTTCTCGTCGAGTTCAATGTCAATTGGGCCAAGAGCGCTCCCGTGCTCGCGATCGCCGTCGCCGAGCTCGCCTTCGCGAACAACAACTCCCCCAACCGCAACGCTCACTACGACACCGGCGCGGCGACCGCCCTGCTCTCCGTCGAAGCCACCGCACGCGGCCTGGCCGTCCATCAGATGGCCGGTTTCGATCCGGAAAAAGCTCGCCAGGTCTTTGGCATTCCTCCAGCATGGGAAGCCATCGCCGCCATGGCTATCGGTTACCCGGGCGATCCTGCTTCCTTGCCTCAGCCTCTAAAGGATCGTGAATTGGCGCCCCGGACACGCAAGCCGATTGCCGAATTTGTCATGGCCGGTCATTGGGGGCATACTGCTCCTTTCGCGACAAAATAACCGGAGATCGCAACCCTAGCCCCCCAATGCACCGCACTCTCGAATTCCTCCTTCATCACGGATACGTTTTGTTGCTCGGATGGGTATTCGTCGAGCAGTTGGGACTGCCGCTTCCCTCCATGCCCCTCTTGCTCGCCGCTGGCGCTCTTGCCGGCACTGGCCGCATGAATTTTTTCACCGCCCTGCTCTACGTGATGCTCGCGGCAGTGGCGGCGGATTCCGTCTGGTATCAGTTGGGCCGCCGCAAAGGCATTAAAATCCTCCAGCTGCTCTGCAAGATTTCTCTC